>JGI24730J26740_1001289_pt1 | contig 13127 bp, 19 predicted proteins | sample EPASupsiteSAE347_FD_26740 | JGI IMG/M metagenome (IMG submission 26740)
ATCGGGGAGGTGGATACACAGACTGGCGGATGCCGACGCAGGATGAACTGGCTGGGTTGTATGACAGCAAAAAAAGCTATAAAGCAAAACAATATGATTATTCTTCTGTCCGCTTAACCGAATTGATTCAGCTATCTACATGTTGTACCTGGGCATCAGAAACGCGCGGTTCCGATGCTGCCCGCTTCGCATTCCAGTATGGATTGCGGTACTGGTTTCTCCAGTCGAGCGGCGAGATCACCCGGGCGCTCCCGGTGCGTTCATCTAAAATAGAAGACAATAATCCTTTGCCTGGAAGTGCTTCTGTTCCCAGCCCCCTTACCGGGGCATACAAAGGAGTTCGCAACTATGAAAATGGCGATAAATACGTAGGTGAATTTACTAATCGCAAATTCAACGGCAAAGGAACTTATACCTATGCAAATGGCGATAAATACGTAGGTGAATTTGTTGATGGCAAATTCACTGGCAGAGGAACTTTCACTTGTAGTAATGGCAAACAGTTCGCGGGGAATTTAGAGGGCAAAGAACCGCTTAGATTGACTATAACATGTGACTGATTCGGGTTAAGAAAGTTCCTCATCACAAAATAGGGAACAGATTTGTTTCATCGAAGCTACCATGTAATATCAACTTGGGTACACCATCTGGAGGGAATTATGCGGTGTCGTGGAAAAATTATTCCTGCTATAGTTCTGGCCGGTCTGCTGTTTTCGCAAGTTGTGCAGGCATTGAATATGGAGCCCCCGTTGCCGAGCGATTGCGCGAAGGCGGAAAAAGAGGCGGATCCGCAGGCCAAGGTAAGCTTATACACACGCTGTCTTGATGGGAACGATAAGTACGGTAGATCACTTGAGGCCTATCAGCGCGACAACATGCATTTTCATCGTGCCAATGCGTTGTTCGAACTGCGCCGCTACGCAGAAGCGCTTGTCGACTATGACCGGGTTATTGCCAAAACGTACAGCGGCAATGTTTGGGCGCTGCACCAGCGTGGATTGACACATCAGGCGATGGGGCAACGTCAGCTTGCTCTTGCTGACTTCAATCAGGCATTGGAGTCCAATTCTGGTGCGGTCCGGGTGCGCTTTGATCGTGGCCAACTATTTGCCGAGATGGGTCAGTACCAACCAGCGATTGAAGACTTGCGCATGGCTGCAACATCATCGCCCAGGACCGCTGTATACGCAAACGCTCTGGCCTGGTTACTGGCTACCTGTCCCGACGCAAAAATTCATGACGGCAAAGAGGCGGTAAGCTTTGCACTCAACGCGGTAAGCATCGACAGAAATGCCCAATACCTTGACACGCTGGCGGCCGCGCAGGCAAGGAAAGGCGATTTCAAGCAGGCCGTTGAAACCCAACAGGAGGCGCTGGATTTGCTTCGAAAAGATAAGGCAGTACAGGAAACCATCAAGGAATTTACCACCCGCCTTAGCCTCTACACAGCAGGTAAGCCCTACACGCAGCATCGGTCGGAATAACCGGTGTCAAGAAGCTTGTGGGGTCACCCATTAGAGGACACCCTGTCAAGAGAAAATACTTCCCCAACGCAAAATGTAGGCAACAATCATCCCGCCCTCAAATCTAAGGGAAGGCTGGGGGTCTTGTTTTTATGCGCCCATGATGCTGTTTATAAAAACCAACATTTCTTGTGGTAATCCATGATCGCAGCCAAAAGCCTCTATACTTTACTTGTAGGTGCTATACGTAACGCTTGCCAAAAAAACAGAACCATACATCACATACAAATTAATTACCTTTCCAGCGGCCAATTCTCTCTTCCACGATAAGTTGTTCTGATTTGCCGTTTTTTAAGAATCGTTAAGCCCTCGGGATCATGATCGAGAAGCACAAGGGCGCTGCTGATTGCTCGACTTGGCAGCAAATCTCCGGATTCATATTTTTGAAAAGCACGGGGACCACCGCCGATCATATGTCCGGCTTCCATCTGATTTATGGCAAGTTTTTTTCGGATGCGACGTATTTCCTCGGGTTCAAGCAAACCTTCAACACGTGCCTTAAGACTGTTTAGCATTCGATCAGAAACTTTCATATCCTGTCCCGTATGGATACTCTCATCTGAGGTATCGCAATACCACCCGGGCATGTCAAACGTAATACTTTCACCTTTATAGGTGAGAGTCATGGTGCGTGTGTCCCGGTGCATCGATGCACCGGTTTTTGGACAAACAGGATTATTCATCGTTCTTCTCCTTAAAGGATAAAAGTAAAAATTCAGTCAAAACATCGGCGGTGAATTTGATATACAAAAGACCAACGGACGAGGGAACATGATATACGTCCTGCCTAGTTGGCTGTCGGCATATGACGTCATTGACTTGTAAAAGTGCTCACGCTGCATGGTCTGTATTGTTTCAACAATCTCTGAACGTCCAAATCCGAGAGCAGCAGCACTTCGTAACGCCACGCCTGTAACAGCGAGTCTTTGCACCGTTGAAAACACAGCCTTGAATGCTTGAAGGTCATAGGTTGGTTTTCTCTTTTCCGCCATACGGTAATATATAACACCATTATGGTGTATAGTCAAGGCATAATCCTATAGATGTTTTAGTATTGCATTTCAACTCAATATTCGTAATCAATATTTTTGGCATATACTATTATCCCCAAAGACCTTCAAAAGAGGAGGTAGTTATGAACGCGAAAGAGGCAATATCATTATTCAGGTTTTACCGGCAGTCAAACCACAGAAAAAGGACTGCTGACAGCTACCGGTTTTTATTGCAGCATTTCGACTCTCTTTTTTTTGGCCATGAACTTGATTCCATAAAACCCGATGAAATCTATAATTTCCTGGAACAGATGGCAAAGAGCTTATACAAATCTACGAAAAGATTGCGCTATGCCCAGCTTAAGGCCTTTTTCAATTTCGTCATTGAAAAATGTTACCCCGATCTCAAGAATCCCTGTAATGCCCCTCTGCTTTCCAGGACATTCAGGATGCCAAGGCAGACACCTAAGACAATCCTTGAAAAAGAGATTGTTGACGAGATGATCTACAACACAAAGAACCAGAGGAACAGGCTCATGCTGGAACTTATGGCATGCTGTGGTTTACGGATCGGAGAGCCGCTCAATATCAGGGCGTCAGATGTCTCAGAAAGGAGGCTTACCATCAAGACTTCGAAGTCGGGGAATGAGTCGGAGGTTGCTTTTATGCCGGAACAGGCGGCAAAACGGCTCAGTGAATACACAGGGTCAAAGGGTTAGTCCTTGACATTTGAATTTGTAATGGGAGGTAATGATATTAAGTGTAATAATAACAATTTCCCCTCAGATGACCGTTCGTAATTCTCTGCTTCCATCAAAACAGAAGTCTAGTGCGACAGAGATGACCATAACCTCTTCGAGCTCTTCGTTGGTTGCCCCGCAGATTTGTACCTGGAAACTTGCTTTGAGAATATTTCAGGGTGTTTTTCTTTGGTTCTTTCTTAAACACGTTGCAGCAATGTCTATAACGTGACAGCACTACACGACAATATGCAATAACAACAATTACGGAAAAAGCCGTCGAATTTCCGGTTCACAAATCACAGCATAAGGAAACCAATGTTACACTTATATCGCTTTGCCGTCATTCAGTAAATTAAAGCGGGAACATCTTCCCTGAGCATGACTCACGGAACGACCGGGGGCCACCCTACCTTCAGCCGGGGGCCACCCTACCTTCAGCCGGACACTTGTGGAGGTACGACACGGGTGGCCACCGGCTGGTGGAGAGCGTCCCCGAAAGGGGTGATGTGCAGGCATGAACATCCTCGGGTAGCCTCCGCCCTTGCACATCAAGCGATGCAAGCCCTGCAATGGTCGGGAGTGCAGTGCGGAAGTGCGAAGGGATGTGTGCTCCCGCTGTCAGGCAATTTGGTTGGCGATTGACGGCAATTTGGTATAAGCGTAATATTACCGGGTAAACTAAGGAACCTGGAAGAACATGGAATGCAACTTGAATAAGGAAGAGCCTTTTCTTTCTTTAAATATCTCATGGCTTGCACGGGGTGATTCATTGGTCCCATGTATACCTACGCGGTTGAGTGATTTTGGGATAAGCAAAAGACACCTTGTCGCTGATCACGCGCCATGGTTTTTCAGCTTGCAGGCCCCCATCAATGGTTATGGGTTTCGGGGGCCTCTATTTTGACGGCTACCGTGGCGCCGAAGAGCAGCAGAAGGCCGATGCATGTACACCCGGCCATCATCAATACCATCGGCATAATTGTTCCGTTGTGCAGGTAGCTTACCAGTCCCGATGACAGTGCCCCTGCCGCCATCTGGAGACTTCCGATAAGCGCCGAGGCCGTGCCCGCGCTCCTCGTGAAGGGCTCCAGCGCCAGCGCAATGGCATTGGATGTGACACACCCGAAACCGAACAGGTAGCAGAAGATGAGGCCCAGGATCGCCGCCTTTCCAACGAACCCTGTGAACCCTCCTATCACCAGGAACATGATCATAACAAATTGGGCCGCCGTCACTGCCCGCAGCACCTGCGGGGCGCTGTACCTTTTGAGCAGGACCCTGTTGACCTGGTTTGAGAGCACCAGGCCGACCACGTTCCCTCCGTATATCAAGCCAAATTCCGTTTCTGTGAATCCGAGCAGGCTCATGTAGACAAAGGCCGACCCGGCGATGTAGGAGAAAAATCCCGCCGTTGCCGCCGCCGTTGCGAGCCCGTATGTGACGAATGCCCTGTTCCTGAACACGTCAACATATTCCAGTATCACATTTTTGGGGTGCAAAGAGATGGAAGCGTCGTGGCCTTTGGTCTCCCGGAGGAATCTGCCCATAGCCAGAAAGACGAGAAAGCCGATAGCCGCAAGGACCAGAAAAATATATTGCCAACCGAATGCAGACACAATGAAGCTTCCTATGGTGGGAGCAATGATTGGTGCAATGCCGAAGACCATCATCAGTAAAGACAACATCCGGGCCATCTCGGTTCCAGAAAACAGGTCGCGTACAACTGCCCGACTGCCCACCATTCCGACACATGCGCCGAAACCGGCAAAAAAACGCATTGCCGTCAGGACATGTATGGTCGGCGAGAAAGCACAACCAAGGGAGGTTACGGTATAGACAAGGAATCCGAGCATCAGGGGTATTTTCCGTCCGTAACGGTCCAGCAGTGGGCCGTAGACTATCTGGCCGATAGAAACCCCAATGAAATAACTTGTAAGTGAAAGCCCCACATGGGCAATATCCGTCTTCAGGCCCTTAGCGATGGCAAGGAAACCGGGAAGATACATGTCCGTCGAAAAGGGCCCTATAGCCATTATGCCCGCAAGAACGAGTATCAGGACATTGTGTCGCTTCCGCTCCAGTGCCTGTTCAGCTTGTATCGATGCGGCGGATGCGGCCCGGGCTTGGGACCCCCTATGTTCCCCCTGTCTCTTTTTAGATGTAGAATGCAGCGTGATTTCCTTCCAAGTGTTATTGCCTTTACCGTCAGGGAAACATCCGGCATGCCCATAGGCAATACCTCATATTCTGCGCCCGCTGGCAGGGAAGCCGTGCCTCGTCTTTCGAGGTGTGGAAATTCTTATCACATGTGAGCCGGCCTGTAAATTATAAACAACAGAAACCGTCAGGATGTTATCTAAAAAAGTCAAAACGCTTGTTGTAAAGAAAAAATTGTTTGTCGCTTTTGGACATAATCTCCGTCTTTTTACCGATCGCGCGTCACACGTTATGACCTGCAAAATCCTCAACTTTGCTGCTTCGTTATCCATCAAAAACAGCCTCAGCCGGAAAATCAATACAAAGGCTGAAAATACAAAGAATGTTCCGCAGCTTACTCACAAAACCTTTTTCACAATCCGCTTCAGCGAACCGTGCTGATCCGGCTTTTCAGGACAGACACATAATTTCATTTACTTAATCCCGACACAAGTGCTCATCCTAATGGAAAATCACTGCCGTCCAAAATACCATAAATTCACTAACCACCTCCAATAAAATCATGATGTGGACGGATAAATCTCCTGTTTCAAAATCAGGTTGTCCTGAAGGCTGTTTATTATAGTGCATCCTGCTGTCCAAGTTATTTAAACTCCAGTGCCGGTTGCTCCCCCTGCAGCACTATCGCCGGTACTTCGAACGGTTTATTGATCCATTTCCGTAACTCCCTGTAGGTAAAGAGATTATACCTGAGCATAGCAACTATGCTAGATAGCGACCAAGCAAAGCGTGATCTGAACTTCAGGTACTTCAGAATCAGGATAGTTATCAATGCTGTCCATATCTGGATCATGAGGGCATTTTTAGAGGTGCCGACCGGTTCAAACATGTTTTTTATTATGGTCGGACATTGATGAGCTCATAGACCCCCAGAGATCCCTGTAGCAAAAAAGATGACGCGCTTCTTTATGAAAAGTACTACAAAATAATTGTTAACTCTGCTACAGACAAGAAAAAATGTCTGTTGTATCGTAATGCAGGTGACCTCCTTTGAGCAGATGAGGCAATCATGACAATGAAAAAATATCGCAGGAGAGATGGTCACCTTATAAACTCATATTTTTATTAAGACCTGAAGGGCTTTTTCATATAAGGAATTGTGGAATGCCATGAACGCTAAAGAGATCGAGAAGGAAGAAAAAGCGATGATGAACGAAACTCATGCGCTCGTACTTACAGTCAAGAAAAACGGAGGTTGGATATGATGCCTGTGTATCTATTTATAATAGTTGTGGGTGTTTTTTTTCTTGGAAGTGTAATTTTTAAAGGAATACGAAAGGTGCGTCATTTTCAGGCTCGGGAGGATTCTCGGAACGCCTAAGGGACCGGGGATCATTCTCCTTGTCCCCGTGATCGACAAGATGGTCAAGGTAAGCCTCAGAACAATGGACAAATGAATTCGGCAGTTTCAATTATTATAGCGTGACAAATACAGTAACTTTTGGAGGTGTAAAATGATAGAGAGTTTTCAGAAACAAGTCCAGATCAAGAGTATCCCCGCCTTCAGCTTCGATCCGAGGCTTAGGTTGAGAGAGACGGATCTCAACGAGGTTGTGAGGACGGTGAAGAGTGTTTTGCCACAGTATGTGAACGGGGATATTGACTTAACGATAACGCTTTTAGAAAAGAACCTGAAGATCATGGCAGACATGGCTCTTATGAAGGAAGCCTTAACTCATCTTATTAAAAACGCAATAGATGCAATGCCCGATGGCGGTAAATTTTCACTGAGCACCAATCAGGTCAATTTTGAAATTGAATCTCTGCTTGATGGCGACAACTCTGTCATGGGCGCATGCGCTTTCATTCGCCTTACAGATACAGGTGTAGGTATTGATGAGAAGATCAAGGAGAAAATATTTGAACCGTTTTTTACCACAAAAACAAATGGTAAAGGCCTTGGTCTCCCGATAGCTTACCGCATTATCAAACAGCATCACGGGAGAATAATAATAGAGAGCCAGATGGGACAGGGTACAGAAGTCAATATATATCTTCCGCTCACCAAGCCGAAAATGGTGAATATGATTTCAATACCCCTTGGCGCGTCATCCGGCAGAATTCATTAAACAACTGTATTGAGAAGAGGAGGCGCCGATCATGTTTATTGCTATTATCAGTTTCCCGCCGATCAAACCGGGCAAGGATGAGCAGTTCAGGGAATGGTTTGTCCGGTCAAACAAAGAGTTTGCACATTACAAGGGTCTGATTAGCCGACGGCTCTTAAGACCCTTAAAAGGCGGCAATTATGCTGCTGTCGTGGAACATGAGAACCATGAAACCTTCACGGCTATGCATAATAGTCCTGAGCATGATGAAGCCGGCAAGCAAGTAGCACCGTTGTTTGAAGGTAATCCAAGCCCGCAATTTTATGAAGTGATAGTCGGGTAACAAGTAATATATGACATGTCCGGGTTTATGGCAATTGCGGACAAGGAAACATCAATAATAAGAAGTAACCGTTCTTGGCACAGACGGCAGCAAGAAAAAAGCAAGGAGGAAGTTGTACATGAAGAAATACAAATGTACTGTTTGCGGATATATCTACGATCCCGCTATGGGTGACACAGGATCAGGCGCCGTACCGGGCACACCCTTTGAAAAATTGCCGGACGACTGGGTCTGCCCTGTCTGCGGGGCTCCAAAATTGGAATTTGTCCGGACAGATTAAGCGCCGGGCAATCTAAGGACTCAAGAATTTGCATCGTGTTATCACAAATCTCTTCGATGACCATGCAATTATGTGTGTTTGTTAAGCAGGGCTTTTTAATAAAGGAGGAATGAATATGTACAATGCAAAGGATTATTCGAAGCTTATCGGTATGGAAGGTTTCAGCGAAACCCTCCTTAAAAATCATTTTACTCTCTACCAGGGCTATGTGACCAATTCAAACAAAGTGCTCGATACACTCCAGCAGATGCTCAAAGAAGACAAGGCAGGAGCCTACGAGTTCGCAGAGTTAAAACGGAGACTGGGCTGGGAGTTCAACGGCATGAGGCTTCACGAGTACTATTTCGAGAATCTTGGCGGCAGGGGAGGGATCAATACAGGCGGGTCCCTGGTCAGGAAAATGAAAGAAGACTTTGGAAGCTATGAGGCCTGGGAAAAAGATTTCAAGGCCGTCGGGGCCATGAGAGGTATCGGGTGGGCTGCCCTGTACCAGGATCCTGCCAACGGCAGGTTGATCAATTTCTGGATCAATGAACACGACGTATCTCACCCTGCCGGTGGTAATCCCCTTTTGATCATGGATGTTTTCGAGCATGCCTTCATGATCGATTATGGTCTCAAACGGGCGGATTATATCGGTGCCTTCTTCAAGAACATCAACTGGGCAGAAGCAGAGAAAAGGTTGAAATAGCATTGTCCGTTCGCAGGGCTGCAAGTTGACGGTCTGCCGAAGAGAGATGTTGTGTCACGCGACATACCTGTAGGAAATCGCGCTTTTCTTATTGCCCGCGATCCCCGTTATTGCCTCAGGGATATCTACTATCCTTTGGCGGGAAAAGAGAACCGCACAAGTGGGCACAGGCTTAAGCTTGGCCTCCGGGTTGACGGGAAGCTGTCGATGAATGACCAATGTAAGGTGATCATTCTTAAGACAGACGGCAGCAGAAAAAATGGAGGCTAAAAATGAAGCAAGTGTGGATCGATGATACCTGTGATTGTGAAACTCATGATCTTTCCGGCAGACTTCTATCCAAAGCATATTGAGAAAGAGGACAGGCACTTCTTTATTCCTATCATGAACTATTTTACCTCTGAAGAAAAGGATGCTCTTTATAAGACCCCTTTTGCTTTTCCAAATGGTATTCAGGGAGCACCTGCCGAGTCGGGGAAATCTTCCGGACACCTCAACGGCATACATAACGGGGAGATGGCGCCGCCCCAGGAAAAAATTAGGATACTGAAGGAAATTTAACATATATAATCTTTAAAGGAGATCATCATGGGTAAATACCAAATTGCCGTTATCGTCGGCAGCCTTCGTAAGGATTCATTCAACCGCAAGCTGGCTAACACCATTGTAAAGTTGGCGCCCCCGGAGTTTTCGTTCAAGCAGGTACAAATCGGCAACTTGCCGCTCTACGACCAGGACGACGACGCAAACCAGGTCGAGTCCGTCAAACGGCTGAAGATCGAAATCAAGGCCGCCCAGGGACTTCTGTTCGTTACACCCGAATACAACCGTTCCATCCCCGGCGTGCTCAAGAATGCCATCGACCATGCCTCCCGTCCCTCCGGTCAGAGCGCCTGGGTGGGGAAGCCGGCTGGTGTTTTGGGTGTTTCGATCGGTGTCATCGGAACGGCCATGGCACAACAGCATTTGCGCAATGTTCTCGCGTGTCTGGACGTACCGACGCTTGGCCAACCTGAAGCATTTATCCAGGTAAAGGATGGGTTGTTTGATGAGGCCGGCAACATCGGTGCAGACAGCACACAATTTCTGCAGAACTGGATGGACCGGTATGTCGCATGGGTGAAAAAGCACGCTGCCTGATGTAGTTACAGGGAAGCGAAAAAAGCAGTGAGGTGAGACCATGCCAAAAGTTGTCATTGTTGGTACGGGAAGCGTGGGAACAACACTTGCGTATACTTTGCAGATCACAGGTGTTGCCACAGAGATAGTGTTGATCGACAGTAATCACGAACTGGTTGAAGGTCAGGCGATGGACATGAACCATGGCCTTCCCTTTGTCCCGCCGGTCAATATCCATGTCGGGGAATACCCGGACTGCAAAGAGGCCGACGTGATCGTCATAACGGCAGGCGCCCGCCAGAAAACAGGGGAAACAAGGCTTGACCTCGTTGACCGCAATGCTCAAATATGTAAGAGCATTATCAACAGCATAACGCCTTATACTACGGAAGCTCTGCTTCTGGCAGTAACGAACCCGGTGGATATAATGACCTATGCCGTGGTGAAACACTCAGGATTACCACCGCACCAGGTTATCGGATCGGGAACGGTCCTTGATTCAGCCCGATTCCGCTACCTTCTCGGCCGGCATTGCAACATAGATACCCACAATGTTCATGCCTACGTCATAGGCGAGCACGGTGACAGCGAGGTACTCTTGTGGAGCCAGGTCCGCATGGCCGGAACCTCCATTGAATTATTCTGCACACACTGTGCCCGTGGATGTGCCCCGCTCGACAAAACAGGAATCACTGAAACAGTGAAGAATTCTGCTTACCACATCATCGAGGCAAAAGGATCGACCAACTACGGGGTAGCTTTGGCGGTGACGAACATTGTTGAGGCGGTAATCAGAGATGAAAATAGTGTGCTCACCGTTTCCACGATGCTTAACGGTGAATACGGCATCGACGAATGTTGTCTCAGTGTCCCATGTATAGTCAACAAAAAGGGCGTAAGTCGTATTGTCGAAGCAGAGCTTGACCGTGCCGAAAGAATTGATTTAAACCAGTCGGCAGAGGTATTGAGGAATATATGCAGGAGGGTGCTATAACAATTAACGAACACATTCGGAAGAGATAAAAGGGTCTGCCGTTGACATTTGAAAAAAATGTTCTTACTTGCTGAAATTACGGAGACTATAAGACTTCATCCCGTAACCTGCAACACGCAACAAAAGGCGGAAGGGGAAAGGCGAGAACATGCCTGATATTCGGCATGGCGCGGGAAGGGAACTGAGAATAATATATTTTTTCCTGTTACAGGCATTTGTAATTATCTCCGTGTGTACAATATTTCAAGCGGCATTCGATAATTCCTTAATGGAGTTTTCACTTGCAAATTAATTAAAATTAAAAGGGAATTAAGAAAAGCTTGTTTGCAGCTGGCATCATTTGGGGGAAATGAGGTCTTATCTTTAGAAAGCCATGAAAAAAGAAACTCTTTACATCGCTCTTATAAACATTTTTATCGGAATGTGCGTTTCTTTCCTGCTGAAGGGCAGTATCCTCGCCGTCGTTCTCATCGTCATCGCGATCGGCACGATCATTTTCATAGAACGAAAATGGATTTACGAAAACGTCTTCAGGAGGAAGAAACGGTATGCCGCGGCGGGATATTCTTTCATGGCCGCCTTGATACTGGTTTTTTTATTTTCGATCACCTTGCCGAGCCGAGATACATCCCACATTATCGAACTGGTGAATGGGTTTTTGCAGGATGTTACAGCGGGTGATTATCGGGGTGCTTACGAACAACTCTCCGAGGTGTCGAAAAAAGCATATGCCCTGAACGATTTCGGCAAGGATCATATGGAAAATCGCATCAAAATCCATAATTTTAGAATCGATGAGGTCATCTTTAACAAGTATGACAAAACGAAAGCCGTGGCGGTAGTCTCGAGCCTCTTCACGCTCTACGGTCGAGAAACGCTGAACCTTGAGATGATGAAGGAAGAGGAAGGGTGGCGGATCGTTTTCAGCAGGACCATCTTTCACCCCAACGTCCCCGGCCAAGGGAAAAGTAAAAAGAAGGGGGGCATCATCACCAATTTCTTCAAGAAGCTCTTTTGACGAGGCCCTCCCCACTTTTTTTCTATTGTGAGGTAATGGATTTTTTGATAAAATGACATCAGACTTAATAGTATTTTATAAGGCATTACTTCAGGTTAGTGAAGGAGATAGGAGATAACGATGGTTAAGGCAAAACATGATATGGATGTTCTTGAAAAATGCCCGACGGGTATCCGGGGTCTCGATGAGATCACCAAGGGTGGGCTCCCGAGAGGCAGGCCAACCCTGATCTGCGGCAGTGCGGGTTCCGGCAAAACGCTTTTCGCCATGGAGTTTCTTATGCGGGGCGCCATGGATCACAAAGAACCCGGGGTCTTCATGTCCTTCGAGGAGACGATAGAGGATCTGTCGAAGAACTTCAACTCCCTTGGTTTTGATCTCAATGGAATGATGTCGTGTGGTCTCATCGCAACGGACCACGTCTATATTGCGCGAAACGAGATTGAGGAAACGGGTGAGTACGACCTGGAGGGATTGTTCATCCGCCTGGGGAGTGCCATTGATTCTGTCGGAGCGAAGCGGGTTGTCTTGGATACCATTGAAGCACTTTTCTCCGGGCTGTCTAATACCGCTATCCTTCGGGCAGAGCTTCGCCGACTTTTCAGCTGGCTGAAAGAACGTGGTGTGACGACCATAGTTACGGGGGAAAGCGGCGACAAGACCCTGACGCGTTACGGGCTCGAAGAATACGTTGCCGATTGCGTGATCCTCCTCGACTTCCGCATCCGGGAGCAAATCTCCACCCGCCGCCTGCGTATTGTCAAGTACCGCGGTTCATCTCACGGTTCCGACGAGTATCCCTTCCTGATAGATGAGAGAGGCCTCTCTATCCTGCCAATCAGTTCCCTGGGGCTCGACTACCCCGTTTCCACAGAACGCATCTCCACGGGTGTCCCCAAGTTGGATGCAATGTTCGGCGGCAAGGGGTTCTACCGGGGCAGCACCATCCTTGTCTCCGGTACGGCGGGCACAGGCAAAACAAGTTTGTCTGCTGCCCTTGCCGACGGCGCCTGCCTGCGAGGTGAGCGCTGCCTGTATTTTGCCTTCGAGGAATCGCCCAGACAGATCGTCCGGAACATGGGCTCCATCGGCATCGATCTCGCCCGGTGGGTGAAGAAGGGGCTTCTTAAATTTCATTCGGCCCGGCCTTCGCTTTACG
>JGI24730J26740_1001320_pt1 | contig 12782 bp, 16 predicted proteins | sample EPASupsiteSAE347_FD_26740 | JGI IMG/M metagenome (IMG submission 26740)
AACCGTTGAATGGATCCACGGCGAGCACCAGAAGCTGGTAGAGATGATCAGTGAAGTGGGTATGACCTATGCTGATGGCGGTTACGTAGAGGATGTCTTTGGTCAGGCTCCCAAAATCGGCTGGGAAAGGCTCCGCCGGTCGTTCCTCCGCACGTAGGCTCACTCACATATTTACTTCATCCTCAGCCACCGTGAACATGGGCGCCACAGTAGATGTAACTTCCAGCTTTTCGCAAAGCGAAAAGCTGGTTTTTTTTGGCTTCACTACCGGACACTCGGGATGCTTGGCATGCGTAGTAAACTTTAGATTCTGAAATGACTGACAACACATCGGAATCAAGGGGGGGGTAGTATGAGTGACACCCGTGAAACGCTCAGGCCTTCGTAGTGCTCTTGAGACTCAAAGGGAGGCCGGCGACAACGAGGGTTACGGAGCTGCAGACGGCGGCTATTCGTTGATGAGCGGTGCCGGCAACGTCCCGAAACCGACGGGCAAGAGGGTTTTCCGGTACGATACCGCCGCCGACTTCAGTGGATACCAGAAAAAGGGGATGGTCCGCGGCGCTGAGTGATGCGCACAGGGCGTCGATGGCTTCTTCGGGAGGCGTAGGCGGAGAAGGCGCGATGAGGATGTTGCTCAGCCACAAGGTGAGGCAATCGACGAGGACGGGCCGGTTTTGGCCCTTGAGTCGAGCCAGGCATCGGGGAAGATCGAAGGGGCTTTCGATGGTCTGCCAGGAAGAGCTTCTGCGCTCGCGGTGGAGGCGGACGCGCTCGTGCATTTCGTCGTCAAGGACTTGTGCTGTAGCGATATAGGTGTAGGGCGGCGCAAGGGTGCCGATGAGGCGCTCCGCGTAGAGACTCTTGCCGCTTCGTGCCATGCCGAGGATGAGATGAGGTGTTTTGAGAGGAGACGTCAGGGACATGGGTACGTTTCTCCGGCTGCAACGTACTGGGAGAGATGTTCCGAGATGAGGCGCTCTACCATATGGGGGAGAGGCTCGCGGATCGTTCCCACGACGACGATGGGCTCCTGAGTGATGGGCAGGAGGACCTTGACGGCTTTTGCGGCACCGATGGCCTGGACCATTGCAGGGGTAACCTCTCCCATCATGGCGTGGGAAAGAAGAATGGAAATGGGGCCCGTTATCACGTCCACCTGGCCCACGCAGTGGCAGATGGCGTTTTCTCCGGTGGCTCCCCGGTTGGCCCTGGCTTTCATCATCTGAGCCGTGGCAATGGCGTTGGTGCCCAGTGCCCAGATTTCAACCTGCTCCCCCCAGGTGTCTTTGATCTTCTTGATGATGGTGGTGCCGATACCACCCCCCTGTCCGTCTATTACAGCGATACGCATGGGTAATCAGTCCTCCCGGTCTGCTTCCGCGGGGAGCAGTCCCATGCGGAGGAGCAGGCTCTGGAATTCTTCATCCGAAGAGAAAGGAAGAGTAATGGTGCCGCGCCGGCCGCGGCGGCGCAGGAGCACCTTGCTTCCGAAATGGGACTGAAGCGAGCTCTGGATCTGCTTCAGGGCCGGGTCCGGGTCAGGGTGCTGTTCTTTTGGCTCGTGGCTTTTCGCCGCGTATTGCTCAGCCTGACGTACGGACAGACCGCGGGCGAGGATGAGGTCGCGGAGCTTTCGCTGCGCGTCGGGGCCGGGCAGGCTGAGGATGGCCCGCGCGTGTCCCATGGAAAGCTTCTCGTTGAGAACGTCCGCCCGGATGTCCTGAGGCAACTGGAGGAGGCGGATCAGGTTGGCGACGGTCGAGCGGTTCTTGCCGACGCGCCGTGCGATCTCTTCCTGAGTGAGGGAGAATTCCTCCTGGAGGCGCAGGTAAGCGAGGGCTTCCTCGAGGCAGTTCAGATCGCGGCGCTGAATGTTTTCGATGAGAGCGAGCTCGAGGGCTTCGGCCGAGGTGGAATCCCGGAGGATGACCGGCACTTCGGTGAGGCCCGCGGCCTTTGAAGCCTTCCAGCGGCGCTCGCCCGCAATGATCCTATACTGGTTGGCCTCTTGCGTGCGGGTCACCAGGATGGGCTGGAGAACACCTTTTTCACGGATGGATTGGATGAGCTCGTCCAACTGGCCGTCATCGAACACCTGCCGTGGCTGATAAGGGTTGGGGGTGAGCTGCTCCACGGGGCAGTAAAAAAGTTGAATATCGTCTCGTTTCAGCCAGTTGCCGGGTGGGAGGATATCGTTCAGGCTGCGGCCGAGGCCGCGTTTTTTGTCGGACATTTCTATTGGGCTCCCTGGGTGAGTATTTCGTCGGCCAGTTCCATGTAGGCTTTGGCGCCGGCGCAATTCGGATCGTAGAGAATCGCGGGGAGGCCGTAGCTCGGGGACTCACTCAGGCGGACATTTCGCGGAATGATCGTCTTGAAAACACGAAAATGGAGGTGGTTTCGGATTTCATTGGCGACCTGGTGGGCCAGATTGTTGCGACGATCGAACATGGTGAGCAGAACCCCCTCGATGGTGAGGTGAGGGTTGAAGCGCAGCTTGATCTTTCGGATGGTCTCGAGGAGGAGCGTCAGTCCTTCCATGGCGTAGTATTCGCACTGGAGTGGAATGAGTACCGTGTGCGCCGCGGTCAGGCTGTTCACCGTGAGAAGGCCCAGCGATGGAGGACAGTCGAGGATAATGTGAGAATAGCCGTCGCTGATTCCTTCGAGGCGCTTGAGAAGAAGCTGCTCTGATTGAGGGTAGGTGAAAAGCTCCCATTCCGCGGCGGCAAGCTCCGAGTTGGAGGGGAGGACGGAGAGGTGAAGCTCCGGGTGAGGCTTGTGAATGGGAGTCGAAGCGGAGCTCTGCAGGAGAAACGAATAGAAAGAAGGGGCTTTGGGCTGCAAGCGCACGCCCAGACCGCTGGAGGCGTTGCCCTGCGGGTCACAGTCAAGGAGGAGAACCTTCTCTCCTTTGTGGGCGAGACAGGCTGCCAGGTTGACGGCCGTGGTCGTCTTTCCGACCCCTCCCTTTTGATTGGCGATGGCAATGACCTTGGGCATAATATCCTTTGCTAATAGCAGCGAAATGAAGAAACAAAGTCTAACGCGGAGCCCGCGGTGGATCGCGTCAATCCTCCGCCCCTTACCTTGGAATCAGGATGCCCCACGCAACGAAGTGTTCATGGTAGCGCAGAATAAAGCGCTCTCCTTCCGTTGTCTCCACTTTGAAATAACGAAGAGGCAGCCGCGTGGAATCCACGCGCCCTTCGTACCAGCGGTCCACAATCCGCGCGATCTCGAATTTTTTCCCGCGCCACTCGAAACGGACCGGCTGCTGAGCCCCTTGATATTCGTCTCGCGTGTGAACGGTGATGCGTTCATATTCCATGGGTATTTAACAGCTCAGACGCTTCCAAAGCTGCTCGAAGCCGGAAGCGCATCAGGGCGCCTTCCTTTACGAAATGATGGAAAATGCTCCCATCCCATGCTCGATCATGATTTTGTCTTTGCAATGCCGCATAAAGACTTTAAAATTATACAAAGATCTCGGGACAAATGAAATCCTTTTTATTGAACTTTCAGTAACTCACCAGGAAGGCGGCAATAGAGGAGAAATTGGCCGGGAGCGGCCGGACCATTTCCAGTGCGGGCAAAGGCGAGGCAATTACCCGAGAAGCCTTCGGCCTATCGAAATTCGGGCTTCTCGAGGAGGAGCACCATGAAAAGAAAAGCTCTCCTAGTTATCGATTTATTGAATGATTTTATGACTCCAAAGGGGGCGCTCTACTGCGGCGACGACTCCCGAAGGATCATTCCCGTCATCCGGTCTCTTGTGGACGGCTTTACTCTGGAAAAGCATCTGGTCGTCTATCTGAAAGACGCTCACATTCCCAACGACAAGGAATTCGAGCTCTTTGCCCCTCATGCCGTCAAGGGAACCCGGGGCGCTCAGGTGATAGAAGAGCTCACCCCGCCACAATCGAGTATCGTCATCGATAAAACGCGGTTCACCGGCTTTTACGGCAACAACCTTGCCGAGATCCTTGCCGAGGTTAATCCTGGGGAAGTATGGGTTTCGGGGGTCGTCACATCCATCTGCGTGATGGATACCGTCGGAGATCTGCGCAACCGGGACTATTCAGTCGTAATTCCCGTGGACGCCGTTGCCGATTTCGATCCCCAATTCCATGAATTTGCCCTCAAGCGGATGAAACGGGTGTATGGTGCCAGGCTTGTGCATTCAGAGGATGAAAGGAAAGTTGATTTCAGCGGATAAATTTTCCCCCCGTGATAGAGGAGGCCATGCATGACCCTTTGGGAACAATATGCACCGGAGCTGCTGATCGACCTTTATGAGCTCACCATGGCGGAAAGCTACCTCAAGGAAGGCATGTCGGGTGAAGCCACCTTCAGCCTCTTTGTAAGGGACTACCCCCCGAGGCGCTCCTATTTCGTGGCCTCCGGCATGGAACATGTTGCCGAGCTGATCACCGGGATGCGCTTCAGCGAAGCTTCCCTCGACTACCTTGCTTCAACGGGCAAGCTCACGCATGATCTCATCGTGTTCCTGCGGGAATTTCGCTTCACCGGAACCCTGCGCGCCCTTCCCGAAGGACGTATCTTCTTCGCTCAGGAGCCCATACTCGAAGTGACGGCACCCATCATCCAGGGTCAGCTCCTGGAGACTCTCATCATGAACGTCATCCAACTGGAAACCATGATCGCGGGCAAAGCCGCCCGTTGTGTTCATGCGGCGCAGGGGAGGGGGCTGGTGGATTTTTCCCTGCGTCGGACTCACGGGGTGGATGCCGGAGTCAAAGTCGCCCGTGCGAGCTACCTCGCAGGCTTCGATGGAACCAGCAACGTCCTCGCCGGCAAGCTCTACGGCATCCCCATCGTAGGCACCATGGCTCACTCCTACGTCACGAGCTTTCCAAGTGAAATGGATTCCTTCCTTTCCTTTGCCCGTGCCTTTCCCGACAATACCGTTCTCCTGATCGATACCTATGACACCCTGTGCGGCGCGCGAAAAGCCGTCGAAGTGGCACGCCGGATGGCTGAGCAGGGCAAGGTTCTTCGTGCCGTTCGCCTGGACAGCGGCGATCTGGTGGAGCTGAGCCGCGAGGTGCGGCGCATCTTTGTCGAGGCCGGGCTTCCAGAGGTGAAGATCCTCGTCAGTGGAAGCCTCGATGAATACGGCATTCAAAAGCTCCTCGATGACGGAGCCGAGATCGATATGTTTGCAATCGGCACCCGCATGGGCGTATCCGCGGACGCTCCCTATCTCGATATTGCCTATAAGCTCGTGGAATACGGAGGACGTCCCGTCCTGAAGCTGAGCAGCGGGAAGAAGACATGGGTAGGGCAAAAGCAGATTTATCGCAAGTATGACTCAGGGGGGAATATGCGAGAGGATCTGCTGTGCCTCTTGTCGGAGGAACAGCCGGAGGGGGCCGAGCCGTTGCTGGAAGCCATCGTGGAGAACGGAGAAAGGCGGCGCGCTCCCGAATCACTCGAAGCCGTCCGGAAGCGCTTTGCCGAAGAATGGGCCAGGCTCCCTTCGCCTTATCGTGCTCTCGACGCGACACGGAAGTATCCCGTGGGAATTGGTCGTGGTCTTCAAGAACTGGAAGACCTGGTCGAGGAGGATCGAAGGAATGAAGAGCTTGGGAGGGGATGTTAGGGGGGAGAGGATCTATGAATCTCGCAGAAAACATGGTTTCCCGATGGTGCCACAATGAACTGCTCACGATCTCCGTTGAAGATTCCCGGCCAAAGCCATATAATGCAGAAAATCGTATGGCTGATTAAGGGAGGTGCCTATGGCTAGGATCGTGAAAAAGACTATGCAAATGAACCAGGAATACATCGACAGACTGCGGGAGATCTTCGGTGTGCGAACTGAAAGAGAAGCCGTTGACAAGGCCATGGAGATGGCTCTTGTGGATGATGAGATCATAAAAGCCCACAAGCGCATGCGTGGTGCGGGAGACCTCATCGAAAAGGTTTTCGAATGAAGGTGATGTTCGATACGAATGTCTATATCTCCTATATCCGAAGCGACCGTCACAGCGGGGAAATGGAAAGACGCGGCAATGTCAAATACATTGCAGGGACCGTGCTCATGGAACTGTGGGCGGGTGCCAGAACCAAGCCGGCTGAGAGGTTCCTGCAAAAGAACCTGAAACCTTATATCGCTGCAGGGCGGGTAGTGACGCTTGACTCGGAGTACTACATCACCATCGGCCAATTCATTGCTGACCTGCCGAGACAATACGACACCCTGATTCAAAAGGCAGGGTTCTTCAACGATGTTCATATTGCCTTTATGGCGCTTTCTATTGGAGCTGTCCTGTACACGGAGGACAGAGATCATTTCGGGATCATCGGGAACAGACTTCAGTCTCTCAGGGTCGAGTATCTACAGAATCAAAAATCCGAGGAAGAATGAAATAAGCGATTTTCGGCATGGTTAAACTGGAGGGTAACACTGGATCGTCATTCTCTCTAAAGCATGCGGGAATGACGAAAGTGTCAATTACAGGAAAACGCATTAAAAAATAAAAAAACACAACATCCAGACTTATGCGATTATTTTCATGGGAGGAGTGGAGTGGTCAGCGCTCTGTCTTTCGCCAGATGAAGATGCGGCGAAGATGTTCGGTAGAGGGGAGGGGGTAGGAAAACTCTTCCTCGAAGGTCATTTCGGCTTTTTCTGCAAACCTTTTGGCCTGATCCACGGTGGTTGACGCTCCGGGGCCGGCCCACCATGCGAATACACCCCCGGGTTCGAGCAAGTGGGCGGCAAGGTGTGTAATGTGAGCTTCCTCGAGGCGGACCGCCCTCATGGTGATCAGTTTGTATCCTCTTTTTCCTACAGGATCGACAACGGTCCGGTCCATCTCCTCCCACCGTTTCTGCAAAGCTTGTATGTTTTCCAGAGAAAGTCCGGCGAGCAGCACCTTGAGAAAGCTGACTTTCTTGCGGTGAGCCTCGAGAAGGACCATGTCCAGCCCGGGATGGAGGATCTTCAAAGGGACTCCGGGAAATCCGGCTCCGGTTCCGACGTCGAGAGCGGGTCCGGCGTGGGGAAGCCATGGGGAAGGTAGAAGGGAGTCCAGGAGGTGCTTCGAGAGAATTTCGTCCAGGTCCGTAATGCGCGTGAGGTTCATCTGGCCGTTCCACTGCAGCATCAGTTGAATATGACGGAAGCACAGCCGGGCCTGGTTCTCCGACAGGGGAATTTCCCGCTCCCGAGTGGCTGAGAGGAGCTTTTCGATGAATAGCTTTTCTTCCATCGCAGTTTTGCGGCCTCCTTATTTTCCAATACAGAATTGAGAAAAAATCCGATCCAGCAATTCATCATCCTTTTCCCAGCCCAGAATGGAATCCAACTGCCGCCTGGCTGCCTCGATCTCCATGCTCACCAGTTCTCCGTAGCTTTGGGCCATGAGCAAATCCCCGGCGCGCTTGAGAGACTCGATGGCGTGCTTCAGGCATTCTTTCTGACGCAGGTTCGGGATCATTGTTGAGTGGCCGGCTTCAATGGGCTGATCGAGAAAAGAATCTTTGAGAAAGCTCCGAAGGTTTTCGATGTCGGTTGGATTGAAAACGGAAAGGCGGACCACCGGAGAGGCTTCGCCGTATTTCAGCCGGACATCCTCAGCGGATAGAGCGGGCTCGAGATCGGCCTTGTTTAAAAGGATAACATGGCGCGACCCCGAAACCGACTGGTAGACGGTATCATCCTCGATGCTCCACGGACGGCTCTGATCCATGAGCCAGAGGACAACGTCGGCGTCGGCGACTGAACGGATTGTCCGTTCTATGCCCATGGCTTCGATGGCATCGGGCTCATTTCGGATGCCGGCGGTATCGAGGATTCTCACCTGAATTCCCGAGAGAATGAAAGTGTCTTCGATGACGTCGCGCGTGGTGCCGGGAAAGGGGGTGACGATGGCGCGGTCTTTTCCCAGAAGAGCGTTCAGCAGGGAGGATTTGCCTACATTGGGCTTTCCTACGAGAACGATGGTCAGGCCCTCGCGGAGGACGCGTCCACTTTCGTAGTGCTCGAGGACAAGCCCGAGAGGCATGAGGAGCTCTGTTTCGAGGCGCATGAGAAGCGAAGCAGAATCGGAATCGTCGCCGTCTAAGTCATCACTGAAATCGATATGGGCTTCCATCTCAGCCTGCAAGGAAAGAAGGCTCTCGCGCCACGAAAGCAGCTTGTCGTGAAAATCCCCGTGCAGGCAGCGGGTGGCGACCAGGAGGCTTTGCTGAGATCGGGATCGAATGACATCGATGATGGCTTCAGCCTGGGAAAGATCGATACGTCCATTGAGGAAAGCCCTGCGTGTGAATTCTCCTGGCTCTGCAAGGCGGGCTCCGGCCTCGAGGACCATTTCCATGATGCGATTCAAAGCCGCATATCCGCTGTGGCAGTTGATTTCCACCACGTCCTCGCGCGTGTACGTGCGGGGAGCGCGCAGATAGCTCAAAAGTACCTCGTCAACGGGGTCACCTGTCGCGGAATCCGTGATCCATCCGTAGTAGAGCCTGTGGCTTTGTAGTGAATCTGAATCTAAGGGGTGCTTTGGCCGAAAGAGCTTCCGTGCAATGGACAGGGACTCCGGGCCGCTGAGCTTGATGATTCCGATTCCCCCTTCCCCAATGGGGGTCGAAATGGCGCAAATTGTATCTTCTTCAAATCTAAAGCTCATGGTATGAGCGATAACTCTCCAATTGTCCTCCCATGAGGTCTATGCCGCTATTCTTCCTGAACCGGGGGTTTGACCGGCTTCTTTCCGCGCTTCACCGGATAGATGACCACACGGCGCAGGTTCCCCTCACCTTTGCTCTTGGTCCGGACTTCCTGGTCTTCCTTCAAGGCAAGATGAATGATGCGCCGGTCCTGAGCGTTCATGGGACCGGTTGTGAGGGGCCGATGCGATTTCTTCACCTTGTCGCTGAGCTGCTGGGCAAGCTCAGTCAGACTGACTTCGCGCTTGGATCTGTAATTCTCCGTGTCCACCACCACGGAAATGTTCTCGTCAACCTCGCGCTGCAGCAGCTTGGTGACAAGGTATTGGAGGGCGTTCAGTGTCTTGCCTCGCTTGCCGATGAGAAGGCCCGAGCCGTTGCTGATGATATTCAGGTAGATGTAATCCTCACGGGCTTCCTTTTCGATGACGGTCGGCAAATCGACATGTCTCAGAATTTCGGAGAGGATTTCCTTGGCACGCTCGGCGGCGGCTTCGAGGGGCGGAACCTTGGCGGTTACCCGGATCTTGGCCTTCTTAGCCCCAACGATTCCAAAAATGCCGGAAGACCCTTTCGATAGAATCTCGATGATCAGTTGCTCTCGAGGAAGCTTGAGTCTTTCACAAGCCGCTGTTATGGCATCCTCGACAGATTTTTCTTCAATTTCAAGAGTTGACATCCTTTCCTCCGTAAAGTCTCCGATCCGAGTGAGTTATCGCGTAAATGAAGCGAGGAGGCTGCGATCATGGACGACGATTGATCCAATACTGCTGCGCGATAGACAGGACGTTATTGACGAGCCAGTATAACACAAGGCCGGACGGAAAGTTGATAAAGAAAAACGTAAATACCACGGGCATGAGCATCATCATCTGATCCTGTCTCGGGTCTCCTGCCGAAGGTGTCATCTTTTGTTGGAGGAACATGGAAATTCCCATGAGGATCGTCAGGACCGGGATTCCACCGAGATAGGGGATGGGGATGCCGATGTTCAGGCGGTCGGGCGCCGTAAGGTTGTTGATCCACCATATGAACGGCTCGTGCCGCAGTTCTACGGCTCCGTTGAGCATTCGGTAGAGGGCGAAAAAAACCGGGATCTGCAAAACCATGGGAAGACATCCGCCCATGGGATTGACCTTGTAGGTGCGATAGACGCCCATAAGCTCCGTGTTGAGCTTTTCGCGGTCATCTTTGTGCTTTTCGCGGATCTGAGCGATCTTGGGCTGAATTTTCTTCATCATCTTCATGGACTGGTAGCTCTTGTGGGTGAGCGGCCAGAAGACGAGCTTGATCAGCACGGTGATGAGAATAATCGCGACGCCATAGTTGTGTGTGTACTTGTAGCACCAGATGAGAAGATGAAGGAGCGGCTTTGCCAGCACGGTGAACCAACCGTAGTCCACCGAGTGTGACAGATTGTGGTCAGCCCTGTCCAGCTCGTTCAAATTCTTGGGGCCGAGATACAACCTCATCTTGAAGGTCTTATCCTTGCCGGCCTCGAGCTGAAAGGGATCAGTCAGGCACACCACCTGCAAGAGGCCCTTGTCGGCGTCCAGTATGCGCGGAATGACCTGATACCCTTCTTTCTCCAGAGGGGCGACGGCCTGGATAAAGTAGTTGTCTTCATATCCAACCCAGTCCATGGGTGTTTTGAAAATCGTTTCCTTCTTCTGGAGATCCTTCACGGAAAAGGTTTCGAGCGTCCCCTTGGCAAAAACGGCCAGATGCGACGGATTGTTGGAGCTTTCTTCCTTGGGGCCGGCATAGGGTTGGAAGAAGAAGCTTATGCCCATCTGATCCGACAGGCTTTCCGAAGCGAGATTCTCCAGGCGGATTTCGACGTCCATGAAATAGGCCGAGGGGGTCAGGGTGAAGGATTTGGTCACACGAAGGCGCTCGGGGACTTCCGTCGAGAGAGAGAAATTCTGAGGGGAATCCGTCGAAGGGAGCGTCAGTTGTGCAGGTGAGCGGCTTTCAAAGGAGCGCGTCGACAATTGCCAGTCGGGATGGTGAAGCAAATCCACTGCCATGGGCAAATACCCGGAGGCTTGCGTGGGAACCATTTCCATGGGAGGAGATTCGGGATCGACTTCCTGCCGGAATTTATTGAGGCGAAAAGAATTGATGCGAGCCCCTGGCGAGAGGATCTGCATACGGTAGTCCGAGGCCTCCACGAGCCAGCTCTGAAAGTGCTGTCCAAGATCAGTCAGGCGATCCTTGGGCAGTGCTTGAGGAGACGCGATATCCGGAGGAAGGCCGGGAGCCTTCGGGGGTTGTGCCGTCGAGGGAGATTCCGCGGACGGCGGCGTCGTGGTGGTAACGGTTTCCTGTTGGGGAGGCTCGATAACGTGAAAAAGACCGAAAAAATACTCCCAGAAGACAAGCACCAAGAGCGATAGAACCAAAGCAAGCAAAGCTCTTTTTTCCATTCAAAGACACTCCATGTTATTCGGAAGACGAGCGGTGTAAAGGTTGAACGACGGGGTCGTAGCCTCCCGGATGAAAAGGATGGCAACGCGCCAGGCGCCCGGCTCCAAGCAGAACGCCTTTCAAGGCTCCATGAAGCTGGATCGCCTCGTAAGCATACCGGGAGCAACTCGGGGTAAATCGGCAACTGGGAGCCAGGAAGGGTGAGATGAAGAGTTGGTAGAAGCGAATCAAAGCAAGCAATAAAAGACGGATCATCTAGTCCGGCCATCCTGTTCTGCAAAAACTGCAACAAGCTCTTTCGCCGCGTCAAGCAGCGAAAGCTTTTCCGCTCCTGGACGGGCAACGATGACGATGTCCTTGCCCGGCAGCGGGATTTGGTGTTTATAAAGACGAAACCATTCGCGAAGAACCCGTTTAATGCGATTTCTGCGGACGGCGCACCAGAACCGCTTCTGCACTACCAGCCCCAGACGATGCCGCTGCACCTGGTTTGGGGCAAAATTGATTCCAAAGTGGCGGGCTCGGGAACGCCTTCCCGACGCTTTAACCCGCTGAAATTCACCGGATGAGTGCAGCCGTTCTTCAGGCCGGAAACGATATGCTTGTTCCAAGAAAGCACCTCCCAGGGATCACTGCTACCTGTGCCGTCGGGCTTTAAGCTCCAGGCTTCGGGCTTTAGGCTCTGAGGTGCCGGCTCTGAGGTGCTCGGGTCCAAATCACCGGAAAATCAAAACCTAGAACTGAAAACCCCTAAGCCCAACCGCACAGATGGGATCATTTTCGGCCTGAGGGTCCACCGCGGGGCAGGGTCACGCCGAAAGGCGCTTTCGTCCTCTGGCGCGTCGCCTCTTCAAAACCGCTCGTCCTGATCGCGTTGACATCCGTTCTAAAAAGCCGTGAGTGCGTTTTCTCTTGAGATTGCTGGGCTGAAAGGTCATTTTCATGTCGGTTTCCTTCGTCGTTCTTTATAGTCTTCATAAACTCAACCACGCGCCGCTGCGTTCTGATTGTGCGACCGGATTTAATATCCGAGGCCGGTCCGAGGAGCATGGACACATACGTGAACATATACTCATAATCGAACAATGTTGTTTTTGCAAGGCGTAAAATGAGATCTTTCCCCTTTTTATGGCCGGCAACAGGGAGATTGAGTGCCTGCCCGTCCCTTTTAATGATTGAAGAACCGGAATCACCGTGCTATGAAGTGAGACCTTTTAGACGTCCATTGGGAAAGGAGAAGGATAATTGATGTTTTGGAACCGCATTCTGGGCTGGTTTTCCAACGATTTAGCTGTCGATCTCGGAACGGCCAATACGCTTGTTTATGTGAGAGGCAAAGGAATTGTGCTTTGTGAGCCATCGGTCGTGGCCGTTCGCAAAGATGAGCGGGGCGCGAATCGGGTGGTGGCAGTCGGTAAGGATGCCAAAATGATGCTGGGGAAAACGCCTGGCAATATCACGGCCATACGGCCAATGAAGGACGGCGTGATCGCTGATTTCGACGTAGCCGAATCGATGTTGAGGTATTTCATCAGAAAGGTGCATAACAGGCGAAAGCTGGTAAGGCCCAGAATCATTGTGTGCATTCCGTCCGGGGTGACGCAGGTGGAGAGGCGAGCCGTCAGGGAGTCGGCGGAATCGGCGGG
>JGI24730J26740_1001324_pt1 | contig 12745 bp, 6 predicted proteins | sample EPASupsiteSAE347_FD_26740 | JGI IMG/M metagenome (IMG submission 26740)
CTAGTACCCACGACGGCCAAAACACTAAATATGTCTCCCTGTTTGATTTTTTTCGGATCCGGTCAGAAATGATCTTTTTTTTCGCAAAGCTCCTCAAAAAAAACTATACCAAGGCTGCAAAAAATCTCTTCGTGCCGCTTATTACGCACATTCCGTCAAGATGTCGAGGATAATATTCCCCTCCCAAAAAAGTTTCAAGAAGAATTATCTGTTTTTTTATGCGGGGATCCACGGAATAAAACATTTCCTAAAAAAATGACTTGAAAAATAAAAATTTTTATGAAAAAAACAGCTCAGCAGGCGCCGGCCGCCTTGTCCCGTATCATCTCGATCAAAAGCTTCGCGATCTCTCCTATGGGAATGCGGTCTGTGTTCCAGACGATGTCATAAAGAAGCGGGTCGCCGATATCCTTATGGAAAAAAGTCTTCACGAGTTCCGCCTTCGCTTTGTCTTTTTCCGCAACGGTTTCGCGGGCTTTTTTCTCATCCAGGCCAAGCGCGCTCATCATACGCTTCACGCGTGATTCCATCGACGCCACAAGACGGATATGGATCCCGAGGGGAAGATCACGCGTCAAGAAGGACGATCCGCGTCCCACCAGGATCACTTTTCCGTGAAGAGCGAAAGCCCGCATCAGGTGGAACATTTTTTTAACCACAAGATCCTGAGAAACCCCGCCGTAAATAAACTGCGCAAGGATGTCCTCGGCATGGGAATGATACTCGGTCCGTCGCAGAGATTCGACGAGGTCCTTGAGCTTGGGGTCCTGAGCGACCATATGGCAAAGCTCCTGATTACAAAGCTGCCAGTTTTGGAATAAGGGTTCCGCGTGAAGCGTTTGGATCTTTTCCGCAAGGAGCGAGGCAAGAACTTTCCCCCCTGCTCCGGCCTGGCGGGAAATAGCGACGAAGGGGAAACGGCCTTTTTTGGGATCGATTTCCGGACCGTTTTTTTCGTGGTAGTGGAGACTGTCGATAAATGACGCTAGCTTGTGGATCTCGGTCATGGGACCTCCCTATCCAGCATTTTTGCGCAACTCGACCGCAAAACAACAGTCCGGCACGGATCTATTTCAAAATGATGCGCGCGTCAATGACCCCGGCACCCTTCCCCTCGCCATAAACCATAAGAGGGTTAATGTCAATCTCCTCAATCTCCGGATGATCACAGGAAAGCTGAGACAACCGCTTCAGACAATCCGCGATCGCTTCAAGGTCCGCCGGCGGTTCGCCTCGCACGCCTTCGAGCAGTTTAAAGGCGCGGATATTCCGTAACATATCGTGAGCGCTGAGCTCGCGGATCGGCGCCACGCGGAACGTTACGTCCTTGAGAGCCTCCACATAAATGCCCCCCAAACCAAACATCAGGATGGGACCGAAATGCGGATCGCGCTTCATCCCCAGGATCACTTCCCGGCCCTTCGGTGCCATACGTTGCATGAACACGCCATCGATCTTGGCCTTGAGTTTTTCGCCCACGGCCATGATATCCCGGAACGCGTGCTGAACATCGTCCGCGGAATTCAGATTGAGACGGACGCCACCCACATCGACCTTGTGGATGATCTGCTGAGAAACCACTTTCATCACCACCGGAAAACCGATCTTCACAGCCTGTTCCCAGGCGTCCTCAGCCGTCCGGACGAACGCCCACGGGATCACCGGAAATCCATAGGCGCTAAAGATCTCCATGGATTGATTGATCGGAAGGAATTTCTGTTTATTTTTGATGGCTTTTTCGATCACGCCGTTCGCGGTCTGGCGGTCCACCTTGTAATGCTTCACGCCCGTCCGGGACCGGTGAAGCCATTGCTGGTACCGGTTCATGGCCGCAAGCGTCTTGGCCGAGTTTTCGGGAAAGGCGCAATGCGGTATCTTATGCTCCTTGAGGATCTTCACCCCGGCTTCAACATCAGAATGCCCCATAAAACAGGTCACGATCGTCTTGTCGGACTCTTTGTCGACATCCACAATGATCCTGGCCGTCGCCTCCGCCTCGGTCATAGCCTGAGGCGTCAAGAGTACCATCACGCCGTCTACGTTCGGATCGGCGATGACACAGCGAAGCGCGTGCTCGTAACGATCACTACGCGCATCCCCGATCACATCGATGGGGTTTGAAAAATTCGAGGTCGGCGGAAGTTTTTCCTTGAGCTTCGCGACCGTGGACGGGCTCATTTCGGCCATTTGAAGACCGAACTTCACGCAGGCGTCCGTCGCCATGATCCCCGGCCCGCCCGCATTGGTCACGATCGCCACGCGGTTCCCTTTCATTAAAGGCTGGTTCGCAAACACGCTCGCAAGATCGAACATCTCTTCGGCAGAATCCATGCGCATCACGCCGGACTGAATGAACACAGCATCGTACACTTCATCGGCCCCCATGAGGGAACCCGTGTGAGAACTCGCGGCTTTGGCGCCTTGGGCCGTACGGCCGGATTTAACCGCCAAGATCGGCTTGGATTTTTCTCCCGTGATCTCGCGCGCCATTTCAATGAATTCCTGCCCTTTCCCGATATCTTCAAGATACATGATGATGACATCCGTTTTTGGATCATCTTTCAGATACTGAAGGATCTCGATCTCCGAAATGTCGACTTTATTGCCCAGACTCACGAACTTTGAAAATCCAAGGTTCTCCCCGCGGGCATAATCCAAAAGCGCGCAACCGAGAGCGCCGCTCTGGGAAATAAAAGCCACATTCCCGTCCTTCGGGATCGTCCCGGCAAAACTCGCGTTCACTCCAAGTTCCGGATCATTATTGATCAATCCCAAACAGTTGGGCCCCAGCACGGCAATACCGTAAGCGTCCGAGATCCTTTTGATCTCCTGCTCCAGTTTCACCCCTTCGCCCCCAATTTCCCGAAACCCCGCCGAGATCACGATCGCCGCGCGGGCACCCTTCTTGGCACACGCCTCTAGTTCTGCGGGCACCGCGGCCCCCGGGATGATGAATACGGCCATATCGATCGTTTCCGGGATCTCTGCCACGGACGGAATGCACTTCACTCCGAGCACATCGTCGGCCTTGGGATTCACCGGATAGATCTTCCCTTTATAATCCGATTGAAGCAGGTTCTTAAGAATGGCATAGCCTACCGCCTCCGGACGCCGGGAAGCCCCCACCACCGCGATCACCTTGGGTTCGAATAAGGACTTCAGATCTTTTTTCTTAGATGTCATCATAGCCTCTGCGTTCATGGTCATATCTCCCTTAAACCGTCGTTGGATTAGGCGCTTCGATCCCGGGCTTCCCCTGCGCCAAATATTCGAAACGCTTCCACCGGGCCGCAACGTCCTTCTGCGCAATCTGGAAAAGCCTTTTCGCTTCTTCGGGATTGCTTTTCATGATCATCTTGAACCGGTTTTCCATCATAAGATACTGCTCGAGAGGGATCGTCGGAGCCTTCGAATCGATCACGAGAGGGTTCTCTCCCTTTTCAGTGCGCCGCGGATCAAAGCGATAAAGGATCCATTGCCCGGACGCGACAGCGGCCTTCTGGTCCTGCAGACCATTCGCCATATTGATGCCATGCGCGATGCAATGGCTGTAGGCGATGATGAGGGACGGCCCGTCATACGACTCGGCCTCCTGGATCGCCTTGAGGGCCTGCTGGTCATTCGCCCCCATCGCGATGGTCGCCACGTAAATATTCCCATAGGTCATCGCGATCATCCCGAGGTCCTTCTTCCCGCCCGCTTTTCCGCCCATGGCGAATTTCGCGGTGGCGCCGCGCGGAGTGGACTTGGATGCCTGCCCGCCCGTATTGGAATAAACCTCCGTATCGAGCACAAAAACATTCACGTTTTTGCCTGAGGCAAGCACATGGTCGAGACCGCCATACCCGATATCATAGGCCCAGCCGTCCCCACCGAAAGCCCAGACGCTCTTTTTGACAAGCGTGTCCGCCAGGCTCAAAAGCTGCGCGGCGTCAGGATCCGTACCGAGCTCCGCCAGTTTCTTCTTAAGCGCCGCCACGCGTTCGCGCTGGTCATAGATATCCGCTTCCGTCACCTGTGCGGCATTCACGATCGACTGAACAAGATCCGCGCCGAGCTTATCCTGAAGCTTCACGAGAAGCTCGGAAGCGTATTCTTTCTGCTTGTCGATCGCCATCCGGAACCCATAACCAAATTCAGCGCAATCCTCGAAAAGTGAATTCGACCATGCCGGACCACGCCCATTGGCATCTTTCGCCCAAGGCGTCGTCGGCAGATTGCCTCCATAGATGGAAGAGCAGCCCGTCGCGTTCGCGATCACGGCCCTGTCCCCAAAAAGCTGGGACACTATTTTGATATACGGCGTTTCGCCGCAGCCCGCACAAGCGCCCGAGAATTCGAAGAGAGGACGCATCGCCTGCTGTTGATTGATCATCGCGACCTTGAGTTTGCGCCGGTCATATTCCGGGATCGAAAGGAAATGGTCCCACTTGGGCGCTTCGATGCAACGAAGCGGCATCTGAGGCGCCATGTTGATGGCTTTCTTCTTGGGATCCGTCTTGCTCTTCGCGGGACAAACATCCACACACAGCCCGCAACCCGTGCAATCCTCGGGCGCCGGCTGGATCGTGAATTTCTGGCCCTTGAAATCCGGCATCTTGGCGTCCGCGAACTTGAATCCCTCGGGAGCTTTCTCAAGATACTTCGGATCATAGACCTTCATACGGATCACGGCATGAGGACACACAAAATTACACTTCCCGCACTGGATGCAAAGATCCGGCTCCCACACTGGGATCTCGAGCGCGATATTGCGCTTCTCGTATTGGGTCGTTGCAGTCGGGAATGTTCCGTCCACCGGCATCGCGCTCACAGGGATCTCATCCCCGCGGCCTTGAACGATCAGGCCCAGAACATCCTTCACGAACGCCGGAGCGTTTGAGGTGACGGGGGCAAGTCTCTTGAGCTTGCTGTCCGCAACAGAGGGAACTTTAACTTCATGAAGATGCGCGAGCGTCATATCCACAGCCTGAAGGTTCTTCCGAACCACGTCCTCACCCTTCTTGCCGTAGGTCTTCTGAATGGACTTCTTGATCTCGCCGATCGCCCGCTCACGCGGTAATACGCCCGAGATGGCAAAAAAGCAAACCTGCATGATCGTGTTAATCCTCATGCCCATACCGCTGTCCGCCGCAACCTTGTAGGCATCGATCACATGGAATTTAATTTTCTTTTCGAGGATCTGCTTCTGGACTTCGACCGGAATATTCGGCCACACTTCTTCGGCGCTCCACGGAGCGTTCAAAAGGAACGTGCCGCCGGAAACGATGTTACGTAGCATGTCATACTTTTCGAGGAACACCGTTTGGTGACACGCCACAAAATGGGCTTTGCTGATGAGGTAAGGAGAACGGATAGGCTCGGGACCGAAACGGAGATGCGACACGGTGATCGCGCCGGATTTTTTGGAATCATAAACGAAATAACCTTGCCCATAATTTTCCGTGTTCTCGCCGATGATCTTGATGGAATTCTTGTTCGCGCCGACCGTTCCGTCCGCTCCCAACCCGTAAAAAAGAGCACGGACCGTGGCATCGGATTCAATGGAATACTCGGGATCATAAGGAAGGCTCGTCTGGGTCACATCGTCGTTGATGCCGATCGTAAAGCCGTGTTTCGCCTTGCCGGAAGAAAAGAAGTCGAAAACCCCCTTCACCATCGCCGGCGTGAATTCTTTGGAGGAAAGACCGTAGCGGCCGCCATAGATCTTGGGCGCCTGGTTGAACTTCGACCAGCCGTTCTGATAAGCTTCCTGGAGCGCTCCCACCACGTCCATATAAAGAGGTTCGCCGATCGCTCCCGGCTCTTTGGTCCGGTCCAGCACGATCAAATTCTTGACCGTTTGCGGAACGAGGCCCACAAAACGCTTCACATCGAACGGGCGGTAAAGAGAAACTTTGAGACAGCCGACCTTCGCGCCTTTGGCATTGAGGGCCTTCACGGTCTCCGCGACAACTTCCGCGCCGGAACCCATGATCACGACGACCTGCTCCGCGTCTTTGGCTCCGGTATATTCAAAAAGCTGATACTTCCGTCCGGTCAGACCCGCGAACTTATCCATCGCCTGCTGGACCATATCGGGACACGCGGCATAGAACTTATTGACCGTCTCGCGTCCTTGGAAATAAACGTCCGGGTTTTGCGCCGTGCCGCGAAGCACCGGGCTATCCGGAGAAAGTGCCCGGGCGCGATGTTCCAGCACCTTGGCCATATTGATCATCGCACGGATCTGGTCGTCGGAAAGAAGACTGATCTTCTGAACTTCATGAGAAGTGCGGAAACCATCAAAAAAATGAAGAAAAGGAATGCGGCTTTCAAGACTTGCAACCTGCGCGATGAGCGCGAAATCCATGGCTTCCTGGACCGAGATGGAAGCGAGCATGGCGTAGCCGGTCTGGCGCACCGACATCACGTCCGAATGGTCCCCAAAGATCGAAAGCGCCTGGCACGCAAGCGAACGCGCGGAAACATGCATGACCGTGGACGTGAGTTCCCCCGCGATCTTATACATGTTCGGGATCATCAGGAGCAAACCCTGCGACGCCGTGAAGGTCGTGGTCAAAGCCCCGCGCTGAAGCGCACCGTGCACCGCGCCGGCGGCCCCGCCCTCGCTTTGGAGCTCGGCAACGGAAGGGACCGTTCCCCAAATATTCTTTTTACCTTGCGAGGCCCATTCATCCGCCCATTCCCCCATATTGGAAGACGGCGTGATGGGATAGATAGCGATGCACTCGTTCACGCGGAAGGCGACGTGGGCAACGGCCTCGCCGGCGTCCATCGTGACGAATTTTTTATTGACGGATTTTGTTTCGGATTTTTCCAAGGTTTGTTCGGCCATTTTATGATTCCTTTTGGTTCGGGGTTTATGATATCTGTTTAAAATGCGGCCCAAAAAGCGCCCGCTAAAAATACACGGAAAACTCCCTGTTTCTTACTGCACGTCCTCCGGATATTCCAAAGACGAGGTCTGGAACGAGGGACTTTGAAAGGCTTCATAAGTCGTCGGAGAACCCGCTGATGGGCTCCCCCCTGAAACCTCACGACTCGTACGGCATTGTATGATTTTACACCGCGATTTTCAAGCGTAATTGCGCGGAACACGTCGCTCGGAACTGGGGACTCGTTCAGGTTTTCCGTTCTTCGAGTCCCGCGTTCAAAGCGCTGCACTGACTTCCCAATAAAGAATCCATGAGAGCCAGGCGAGGTACAAGCCCCGGATCCTCGGGATCGTCACTTGCGCTTGCATTGGCACCCAACATTCATTAATATTCACCCATGTCCCACGATACGATCCGTCTTCTTCAATTCATGGTCTGTAAAGATTTTGAACCCGGCGAGCAGGATTGCTACACCGCCAGTCTCGTCCGGAGCAATCTCCATGTGCCGTCCTTCCCTTACCGCTTTGAGAACCTTTATGCCGTGACCTGCTGGCGCAAGGACAAGATGTTCCATAAAGAAGTGATCGAATATTCCACCGAAGACGGCGCGATCCTCAAAACGCCGCCCATGGACATTGAACCCGTCACTTCGAGCGTCCTTTTCCGCTGGCACAAACACGCCTTTCCGCAGGACCTCGAGATCAAAGAAGACGGCCTGCTCCATATTCGCGTTATTCTGGACTGGAAAGTCAATTTCGAGTCTTATCTCATGATTGAAAAGCGGCCATGAGGACGGAGGCATGACCCCTCACGAATGGCTTCCCGAATTCTGGACGACGATCCCCTTTATTGGACTTTTGCTTTCGATCGCGATCCTGCCACTTACAGCTCCGAAGTTCTGGCATCCTTTAAAAAATCAGGCTCTTGTCGCGGCGTTTTTTTCGATTCCCGTCATCTACCTCTGCCTCGTCCACAACCCTCATCTTCTTGTAACGGGATTGGAACATTACCTTTCGTTCGTTATTCTTCTCGGCGCCCTTTTCATCGTCTCCGGAGGCATCTGCATCACCGGAGACCTCGTCAGCACGCCGCTTGCCAATACGCTCATGCTCGGGCTTGGCGCCGTTCTGGCGAACTTCATCGGAACGACCGGCGCGAGCATGGTCCTGATCCGGCCGCTCCTCTTCGCGAACCATTATCGCAAACACCATATCCACATCCCGGTCTTTTTCATCATGGTTGTGAGCAATATCGGCGGTCTTCTGACGCCGCTCGGCGACCCGCCGCTTTTCCTCGGTTTTTTGCTTGGCGTTCCTTTTTTCTGGACCCTAAAACTTTACCCCTTTTGGCTTCTTGCGACCGGCATCGTGTTGCTTGTTTTTTTCGTGATCGATCACAAGGCTTTCGATCACGAGACCAAACGCCTTCAGCGTGAGGCCCGCTCCGACGCTCCGGTCCACATTAAGGGACTCAGGAATCTGGGGTGTCTTGGAATGATCATTGCCGCAACGATCTGGACACCGCAACCGTGGAGGGAAATCCTCATGGTCGCTGCGGCACTCATTTCACTCAGGACCACTCCCAAGAGCTACCATGAGGCGAACGGTTTCAATTTTTATCCGATCCTCGAAGTGGCCATCTTGTTTCTTGCCGTCTTCATCACCATGGAACCGGCCCTTGAGATCTTGTTCCTCCGCGGCGCCGAAATGGGCATGACCGCTCCCTGGCAATTCTTTTGGGCCACGGGCGGGTTCTCCTCCTTCCTCGACAATGCGCCCACTTATCTGACGTTCATCTCTCTTGGGCAAGGACTCGGACGCGGAGGGGCCATACTGGGCCTACCGGAAACGATCCTTGCGGCGATCAGCGTGGGCGCGGTCTTCTTCGGGGCCATGACCTATATCGGGAACGCGCCGAATTTCATGGTGCGGTCCATCGCGCTCCACCGCGGCTGGAAAATGCCGAGCTTCTTTGGGTATATGGCGTGGTCAGCGGGAATTCTGCTTCCATTATTCTTGCTAATTACTTTTTTCTTTTTTAGATAATCCTTACTCCATCTTTGCGGCAGCCCATAGACGATAGTCTATAGCTTCTAGCAAAACCAGGTCTCGCATTCAATATTTAGCTACAGGCTATAAGCTCTAATCTATGAGCTAAGGTTACATTATGCCGCCTGAGCGACCGACTGACGGGCCGTATACTCCTCGCCGAGCCGCTCGATATCAAAAATGAGCCCCTTGGAACCGAACTGAATGAACGCAGGGATCCCGAATTGTTCGAGATAGCCACGGATCGTGGACGGTTTCGCAAGGATTTTGTCTTGAGTTTCCTTGTCGAGTGTTGCGAAACGGAGGATCGCTATCCGGACCGCCGTCAGCGCCAACTCCCGCAATCTCGGATCCGCGATCCTGCCGATCTCAGCAAGAACGGAGTAAATGCCAAGATCGTCCATCCCACGATCCTTAGTCCAAAAAGAGACGACCAGATCACTGCTCGCCCTGACCGCGCGTCGCACCTCATTTTCTTTTCTGACAGGCATGACGGGCAACTTTAATTGGTTCTGCAAGGCGCGCCCGAACGGTTTCTCCTTAGCCGCGTTATAGACGATCAGCCGTGAGGGTTTAAGCGTCGTGAGCATTTTGAGGACCTCTTCGGCAATGCCGTCCCCCGGGCGATCCATCAGAAGAATGAAAGAAGGCTCCTTCCCGCTCATGAGAAGTCCGGAAGCCGCCGCATCAAGCAGAGCCTGATCGCGCGCGATCTTCCCGATATCCAATCGGGATGCGCCATCCACCAGCCTTTCGAAACTCAGGTATTCATCGCCAAACACAACGCGGTTCCGGATCCTCGACACAAGTTCCGGCACGTCCCCGAACTCGCCCAGAAGAACCGTGAGACGTTCTTCGAATCCGGAAGAGAGAACAAACGAGACGATCTCGTTTGAGGAGCCGTACCGGCCCAGTTCTTCCCGAAGCTGTGCGATCCTCCCATCAACCGATTTTTCAAGCTCTGCCCTGCCTCGTTCCCGAAGCTCCGAACGGACCGTTTCGACTCCCTTCGTTCGTGCCGTTTCCACTACTTTGGCAGGGTTTACTTCCAACCGACCGATCCGCAACTCGGAACGGGGGTCTTTTTTCGCTCTGTCGGACGGCATGACGTCCTGAGGGTCCTTCGGCTTTCTATGAAAATGAAACTGCTTTCCGTCATAGAACACTCCCCCCTCCTGCTCCGTACCAAAGATCCTGCCGTCCGGATAAAGGGATAGCGTTTGCCATCCTCCGGTCCTTTGAAAGATCTGCGCGGAAGCATCGAGCCACTGTACGCCTTCACTGACTTTCGGGATAATAATGTAATGCGAATAGGCGACCGCGCCCTCAACAAACATCCATCTTTTATGTTCCGTCAAAGGCTCAAAATGCTCCGGGTAAGCATTCCCGGCAAGAACTAGGCTGTCCTTAAAAACGGGATAAGATGGATTACTGTGATTTAAGGGAAGATTGGCGATGACGATATCCGGCATTTCTTCCTCCGTAAGGCTCGTCTGACGAAAGTCCCCCGCGGCTTTGAAAACCATTTTTCCTTCCACCCCATTATTGACGATGTTCTTCCGGGCCAGCGCAAGCGCGTTACGGCTCCAATCCGTCACAATCACTTTCCGGGCTCCGAGTTTTGCGGCCGCGATGGCCAAGATGCCATCTCCAGCGCCCGCGACGAATACGATCTCGCCTTTGGGATCCGCGATCTGCAACCCCATAATGGCGCTTCTTGTAAACCGATTCACAAAATTCGCCCGTTCGTATTCAAGAGCCATCGACTCCTTCAGATCATCTCTCGCGGCTTCCGTTTCCTTGTCGCGGCTGAAATAGTTGATCATGCGGATGAGCTGAAACTCCTTATCCAGTGCGCCCTGCTGTTGGGAGAGCTCGATGTTCTGCCTCTCTTGATCCGCGTTTTCATAATAAGACACGTATAAATTTCCAAAGGCATTGGGCGGACGACCGAGCGGGACTTCGATAACGTGTTGAGGCACGACCTTGTCCGTGGCGGACAGCATGTCAAAGCCGGCGCTCACGCCATTTTTCAAATTTTCCCTAAGCCTGCGATATTCGTACGACTCCTGTATCTGGCCATCCATCGACCGGTCAGGCTGCTCATCCCGCGCCTCGGAACGGGCGGACATGCCCCTTAGATCTGTCGGCAGGAGTATCTCGAAACGCGTATAACCGATTTCTTTGCCGCTAATAATTTTTACGAGATTCTCAACCTTGACCGCACCCGGCCCGGCCAGTTTGTGAAAGGTCTGGATCGCGAACGGCAGCCCGATCCCGTGGCTCTTGTCCGTACGATAAGGGTCCAACAAAAATATTTTAGGTAGGTTTGTCTTTCCATCTCTGACAAGCTGTTCTTCCGGGATCCTGCCGGGGTTCTCGATAATGATTTTTACCTTCCCAGGCCCCGCTTCCTCCAAAGAAAGATCTACATGTTCAAGCTCATCAGGTAACGTCTTCGCTTCTTTCTCGATCGCATGATAGCCGTTCGACATGAGCCTATCGAGCGCCAGGTGGAGCCATTCCAGAGGCCAATGGACCTTGATCGATTCTAGTGAAGAAGAAAACTCCACATTAAACTTCTTCCCTTTCGAGTCCCAGGCCTTATTCTCCGTTTCCTGCCGGAACCATTGCGCAAGATCAACCGGACCTGACAAATACGGCTCCAGGTCCTTTTCAAGGTCCGGTGACAATAACAAATACATGCTTATAAAGAATCTCCGCCATTTCCGGACCATGGCTTCCATCTCATCTTTCGTGTCCTTCCATTCCGGATTCGCGAGAACCTCCTCCGGAGCCTGGTCAAAGAACCTGAGTAAACTATCGCTTAACTCCACTGCCTCCTTGGCTTTTGCCTGAGCGATATCCCGAATGATGGCTTTCGACGCCTGGAGATCATCGGAGAGTTCTATTTTATGCACCTCCTTTAGAACCCTTTTCCAATGCAGAAATTTTTCTTTATCAAGATTCTTATAATGATTCGCCGTCGGGATTCCCGACATTTCATTAAACCTGCTAAAAAAACCAAGCTCTTTCGTCCAGGACAATAGCAGTTGAGTTAATTGCTCTCTTCGGCCGGCAGGATCAGTCCCAGGCTGAACGGCTCCCACCCATTTATCAATAATTGGTAATGGCAATCTATCAAAAAGAATTCTATGGAAGAATCCCATAATTACCAAATCGTCAAAGGCATTCAACGGACCGCCATGACCGGAGAGATGTCCGGTAATATCCAGCACATCAAGTTCAGGATCATTGGCCCGTCTTTCTCCTTTCGGAAACCGCAAAGAAAGAACCGTCCTACCCTCTTTGCTCTGAATGGACATACCGATAAGTCCCCGTCTGAAACAATGGTACACATCGCTTAAGAAATAGTTCTGGCCTTGGTAAGAGACAGGTTTTTCGAGATCCGCGGGCAGAATATTATGGATCCAGAAAAGATCCTCCTGAGGCATGGCCTTCACTTCGTCCGAAGAAACCGGTACCTCGCCCGTTTCCGAGATGCTGAGGACGCCATCCAGGGACCTGAACAGTTTTCCTGCACGGGCGGCTTCTGCCGCTTTCCTCCTTAACGCTTTCCAGTCAATTTCTCCACGGCTTGTAAATATCAAGGATATTCCACCAACGTCCTCTGACAAGCTAACGGAAGGGCTGCGATCGGGAAACAGCTTTGATAATGCTTCCATCGCGCTCCATTCCCCCGCCATCAAAAACATGGGGTTATTTAGAAAATTTTTAATAAAAACATTTACTATTTCCGAAGAGGACGTTTTATTTAGAAGTACAACCAACGAAGGAGTTATCAGTGAAACTGGGTAA
>JGI24730J26740_1001339_pt1 | contig 12602 bp, 8 predicted proteins | sample EPASupsiteSAE347_FD_26740 | JGI IMG/M metagenome (IMG submission 26740)
CGCCGGCCAGGAACTGCCCCGCCATGACATCTATGTACAGTTCTTTCTCCGGAATATTGATCCGCCCGTTCAAAAATGCGGTGCTGTAATAGTCTCTTACATCATTCGTTTTCAGCTCGAATGCCTTGCCAACCGCCCTTTTCTTCGTGACGCTCCCGCTTAGGCCCACTATGAATCGTCCGTTCTTCAACGGCTTCGCTATCTCGCCGTCAAACCCGGCATATTCAACTTCCAGTATCCCCGCGGCAAACTTCGCATAAACCTCTTTACCTGTCTTGTATATCTGGTTGAACATCAGTCTTGAGAGTATCAGATTCTCTTCAAGGTACGGGACGATGTCGCTCCTCACCGGCCGTGAAAGGGGCTCGTTTGTCGTGGATACCGTGTTGAGGGGATAGGCCAAAAGCTCCGAAAGCACCGTCGCGCCTTTCCAGGGGGTGTAGCTCAGCCATCCTGCCACACCTGCCCGGTACTTGAAAAAACCCGACGGATCGTTCAGAAAACCCTTGAAATCAGGTTTTATCCCATAATCGAAGAACTTTTTATATTTGCCCGTCTTTCCCGACAACCTGGAAACAGTCGTATCCATCCGGGACACCAGGTAAAATTCCCAGAGCTCCATCTTCCCCCGCTCAAGGTCGATGATGTCCGGAAGGGTCGTTGCAAACTTTAAAAGGGGGATGCCGTTCCTGTGGAGTATGATATCGATCCCTTCAACATCACGGGGAAGGATGTCGGCAAGTAATTTGAGGACCACCCCTATTGCCCGCGTGCTGTAGAAATACTTGTTATTTTGTGCCTCTATCGTCAGGGTGTTGCCGTTTCCCACATACACCACGATGTCACTGAAACCCGACATGGCGAGCGCCCGCGTAACCCTCTCGCAAACCGGTGCGTTTCTGTCCCGCTGGCCTTCTCTGTACGGTTTGTCGTATATGGGAATGATGGGGTTGCCGATATCGAATGTCATCGAGAAATTGACGCCGATCTGATCGCCCCTCTGGTAGCTCACCCCCACCTCGGACCACTTGAAAGGCCTCCACCTGAAACCGAAATTGAACGGTGACGGTACGGGTTTCGTAAAATATTCCCTTTGAGCAGGATCGCTTGTCTGTTTTTCATACTTGATGGGGCTGTATTCCATCATGAGGGCAAACTTTTCTGACGGGGCAAACTGGATACCGCCGAAGAGCTGGGAATCTTTCCACCACTGAGTGGGATCAGAAAACAGTTCCGTCTTGAACCCCTCCCCTTCGGCGGGGAGCGGTCTTTTCCCGAAGCGCCCGTTACCGAACCCCAGGCTAAAGTCAAAGGGGTATATCTGTTTGCTTGCGACTATGTACTGGGAGGCAAATATACGTGTACCGTGGGGGTCCATTACGCCCAGCGCTATGGCCGGGGCATACTTCTGCTCGCGGGCCATTTGCAGCTTGAGATCTATAGCCTTGTCCTTGAAATTTCCGTATCCGCTCCAGTTTGCCGCGCCTGAGGCCTTCACTCCCAAGATCTCCGTCACCCTGCCGTTCACCTCCAACCTGTCAAGGACCCCCATACCAATATAGTAGACCCTGTAGGGATGGACCTGGCTTGCCCCGAAACGGTACCTGTTTTCCTTCAATATCCGTGCTGTCGGTGTCTCCATGAGGCCTGTGCCGCCCGAATTAGAGGGTCCCGTGAAGGGTTCGTCAGCGGCGCGGCATATCTGTGCCCGACCCAGGATCGAGAAACAGATGGTGAGGTTCACAAGCGAGATCAACGCTATGATACATAGCCTTCCACAGAAAGATTTTGACATTCCCCGGTTTCACTGGTTATTTGAACATGTAATTGACGGTCGCCCCGATCACGGACATCTGCATCAGGATCTGTGTCCAGTCCTTGAACTCCCTGAGCCAGGCGAAGCGTTCAAGCTTTTCGGGGACGATGATCGTATCGCCCGGATCCAGTTTCCCCTGATCTTCGCTGAATGCCGCCAGCTCCCACCGGGAATTTGACTGGCTCCAGTTCATAAAACCGCCGTTGACCCTCCGCGCCGTCCCGTCAACCTTCAGGACAAATGTGTTGCCCTTGTCGGCGTACCGGGTATAGCCGCCGGCAATGTCGACATAGTCCTTGTAGTCCATTTCATCGAGATAAACGAAACTCCCCTGGGACATGACGGCGCCCGTGACACTGACAACACTGTTCTTCGTGGGTATGGTCAGTTCGTCGCCGTTCTCCACCTCGATGTCGAAGGCGCTCCCCTTAAGAAGCCTCAGGTGGACTAGCTTTACCGACATCCTGCCCGTGGGCTCTATCTTCTTCATCGATTCGACGAACTGTTTCCTCTGCTGAAGCTCCAGCTTTTTTGCCTCCGTCGGCCCCGAGGATTCGATCACCGAGGTCTCGGCGTACAGTTCCCGCTCCAGCCTTCTGACCATCTCCTCCATGGCCTGCTGCTGCATCTGCTTTACCCTCACCCTTGTGAAGACCGCGCCCTTCAGGTAGGCATTCTCCGAATATCCCCCCGCGCGCTCAAGGACGGAAGACAATTTTTCCCCTCTCTGGGCCGCGTACCTGCCGGGATGGGCCACCTCGCCGCTGATGGTGATCATCCTTTCCTCTTTCACACCATGGATCTTCTTCACGGTGACCCTATCGAGGTCCCTGAGTAACACGTTATGCTGCGGGTCGCCCGCGAGAGCCTTTTTCAGGTTGACGCGCTCAATGATCCTTTTGTTCGTTGCGGGATCCATCCGATAGAGTTCCACGTCCTCCAGAGAGGCATCGCGGGTAATACCGCCGGCAAGGAGGACGGCGTCTCTCACGGTCAGGTTCTCGATGAGGTCAAACGTCCCGCCATCCCTCACCCCTCCTTCCACGGTAATGCTCGGTTTATCGGTGAAGAACCACTTCGAGAAGACGTAAAGGCTGTCTTGCGGTTTCAACTCGATGTTCTGGGAAGCATCCTTGTCAAGAAGCAGCCGGCCCAGGTTGAAGGGTATCACTTCGCTCTCGAACTTCGAACCTGTGCGCGCAAATCTCTTGATGAGGGCGTATTCGAGGTGCGTCTCCTGCTGGAGATCGTTGACATCCCGGATAAGCTCTCTCACCCGCATCCCTGTCCTGTACTCATACTTGCCGGGACGCTTCACGTTGCCGTTAAGGAAGACAATGTTTTCTTCCCTATCCGCTATGTTGAAAACCTTCACCAGGTCCGCCTCGCTGAGTATGAAGTCCTTTGCCGCACTCAGGCGCTTATCATCGAGGTCTATGACCACCTGCCGTTCATTTTTGACAACCCTTTCCACCTGTATCTGCTGGGTGTATGCCGTGGGAAGGATACCCCCGGCAAGTTCGATGACCGTGTGGAGATCCTGCCTGCCCTTCAACTCGTAAATTGCAGGCCTTTTCACGTTCCCCGCTATACCCACCAGGGGGCCCGTAACCGGCACGAATACCACGTCGCCTGCCTGCAGCATGGCATCTTTCGATTTGTCGCCCCTGAGGAGCAGGTCGTAGAGGTCGAATGTGGTGACGATCTTTCCTTTTCTCTTGAGTTGAACGCCCCTGAGTGACCCGATCGCCGACGGCCCGCCCGCGATGAGGAGCGCGTCGGTGATGGTGGAGAAGGAACCGATCGTGTAGGCCCCTGGCCGTGCGACATCGCCCAGAATGAAAACAGGGATGCTTTTCAGCCTGCCCATGGTGATATTCACGCTGGCACCTATGATCTTCTCCGCCTGCTGGATGACGTTCACCGACATCTGCTCGAAGGTCAGACCCGCAACAGGGATGGGCCCTATCTGTGGTATTGTAACATTCCCGTCCTTGTCCACTACAAGGTTGTACTGGGCGTTCACCCTTCCCCAGAGGAGTACCTTCACCTCGTCACCGGGGCCGACAACATAATTGGTAGGTACGGGAATATCCTGTCTCTCGGTGACCACCTTCATCGCAGCATCCTGGAAAAAATCGTACCCGAAAGGCTTGAGGTCGGTTGAGATCTCCTGGTAGCCACGGAGATTCTTCATCCGGTAGAACAGTGTTCCCTGCTTCCCGGCGGATTCAGCCGGTACCTGCTTGTATATGGTGTCGGGCTTCCTTCCCTTCTTGTCCTCTTCTTCCTTCTTTTTGACCAAGCCCTTGTTAACGTCCTCGGGGGTCAATCCCTGGAACTCCGGCCGGTTCTTGAGGGCCTTAAGCGCATCAGGTGTCAGCGTGCCACCACGCTTATTGATCTCCTGCCGTACTATGCCTTGCTGCTCCGGAGAGAGGTTCTTTAACTGGTCCATCCCCGCAGGCTGGGCCTGCGTTGTCCCCTGCACCGCCGGGGACGACGCGCCTCCCGCATCGACTGGCCCCACCGGCGCGCCAAGCGATTGCTGTGCCCCGGCGACACCCGACCACACCAGCAGAAGGGAAACCGATAAAATACAGATGACGGTAAAACCTCTCATCATAAATTCATTCTCCTTAGTTACCCGATCTCTTCCAGCGAAACCTTTTCAATCCGCTCATCCCGGCAATCTCCCTCCACTCCTCCCGGTTTTTCTGGAAATGTTCCCGTGCAAGCGCAAGAAAAATTCCAAGAAAAAGCGCCACCACGAATGCTATCACCACCATTTGCGCACGCTTTGGCTTTATCTTCCGGTCCGGAACCCTTGGTGGGTCGATGACTTTGAAGGCATAGTTCTCCTTTGCCTCTGCCAGCATGGCAGTCTGTATCTGTCGGGCGATGAGCCCGTATACATTCGTCCTGATGAAAGGGTCTCCCGCGGTATTGATCTGTGATTCAAGGTAAGTCCTGTTCGCCTCGGCCACCCTCTTTGCCTCGGCGGTCATGTGTTCCGTGAGTTCCGTCAGGGTGGTACTGGCGATTTTATGCGCTATTACCGGGTCTTTGTACTGCGCGGACACGGTGATTGTATTGTCCTTTTTGTTTTCCGACACCTTGAGGATCCTTTGTTTCAATACTCGGATCCCCATCCACGTCTTCTCGTTTTCCGTTTTCTCCTTGAGCTCATCCTCATCAAACAACACGCCGTACAACTTCCCTCTCCGCATCACCTTCTGCATCAGGATGTCACTCTTAAGGAGATTCACGATCTCAGAAACATTCGACGATTGGGGCGTTGCTATCCCGAACTGAGCCGCCATGGCCATCATACCGCCCTGTTCCTCTGTCACCATCACCGGTACAATCACCGCCTTCGATTCGTACACCTTTGTCATGACCAGAGAGATAACGGTGGTGGTAATGACAACTATGAAAACAATCAGCACTATAAACCCCTTGTGTTTAAGCAATACCTTCACAAGATCGAGCAAATTGATCTCGTCTTCATAACGCTCCTGTTTCATTTCTTCCATGAACAAACCTCGGTTTGTCTCGTTCATTTAATTTACTTGCTTGACTTTCCTGGGCTTTCGGGCAACACGTTGCATGTTGTGAATTTCATACATTGTAGATGTCATGCTTGTACATTCCCAGATTGGCCTTGTGACCCATCCACTCGATGGTTTTACGCAATCCTTCCTCCAAAGAGACTGTCGGTTCCCAACCCGTCAACTCTCTTATCAAACGGTTGTCGCAGAGCAGTCGCTCGACTTCGCTCTCCTTCGGCCTTGTCCTTTCGTCAGCGGTCTCAATCTCAATGTCGGCACCAATGAGCCTGATAATCATCCCCGCCAGATCCCCGACGGATATTTCCCGGGCGGAACCGATATTGACCGTCCTACCGACGGCCTCGTCGCAGTTTGCCAACGCCAGGAAACCCCGGCATGTGTCTTCCACGTAATTCAGATCTCGTGTCGGGTCGAGGGAGCCAAGCGTGATCCGCCTGTTCCCGGCCAGGATTTGGGAGATGATGGTCGGGATGACGGCCCGGGCGGACTGCCGCGGCCCATAGGTGTTGAAGGGCCGCACAGTGATCACCGGGAGACTGAACGAGAGGTGGAATGATTCGGCAATTTTGTCAGCACCGATCTTCGATGCAGAATAAGGAGACTGTCCCTGAAGCGGATGCCCTTCATCGATGGGCACATACCGGGCAGTCCCGTAGACCTCGGATGTGGATGTCACCAGTACCCGCTCCACGTCATGATCCCGAGATGCCTGCAGGATATTCAGCGTACCCTTGACGTTCGTATCGATGTATAGATCGGGTGAATGATACGAAAAAGGGATTCCGATCAATGCGGCAAGGTGAAACACAACATCCATTCCCGCCACGGCCCTCTTCACCCCGTTTGGATCCCGGACATCCCCCGGATAAATCTCAATCTCTTTCAGTCTCTCTTTCGGAAGTCTTTCCAGCCAGCCCCAGGAATTGAAGGAATTATATAGGACAAACGCTCGAACCTGATACCCAGCCGCCAACAAGGCCTCGACGAGGTGGCTGCCTATAAATCCATCCGAACCGGTCACAACCGCTTTTTTCACAGTAGCCCCTCTTGCCTGTCTGAATCGAATATTCTTGAAAATGGCTCCATCTCAGCCAGGATGGCCATCTTGACTTGCTGCTTTTGGCAAAACACATGCACCCGCGATCGCTTAATCTTGTCAGGGCTAAAGGTCAGCCAGATCTCGTCGAACTTGTGTACGGCATGGATCGTTGGAATGTCACTTTCCCGCCCGAGCACTTGAAAGCCCTGAACCCGGCGACCCCTTAGATCCGGATCGTCATCAATGAAACCAACCAGTTTTACTGATGACGATTTGCCGTTAATCAGCCTCGACATGGACATTCCGACCCGACCTGCACCATAAATCAGAATATTGGATGCAGCCTGCGTCTGGGAATCGAGCGGTTTAATTTCCCAAAGAAATTTTAATGCAACACGTGGGAACATGAGGAAGATAATCAGGAACGCCCATACCAGGGGGATCAAATAGAGCGACAACGCTCTATGAACACTGAACAGGGCAATGAAGAAAATCAGCCAGAGAAAGGAACCGACAACAATGAGCCTCAAGGCATCAGGAACGTAGAAGAAACGAGCGGGGTTCCGGTAGCAGCCAAACACGGCCATGCCGGCAATCAGAAAGGGTGGGAGGAACCAAAAACCGTGAAGAAAAACCCCCCATTCACTTTCGGGGGGTAATCCCGAATAACGGGTAAGGTGTGCCAGGGAATAGGCTGCCTCTATCATCAGAACGTCAGCTATGACAATCTTCGCATGCAGGTTGACGGTGCGCCGCCAGTTGATGATGCCCGAAAGGGTAGCCAAAACGCCCCGGGCAATGAAGAGAAGATCTTTGAATGGATTCGTCTCCCGGAAATAGGCCAGATCGCTCTGCGCTTTTAGCGCGAAAAGGGTCTCCCGATAAAACTTCTCAGGAGGTACATCAGGCGGATAAAGCTCTGCCTCGTTGCGAAATTTGATCTGATTGGGTCCGAAAATGCCCGGCTTGAATCGAAGGACTTCGGCATATTCCCCGACAAACAGGTCTTTAAACTTCATACTCTCGGGCCGAGGGCCAACAATGGACATGTCCCCCTTCAGTATGTTCCACAACTGCGGCAGTTCGTCGATCTTGGTTCGTTCCAGGAATACCCCAAGCTTCGTCATTCGCGAATCGAAAGCCACTGTCACACCCGGACCGTCGTCGTGCCAGGTCACCGGGAATTTTCGAAACTTATGCATGTTGAATGGACACCCCTTGAGTCCTAGTCTGGTCTGCGAGAAAAAAATGTGTCGGGGCGATTCGATGGAAAGAAGCAACATGACAAACACGGTCACGGGCAGCGTCACGAGGAGGCCGATCAGCGAAATCACAATATCGAAGAAGCGGCGGGCTGCCCCCATTATATCCTCCGATATTCCCTTCACAACCATCGGCGAAGAGAATTTATCCAAACTCCGCACCCCCTCTTCCGCATGGGGTTTCGTTGAACCTACCGCTGAACGAAGTATACCCAACAAGTCACTCATTCATCGGTCCTCCATCACTCTCAGCATCTTTTGGGCCTCGAAAAAATCTTCCTCCCGCCCAATATCCATCCACAAACCATCATGCTCAAAAACCTGAACCGGCTCCCCGGCTGCCAGAAGCGTGTGCATGAGGTCATCAAAACCAAAATGAACGCCTTCAGGTATGTGATCCAAAATATTCGGCTCCATGCAGTAGATACCCATACTGGCATTGAACAGGATGAGGGGTTTCTCCCGAAATCCTGTCACGACTCCCGCTTTGGAATCCAGAACTCCGAGGTCTACCTTTACGGATTTCTTCTTTACGGCAACAGTCAACATTCCACCATGCCGTTTATGAAATTTTACAAACTCTCTCAAATCAAGATCAGTGACTAAATCGCCATTCAGTACCAGAAAGGTTGACTTTAGCTTATCTGCCAGGACGCGCAACGGCCCTATCGTGCCCATCGGCTCCGACTCCTCGCTAAAGGCGATGTTCATGTCCCACTGGCGGCCGTTGCCGCAAAGCGCCTTGATCAGATGCCCTAGGTAGCCGATGTTAATGAAAACGTCCCGCACTCCGTTTCTCCGCAACCATTTCAGAAGAGACTCGATGACCGGGACATCCCCCACCGGCACCAACGGTTTCGGCAGAACCAGCGTGTAAGGTCGAAGACGAGTCCCTTTACCACCCGCCATCATGATCGCTTTTATGCTTTTCATTGCTTTCGTTGCTCCTTTCGGCTCTTGGCTGGACTCATAGTGCATCCTCCAGGGCATTCGCCACAAGATCAACAGCGTCAAATCCCATTGTCGGATATAAGGGAAGAGTCAGTTCTCGCCGCGAAATTTCATCGGCAATCGGTGTAGCATATCGGCTCAAATCCTCCCGATAGGCAGTGAATTCTTTGAAGGAGGGATAATGGATGCTCGACTGGATGTGTCTTTGTTTTAAGGATTCAATTACCGCTAGCCGGTCAATCCCTTCATTCAGCAATACTGGATAGATGTGATAGGACGGTAAAGAATCATCATGATCAAGGAAAGGGATGGATATCCCCCTAATAGAAGATAAAGCCCCGTGATACCGCTCCGTCATCCTCCGGCGTTCCTTATTGGCTGCCTCCAACTTCCCAAGCTGGACGGTTCCCAGGGCCGCCCGCATCTCATCGATACGGTAGTTCAGGCCGGGCCGGAGTACATCATAGCTCACAGCGCTACCCCGGTGGCGGTCGAGCGTTAGCGTGCTCATCCCGTGGGATCTCAGGTACCTGCCTTTCTGGTGCAGACCCTCGTCCCGCGTCACAAACATGCCTCCTTCTCCTACGGAAAGATTCTTATTTGTGAAAAAACTGAAGCAGGCCACATCCCCGAAAGTCCCACAGGACTGACCCCGATATGTTGCTCCCGGAGAATGAGCACAATCCTCGATCAGATAAAGTCCTCGTTCCCGGCACATCGCACCCAGAGCCCCCATGTCACACGGATAACCGGCGTAATGCACAATCAAGACCGCCTTCGTTCGCGGGGTGATCTTTCTTTCTACATCTGTCGGATCGATGTTCCAATCATTGAAGGATGCGCAATCCGCTGTCACCGGCACGGCTCCCGCCATGTTGACCACGTTCACATCGGCAATGAACGTCAGCGCCGGAACAATGACCTCGTCACCCGGGCCGATCCCCAGGGCCAACATTGCCATGTGCAGGGCCGCCGTTCCGCTGGATACGGCCGTGGCTAACGCCCCCTCACCAAGGAACTCCATAAACCCACGTTCGAAGGCCTGGGTGCATTCCCCCATCGTGATCCAACCGCTTGCGAGGACATCCGTAACAGCCTCCCTTTCCCGCTCGTCATAATTCAGTTCAAAAAGGGGTACTTTCCACATACTGTTATGCTCTTTCTCCTTCATTATCATTTCCTTGAGTTTCTTGTCGCCAGCTACGCTTGACAAGTGGTTGGCGCCAGTGTCCCGCGCCGGACAAGCATCTCTCCATCCGGAACAGGTTCTAGCCTGCTTCACCGGTACGTCCTGCACATCCGGTCGGCAAGTTTCTGCTGGAAAATATCATCGAGGATGAAAGAAAAGACCGTGGATTGAAGAACGCTATCGAAGGGGCCTTCAGAAAAATTGACTTGAGAGGCATCACCCAATGATATGAACCGCATCGGGAACACGTTTTCTGGAAGCTATAGCGCGTTCTTGGAGTTGCCCCCAGCAACTCGTTACCGATCAGCCTTTCGGCTGGAAACGCAGCTTTAACAAATCCAACAGGTTTCCGCCCAATCCACCGCCGATTTCCAAGGCCCTCTTATTTTCGACAGCTGATATCCCACAGGAATTGATCCATCGGATAATGGCCCGCTCTTTTTCCTGTATGAAAAGGTAACAGTGGGACAGAAACGGCAAGTAAATCTCAGCACAATTCATGGCCCGCCTGTCATATCGCTGCCGAACTTCATTGCCTTCTATTTGTAATTGAAAACATCAAGAAACCGCTCAGCCAAAACACGATAATCATGATGCTGCATGACATAGTCCTTCCCCCGTTGCCCCATCGCCTTGCGCTCGTCTTCGCTCAACTTCAGTAAGCTACGTATGCCCTGCGCCACCGCTTGCGGATCTTCAGGCGTGACGGACAAGCCGCAACATGCCTCAGTCACTAAATCATTGCCTGCATCAATCGCCATTAAAACTGGTCTGCCAGCCATCATGTAATCCATCAGTTTATTCGGGGCAATTCCAAAACGAAACAGATGCTGGCGCTGCAAACCGATGTACGCTATGTCAAACCACTCTAATAGAGACGGGATTTGCTCTTTCTTGATCGGATCAATAAAACAAACGTTGTGCAACTTGTCTGCCTGCACCCGCTGCTGCAAAGCTATCTTCTCCGGTCCTCCGCCAACCAGAACAAATACGACTTCTTCATCCTTCATCAACTTGGCGGCATCTATCAAGGTATCCAGCGAATTGGCCAAACCGTGCGTACCCGCATAGCCAAGGATGGACAGTCCCTGTGCTTTAAAAGTCGAGAGCGCTTTTTTTGTCATGTCGTGCAGATCTGGAATGTCGCCTTGCCACTCGGCATTATCTATACCATTTTGGATTACATGTAGTTTGGCGGGGGCCATCCCTCGTGATTCCATATATTCCCGCGCCTTCGGTAACATTGACACAATTATGTCCGAGTGGCGGTACGCAAAATCTTCCGCAATTTGAACTATAACGATGAATGGATGCCACTTAGACATACCACCTAATTCCATGGGAGAAAGAGGCCATAAATCGTGCACCTCAAAGACTAGTTTGGCCCCAACCATTCTCGCTATCCTGTGAGCCGGCCAAATATCCATGGGGTAAGTACTCGATGCAATGACCACGTCAGGTTTGAATAATTTGGCGATTTGTTTGCCTTCTCTGTACAAACGGCCAACGAAGACAGCGATATTTATCGCCCGCCCGACACCGTTACCGTGATAAACAGGGGTTGCAAGCCAAGTGTAGTGAATCCCATCAATAATTTCATTCAATCTATCAAGCCCCATTAGTTCCGGCTTTTTTGCCCTGCAATGGGACTCAGCAGAAGCCATAACCTGAACAGAATGCCCCAATCGTACCCATTCCCGAGCTAGATAATAGGCCCGATACTCCATTCCATACTTGGGTGAGCCAGCGTAATGATTAATGAGGAGGATATTCATTAATTTTGCTTCGACATATCTGACACATTAATATTTTCTAGGATCTCAATTACAGGAGAAAGATCACATAATACAGATTCAGGTAAAAATAAAATTGTGTTTAAAATGTTCTCTGTTTCTCTGAATCTGCCAGATTTATTATTTCCATAGGATATAGATCTGTGAATTGCATTTTCCCATAAAACAAAGCAGTCAATACCCATTTGTATTAGTTTTGCCATGATATTATTTCTAAGCAAAGAATTGTCAAAAAACAAAGGGAAGTAAGACATACTCTCTATTTCGTCGCGATTAATGTTCATTCTGAATTGCGATGGAATTTTTAAATACTGGTTATTATAATTTGTCATTATTTTGCAATATTGATTCCCGAGTATATATTTTGAAATATTATTTATTTTCCGTGGAATTGATATACCTGGTTTACTATTTTTACTGTTGGTCTTTTTCGACCTAATCTTTTTAAATATAATCGAATAAACAAATGGATGATAGCCAAAATTTATTAGTAATAACTTAATGATTATCTTGAAATACTGTTGCTTGCTGACCATTGGTAATGAACAATAGGCTTCCTGAATTATTTCTCTATCGCCCTCGTTGTTAAATACTAATGCACCACCACCTGCCGCCGTAATAGGCTTATGAAAATTAAAACTGTATACAGCGACGTTGGAATATCGCGTATTAAATGCTAACTTTAGAGAAACATGACTACAATCTTCTATTATTATCAATTGAGGAAAATATTCTTTTATCTGATTTATATAATTTGACCTAATTCCGAAATAATGAATAACAATCAATACGTCAAGACTTTCATATTTTCTCAAATTAAGATTATGCGAATCATCGCTTAAGCTTACATCCAAAAATCTTATTTCATTCACTGAGGAAAATACGCTGTGAAATATTGACCAGCAGGCATAGAGTGGAACCCCTACAATCAATTTTCTGTTATGTAATTTACGTAATTGTGTTAAATAAAAAACTATAGC
>JGI24730J26740_1001342_pt1 | contig 12587 bp, 18 predicted proteins | sample EPASupsiteSAE347_FD_26740 | JGI IMG/M metagenome (IMG submission 26740)
ATAACTGGCAATACCTATCAGGCTGTGGTCAGTCTCCCGCCACAGAACGATGGCTCTTGATATATCACTGATGGCATTGTCATAGTTGCCAGCTACACCATAATAATTTGATCTTTTTAAGTAATATTCCGGATTGTCGGGTTTGAGGGATATGGCGCGATTGAGGTCGGCGAGGATCTGCGAAGTATATTTATCCTTGATCTTTGTGAGCGCCTCAATGCTCTTTTCACGTGAGTCGACAGCCCGCCACTGGTCGTCTGTGATATGTGAGTTGGCAACCCGCAATTGGACGTCCTTGATTTGGTTGTAAACACCCGCTCTCTCTATATATGCATCGGCGTGGTCTTTATCTAGAGAAATGGCTTTGCCAAGATCGGAGAGTGCCTTGTTTAGTTTATCCTGCTGTTCGGTGCACTCCGACGGCCCCTTGTTCAAAAGAAAATTGCAGTCTTCGACGCTGTTGGATGCGATATTAACGGCCCTTTTGACATAGGCCTCAACCAGGGCTGGATTCAGCTCAATGGCCTTATCATATGCCTTTATTGCGCTTTCACCCCATAAACTGTTTGCTTTTTCCAGCCAAAGATTTGCCTTGAACCGCTTTTCCTCATTGGTGATCTCCGCCAAGACCTGCTTTTTCTCTTCACCACCAGCCTCGGTCAATCGTTTCTTGAGGGTTTCCATTTCCCTGGACTGCCGGTCATAGTCTGCTTTCAATCGATTATAGGCTTCGATGACGCCTTTATCCTCTCTCACTTTTTTTAGATTGGCCGCCACTTCTTCCGTGGTCATGACCGCCTTAATCTTCACCAGAAACTTGATGGCGTCCAGATCACCGACCACGGATTTCTTCCTGTCGAGGACGGTTATCTTCATGGCATGATTGGCGACGACCTCCACAACATCCTCGGTAAGTGTCAGGTTCTGCACCTTCGAGTAACTCTTGACAAAGGCGCCTGCCTCTTCGGCCGCATTCTGTGCAGCCTTTTTCATGGCTCTTTCTTCCGCAATGGCCATCGTCTCCCCAGCCCCCATGACATATTCGCCTTCAGCGATAATTTCTCTCGTTTCACAAATTCCCTGCGTCGGGAAAAGGGATAGGAAGATCATAAGGCAAAAAATACTGCGTTTCATATTTTGTTCCTCAATGGATTTTACTCAGACACATCATTCGGCCTTCTAAAATCAGCACATAATCAATGATAACCGTATTACAAGGAGTTAGATGACATGACCGCCCCCCAGATATTCTTTGGTCTGGGATTTCCAATCAAACCGATACATGAAGACCTTTGTATGTTTCGACTGCGCTTCGGACAACTGTATATGCGGTATAAGGAACATCGTGTCAGTGACAAATGCAAAGGTGTTATCTGCCCACTCGGCCTCTGGAAACGTTTTTTGATAAAAATCGACAACCTCCTCCTCTTAAATTCCATGTCAAGCTTATCTGAAATAATGGTCCATAACATCTAATAAATCAATGGATATTGTTCTTGATAATCTTTTGAAACCGTGGATGCTTAATAAATTTGCCAGTTGCTGATGGGAAAAAGGAGTTCACAAAAGCTGTTCGGAATAGCTGAATTCAGAGCTTCTCTTAAGATTAGGACAATAGACGGGAATAAATCCGGTCGATTCTCTCTGACACTGGCAGCGTATCACTGATTTTTTTGCGATAGCCCCGCTCATGAATCATCTGAGCAGACGCCAACAATTTATCTATATTTGAATTCCTTCAAAAAGTGATTGCATAGAATCGAGTTTATTGTCGATCTCCATACCCAGAAGTTGCGAAAATGTGTCGAGAATAATGACGGCGTTACTTGTCGCATCGGTCTTTTTCACTACAGTGGCGATACGTTTGCACATTCCTATATTAACCTGCTGAACATCGCCATAGGCCCTGTTCAGTTTGTCCAAGGAAATATCGGGTTTACTGCCTTTCTTGGCGATGAAGTACTGGGTCAGCAGGTACATGGATGTGGAGCGGATAATTGTTTCGTCCGAAGTCGAGAAGGGCAGATGAAACCTGGCCATAGGTTTCAGAAAGTTCATGATGGGACAGCCGCTTGTAGCCATGATGACGCCCAAAATGGAAGACAGCCCCCTTTGAGCCGGCGCTTCCTTGAAGTAACCGCGCTCTTCCGTCACTACGGTAATATGCATCATGTCGATTGAGTAAATATCCTTGAAGTATTCAACGAGCCGATCAATGTTGACCGCAATGGGGCAATATGGATCCCTTTCCTTAATTAAGGGACATACCTTGCATTGACAGTTCTCAAGCGCTGTCCAGTTAGGCGGAACAGCCTGACCCTCTGACACAAGAGAAACCGTCTTTTCATCGAGAAAGATGGGATAGACAATTTTTTCTCTGTTTTGAACTTCAAAGGTGTACACAATCTTAATATTGGACATGGAAAAACTATAAGGGATGATCAATTATCAGTCAAGCACGATTGACAGGATTCAATTGGGGTAGCAATGCGGAAAGGGCTATTAGACCTAATTTCTCTCGCCTTCAAAAGGGCTGTTGATGAGCTGAAATTGAATGAAGGCATTGTCGACTCCCGGCTAAAAATATACTTCCACAGTTGCCGCCACAGCTACGCCTCATGGATGATCGAACAGGGGGCCGATCTTTACACTTTCCAGAAGCTCCTGGGCCACAAGACAAACGTAATGACCCAGGGATATGCACATCATTCCGGGACAGCGAAGAAGGAAAAGGCCTTACAGAATGCAAAGACGCCGATGATATGTTCAAGAGATTGGGTGTCTGATGCGGACGCCCGTCTATACAAACCGATTTGAAAAAGATTTGAAGTTAATGATCAAGCGCGGCTGTGATCCCGAGAGCCTGAAATACATAGGGGGAAGTGTCTCATTTACATTGGCACAGAGGGCGATTGCAAACATGGTAAAAGCAGTTGAAACCTTGAAGCCCCTGTGATTCTAGAATGCAGGGAACGGCATCGTTATTGACTATTCTTGCACAACAGCGATAAATTCACCAACCAGGTGTTTGTTTTCGATGAAGGTTTTGCTTATTCGGAATTTTACCTTCAGATTGTCCTTGAACGTATAGGGTTTAAGCTTTTCGTACAAAGCCGATGATGGATTCATCTCCACCTGGGCTTATGACGTTTGGTCCATGTCATCCCGTCTTTGGAGGAGAGGATGGCACCCATCTGTCCCACAGCCACGAACTTGCCGTTTCCGAAACAGACACTCTGCAGGTTGTTCGCCTGCGGCAGGGGGTTGCGCCACTGCCAGAGATCGGCTGTCTGGCCTTCGGCCGGGCGAAGAAAGGCAACTATTAGAAGAAGGGTGCAAACGGATCGGAACAGGCGTCTTTTCATGGCGTCACCCTGCCGAATTTCATCCATTATTTATCTCCCTTATAAATAAAACGTTCCAACAGCCGAAGTCCACGATGGCGGCGATTTTGGGATTGATCATTTCCAACCCCATGACTATATGGCCGATAAGCCTGCCTTCGCTCATGTAGTCAACCAGGCGGTCATATGTGAATTCATGGACCTTATGTTATTATATTGAGCCGAGTAGATCAGCTTCTTCCGATGCTGTAGGTCAATGTTTGTGTTCTCCGTTTCCGCCTGGATTCCCGACGGTGCCACAGTATCTCACCGATTACGCTTCGAATCTTGTATAATCTTTAAAATCTGTCAATTGTCGATTTGAGGAAGGCAACAATACCATCTCCTGGCAAAATAATCACGACCAAAAGTTAGCGCCTTTCTTTCCGAATTCAATGCTTTGGCATGATCAGCCAAACACTCGCTCTGTATTTGACAGAGAGGAATGATTCTGATCTTTGTTTTATGTGTCAAACAAAAATTGTGCATTGCAGCATTTCCCCCTTGACAAACCTAAAATAGTACTTATATTATAGCAAAGACAAATAGTGGCAGTGGTATTATAATGATGAATTCAAATCAGATTTCAAAGCAGATGTTAGATTTCAACAAGATGGCTTTTGAAAAGTCCTTCTCTGCCATTGTGGTTATGCAGGAGCAGGTGGAAAAGATGTTAAATGTTGAATTGGAGCAGCACAAATGGTTTCCAGAAGAAGGTAAGAAAGCCATTGAGGAATGGGTGAAAACCTACAAAAAAGGCCGTGAGGACTTTAAGTGCAAGATTGAAAATGGTTACGAGAAAATAGAGGGCGACCTGGCCGGTAATGATGATGGGTATGCGGAAGAATATGCCAGCCTTTACTTCTTCAAACAAAGCGACGGCGCCATATATTCAATTGATGAAGATGCCGGTAGTTATTCCTCCATCACTTTTCTCAGACGCTGCACCCAGATTTTGAATGCGTGATCGACCTGGTCCCACCTTGTCCAAACGCGGGTGATATCTATAATGCTGCCGCGGCTGTTCGCAGTAAGTTCCCCCAAAATCATTCCTGATGTTGCATCGATAAACTGGGCTTCCACCGCTGCTTCTCCGACGTCGATGGGAACGCCGATGGCAACAGCTGCAGCGATATTCACGACGGGACGGACCGGTTTGAGATGGGTCAAGGCTACCCGCATCCGCATGACATCTTGAGCGGGTTGGTCTGTAATGGGAAAGCGATCTCCCAACCCACTTACCAAAGCCTTATGGAGGTCCCCGGCAAGCCGTTCCATTTCTTCTTTACTAAGGTCATATTCTGAAGTTGCTGTTTGTTGTATCCTGACATCAACCGGTTCTATAATCAGACGTTTATATTGTTTCCAAGTGATTCCTGGACGTTCCCAGTATAGTACATTCGCCTCCTTGGGAGCAGGACGTAATTGATCATAATGACTGAGAAATCCTGATGGAGTAACCTGAAGGGCGCTGCAGCCCGCAACCATTATGCATGATGCAAATAAACACCAGACCTTAAATCTGCATAGATTACAAAAGATGATCAGAAGGATGATGACGATGTTAGTTACTGGTTTCATAGGCAGATTCCTTTAGATCTTCATGCCTGTGTTATAAGGTACGGGACATCTTTATTGAATTTTTCTTCCCTGCCAGATTCCCTTCAGCAGGGCAACTACTTCACCATTAGCGTCGATAAGCTCAAGATCGAGGTTAAAATCTGCTTTCCCTTTTTCTTCAATCTCCTTCTGAATTTGTTCCACCTGATCCCCGCTCAATGCTGTCTCTACTGTGATGTCCGTCAAGGCAGGCCTTCGGTATCGTATCTGAACATCTTTCACGAGGGGGTAATATTTACCGATGTCAAAGGATGCGAGGAAGATTGCACCGCCCATGATTTCGCCAAGAGTGTAGAGAGATCCGGCGTACATTGTACCTACGTGATTGATGTTATTCTTGAGAGGCATGAGCAGTTTTACATATCTGTCCTGCATGGAAACTACCTTAAGCCCCATTTGCTTGACTATCTGAATGGTCGATTCGACTAGCGCCGCCAAGTCTTTATATTTTGCTTCGATCATATCGATTATTCCCCTATAAACCTTTCTTTATCGGCAAGCTCTGGGATAGAACCGCCAATCAGAGTCATTTATCTCACTGCCAGACGGTCCGGACCTTCACCTTTTGAAGATCCTTTACCAGAAAGGGCGGCAGATCATCATTGGTTTTCTGTTCAACGAGAATACCTTTTTCTGCAATCCAGACTATTCCTGGTTTTAAGTCACCAAAGATAACGACATTCTGACTGCTGATCCTGCAAGAATAGCCAACTCTCTCGCTTCTGACTCCATCTGTAGCGCCTGATGCACCCGAGATAAAATCACAGATTGTTCCATCCTCCAGTTCAATCATAGACGCTGATGAAGAGGAGCCTTTGGCAACATCAGGTGTTGGTAATGGCTTGGTAAGCTTGAGGACAAATCCAGATGGGTTTTTAATGTCAGGCCGGGCGTCGCAGACAATTGTTGTTTTATTCTGGGCGGTATAACAGGGGTCAAAAATTTCATTACCGATCATGCATCGCCAGACATCTGATCGTCGAATGAGATTGGAATTGGTCCAGCAGTGTCCTTCTCTCTTTTCTAAAGGAATTTGCGGAATGTATTTGATGATCTTGGTTTTCGTGATTTTATTTGGGGGTTTTGCATGAGAGAGAGTTGGAAAACATAAGAGGATCAAGATGACCATAAACACAGATAGACAGGCATTCCATGGTTTTATATTCAACTTATTGCTCCTTGTTTAGGATAGCGGCAAAATCAGGCGAAGAGCATATCGGAAACAACAGCTGAGGTCAAAAAGAAAAAGCCCCTGGATCATATGACGTCAGGGGCTTGGTCAGGGATGGAATGGAGTTGACGGGTTACGGAACTTCGCCATTAACCAGACAAACAAGGATATCAGCTTCCGGTGTCTTCAAATCTTTTACATCTTTCTTGTCTTTTGCTTTCTGCATGTTTATTCTCCTTTTTATCGATAATGATCACCTTTTTTGCCGGTGAATTCATTCTTTAAGAAATTAAAGGCGGCATCTATTCGACGCCGCCCTTAACCTTGAGAGAGGCAGGTAATCATATCGTCCGGTCTCTTTACCTCTCTCGACAACTCCTGCCGCTATGGCGGACTCTATCTTTGCCTGGCAATCATCCTTTCTTGTATTGATAAGGCGTAGCCATCGGGTCAACCCAACCCTTGTATGCTTTCTTTTCCTTTTTCATGATCCTTGCCTCCTCTCTCTTAAGTTAAGAATCGTTATCGTTGATACCTGTCCTGATCTACCTGGTTTCAAAGGGGGTGCACATGGGGTCCAACCAGGTCTTGCCGGCCTTCTTTGCGAATCTCTCTTCTTTCTTTGCTCCTGTCTTCTTCATGATCGTTTCTCCTCTCTCTTTTGATACGGTTTATAATCCTTTGAGACCTGCCTGATGAAACCGGCTGGTCCTGTTTCTCTCTATCGTCTTCCCAAGGATGTCTCTCCCGGGATTGAACTCGATTTTTTGATTGATGGTTGTCATGGTCTTTATGTCTCCTCTCTCTTTCTTTCGGCCCTAAGATAATCCCGAAAGCTATTTTTAACAATCAGGGGAAGGATGAATATGGGATGAGAAATGGGCGTTTAAACTGGTCAGGATATTTGATGTTGAAGATCAGACTTTGTCCGATGGGAATAATACCGGCGTGAGCTGCCCATAGATCACGGGGATGAATCAGGACTGAATCATTGCCGGGTCAAAATCACGTTCGGTGACCTTGAGAAAAATGGTTTGGCTTCCGGCGCTGAAAAAGGCTAACATTTCGTTTAGAGAGATGAAACAAACCCGGCACACTTTTGCCACCATCGCCTTGAGCTGTGGGGAAAGTCATTTATGGATTGTCAAGACTATGGGGCAGTGAACCCTTGAAATTGGCGATGGACATTGTAACACAAATGCAATACAAGGGAGAAAAATAAACTGAGGTTGACAATTTGGCACGGACAGCGATGATCAACGCCCGCACTGAGCGGGAGCTAAAAAGTGAGGTTGAAGAAATCCTGCATAGTTTGGGATTTTCAACCACTGAGGCGATCAATATCTTTTTCCGTCAAGTGAAGTTGCGCCGAGGACTCCCTTTCCCTGTAGAGATTCCCAATGAGGAGACGATGGCCGTATTCCGGGACAGCGAAGAAGGAAAAGGCCTTACAGAATGCAAAGACGCCGATGATATGTTCAAGAGATTGGGCGTCTAATGCGGAAGCCCTCCACGCGAGCTACGCCAATTAGTCCACCATGTAAAGCGTGAAGCATTAGAGAAAGAGACAAAGCAAACAAAAAGGGGTTAAGCCTCCATCGGCTAACCCCTTGATTTTATTTGGCTGGGAGACAAGGATTTGAACCTTGATTCACGGAGTCAGAGTCCTTACAGATACCTTTCATGACCTTTCATAAATAATCAATTACATCTTGACATTCAAGCTACTTATGCTTATAGTGCCTCCATGATGACGAGTTATGAAACATCATATTTCAAGGGAAATGTGGGGACAGAGTGGGGACTGGGAGACCCGTTGATTATTCAAAGGAGGTCTATATGGAGTGGCACAAGACAAATTACAAAGGGATAAGATACCGGCTGCACCCGACCCGACGACATGGGAAGAAACCTGACATCTATTACACTATTCGCCATCAGGAAGGTGGAAAGCGTATTGAAGAAGGCTTAGGATGGGCATCTGAAACGGGAATTACTCTGGATAAGGCTGTGAAGATCCTGGCCGACCTGCGGGACGCTGCAACCAAGGGAGAGGGGCCGTCACGATTGTCTGAAAAGAGAGAGATCAGACGCAAACAGGAAGAAGTAGAGCAGGCAGAGCAAGAACGCCAAGAACAGGAAGCCGTTACTTTCGGCACGTTCTTCAACGATGATTATTTGCCACAAGCGAAAGCAGACAAAAAAGATCGAACTGTTTCCCGTGAAGAAGGACTTTATAAGGTTTGGATTGAACCAGCCTTGGGACATTTGCCAATGAAGGACATCGCACCATTTCACTTGGAAAGGTTGAAACGGGACATGGCAACAGGGGGGCAGTCGCCACGATCAATCGAATATGCCCTTTCGGTTGTAAGACAAATATACAACACGGCAAAGCGCCTGGGAGATTTTGACGGGCCAAACCCCACGGCAAGCGTTAAATTTCCGAAGCCCGACAATGGCCGGATGCGATTCTTGACCAAGACAGAAGCAACGGCGCTGCTTAACCTACTTAATAAAAAAAGCTCGCAGGATGTTCACGATATGACCTTGCTATCCCTTCATGCCGGCTTGCGTTTCGGTGAAATTGCCTCTCTGACATGGCAGGATGTGGACACAACCAAAGGCGTATTGACGATCAGAGACGCAAAAGCCGGATCACGTTATGCCTTCTTGACGGAACAAGCGGCGGCAATGCTGAAAAGCCGTGCCGAAGATCAGGACCGGGCCGCAAAGGAGAACCGAACCGAAAGGAAGCCTTCGGATCATGTTTTCACCGGGCGCAAAGGGCTGTTAGACCGAATTTCTCTCACCTTCAAAAGGGCTGTAGATGAACTTAAATTAAATGAAGGCATTGACGACCCGCGGTTGAAAATATGCTTTCACAGTTGCCGCCATTCCTATGCCTCATGGATGATCGAGCAGGGAGCCGACCTTTACACCGTCCAAAAGCTCCTTGGCCATAAGACAAACGTAATGACCCAGAGATATGCACATCTGAGCGAAAACAGACTGAGGGACGCTGCAAAGGCTTTGGGAGCAGCATGGAAGCAGGATAAGGCCGCCGAGCAGCAGGCCGAGCAAGTGGTGAACTAACAAAATCGACAATTGACAAATACTTTTTATTGGTATACGGTGAATCATGGAATGGACGGTTGAAGTTGCACGGCGAGCGGAAAAGCAGGTGAGAAACTTACCATCAAGGGTAAGAGAGGTGTTAACCGAGCTCATCCGGGACATGGAATTACATGGACCTATCCGGGGCGATTGGCCAAACTTCAGCGCCCTGTCGGATAACCGTTACCATTGCCACTTGAAGAAGGGGCACCCGACCTATGTGGCGATATGGGAACTCATGGACAAAGAGATAAGACTGATTGAGGTGATTTATGCAGGGACACACGAGAAAGCACCCTACTGAGAAGATCGAACTGAGGTTCATCGGGCCGATTGCAAACATGGCAAAAGCAGTTGAAACCTTGAAACCCCTGGGATTTGTGGACGCTTCGGATTCTGTTCCCTGGAGGGAGTTATTCCCTGAATACAAGGACGAAGATCTGCCGGGTGTTTGTCTGCGTGGAGGACGTTACCGTGAAGGGCTCACGCAGAAGCAGTTGGCCGACATGATCGGAATTCCCCAGCGCCATATAAGCGAGATGGAGAACGGCAAGCGTCCCATCGGTAAGGAAATGGCGAAACGCCTGGGGAAGGCCCTGAATATCGGTTACAAGGTGTTTTTGTAGAGATACACCGGGGGATAGGCTGATCACCGAAGAGGCGCAATCCTGAGCGCCCTGCCCCCACTAACCATCAGGAGCGCATACAGGAGGCGCAACAATTATGATGGAACCATGGGTCACATTCGAGGAGCTTTGCGAACGTTGGGATCTTAACAAGTACAACCTTGCATCCCTATTTCTTAGTGGAGAAATCATGGCATATCATCCCCTTGATTTTTCGTGCATATTCAAAATGCAGAGAGAGTTTGTTCGTGAACCTCCTAACCGTGAGGGTATGTGTGGCATTGGTCAACCCACAGTTGATGATATAGCAACTTTCCTTTTCGACATTGACGAGGTGATGCGTTACGAGCGGGAAAAAGGAATAATTCCTCACATAATGGCGGCCTATCTCCTACAGCAAAATGCTACCACAGATCCAGATGCAACTCAACAGAGTCACAACGACGAGCCGCTCTTCCCCCTTCAAGTCTGGCAAGAGGTTAAACGTTTTTATGACATAGTCAAGAAAAATGGATTTAAAGGTCCTGATCTTGAGAAGAAGCTAAAAGTTGCAGCCAAGAAAGAGTTTGCCAATAACAAGAAAGATTACCGTGTTATCAAGCAACGTCATTTAAACTGTAATGACTTATATGCCGTGAATACTGGAAAAGAGAGGCGTGATTTCATCGGAAATCTGCTCCAGATAATCACGAGTAAAAGAGAACAAAAGAAGATCGGTGCACAGAGGCTTTATGCTTTTGGAAAGCAACATTACCAAAATCACGATTAGCGGTTATCCTGCCATTTTTATCAATAGTTACATCCACTTAATCAATCAACCACTGCAATAATTTGCCCGGCAACTTGTCGGTTACATAGCGGTCTCATTGAGCGGAATAATCAACGGATTCGGACTGTTATCCTTTGGGAAGATACACCGCTAATTCCTCCTGATAGCAGGACAATTTCGCTTAATTGTCCTATATTACCTGCCAGAGACAAAACTAAACCAATGGAGGTAAGGTCAATGAATGACAAGAAAGAGCGGAAACAGGTCATGAGCAGGGAAGAACTTCGTAAACATCTTGAGTCGATGTTCCCAACCGAAAAGAAGCTGATCTCCCGGCGAGACCCACTTTTGAACGAGCTCGTTGCGTGGGGCACCTGCGCTAACGCCGATTCAGATGGCACCGGGATTAAAGAACGCATCATCATCGGCAACAAGACGTTTTACGAGCGAACAGCCACTATTGATTGGCTCGTGGATCGTGCGAAGGAGTAAGGGCGATGGCGGAACAGCAGACAGGTACTGGCATTGACGAAATCCGTCGCCTGGGAAATGAGTTTGTCGATCAGGGAAAACTCAATGATTTCAGCGTTTAACAAATTATCGCTGATATCTGTTTAATTACGGTGGCTTACGGTACGGATCAAAAGAGAGTTGGTCTATAGAAAAGATAGGTATATACGAACAAGTCTCTTTCGCATGACACTACAAACTGCTGTATTCATTGAGCAAATGACGATGTTTTGCACAACACTGATTTTATTGAGGATTTTTCTGTTTGCGAGTTCATGGGCAGACACATGCTACCTTCGGGGGCCTTTGTGGGCGTTGGGTCGCGATGCTTACCCAAAACGGGCCGTCGTCTCCATTCCCTCTCTATTGCAAGCTTTGGGCATGTAAGGACTGCCGGGAAAGGCTTATTGATGCGTATATTTCCAAAGCATGGGCTGTTTTTGGTCGCTGTTTATTCCTCTATCAAGGTGTCTATGAAGCAAATCTTCCCGGTCTTACGAAAAAGATTGGTCAGGCCGGGACGTATTGTCGGATGAAGCTCAAAAACGGGCAACTATTGATCATAAGCGCCAAGAAGATCGAAGGAGCTACGAAGATGAAGAAGAAGGAGATAGATAAAATGATGAGAGACGCTTTAGACTATGATGGTCCAGGTCGTCGCGTAAATTGGGGTAAGACTCCCGGAAGTTACAATAAGAAAAAGAAACAAAAGTCCTCCGCCTATGGCCTCATAGACGCCGACTACTGCGGACCATTCTACGCGTGTCGATCCGAGGAGGAGAAAGCACGATGGATATTTCAGAACTCGGATAGGATACATTGCCTATATCCTGCGGGTATAGATCTCAAAAATAAATATAAAGACCAATGGTCAACATGGGCACTTGATGTAACGAATGGTTCCTTATTCGTAGGCTCCGACCCTCGCCCCCCACGAAGATATAAACTGCCAAACAGGGATTTTAGCCAAGGGAATAGAACTGATATCGTTTCTGGGGCTTCTTGAGTAACAGCCGGTGCGGTCGCGGATGATCAGGTGATCTACCTGGCGGAACGTACCGGGAGTGCCCGGCTGTGGTCGGCTGACTGGAGAGTCATAACCATTGCGCCATTTTTGAACTCAATACAGTGAGATTCTGATGTCCAGACCCAAATATCCGTCAGTTTGATCAATTCCGGTAAATGTACTTCATCACCACAGGCTGATTTACTAATATAAGCATCATCATACAATTCATCCAATTCATACCCTGTTGGAATCCGCCAATCGGTATAACCGCCACCCCGGTAATTCTCACAGTAACTCTTGGCATTCGCCCAATTGATATCGTAGCCGTTATCTTTTGATGCCCACATCAAGCCAGTACTTGTGTCTAATGTCGTCCCATCTT
>JGI24730J26740_1001344_pt1 | contig 12583 bp, 9 predicted proteins | sample EPASupsiteSAE347_FD_26740 | JGI IMG/M metagenome (IMG submission 26740)
CGCAAGCAGCGAATCAAATGTTTTTCGCCGTTCCATGATTTAATTTAACATCAGGTAATCACGCATAGTTATATGTATACCAACGAGAAGCGAAAAAGATTTTTGAGCTGCGGCGAAGCCATTTTTCAAAGGTCTCGTATTATGCCACAGAAGCTTTTCCTTTTCGATTTTGACGGGGTACTGGTCGATTCCCTGGATGTCTATCATCGGGCGGTCGCCTGGTGCCTTGAAAAGATCGGCACCCCCATCATCAAAACGCAGGAAGAATACGTCGCCCTCTTTGAAGAGAATTTCTATGAAGCCATGGCAAAAAAAGGGGTTGATCTGGAGGCCTTTTCCAGAGCCCTGATTGAATATGCAGGCAATGTTGACTATTACGAGGACGTGAAGCCTTTTTCATCGGTATTGCCGGTCCTGGAGGAGCTTTGCGGCGATAATGTCCTGGCCATCATCTCCTCTAATTCATCCCAGGCCATCCGGAAGATCCTGGCCCGCTTTCAATATAACGGTTGTTTCCAGGAAATCCTGGGTTCGGAATTCCATCTGAGCAAGAAGATAAAGATCGACCACGCCGTCGCAACCTACCGGATCGGCAGGGATAATACCTATTACGTGGGGGACACCTCCGGCGACGTCAGGGAGGGAAAAGCGGCAGGCGTCAGAACCATCGCCGTCACCTGGGGATGGCATTCCCCGGCGACCCTGGCGGCAGCCCGACCGGACTTCCTCATCGACGATCCGGAAGAACTTAAAAAAATACCAGAGCTTTTTTGACGACTTCGCAAAAAGTCCTCTTAACCGTCATACCGGCGAAAGCCGGTATCCAGAAATACTTGAAAACACTGGATTCGGTGTCAAGCACGGAATGACAAACCAAGGCAAAATCGACTTTTTACGAGACCATCTTTTTAATCCTCTTTAGATGCGCAATCAACAAGTTCCCGCCAAACCTTTCCCGGCAAATAGAGGACCGCTTAAAGTGTATTAAAACGAATAGGACAGTTCCCAGCAGGCATAGTAGGCAAGGTCATTATCGGGGTAGTAGTCCCCGGGCTTTAATATTTCAACCTTGAATCCGGCGCTTAGGGCATCGCTTTTCAGGAGCAGGTTTTTGGCCAGCCGGAAGTTTGCCTGCAGCGATGCCAGCCACCCCCGCACGTTTCCATCTCCGCCCCCGTCTTTTACCGGCGCCAGTAGGTAACCGACCAACAAGGTGCTCCTCAACCACGAAAAAGGGTTAACGGTCAGATCACCATAGTACATGTTTACGTTGGACCAGCGCCCTCCCCCTTCGTAACTCAAGGTGGTCTCATAAATCAGGCTGTATCCCGCCCAACGGGCAAAAGGGGAGTCCCACCCGGCATTGTTATCCTCATAGGGATCCCGGCCCGAGGTATAATACCAGCCGGCGCCCACTACCGGTTCCAACCGCAAAAGGAAAGGCATTTTCCATTTCAGGAAAAAGTCGGTCATATATCCGATTTTGGAGGTTCCGCCATCATAATTTCCCACTTGATAGGCAGCTTCAAAGTTGCCCTCCAGGGTCTCGGTAACCTTAGGCATGATCCGCATACCGAAGGTGTTGTATTGCAGGGCCGGGACTTTCACCATATTCGTTTCGGGGTCATAAATCTGGAGCCTCCCGGCATCGGCGTAAAGGTCCCCACTGAACTCCCAACCGCTCTCACGCTTATAAATACTGTATGCCTCCAGGGGCAGGTTCGGGAGGGATTTGTTTTTGATATATATCCCCAACCCGGCTTCCGTCATCCATTCGCGCCAGGGCGGATAACCCGTCAGGTCTCTTCCCTGGGGATTGATAACCAGATCATTAGTCGGCCGATCATAAATGCCGATAATGTCTATCTCCGTATCCCTTATCCCTTTCCAGGTCATCTTGGCGGCATCGAAATACTCAGTCCTCCCTGAGCTTTTCGGAGTGCCGTTGGCGATGATCTTGCCGGTTCCATAGCGCATCTCCTGTCTGCCGATCCGCAAATCGAGCCGGCCGTCGGATAACTTCTTGACATCCACATACAGCTGGTCCACAAAGATTTCATCGGGAAACCGATAGGCGATGGCGCCGGCGGGGGCAAAATAATAGCGGAAATCGTTAGCAATTCTCGCCCTGAGGGTTACATCCGGCAATGGCTGTAATTCGGCCCATAACCGGGTGCGGAGACGCAGAAAATTGGTTTCGGAAAGATATGTGTCCCGGTAGTAGGGGATATTGTCAAAGGTGGCCTGCCGCAGCCGCAGATCGCCCCCGATGCGATAGGGAATGTTTCCAACTCTCTGCAAAGCGTCGTCTTCGGCGCCGTTTGCCGGTGCGTTCGCGAGAAGAGGGAACAGTGCAAAAAGCGCCAGGAAGAAACGAATCGCCACCGTGATCAAGTTCGAAACATTGTTTGCCATTTGCTCCCGCTGTCTGCTGAAAACACTTAATCTTGAGCCTAATTAAGTCAACTGGAGATGGATCCTTTTTCAAGGGCATGAATTCATATAATGAGTTGTTAAATCAAGCCACTTTTTTTACCGTAAATCAACCTCCTTGACGGTATTTTCAATCTATGGCATTGATTCACAACAAATATCATCAGGAAATTTATAACCTTTTCATTAAACATCGAGACCTGAAAAATGGCTTCGCCACAGCTCAAAAATCTTTTTCGCTTCTGGTCAGTATGCATATATTTATGATTAATTACGAGATTTTAGGTCCAGTATCGGAACGGCGAAAAACATTTGATTCGCTGCTTGCGAACCATTTTTCAAAGCGTCTCACATTACGATCGAAGCTATGAAAGTCGGTTTTGTTTTTCACAAGGATCCCTGTTCTTCCCCCGCCGGGATAGATATCATCCGTCTTAACGCGCTCACGGGAGGATTGAGGAAACGTGGTTTGCAAGTGGACATTGTTGCACCGGTGGAAAAAATGTCCCGAACAGCAGGGGGCGTCCCGGTATATCCTCTTCACCATCTCCAGAACGGGGCGCGTTATGATGTGCTGAAGACATGTTATCACTTTTCCATAGAGTTGATCGGCAATTTCGTGGGACCCGTCGTATCCCGGATTGTAAGGGTTGTTGATGATGCACTCCCCGAGCGGGATATGGTATGGCGGGAAAGACTAATGAAATGCCAGGAAATGATTCGGGAGCGATCCTCGGTCGTCGTCCTGAATAATTGGGAAAATGCCCGGCGGTGGCGTACGTTTTATAGGAAGCCCGCTTCCGTCATGCTGATTCCGACGGGATGTCCCTCCATCCTGCCCAGAAAGGGCAAAAGCCCCTATGATCATGATGAACCAGCCATCCTCTTTCTCGGCAGCCTTGCCTCCCCCCGGATAGTGGCCATGATCAATGCTCTGGCCGCGGGTTTGCAGGATATTGCCCGCCTTCATCATATTGGACTTAGCAAATCCCATCTCTACGGGCAAGGAGAGGCGTGGGAGTTATCACCCCTGATCGTCCGGCATGGCGAGCTTCCTGAGGAAACCATCTGGAACTACATCCGCCACGCCCGGGTCGGGCTGGCCATCGCTCCGGGTCCCCATCCTTTTGATAATGATCTATCCAAGATTTATAGTTACTTGCGGGGCGGTCTCCCCGTGCTTACCGAGGAACATATCGTCAATAACGAGCTGGTCCGGGATTTGGACTGGGGAGCGGTCTTCCGGTACGGCGATGTGGAGGATGCAATGGCCAAGGCCGTCATGGTAATGGGAAAACGGTGGTGCGGCCGGGAAAAGCAGGTAATGACCCACATGGCCCGGGAGCACGCCTGGGAAAACAGGGTCGATCAATATCTCAAGCTCTTTCAGCGTTTTCAAGTTGCAAAGCAAAGTAAGTGCCCATATTGACACCGATTTGGGGATAGATGTTCATCAGCTCCCGTATATATTCATGATCGATTATATAGACTTCTATGAAATCTGAAGCAACGATATAGGTTTCTCTGGACGGATGACTTGTAAAAAGAGGAATTTCTCCAAATATTTCACCATCAAGGAGGGTTCTGACGATTTTTTGCTCCGGCTGCCCATGGCGCCGGTAGACATCCAACTTGCCATTTATGATGCAGTAAAGAGAGAAAACCTCATCCTGCTCTTTGATCACGACATCTCCGGCTTGATAAAATCTTTGCTTGACGATGTACGCAATTGCCTCCAAGGCACGGACACTCATGCCGTCAAAAAGAGGCGTTTTCTTTATCATACTCATATTTAAAATGACTTCCGGCATGTAGGCGTTCCCCCTCGCTATTTTTTTCATTGCATAGGCTGCCGCTTGACGGACACTCTCTTCTTCATCTTTGAGCAGCCGTTCGACGGTTGGATAGTAAAATGATTCCGGAGTATGATCGCCAATGACGAAGGCGGTGAGCATGCGGGTCATGGGATCGGCGCTCCCCCCCAACCAGGACAGGGTGGCAGGTAAATTCTCGCCACTGAAGATCAACAGGCGCCTCCCCTTTGCTATCTTTTCGTCGGCAGGAATATTCTCGATCAAGGGCATGAGATATCTTGTCAATTCGTAAGGTAGCATGGATTCAAGCAGTTCTGCGGCCGCAGCCGCCTTATTTGTATTCAGGGAGCGATAGATGAGCCTGGTATCGGAAAGGCCGATCCTCATGGCCTGAAAAATCAAACGCAAGGTTTCTTCGTTGTCCTCCCGCAGATGGGTCGCCAACATGTCAATGCCTATGGAAGCCGGTTCCCGGGAGAGGACCTCCAGGCTCGCCAGGTTATGATACATCCTTTTCATTTCATGGCCCACGAAGGGAAAGGGGATCCTCGACCGTGCGGAAATCCTCATGGCTTCCAGTATTCCCTGCTTCGACAGCAGCGGCGCGTTGATGAGCGCCGCTGCGAGAAAGGGCTGCACCTGATCCCCATAACAGGACAGTGAGTCGATAGCGGCCCGGCGAACGATTTCCACGTCGTTAAGCCTCTCGATCAGCCCGTTGACGGCTCTTATGTCCAGGCTTCCGGCAAAGGAGTATGCCGCCCGGGCTCGTATGATTGCCTTGGGGTCCGCGAGCTGTTTCAGCGCCCGCTCCGGATTTGCCGTTACCTTCTCATCGCAACCCGGATCTTCCTGTTTCCTTTCCTGAAGCGACCTTTGCACTTCCATATAGGGGATGTCATGAACCATGGACTGCTCGGCTTTGATCCTTTCATAATCGATACTTTGGTCCGTGAGCGTTTGTTTCAGGCCGGCAGTAAACCGCCTGTTGAAAAGGTATGTTTCGTAAAGCCAATACATTGCCGTCACCGCAGCAAGGTAGGCAAGATCCTGGGCGGAAAAATACTGTTTAAGGATCACCATCATCAAGGCGCTGATGATTATGGAGGCCTTGATTACGGTGCCGCCGACAAATACCCTTGTCCACTTAATGATCCGCTCCGGGGCCAGGTTGAAAATCACTTTATTGATCGGTCCCGCGATGGCGCGCTGAATCAGGAGGATGGAAAATTGTCCGTAAGCGGCAATAAAGATATTGAAGGACAGGGCAAGCCCTCCAAAAACGGCAGCGAAGTTCAGGGGATGGAAAAAGGACGCCCGCGTCAAGCCTGTATGTAGATAAAATCTTCCCATGACAAACATGAGCAGAAAAATTATCAGGGAGGTGGCGCCGCGAAAAATGCTGAGAAACGACAACAGCGCCTGTTCGGAGTGAAAGGCGCTCTGGGCGATGAGGGCAAACTGATAAACGAAAATGGGCAGGAGGATATTGGGGAAAAAGGCGTTGGCGATCAGATATCTGACGATCGGGTATCCTTTGATCAGAGAAATGACCTCGCCGAAACTTTTATTGATCCCGGCAGAGGCTTTTTCCCTTGGTCCCATGGGGGGAACGAAAAGGGAGGCCGTGCCCAGCAGGCCCATGCCGGTGACAAGATAGCCAAAGGCGACAATGATGAGCAGGAAATCATAACCAGCCATTTTGGCAAGAGGCGCCACGATAATGCTTCCCAGGGTTGTGCCCAGTACCTGCCCCGCCATGACAAGGGGGAAGATTCTTTTCCCTTGCCGGGCGTCAAATAGATCGCCGGCGACATTCCAGAGGTAAACCAGAAAGAAGGAATCCTGGAAGTTCAGGAGTTGGTAAAGGATGGGATAAGCCATCCGGATCCCCTCCTTCACCATTAAGAAGAGAGCAATCGTAAGCAGGGCGCAGAAGATCATGAACCATGCGATAAGTGTTGAATCGGCTGCCTTTCTGAAGAAAGAACCGATGAACCAGAAAAACACCACGGTGAGTACGCCATTGATCAGGAGCATGAGGGGAATCTCTTCCGCCCCGTACCGTTTCATAAATGTGGCGTCGACATAACTGCGGAATATAGCTAGGAAGAGAAAGATGATGAGGAAAAACGAGATGATCCAGAGGAAACTCCTCCATTCGAGGTCATATATTTTTAATTTTTTCCCAAGATAATCTTTCATCGTCGCCATGACAACGTCGTCATATAGGGGTTTTTATTGATTGCATTTGCAAGACGATATAATTATTATCATGAAAATACATATACAGCAACGAGAGGCTGATGTGAATACGATCGGACGCATTCTTTATTACACGCACAATTCCATCGGCATCGGGCATGTCTTCCGGGCGCTGGCCATCATCACGGGCATCCGGCGCTGGCGGCCGGATATCGACTTCCTCGTCCTGTCAGGGACGTCCGTTCCCCACATTCTGCTGCGCGAAGGAATCGAGGTAGTGAAGCTGCCCGGCGTCGAAAAGGTCATGCATAATCATGGACTGGAGCCGCGGGAGCCATCCTTGACACCTCATGCGGGTGGAAACGATGAACCGCTTTTCAAACCGCGTCATTTGAGAAAAATGGCCCTCGACAACGTTATGAAACTGCGCCGGAAAATCATCGCCGATTCCTGCCTTTGTTTTCAACCGGATGTGGTCATGGTCGAGCATTATCTGAACGGTCTGCAGGGCGAAATGACGGCGGTCCTGAAAAATAACCGCCGTCAAATAAGCCCCGATCGTTTCATCACCGTTGCTCTTTCCCGGGGAATCATGGACGGACAGGGGAAAACGCTTGCCGCATGCGGACCGCAACCGCCAGAGAAAATGGTGAAATATTTTGATTATATTTATTTTTTTGACGATATCCCAATGGCGAAGCGAGTCGGTTCCGATGGGGGAATGAAGGCGCCTCGTGAAACAAAAATTGCATGTCTGGGTAAGATAACGGACAAGTGCCGTGACGAATTATCCTGCCGAAGTTTGGTCTGCAAGCGCTTCCAGCTTGCCTATAAGCCGATTATCCTTTTGTCGTTATCCCGCCATGGCGATGTCGCCGAAATATGCCGCCGGTTTTTGGATGCTTTTCACAGCACCGGCATTGATAATAATTATCAGGTGATCTTTGTCATCGACCCCTACCTGGGAAAAGACATATTGAAACAAATACAGAGCCATCCACTATCCTCCCAGGTCCGTTTTCTTCCATTTTTTTATCCTCTCGTCGATATAATCAACGTCGCGGAACTCGTGATCTGCAGAGCAGGCTATAACACGATCAATGAACTTCTCCTGACAGGCGTCAAGGCCATCGTTATCCCGGAAGCCCATCCCAGCGGAGAACAGGAGGCAAGGGCAAGGATGATCCCCCGGGACAATATTGTGGTACTCGGAAAAGATGAAGTCTTCCGGGAACCGCTGGCGGCTGTGATCCAAGAACTCATTGACCGCCAACCGGCGCCGCTGAACTTTGATTTTGATAAATATGCGATCGGCAAGCGGATTATTACAGACCTGGAAGCAGGTTTCCCCGGCCGGCGCGGTTCTTTTTGACCACTGTTTCCTCAATATCCCGGGAAAGTGTCCGGAATTGTGGCGGAGAAAGATGCTTGCAGAAACAGTTATTGGGACTCTGGTGCCCGAAGAGGGAGGGATGGTAGCGTTCGGGAATGAGCCCCTCGGCTTGGCATAACCGGAAGGCCTCCGTTCCGGGATAAGGAGTGAAAAGGCTGTAAATGATTTTTTCGCATTCAATCCCTTCGATGACCTTTTTGGTATCGAGAAGGGTCTTTTCAGTTTCCCAGGGAAATCCCGCCATGAAAAAGGTGTGCAGCCTGATGCCGTGGCTGGTAATCATGCGACTGGCCGCCAGGGCTTCCTCAATAGTGAAACCTTTTCTGACCTTCGCAAGTACACCGTTGTTTCCTGATTCGATGCCAAGTTGAATCATCTTGCAACCTGCCATTTTCATCAGGATGATGTTTTCTTCCTTCACCAGTTGCACATGGATTTCACAACTCCACTCTATGCCTGGGCAATGGCGCGCCAGGGTCCGGCACAGGTTTTGGAGATAGGCATTGTTAACACCGAACGTATCGTCGTCAAAATGGAACGAATTGATACCCATGCTCCGCAGATACTCGATTTCGCCGGCAACATGCTGTGGGGTCCGGAAGCGCGTCTTTCTACCCCAAACCTCCCGGGAACCACAGAAGAGACATTGATAAGGACATCCCCGGGTCGTAAAGAGATAACCGAAGGCAGCGGGGGGGTAAGCCTCATAGCCGCTCAGAGTCTCGCGGGCATGGCGGAAGGGAAATCCCAGGGTGTCGAGATCAGCCAGGGGCTTCCGCCGGGAAGTACCCTCGGGTTCGGCGCCGTTGCGGAAAAACAGCCCCGCCACTTCACGAATGGGTTTACCATTTTCAATGGCCAGGAGGAGATCAACAAGAGTCTCTTCTCCTTCACCGGCGACGCAGATGTCGATATGGGGATTGCCGAGCATCTCCGGACCTGTGGCGGACGGGTGGGGACCGCCGGCGATGACGATGGCATCCCGGTTTAGATCCTTGACCATCCCGGCAAGCAGATAGGCAGCGGCCAGACTGGATGACTTCACGGAAATCCCGACTACGGAAGGCTGATATTCCACCAGGGCGGCGCGGATGGATTGCCAAATCCCGGCAGCGGGATTCTCGAGGTTCTCCGTGTAGCGGCGGAATCCTTTGCCCGTCAGATAGGTGATATCGAAGGGGGCGCTGACTGGGGCGAAGTCGGCGTTCAGGATGCGGACTTCCCAATCGGTCCGCTCTTTCAAGGCCATGCTTAAATAGGCGAGGGACAAAGGGTATTTTACCAGACCGTACTTCTCCCCGTAAAGGCGGTAGAAGGGCGGTTCTATGAGCAGGAGGCGCCTCGTATGTCGATCCGCGGCAATACGGGTCATTTCTTGATTACCAATCCCTCTCCCCTGGCGCCGGCACTGTTCAGCCAGGAAACATGAAGATTTTCAATTTCGTAGAGAAGGTCATGAGGATGTTGAACCGCCAGGGCCTCTTGGGGGTCAAGGGAGAGCCATATCTTGAGAAAAACCTGATTGACCGCGGCATGACCGATTACGAGAATGTTTTCCTGTGTTGACCGTCTCAGTTGACGAATCACTTCCTCGACGCGCGCTGCCGCCCCCGCGCAACTTTCGCCGCCCCCGGGGGTGTCGGTCCAGGTTGACCGTAGCGGTCGCCCCGGCGGCAGCACGGAAAGGCGGGTCCGTCCTTCCCACTCCCCGCAGGAAAGCTCCGTGAGGCCATCCATAATGGCGGTAGTCCAACCCGTGGCGGCTGCGAATATTACAGCGGTGGAAACAGCACGGCCCAGAGGGGAAGAAAGAACTATCCCCCCTCCTCCATTATTATTTATCAGAGAAGCAAGTTTGCGGCACTGGGTAAGACCGCCCGTTGTGGGCGGAGAATCGCGGCGACCGAGAATGATCATCTTCCGGTTGGCCATTGTTTCGGCATGACGGGCGATAAACAGGCGCATCGTTTTTTCTCTTGTCCCCGTAAAAAAATTGGTGCAAATGAATATCATAGAACAACTAAAATGTATCCCTTCATTTTATGATCGAGACCAATTTGCCATCAACAGAATTCTGTCCCGATAGGATCGCCGGGAGTAAACCCCTTTATGAATTTAAGGGAAAGGGTACAGGGCGCGCCAAATTACTGCGGGACGGAAGTCGGAGCTCTTTCGTCGCCTTGGTAAAGGCAGGAGAGCTGGCCGGCTTCAATCAGCTATCCTGCCGGATATGGAACCGCACGGCGATTCCTGTCCGGTTGGAAATGGTCCTTTCCGGCAGATCCGAAAAGGGAATGAGGGAAGGCCTGCGCCTTTTTTCCGGCGGCCGGGAGGGGCTGGCCCCGGGCGAGGAGCGGATTGTCCGATTTCCCGCCGAGAGTTTCGGCTTTTACGGTCGCGAGCGCGCCTGGGTAAACGTCTCCCGGATCGAGATCGTCGGCAAGAAAGAAAAAACCGATACCGGGAGGGAGCCGGTCGATGTCGTCGTTTCGCACCTCTGCGGAGAATGCCGGGGCGTCCCTCCCGGGCCGCGGCTGACGGAAGAGGGGTTGGCGCTGAGACTCCATGGGGACTTTACCGGCCCAATATTCTCTGCAAGCGCGACAGACCCTTTAGAAACGAATTTGTTACAGCCCCACTATTATCCCCAAGAAAGCGCTGATGAGATCCTGGCCGGTGAAATCATGGGGCAAAGGCTGCCCAATCCCATCCCCTGGGATTTCAGTCCCGACGGCGCTCATGAGTGGACCCACTTCCTTAACCGGTTTCATTTTCTGAGGCCGGCTTTAAGGGCCTTCATTGAGACAAAAAAACATAAATACCTGATATTCATCGAAGAAATAATTTGCGACTGGATCAGGAAGAATCCTGTCCCCCTGGGATCCAACGGCGGGGCCGGCCCTGCCTGGGAGACCCTTTCTGTCGCCTGGCGCCTGCGGGAATGGTTAGCGGTGAATAAGGCGCTCTGGAATTCTTACCCCGGCCGCGCGGAGACCAGGAGACTGATCCTGCGTTCAATTTGGGAGCATTGCCGCCATCTCATGGATCACCAGGGCCATCCCAATAACTGGATCATCCTGGAATCAGGCGCCCTGGCCCTCACCGGCATGAACATCCCGGCCTTCAAAGAGTCCGGGCTCTGGCGCCGGGAAGGAATTTCCCGTCTGACCAGGGAAATCGGGCGGCAGTTTATGGCGGACGGGGTTCATTATGAATGCTCGCCCCTCTATCATGCCCTTTGTCTCGAGATGCTCCTCGAAGTACGGGAGACCGCCGGGAAATGCGGAATAAAACTGCCGGGGAAATTCCATGCCCCCCTGGAGAAGGCCGCTGATTATCTGGGCGCCCTCTGCCGCCCGGACTTCACCTGGCCGTCATTGAACGATTCGGGCGGCGCGGCGGGCGATTATGCCGCGGTCATGGAGCGGGCCGGAAAATCCTTCGGAAGAGAGGATTTTATCTGGCTGGGAACAAGAGGAAGAAGGGGGAAACCTCCCTCCAATAAAATCCACCGCTTTCGCTCCGCCGGGATTGCGGTCATGCGATCCGGATGGGAAAAGACATCCCATTCTTTACTCTTCCGGGCGGGACCACCGGGCATGTCCCACGTCCACGCAGACGTTCTATCCCTGGATATCAGCGTCGCCGGAGTCCCTTGCCTTGTCGACCCGGGCATTACGGCCTATGCCCCCGGTCCCCGATCCCTTTGGTATCGCTCCGCCGCCGCCCACAACATGATCCTCATCGACGGGGAAGGCCCGGTACGTTCCGGGCTCCCTTATCAAAGCAGGATACAGCCGGCGGGAAAATCAATTTTCTTTTCCGCCGCCGGCGGCAGACCGCACGTCGGCGGCGTCTGCGGTAATTATCGGGAGAATGGGACAGGGCCGGCCGTATCGGTAACCAGAGAAGCGGCTTTATTAGACGACGGCGGGATCATCACGGATTTGATCGCAGGGGAAGGAGATTGCCGGGTTACCGTATGCTGGCAGTTCTTTCCCGGCCGGGTGCGATATGACGGGGAAACATACACTGTCTTCTATACAGATGTCGCGGGGAGGGGTTGCACGCTGGCCCTGTCTGCCGGTGGGCGCCGGCCGGAAGTCGTCCATTTCCGGGGCAGGCTCCGCCCCGTCGCCGGATGGGTCTCCATCCAGGGACAGGATATCCCCGCCGATCATTTCCAGTTTTCCTTTTCCACTACCCTGCCGCTGGGGCTGACCTGGGAAATTCGCCCCTATGCCGGCAGAAGTCAGGCGTCGCCGTAGAAACTGTAGAACTGCTTCATGACATTGAGGAAATTATCCCGGGAGATATGAAAATTCTCCTTTCCTTCTGCAAAGACAGGTTCTTTCATGATCATCCGGTAAGTCGTGGCAATCTCCAGGGCGGGAAAGTAAAAGACCCGCTCATAACGGGAGGCGCATTTGTCCGCCACGGCCCGGAGAATGGATTTGGCGTGACACCCGGCGCTGATTACGTCCGTATCCTCGCGAAAGGTCGTCCAGAGGTGGACCGGAGAGACCATGAGGATTATCCGGCAATCAGGATTGTACTGAGCCATGATCGCCAGGATATATTCCATGTTGTCGAGGTTTTCCCGGTAACCGCTCGTCCGGAAACGGTAGCGGCTCATGTCCCCGCCTTCCGCAACGTAGGGACCGGCGGGCAGGCTGATCACCGCGCCGTCCACGATATCTTCCCAGATCTCCGTCATCTCCAGGGTAATGATGAGGAT
>JGI24730J26740_1001366_pt1 | contig 12459 bp, 7 predicted proteins | sample EPASupsiteSAE347_FD_26740 | JGI IMG/M metagenome (IMG submission 26740)
CAGCTCGTTATGGACCTTCATAAAGATCGCCAACTCGGTGTTTTCAAGCACAGAGGTTTCCAAAACGACGGAGTTACGCTCGCTATGTTCTTTTAACTGGTTGATCAATTCACGCACTAGCGACAAGTTGCGTTTTTCCAGCGTCTGACGAGCACGAGCCTCCCAGCCCTGAGGTACAGCGTCTTGCCCGACCTTAATGCGGATACTCAGTAGCTCTCGATCAAGCTCTTCTTCGAGCATTGATGCGCTATGGTGGAGTACCTTTTCCATCGAGCGCACGCGCAACTGCACATCGGCATCAATATCGGACACGTCAACATAGGGTCTACGTTCGGAGAGTTCGTCCATCCACTCATGGACTTGGTCGATGTTTGCTAGGTGTTCAACTTCGCTGATAATTTCCATATCCACCGACATCGCTTGCAGCGACAGATTACGGAACTGCTCAATGCTTTTCTTGAGTTTTGCGCGAACGCCAGCGATGTCATTACTAACGCTGTCAATTTCGGCATCGCGCGGACCCGTGATCTCTTCGAGTTGGCGCAGCAAAAGCAGGCATACCCAGTGAGCCTGTTGGCGACGTGCTAGGTCCAGCATGTCTGCCAGCCAATTCGGCGAAGTGAGGCGCATGGCAAACCACTCTAAGCGCAGATCGACGCCCACATCACCCATGTCCAGATGCGCCAGCGTTTCTGGTAGACGGAAGGTTGCATTTGTCTGGTCGAAACGCCAAGTATTGCGGGAAGGGCTCTTGATCTCGTTTTGAAGCTTCCGTAATAGCTTGAGAAGAATGGTGTTGCCAGCGCGGTGCTCCAGATCCGCATGACTTGGGAGGGCTTCCAGCTTTTGGATTGAGCGCTCCAGCAGAGTGTGGAACTTCTTCAGGAAGTCCTCCACTTCCGTCGGGCGCACGTCGGACGGTACAACTTCAAGCAGCCAGGCTTGGGCGATAGACACAAGGCTATCTATTTGCTGGCAGAAGGTGGTGTAGGCAGGCGTGTCAATGTGATCGTTCACCGGGGCATCAGCACGGATTTCCACCACGAGGTCATCCAGAAGACGACATGATTCGGTGTGGGTTGAATAAGTATTCACGAAGAGACGCACGGCAACGCTGTCGCCTTGCTCTCCCGCCTTAATTGCGGCGATTGCGTCGGCAATAATCGGGTGCTTGATGCAGCTGCGCAGCGCTAAACGTAAGGCATGCCAGCGGTTGGTACGTTGTTGGTTAAGCTCTACCCAAGTATTGACCTGGTCCTGCAGTTTTGCTGCCGCCAAGTGTGTTTCCTGGGCCTGCACATTACGCAGGATATCCAGATCGAGACGGCCGCCTCGAAGAATGAAGTCTGCTGAATCGGTGATTAGGCGACTCAGGTGGTCGTCAAAGTGATTGGCCGCGAGCTTCAACAAAGTTGCCGCTTGTGTTTCGCCTCCGGCAAAGAGTGCGGGCTGCAACGTGGCACAGACTATTAGGTAAGGCACTATCTTGCCCGTGGGTTTGCGCTCTAGCTGATCTTCCAGGTCCTTATGATTGAGCAAGTTCAGGTCACGCTGGGTATAGCTCAACGCTTCCCGATCCTTGGGCCAAAGGTTCATCCCATAGAAGGCAGAGCGCAGGAGCGAGGCGTCTAACACTCGATCGGATAGCAGGGTCGACTCATTGGCATCTCGCAGGATCTGGTACGCCACATTGAGGTGCCCTTTCTCAATCCAGTGCAACGCAACGGCTTCCGCAATGTAGCGCGGCACCTGGGAGTACTGGTCGTAAGAAATCCGGAAGGCCTGCTGTGCCTCTTCCTTAGACTCTGCCCAGTGCAGATGGCGCAGCGCCTCATCAACGCTGAAGGCGACCGGCTCCCCTTTTTTTGCATCGGGCTCAGGTTCCACTGCGGGTGCGGCCTCAGCATCCTGAACCAAAGGCTCGGGCGCGGATTCTCCAACAGAGGGTTCCGCCATTGGTACAGGTTCTACCATCGGAGCAAACGCCTCGTGAGGCACAGTTTCCTCTTGAACTACTTCTTGAAATTTTTCGACTGCAACCTGTACCGGCGTTGACGTTACTACTGCATGAGTGGCCGCCGAAACTTGGTTTTCGTCAGTGACCTGAGAACTACCTTGGGTATCTGATAGGGTGGCCGCCACTACTGGTTCAGAATCTAGTGCCGACACAACTGCCTGCAAAGCCTTCACGGCTTGAGGATTGAAGCCCTCTATCGCAACATCGACCTCCTCTAATAAAGACGAATCCTCCATTAGGTCATCCAGAGTTCTTCCCTCGGGGACCAAGGAGTGGGCGGCCTCCACCCGGATCGTTTCCATCTCTTGGTGCGCGCTGCTGATATCGTTGTTCTTGTGCGTCTCCTTGGCTTTCAAGGAAGCCCGAGCGGTGAACTTGGCCAGAACTAGCTGAGCCTTGATTTCCTTGATCTCTTCTGTGGCTGATGCGATCCGAGCCTGCTCCGTCTCAAAGCGCTCGACAAACTCGGGCAGATATCGGCGCTCATTGATGTTCATCTCGAACCAGGTGGTCGGACGTCCATCTTCTAGGGCTGAGACCAGAGTCATTTTCCAAGCTGCACGCAACACGGGAACTAGATCTCGCTGTTCGCTGTTGTCGAATTCCAAGGTTCGGGCCATGTTTAGCACAGCATCGCAGTAGCGCTCGATCAAAGCACACACAACTTCTGGGGCAAGGCGAGCTTGAAGCTCCGCAAGGCGCTGTAGATGCTGTTCGAGAAGCTCGCGGATGCTTTGTCCTGGCTCCGGTCCAACATTGGGAGTGCTTCGTGCCTCCCCGCTTATGGTGGCAATGAGTGCATAGAGATCTTGCAGTGAGTTTGGCGCTAAATCAGCCATCACATGACGGGGGCGTTGAATCACTGCTACTGTTTCAACTGATTGAGGCGCAGCAACTGTAACTTGCTCTGTATTCTCAACCTGTTCCGAGGGCGCAGAACCATTTTGCAGAAGCGGTATAGCTACAGCGTCGATCGGATTGTTCGCTTTTGCCGCAGGCTGCGAATTCGCCAAAATAGGCGCAAGATTTAGGAAGTTCCTGTAGTAGGAAAAGACCCCCGGCTCGATAGATGCAATATCCTCAAGTGCTTTTTTGCCGAAGAAAGTGAAGCCTGAAAAGATAACTTCGGCTAGTAATTGCTTGGCCTCCTCATCGAGATTTACCCAATTGGCCACGTCGTTTCGGGCACGAAGCCATGTCTCAATAGCACATTTGCACATCACCTCGTAGGCGCGGTCCACCGTAGTGTTGGCACGGTTGGACAGGGCCTGAACCTTGACTTGATGGAGCTTGTAGGCTTTGTCTTGCCTGAAGGCGAGTAAATCTTTCAACTTTTCGTTGAGCTCGTCGTCATCTAATTTAACAACCTCAATCAGATTCTCTTCATTGCGTAGATGCCAACCTTCGTCATAGCGAGCCATGGCATGCGCCTCAGGGCTGGTAGCTTTGTCTCCGGAGAGCATGATTGCCATACCCAGGTTGCGGTAGTGCAGCAAAGTCCACATGAAATGTGCCAAACGCTTGGCGCGTACGTTGGCAACTTCCAGAATTTTTTTGTCGTTCCGCAAGCTTCGAGGGAGACCGAAGTGCTTTTGAAAGACTTCGGGAGAGGATTTTCCTGTCGGATCAATGTGCCAGCAGTCGGGCATGCCCTTGGTGTTGTTGGAGATACTCTCAAGGTCAATTTTTTGCAACGAATTTCACTCCCCATGAATTTTCCAGGCTTCTTGAGCCGCCGCGTAGCCAGCTTAACTACGAATTTCTCAAACTCTACCGGAGAAAGGCGTTTTGCATAACGGCCATGGCATCTTGGGTCGTAAAATTATTGATTCAAATAGAATGTTGTCAGTCGACAGGGCGACTATTGCTGTGCGTTGATATGCAGCTAGCCTGATGTCTGCTTAGGTGACGGGACTTTCTATGGCCATCCGGCAGTTGGTTGACCAAAGCCGCCATTTAGTCGAAGAGCGGCCGGTGGCAGCTTTACACAAAATTCCGGACACGCCCATTTCTGGCTGCTTTTGCCTCGACCGCAATCAATCAACTGCTGGAGGTTGCCGTTGCCTAACAGACCGAGTGCACTGTACGCGTGAAAACTCGCCACCTGGGCTCATCCAATGAGCCTGTCCGCATTTGTCATGGATCTTCGCGGCTTAGCCTGGAGCTTGGTCAAGTCAATCCAGATAGAATATTGGCATGAGCACTAATCCACAGCGCACCCTCCAGCTAGCAGCAGAGTACTACGACCTGTTGGCAGATCTGTCGTCCCGAGGGGACCCCATCGGGCTCGGTGACCTTCGATCTCTGCTGCAAAAGCACAATCCCGACAACCCGCGCCCGGCTGATAAGGTGGCGGCATACCTTGAGCAATACGGTTTGTTTGAGAGAGCAGCAGACTCGGATTCGTCCTGGGAGGTTCCCCATGTCATTGGCGAGTTCTTGCGGCATCTGTCCATGCGGCAGCGTTTGTCCGCGCCGGGCATGCTTGGTCCGATCATCGAGGAAATCGTCGGGCTAACAGAAGATCTGCGGCTTGCTTTCGAAAGCGCAGACATCGATCGTATTCGACTCGCTAGTGGCAGCATCAAACAAGCTCTGGACGCCGCACGAGGGCTATCGCGAAGCAACTCTCAGGCGATCATGAATGAGGTCATGCTCATCAAGACCCGCGAAGACCGCCGGACGCTACGGGAGCGCTATCTGTTCATTACCCACCTGCATGAGAAGCACCTCTCGCCGCTTGGAGCGCTTGTCGAAGTCGGTGGCGAAATGGAGCGCCGGGCAAACGAGCTGATCGCTGTTGCGCGGCATGGGAGTACGTTGATGCCAGACGACCCTTTTGTGCCAGAACTGACATCAAAAATCATTTCATCGGTCCGCCGCCTGAAGGACGAAGCTTGGGGGGACTTTCATTCCTCGCTTCGTGAGGTAACCCCGTTGTTCCGGCAAATCCGGCGCGACCACGCGCTGGCGGTGTCAATCAGCAGGCAACTTGATCGCGTCGCACGTGAAGGCGCCAAGGGTCTGGAAGGTGCGGTTGGCCGGCTCCCGATTGCACGCTGGCGTGCCGACAATATCTTTAATTCCTATGCCCTTGAAGACTATCTGGCCGGCGTCGCTAACTATGTGGCGAATCCCGACCCCGGCCCGTTGGCGTCCCTTAGCGATAGCGTCGCCCCACTGGTTCTTGATACCAACGATGTGATCGAGAAGCTCCTGGTAGCGGGCAAACAGGATGACCTGTTGGCATGGATCGTCCGGACGTTCAACGATTATCCCGATCAGCAGCTACTGCAAGCATTCCACGGCATTTCGATCTCTTCAGATTTCCAGTGCGCACATGGGGATCACCCAGTCCAGACGGAGACGCCAGAGGCCGTCTATACCTACTATCCAATGCATACCACTGCCAATGCTTGATCACCTCGAAAAACTCGAAGAAATATTCCGCGAACTGTCGCGAGGTCGGCACCTATCTGCCGCCGATGGCGACCTATTCTCGGCCCTTGAGAAACATCCCTCCGACTACCAGGCGTTGTTCAAGAAGCTGGGATTCGAGCTGGTGTGTGATGCACGTGGCTTTTACTACTTCTTTGGCGCCCGGGCGACTGCGAACAACGTTAATCGGCTTGCCCTATTCCTCTACATCCTGATCGACTGGCTTGCCGATAACGGAGAGGGGATTACGGCAGCGCTGGCGGGTAAGAGTTTCAACCTTAGCGAGCTTCCGCATTTGAGCAGTGAACGATACCGGGGCTATCTCTCGCATGTCGGTATCACCACGGAACAAGACATCGGCGAAACGATCCGTACCATGGAAAATTTTGGATTCCTGGCGCAGTCTAGTGATGGAACCTTCCGGTTGCTGCCACCTGCACACCGGATCGTCGACGCGTGCGTGGCTGCTGGCGTTGATGCAGAGAAAAATGCCGAGGAGGCCGTCGAATGCTGACCCCTGGACCGAAACGCATCATCCTAATCCGTGCCGGTCGGTACGACTATGCTGAAGTGCTCCTTGGCCAATCCGCACACCTCGTCGGAAAGAACAATGCCGGCAAAACCTCGCTAATCGCTACTCTGCAGATGCTGTACGTGGCAGGTTTTAACGAGATGAGTTTCAGTCGGCCATGGGACGAGACCCGCCGCTACTACTTCCGCCTCGATACTTCCACTATCCTGTTCGAGACCTTGACCAGCGACGGCCGATTCGTCACCGTCGGTCTGCGAGGGAAAGGCCAACTGGGTGCCTTCCAGGTAGACCGGTTTGCTTTTGAGGGGGCCTACCGAAAGGAGGATTTCGTCGACGACGAACTCCGTGTCCGCACGTTCGACGAAGTAAAGAAGCGCATCGTCGCCGATCGTTTTTACAAAGAGCTCGAACCAAACGAGATCCGCTTGGCGCTCGTTGGCGAACTGAATATTCGCCAGCTAAACATGGGAATCGTGCCGCTTCGCGACGTTGGGCGGTACAACGACTTCGTCTACCTGTTCAAGAATCTGCTGCGCCTCACTGACCTGAGCCAGAAAGACATCAAGGAAACGTTCCTGACTGTCTATCGACATGGCATCCGAAATGCCATCGAGGTGGACCTTCACCGCGAGTACAACGACGCGTACAGCGCCCTCATGGTAGAAAAAGCGAAACTCGCCAGCGTGCGCCAGGTAGCGCTCATTGCAAATCACTTGAAGACTGAACAGCAAAAGCGCATCCGGGCCAGCAGGGATTTGCCTGCTCTGTACGCGGCTGTGGTCGGTGCTAAGGCCAGACAGATGAAAGCGCTTCTGGATGGTATCGAAATTGACCGCGAGCGCTTGCAGGCAGTCGAGGCTGCAGCGCTGGCGGCCAAGGATGAATGGCAGCGGCTAGATAGGGAAAACGACGACATTGTCCGGGTTGGACTGGAGCTCGATGCCTGGTTCAAAGAATTTGACGCGGATGCAATCGTGCTGAAAGACTACTTGCCGGAAATGGAGGCAGCCCGGCGGCAGAACCTTGGTGAAGAAATCGACAAGCTAACGTCTAGCCTGGTTACTGTCGGTGATTCCGTTGAGATTAAAGGGCGTCTGGATCGCAAAAAGAAAACGCTAGCGTCGACAATCGAGCAACGCGACAAGCATGCTCAACTGCTGGGAACCCGTCTGCACGAGCGACTTGGCAAGAACGTCATGAGTGACCTCGGACGGATATTCCATCCGGAACTGCTGCGCCTGCCGCTGGAGGAAGGGGGCATCGTGCTGTCCGATGAAGACGCCTTACTTACCCTGCTGCGTCGAATTCACGGGAAGGTTGTCGACGGCCAGCTGGTGCTTGACGGCATTTCCATCCCGCTCGACCAGGTTGCCTCCCGCGAATCGGTGCGTGTGGCCGATCTAGCGACACTCAACGAAGAAGTCTCTGAACTTTCTGGCGAAGTCCGGAAGCTTGAGCAGGATTTGGCCACAGCGAACAATATGGCTGAGGTAAAAGCAAAACGTGATTCGCTGAAAGCCACCCTGTTGGCGTCAGAGGCACTGCATCAACGATTCCTCAGGCACGCGGACGCTGCCAAGGCCGAATCCGAAAAACGAAAAGCCTTGGAAGCCCAGAAAAAGGCAAAGGAAGCAAATGTCGTCGCCCGTAAGCAACTTGAATTGGATGGCGTAATTCGCGAGCGCCAGAAAGCGACTATCAACGGTGACATCCAGGCTAAGAGTACGCAGCAACGACAACTGGACAACCTGCGCCCTGTGCCACCGAAGCCATCGTGGCCATTGGGCACACCTGACCCAGAATGGCCCGAGGACGCGATCGAACTTTCGTCGCTCTATACCCAGATCTACTCGGGATATTCGCAGTCCGAAGCGGAGGTCCTGCGCATTCTGAGCGAAGCGGAGCTGCTGAATCCGGACGGCTTTGCTGGTGCCAGCGACGACGAGAAGATCGACTCCATCATCGAAGCTGTCGACTCCTTGGGAGAACGGGACAAGGCTTATCGCGACCACCTGAGCAACGTTATTAAGGGGATGCGGGCCACCTTCCAGCGAATGTTCGAGGCCCTTGAGAGCCTTGCCGAAGCCGCCGATCGGTTCAGTCGGACGATTGGCAACGTAGCCATCTCCAACTTGCGCGGTCTCTCGGTGAAGATCTTTGAGAATACCGAAGTAACCAGAAACTATCGCTCGGTAGTCGATGCTGGTGCTGCCGACTTGCTCTCATCGCTGACCGACACCGAAAGCGCCATTAACGCGATCCACCAAACGATTCAGCGTGCGCCGGTGTTGCGGTTGGCAGATTGGTTCGGCGTCCAGTTCGTCGTGAAAACGGCCGATGGCGTGGAAACTGTTTACAACGACCTGTCGAAAATTGAATCCAATGGCACGACGATGTCCATCAAGGCGTTGGTCAACATCGTTCTGATCCGAGCAATGATGCGAGATCGTCGACCGTACATCTTGCCGTTCTACATCGACGAGGCCAACCAGATCGACGAGCCAAACCTGCGGGAGATCGTAGCGCTAGCAAACGACAAGGGGTTCTGCCCCATTTTCGCTTCGACCGTTCCTGTTGCGGCGGCCGAGAGCATCTACATCGTCCGAATGACTCCGGACAGCCGCGCAATCATCGACCCCAAGTCTCGCATTGTTCGGAAGTCAAAGGAACCGGCTCGTGCAGACGCCGCTTGATGCCTTCGCTGGATTGTTGGCAGACCTGACGGCCAACGGAGCCGTACCAGCAAGCCGCGTAACCAACAAGGCTCGGGAGCGCCTGACCCCGCTGTTCGCGGCCGACGTGCTGGTAGAGGTACGCGCTAGCGCCGGTCGCCGCGTCAAGGTGCGTGACGCAAACACTCTGGCTCAGTTCATTTTGAGGCATTACCCGGCTGGCCTGTTTGGTGATGCAACAGCCGTTGAAGGACTGGACCGGCGCACACAAGCCTTGGCCCGGTATCGGGATTCAAAAGCACTCAGAGGTCTTGACTTCGAAATCGTTGAGTACCGGCTGTCTGGAGTGTCCTCGCTGGTAATTGGCGGCACCCCAATCAGTCGATCCGAACCCAACGGTGGCCTTGGAGCCTTCGTGCTCTATGACACAAGAGGCGTTGACCGTGAAATACAGTTTTGCGGTGTCGTGGCCACAGTGGAGAACCCGACGGTCTTTGTCAGTTACGACTGGGCAGCTGCGGGCATCGATCTAGCGATAGCCACATACGGCCGCATGTCGCGCCGATTTGTCGGCTGGCTTGTTGGTGAGTCCATGCGGGCCGCACGAGTGATCCACTTTGGAGATTACGACCCGGTGGGTCTCAGCGAATTTTGTCGCCTCGAAGCAGCCCTTGACGGTCGGTGCAGCTTGTTCGTTCCCGACCAGATCGAACAGCTTTTCGCGAAGTATTCGGATAGGGAACTGCTATCCCGATCCGCGGGCTTACTTCCGGCATTGCAACAACACAGCCATTCTGAAGTACAGCGGATACTGAGACTGATGGCTGATTATGGCGGAGCACTTGAGCACGAGGCTTTGCTTATTAATGAGCGATCAGAAAGCTAGTAATCGTTGCATGGCTGTTGATCGGCCGAAGTGGCAGTTGGGATGCTTCCGATGCTACGTCGTCAAAATGGCCGGTTGCTGCCGGTGGCTTGCTACTACCTTCCATTGAGCAATGGATAGCCATTCATTGAGTGCGCCGCCACCGGCCGCTCTGGCCGACTACCTGACTAATCAGTAAAAAGCACAAATTGTTTTGCCCTCCCTGCCGGAATTGGCAACAGGTGGTCTAGAAATGCTCTGTCATATCGGGATAGCCATCTGAATGCACGATAGTACTTACGCGTAAATTCAAGCCTAGTACCCTGCGGATGCCGAGAAACGAAATCCAGGCACTCATGGCGACAAGAGCGCCCAAGATCAAGCTCATGCAAAGGGGACTTCTGTTTTTCGAAGGGGAAAACATACTGACTCCCAAACGTACTCATCCAACGAAACCGCTCACGCAACCCTTCCCAGCTTCCAAAAAGAAATTAAATTAAAAACACTGTCCCGAGAGGCGGCTGTGGGAGTGGTGCAACTCCATACCGGCTCACCATTCGCCTCAACTCGATTGTTTCAGCTGGAGTAGGGGAAAAGCATTTGCAGAGTAGTGTGAGAAGCTCAGAGATTAATTTTTCTCGCTCAAGAGAACCATCTCGCCGGAGGTAGCGACGATAGCCAAGCTCCTCCCAAATTGCAGACCTTAAATCTGGCTTTGTCCCTACTTCTGATGCTTCCTGAATGTTGGCGGAAATATCTGCCACCTCCAACATCGGGGCACACATCACTCTGCCCTGTGTTTTGGGCGATTTCGATGAGACCTCCGTTGGCATCGGAAAGTTATTGTGCAGATCGGCTCGTTTGAATTGCACGCAAACAAGCAGGGTATGATGGATCGGACACACCTTAACAAAGGGTATTGGTACTCGGCAGAAGACTGCCAAACAAACTTGGAAAACATCACTATCAACGCCGTCTGATGAAGAAGTTTGCTCCAACCCTGCAGCTCAGGCCAAGCAAGAAAGTTCTCCTCAGTTAGTTCTTCCCCTCGAACCAAAGTAGGACGGGATGAACCTTGCCCCTGCGACTTGGGGAAGAAGTTCAAGTACTGCTGCGGCACTAACTGAATCCCCGATTTCTTCGCTACCTCGAACTAACCTGCCTGCTAGTGGCCCGACGGACTTTAATCCTCTCCGACAGACTTTAATCCTGCCCTTCAATAACACGGCTCGGGAAACTTTTTCCACTATTAGCACTCACAGGCAGCGAGTGCTAGAATGTATTTGCAACCCTTGAAGGAGAAACCCACGCTATGACCCACGCCTTGGCGCTTCCCATCCCGTCAGCAGTCGGTAACATCGATGCCTATATCCAGGCCGCGAACCGTTACCCCATGCTTTCCGAGGCTGAGGAGATCAGGCTGGCCGAGCGTTTCCATGATGAAGGTGATGTGGAAGCGGCCCGCCAGCTCGTGCTCTCGCATCTTCGCCTCGTCATCTCCATTGCCCGCGGCTATCTCGGCTACGGCCTGCCGCATGCCGACCTCATCCAGGAAGGCAACATCGGCCTGATGAAGGCAGTCAAACGCTACGACCCGACGCGCGGCGTACGTCTGGTTTCGTTTGCCATGCACTGGATCAAGGCTGAAATCCACGAATACATCCTGAAGAACTGGCGCCTGGTCAAAGTGGCGACGACCAAGGCGCAGCGCAAGCTGTTCTTCAACCTGCGCAGCCTGAAGAACGACTACGAAGGCGTCGATACGCTGTCCGGCACGCAGGCCGGCGAAGTGGCGACCCGTCTCGGCGTCAAGCCGGAAGAAGTGGTCGAGATGGAAACCCGCCTGACCGGCCGCGACCTGGCGCTGGAAGGCAGCCCGGACGACAGCGACGAAGCTTTTGCGCCGATCGATTACCTCGCCGACTCGCGCTACGAGCCGACCCGCGTCATCGAGAACAAGGCGATTGCCCGGCAGCAGAACGAAGGCCTGCAGGAAGCGCTTGGCACACTCGATGCGCGCAGCCGCCGCATCATCGAGGCGCGCTGGCTGCATGACGGCGAAGCGGCAACGCTGCACGACCTCGCTGACGAGTTCTCGGTGTCGGCCGAGCGTATCCGCCAGATCGAAGTCAAGGCGCTGCAAAAGATGCGCGGCGCGCTGGCCGAAGCGGCCTGATCCCGTACAGGACATCCAGAAAGGGGAGCTTCGGCTCCCCTTCTTGTTGATGCAGGCTGGGCTCGCCAATGCCATGCTCATTTCGCAAACGAAGCTGCTAGGATTGCCATCCGCCCCCTCAAAGGAGTTACCACCTTGAAACTTGCCGCATTCCTTTGCCTCGCCGCGCTGAGCGCCGCAAACGCCACCGCCGAGGGTTACGGTTTCCTGTGCTGCAACATGCGCACCGACGGCAGCTGGATCAGCGACATCAATTATGCCGACAGCGGCAAGACGATGATTCCGGCCGGCACACCACTATCGATGGACGGCTACGGCAAGCACCGCGTCCTGTTAACGATCAATGGCCGCCGCCAGGCAATCGGCAACGACTACAGCCGCAACATGTCGCTCGATGCCTTCGCCAAACGCTATATCGTCGAGCAGGACCCGCTGATCAAACTGAAGTCTTATCCGAAAAAAATCCAGGAAGCGATCGGCAGCGCCCGCCTGGTTCGCGGCATGAATCGCGAGCAGGTGCTGATGGCGGTCGGCTATCCGGTCTACGACGAGAACCCGCTGATCGAGAGCAAGACCTGGCATTACTGGTTGAGCAGTTTTGAGGGCTTCGACGCCATTTTTGACGAAAACAGCGTGTTGACCGCTATCGAAGCCAGGCCGGAAGTCCGCCGCAAGGTCGTTGCGGAGTAAGGGCTGGTTCAGCCCAGCCCGGGCAATACGCGCCGGGCGTTGGCTGCGGTGATCGCCGCCAGTTCGTCC
>JGI24730J26740_1001367_pt1 | contig 12453 bp, 10 predicted proteins | sample EPASupsiteSAE347_FD_26740 | JGI IMG/M metagenome (IMG submission 26740)
CTGATGTCGCCGGCCATGCTTACACATTGTCGGCATGCCTTCAACTACAAGGGCGCGCCCATGGCGGTTGTCCGTTTGAATTGGAGCACGGTTTATTGTTTCCAGTGGGGATACAAAGATGCGGCGACCGTGCCGGCTTTTACGCCACGGGAGGCTTTGCGGCTCGGCGCGGACGTGGCACTCATTTCTCTCACCCTGGAAACCGGCAGCGAAGCCAATGACGCCAAAAACGTGGAAATTTTCCGTTCTTTGTGCCGCGAGGCCAAGGAGCTTGGTATGCCGGTCATTGGCGAATATTACCCGGCCGATCCGGATAATCTTTCGCCGGAAGAAATGCACCGCAAAGTTTTCGCCTGCGCGCGGATCATTGCCGAGCTTGGCGCCGACCTGATCAAGACTTTTTACACCAATAATTTCAAGGCCGTGACGCAGAGTTGCCCGGTGCCGGTGTTGGGACTGGGCGCCGCAAAATGTCCGACCCAGCTGGAAGCGTTGAAATTGGCGGCCAACGAGGTCAGGGACGGCGCCGGCGGCGTGGTGTTCGGCAGAAACGCTATACAGGTGAAAGATCCAGCCGCGTTCCAGCGGGCCTTGTGCGATGTTGTCAAACGCGGGGTCAAACCGGAAGCGGCGGTAAGCAAGCATAAATTGCGGGATTGAAAGCAGATTACATGAAATAAGATAATTCACCGCCCGCTTCACTAGAGGCGCGGAGGGCGCTGAGACAGAGAAAAATTGATAATGCTTTACCTCTGCGATCTCTGCGCCTCAGCGGTAAAAAAAGGGAGTAATCAGATGAGAACAAGCAAAAAAATCAGGGTCGGCGTGTTCGGCGGCAGGCGCGGGAATACCATGATCGGCGTGATGGCCCGCCACCCGCAGGCGGAACTGGCCGCCATTTGCGATAAAAGCGCACCGGTATTGAAACGTTCGCACGAACTGGCCAAAGCGCACGGAGCGAAAGTGACCTGCTACACGGATTTTGACCGTTTCATGGAGCACGACCTGGACGCCGTGGTCCTGGCCAACTATGCCACGGAACACGCGCCTTATGCCGTGAAACTGCTGGATTCGGGCCGGCACGTGTGCAGCGAAGTGCTCGCCTGCCAGACCATGGCCGAGGCCTTGCAGCTTGTGGAAGCGGTAGAACGCAACAAGAAGATTTATGCCTATGCGGAAAATTACTGCTATTTTCGCGGCACCCTGGAAATGCAGCGCCTCTATCGCAAGGGCGATATTGGCGAATTTCTACACGGCGAAGGCGAGTATGTCCATGATTGCGAATCAATCTGGACGGCCATTACCTACGGCCAGCGTAATCACTGGCGAAATTTTTGTCCTTCAACGTTTTACTGCACGCATTCCATCGGCCCGATTGTGACCATTACCGGCACGCGGCCGACCAGGGTCACGGCCTACGAAACGCCTAACATGAACAAGCGGCGTTTCGGCTGCCGCTCCGGGGACGGCTCCATCATCATCTGCCAGATGAGCAACGGCGCAACCATGAAGTCCCTGCCATGGTGCAATTTCAAGCGCAATCCCGAGGCGGTCTGGTATTGTGTTTACGGCACAAAGGGCATGATGGAGACCGACCGCTGGGGGGAAACTATCAACCGTATCAACGTTTACCGTGAGAACAGCCGGGAAAACGCCCAAAACCTCAGCTACAAACCGCATTTCCCGGTGGAGAGCGAACTTTCACGGAAAATTGGCGGACACGGTGGCTCGGATTTTTACACCATGGACTATTTTCTGGCCGCCATCCGCGGCGAGAAAAGCGGCAAAAACATCATTGACGTTTATCAGGCGCTCGACATGACTTTGCCCGGCACATTGGGGTATCGCTCGATTATTGAAGGCAACATGCCCATTGACATTCCCGATTTCCGGGACAAACAGGCACGGGAAAAATACCGGAACGACCACTGGTGCTGCGATCCCAAGCTGGCGGGACCGGGACAGCCGACTGCAAATTGTTCTTTCGGGGAAGTGAAAATTCCGGAATCGGTCTATAAAAAACAGGCCGAGGAATGGCGGCGTTCGCTGAAAAATTGAAAAACATAAAGCAGGAAGGTTGTCATTCCCGCCTTCGCTGGAATGACAAAGAGCGGCCAGCCGAAGAAACTTTTCAGAATTAACAACAGCAGGGATGAATATGAACAAACTCATTCGGGTCGGAGTGGTGGGTGTCGGCCGTGGACAGAGCTTTGCCCGCGGGGCCGAACATGCGGGAATGAAACTGGTTGCCTTGTGCGACACTTGGGAGGAACGCTTGAAAGCCGCCGGGAAGGAGCACGGTGTTGCTGTTTATATGGATTATGATAAATTTCTGGAACATGACATGGATGCCGTGGTGCTGGCCAATTATTTCCATGAGCATGCTCCCTTCGCCATCAAGGCCCTGAACGCCGGTAAGCACGTCATGAGCGAAACCATGGCCTGCCGCACGCCTGCTGAAGCGGTGGCATTGGTGCGGACAGTGGAAAAGACCAAAAAGATCTACATGTTTGCGGAAAATTATCCGTATATTGCCTATAACCAGGAGATGCGAAGGCTTTATCGCGCCGGAGAAATAGGAGAAGCGCAGTACGGCGAAGGCGAATATAACCATCCCTGCGGTTCCGAGGAACTCAATCGTCTGGCGCCCGGAATGAACCATTGGCGGAATTATATTCCATCCACGTATTACTGCTCGCATGCGCTGGCGCCGCTCATGTTCATCACGGATACCTGGCCGGTCAAAGTAAACGCGCTTTCCATTCATCGCTTTGCGTCCGACAAGGAGCGGCTGCACGTCCGGCGCAACGATCCCGGCTCGGTAATTCTTTGCCGGATGAATAACGAGTCGGTCATGCGGATCATGGGGTTGATGATGCGCGGCCACGGCGTCTGGTACCGCGTGCACGGCACGCGCGGACTTATGGAAAACCTGCGGACCGGCACTCAGGGCATGCTTCGTATCGTGCATGAGGAATGGGACATGAAACCGGGCGATGTGCGCGAGAAAATTTATTTACCGGAATTCCCGGTTCATACAAAAAAAGCGCGCCGCGCCGGGCACGGCGGCGGAGATTTTTTCACGAACTATCATTTCGCCGAGGCAATCCGCAAAAATATCCAGCCTTATCTGGACGTTTACCGGGCGACTAACATGGCCATGGTCAGTTTTCAGTCGTGGCGCTCATGCCTGGCAAACGGCGCGCCGTTTGAAATTCCCGATTTCCGGAAAGAGACGGAACGGAAAAAATACGAAAAGGACGATTTTTCACCCTGGCCCGAAGACTTTCGCCGCGGTCAGCCGCCGCCCAGCATCAAGGGCTGGCCCAAGCCGGGTAAGGCGGCAATGTCGAACGCCCGACGCATTTGGAAAGACATGGGATATGTAGAAAAATGATGCCGGAATCTTCCTATAATATTTGGGATATCGCGCTGATCCTTGTAGTGGCATTGCAGGGCACGGCGCTGGCCTATCTTTATAACCCGAAATGGAAGGCTCTTGTTCTTACTTTGCCGATTCCATTCACTGTTTCCGTACTGGCAATAGGCCGGCCGATTGACGCCACGAATGTGACCGGCCTCATCGCCTTGCTGCTCTTTACCAACGGCGTGCGATGGCTGCACTGGCATGCGCGCTGCCCAATTATCATTTCAATTGTTGTCGCTTCGGCCGGTTATTGTGTTATCGGAGCGATTTTGGCAAAGCTGATCCCTCCCTCGGACCTTGCCTTTTGGCTGTCATGCGCCTTTGTGCTGATTCTGGCCGGTTTTCTGCATTTCAACGCCTCGCATCGGGAGGAGAAAGGCAAAAAACTGGAACTGGCCGTCTGGCTCAAGTTTCCGATTCTGGTATGCGTGGTGTGTCTGCTTGTTCTGATGAAACGCGCGCTGCTGGGATTCATGACCGTGTTTCCCATGGTGGGCGTGATCGCCGCGTATGAGGGACGGCATTGCCTGGGAACCATCAGCCGCCAGATTCCGGTCGTCATGCTCACCTTGGTTCCGATGATGATGGTCTGCCGCCTGTCCCAGCCTCAGTTCGGTTTGCCTGCGGCGCTGGGCCTGGGTTGGGCGGCGCTTTTCATGATTCTGATTCCGATTACCGGACATATGTGGAGAAATAATGAAAGAAAACGAACATTACAAAACAATTGATCTTCCGTTTTACCGGGATAAAATAGCTCCTATTCTACCGGAAAAAGTGCTGGATTTCCATGCGCACGTGTGGCGCAGCGCCGATTGGAAGAGGATGCCGTGGCAGACCGACGCCAAGGGGGCAAAATACATGGTGCTGGAAAGGGAATACGGATTCGAGCGCCTGATTGCCGATGGAAAAAAGATTTTCCCGGATCGCCCCTATCAAGCCGTCTGTTTCGGCTTTCCCACGCCCTATGCCGACCTGGACAAAACGAACCGATATTCCATTCAGGCAAAAAATCATGCCGGCATGTTTCCGCTTGCGATCACCGGCCGGGGAATTCACCCGGTTGAAACATTGCGGCAAATGATCCTGGAAAACGGTTTTTTCGGCTACAAGGTTTTCCTTGACTGGCAGGGAGATGATTACGGAAAGGTCTCGGTTCCGGACATGATCGGCAAAGCGGAAATGGAGCTGGCGGACGAATTGCGCCTCATTGTCCTTTTGCATGTGCCGGGCGGCAGACGGCTGGCAGACCGGAAAACGCAAATGGACGTTGTCGCGCTGGCCAAACGGCTCCCGAATGCAAAAATTGTATTGGCCCATTGCGGAAGATGCTATGTTCCGGATGAAATGGCGTCGGCCATAGGCGCAATTCGCAAGCAGGAAAATATTTGTCTGGATACTTCCATGGTCATGGAGCCGGAGGTTCTTAAGATTGTTTTTGACAACGTGGATTCCAAAAGGGTCTTGTTCGCCACGGATTTCCCGGTGGCCGCCATGCGCGGACGCAGGGTTTACGTCATGGATCACTGGGTTGATGTTGTCTTGGATGGTTATCCTCCCAGCGCCTGCCGCGTTTCCTCCGACGGGATTCGCGCCACTTTCATGGCGTATGAAATAATCCGGGCCGTCAAAAGGGGCGCGGAAATGGCCGGAGTGACAAGGCCGAACATTAAAAAAATATTTTATCGAAACGGCATGAACATCATCAAAAACGTAAAAAGGAAATGACGAACATGAAATTGCGCGAAAATGCATTGCTGGCCCTGGACACGATCAATCAAAAACCGGCGAAGGGCATTCCATCCTGGCTGATCCATCCCATGGAACACCGGATCATTGACCGGCTGGCAGGGGCGCCGGAAGGAACATACAAAAAGAAACCTGTTGAAACGTATTTGCAAATGCAGAAGAACATCGGAGCCTGCCTGATAGATCAGTGGATCCCGACCAATCCGTTATCAATGGAGGAGCATGGTTATAAATCTGGCGGCAAGACGGCCACCACCGGCCTGAAACAAATCGTCCTCGATGAAATTGCGATCGATTCGCCTGAGGCGGTGGTGGCCCACCTGGAACAGAAAGTATTCCCGCAATTGCAAGGCGAAATTGACAAATGGGTTAACGAACCTAATGCGATGGCAAAAAATCACAATCAACAAATCCGTTGGGAGGAGGAGACAACCCAATTGTTGTTGGGACCGGATATTCTGAAAGTGCCGTACGGGGGCGGGATCCAGAATTTTCCGTATTTTTCATATGGTTCCTACGGTTATGAAAATTATTTCATGGCTTATGCGCTTTATCCCGAAGTGATGGAGCGTCATTTTTCTCTGCAAGCCGACCTGGCTGCGCATATGAACCGTGCCGTCGCCGATGCTTATATTGAAGGCAAAATGCCCCCCCTGCTCAGATTGGATCACGACATGGCCGATTCGCGCGGCACGCTGGTGGACATAAAATCCCTGGACAAAATCTGGTTCCCGCATTTTGCCCGTTCCATAAAACCGCTGATTGACGCCGGCGTTAAACTGATCTGGCACTGCGACGGCAATCTTTCCCAGATGGTTCCGCGCCTGCTGGAGGCAGGTCTGGACGGGTTCCAGGGGTTTCAATATGAGGACGGCATGGACTATGAGAAGATATGCCGGATGAAAACCTGTAATGGCGAGGATCTGCTTATAATTGCCGGAGTGTCCGTGACACGGACCCTGCCGTTTGGGAAACCGGACGACGTGAAAAAACAGATGAAGTGGCTGGTGGAAAATGGTCCAAAGACGGGGATGTTTCTGGGAGGCAGTAGTTCTATTGCGCCGGGCGTGCCATGGGAAAACATGCAAACGTTCGTGGATGGTTTGAAATATTATCGCGAGCATGGGAGAGGCTGAAAAATGCGACAACTGCTTTACAAACCGGATTGGGAAGAAACCAAGGAGCGGTTTAAAGCTTGGTGGGCGGGCGAATATTTCGGCCGGTGCGCCATCAGTGTTACGGCACCGAAGACTGATCCATCGCCGATTTCAAAGCCGGCGGATGCGAAAACGATCGAACAGAAATGGTATGATTTGGACTGGATCAGCGCGCAAAACAACTATTGCATGTCACAGATCTTCTATGGCGGGGAGGCTTTGCCGGTCTGGAATGGTGGTTATCCCGGCCATAAAGCCATTCCGGCTTTCCTGGGGTGTCCAACCTCGCTGGATTGGAATACCGGTTGGTGGGATCCGATTCTGTCGGGAGAGGATATCGAGTTCCAAAAACTCAAGATCAACAAGGCGGACCGGAATTACCGGTTTATGCTCGATTTATTGCGCCGAGGCGTGAAAGAAGTGCGGGGCAAGTCGCTTGTATCCATCGGCGCGTTTGGCGGTTGCGGCGATACTCTGGCGGCCTTGCGCGGCACGGAACGTTTGCTCTATGATTGCGCGGAGCGTCCCGATCAGGTCCGCGCCGCGGAAGAGTTTTTAATGGATATGTGGATGGAACATTACAACATCCTTTATGAAATCATCCGGGAGGCAGACGAAGGGTCCACGTCCTGGTTTGATCTCTGGTCGCCGGGCAAATTCTACGCGGCGCAAAATGATTTTGCATACAACATATCACCGCAAATGTATCGGGACCTGTTTTTGCCGGTAATAGAGAAACAAACCCGGTTCCTGACCCATTGCGTTTATCACGTGGACGGCGTGAACAATTTCGCGCACGTTGACGCCTTGCTGGAATTGCCGCGCTTGCAGGCGTACCAGATTCTTCCGGGGGCCGGCAAGCCGAGCCCCCTGCATTACATGGATGTGCTTAAAAAAGTGCAAAAGGCCGGCAAGAACCTGCATATTTCCATTCGGCCGGAGGAAGTGGAAACTGCGCTCTCAGAATTGTCCGCCCGGGGATTGTTTATTGCAACCAGTTGCGGGACCGAAATAGAGGCGCGTGATTTGCTGAAAAATGTCGAAAAATGGTCGAAAGTCCGTTAACCTCTAAGCAGAGGATACCGTGATTAAAAGAAAAATAGTAACCGCATATGACAGTGTAATCGGCGGTTGAAGGAAAATATAAAATGATCATTTACGTGGTGACGGACAGCAGAAAAAAGGCGGAGTCGGCCGGATTTTACGCGCATAAATTCATTCTGGAAAAAATGTCCGGCAATATTTGCCTGATTGTCCGGTATGATCAGCTTAACCTGAAAATGCTTCGAAAATTAAAACCGCTGGCAGTATGCCACAGCGGTTGCGGCGCTCCGTTCAATGGGCGCGACATTCTCCGGCATGCGGCTTATAAAGAGGCGGTGACAAAGTGGGAGGGGCCCCAGATCGGATTTTGCGGCGGACACCAGATCATTACGCACATGTTCGGCGGAGAACTGGGCCATATGCGCAAATTGCGCGATTGCGATGCGGACCATAATCCCGGTTACCATCCTGGCTGGTTCAAGGAGTGGGGCGTGTATCCGGTACGGATTGTCAAGCAGGACCCATTGTTTGAGGGCTTTGGGAAAATAATACGAGTACAGGAGTTTCACAGGGACGAAGTGAAGAAGCTCAGCCCTGAGCTGGAGTTGCTGGCCAGTTCCGACAACTGCCGGGTGCAGGCATTCCGGCACCGGCAAAAGCCGATCTACGGCACGCAGTTCCATCCGGAATCTTCCTCCAGAAATTATCCGGATGGCTTCCGGATCTTGAGGAATTTCTTTAAAATAGCGCGGACCTGGTGGTCGCCGAGGTAAGCTGTCACGGAATCAGAAAGGAATCAGGCATGCCAACCAGTAAAAATTTAAATATGGCTTTGTCCGGCAAGGCAAGCGCATCAAGCGAGTTTGGCGGACCGGCGATGTTTCCGGCTTGGGCGGCAAATGATGGTGATCGTTATGCTGTTGGAGAAAGAAAATGCTGGCGGGGTGCATTGAGAGAAAAAACATGGTTCTGGCAAATAGATTTCACGAAACCCAAAACGGTCGCCAAACTTCTCCAAATAATGGGATTGGATTCGCATGTATTGATGTCCGCCCCCAAGGATTATATCTGGCAGTGGAGCAACGATGGAAAATCCTGGAGAGATATTCCCGGATCAAAAGTCGCCGGCGAGACCCGCCTTTTTAGAATAATAACATTCTCCACCCCTCTAAGAGCAAGATATTTCAGGATTAAGATCACTTCGGCCACGGGCAGCGCTCCGGCTATCCGGGAGATAGAGATGTTTTCCGACCGGCGCGATAATGTTAAGGCAGATCCTTGGTTCTATGTTGTAAACGCTGCTGTCGAGCGCCGGGATAGGCTGACGGTCCTTGAGTCCATGGATGGTTTCCTGTCCGCCGCGCGTCAGAGTGAAGGATGGGAAAATGTCCAGGCTCAGGATATTCAGGCCACCGATTTCAACGAAAATACTCTTAAGCCGGAGCCCAGTCCTTTCTGCGCCTTTATGACAGGCTCGTTTCTGGATTGGTGCCAAGTCGAGCGAAGCAATTATACCGGAGTAGAAGAAGTGTTAAAGAATAGGAATCTTCCCATATGGGCATCGTGCGGCAGTGCCCAATTATTGCTGATCTTGGAACAGCACGGGAGCAGAGTTCCCTGGGTCTGCCCCCACTGCGAGTGGACACGGCCGGACTATTATAAAACCGCACCACGCCCGTTCGTGGTAGGTCATGTTGGATGTCAAGGTCATCCAAAATGTGGAGAGTTGTACGGTTTTTGTGTTGGAGAAAACAACAAGCAGGATATCCCGTACGGGCAGGCCGAATATAGTTTTACCAAAGTTGTTCCGGATCCCGTCTTCCAGGGTCTCCCGGATCCTTTCCGGGTCGTCAACCGGCACTGGTGCGAAGTCAAGTTTCTGCCCCAGACATGGGTTCTCATTGCGACGAAATGTCCCGGACCGGAAGGGTTGACAAAGCATCAGATCATGAGAGTTCGTAATCGCTACATTTATGCCTGTCAGGGACATCCTGAAATGGCGGCATATGCCGGCGGACGGGACGGTCTGCCGTTAATAAAAAATTTCCTTGATCTGGCGTATGGCTGGGGCGGCTACAACCAGGATGGTAAGGACGTGCCGGATCCCAGCGCCTAATAATAAAGAAGTCGAATAAATAGAAAATATATCCGCCATTGCGGCAATATCATCGACGGCGTAATAAGGATATCGATCGTGAATTCAACGGTTCGTGGCGTGTCATTGATAACCCTGTCAAGCCTGGCGTTCTGCGCAATGTCGGTTTTGATTAAACTCATTCCCAATATTGATTCATACAAAACCACTCTTTTCCGTTTCATGATTGGAATGGCCGTGCTGGGCACCGCGGCCCAATTCGGCAGGATAAAACTGAATTTTGTGAACAGCCGGCTTCTGCTGTTGCGGGGGCTGTTTTACGGAGCAGGCGCGTTTCTTTTCTTTTTATCGATCAGCAAGCTTGGGATCGCCAGAGGAACGATCCTCTCATGCACCGCCCCGATATTTGCGGCCGTATGCGGCATGATTTTTCTCCGTGAAAAAAACGCATGGTGGCAGTGGCTGGCGCTGGGGCTCGCCGTATTTGGAGTGTATCTTCTCTTTCAAGAAAAAGAAATCAATGCCGCCGCCTTGTTGCATGTTGGAAAGTATGAAGTGCTTGCCGTTGCAGGCGCGTTTTTTGCCGGGCTTTCGGCCGTGGTAATCAAAAAGCTTCATGCCACCGATTCCACATATGTAATCTTTTTTTCGCAGAGTGTCATTGGGCTGTGGCTGATGGTTGTTCCTGCGAATGTTGTGCCGTGCAGTATTGGTTATGTTGGGGGAGTAATTTTGTTGGGGGTCGGGGTGACGGCCGCCATCGGCCAGCTCCTGATGATTGAGGGATACCGCCATACCTCTGTAACGGCGGGATCCCTACTCGGCATGACCCTGCCGGTCTTTAACTTTCTTGTTGGGGTTCTGTTTTTTCGCGAGCATATGCCGGTTAACTGCATTGTTGGTTCAGTCTTTGTTATTATCTCGTGTCTCTTAGTGGTCGTTGGAAAAAATAACGGTCGGGTTTTGACGGCATCAGGCAATGCCGGTATTTAAAGAATGGAAACAGGTGAATAAATGAGAAAAGCGCGCAATTTATTATTTGAAATCAAGGCGGTTGACAGGGAGTTTTACGAAAACCGCCTGCGCGATTGGCTGCCGGAAAAAATTATAGATATCCACACGCATGTCTGGCTGAAGCGGTTCAATGAAAAAAAGAGAAAGAAATCAACGCGAACCGTGTCCTGGCCTTCCATGGTGGCGGATGAAAACCCGGTGGAACATTTGATTGAGACATACCGACTGCTGTTTCCCGGTAAAACCGTGGCGCCTTTGATGTTTGCAAACCTTTCTTCCGAAAAATGCTTTGACCTGGCCAATGCTTATGTTTCCCGGGTTTCAAAAGAGCATAAATTTCCCGCGCTTGTTTTTTCCCATCCGCGCTGGAGTGCGCAGGAATTCGAAGGAAAAATCCGGGACGGCGACTTTTACGGCGCCAAGAGTTATTTGAGCTATGCGCCGGCATGTCTTCCGGCGGCGGAAATCCGCATTTTCGATTTTTTCCCGCATCATCAACTTGAAGTGTTGAATAAACACGGCTGGATCATGATGCTGCATATTCCCCGCAATGCCCGGCTGCGCGATCCGGTGAACCTGGCGCAAATGCTGGAGATAGAAAAGCGTTACCCGGATATCAAGCTGATCATTGCCCACGTCGGCCGGGCATATTGTCCGGAAGATATCGGGGATGCGTTCAAAGTGTTGGCAAAAACCAAAAAAATGTGTTTTGATATTTCCGCCAATACGAATGCCGAGGCTTTTCGGCAACTATTGGAAACGGTCGGGCCGAAAAGGGTTCTGTTCGGCAGTGATTTGCCGATTGCGCGGATGCGCATGCGCCGGATTTGCGAGAATGGCAGATACGTCAACCTTGTGCCCAGGGGATTGTACGGCGATGTTTCCGATGATAAACATATGCGTGAAGTAGAAGAAAAAGAGGGGAAAAACCTGACGTTTTTTTTATACGAAGAGCTTTTCGCCTTTAAGCGCGCCGCCCATGCCGCGCGTTTGACCGCCGGTGACATTGAGGATGTCTTTTATAACAACGCGGACGGACTACTGAAAAAATGAGAACCACGGATGGACGCTGATGAACACGGATAATAAGGATATATATCTGTGTCTATCCGTGTTTATCAGTGGTAAATTTCTTTGGAAAGGAAAACCATGAGAATAGGATTGTTGCCGTTATATCTGGAATTGTACGACCGCGTCTGCAAGCCGGAACAACGCAGGCCGCTGGAAATATTTTATGCGCAGATAGCCGCCCAATTCCGGCGCAAAGGCCTGGAAGTTGTCGAGGCGAAAATTTGCCGCGTTAAGCCGGAATTTGCCGCCGCGGTAGAGTCTTTCGAAAAAGCGGGGGTTGATGCGATGGTCACCCTCCATCTGGCTTATTCGCCCTCGCTGGAATCGGCGGAAGTTTTTGCAAAGGCGCGGTTGCCTGTTATTGTTCTGGATACAACGCCTGATTTTGATTTCAGCCCTGCCCAACCGCCGTCAAAAATCATGTTCAACCACGGCATTCACGGCGTGCAGGATATGTGCAACCTTTTAGTCCGCAACAACAAGCCGTTTTTGATTGAGGCCGGTCACTGGCAGCGTTCGGATGTCATTAACCGGGTGGTCAAACATGTCAGGGCGGCCAGGATGGCCGTCGCCATGCAGAATGCGCGCGTGGGGCAGATCGGCAAACCGTTTGCCGGCATGGGCGATTTTGCCGTGCTGTCCTCCGTTCTTGAACAAAAGCTTGGCGTACAATCCGTGCCATGCGATTTCAAGGATTTGGGGCGCCTGTGCAAGTCGATATCCGACAGGGAAATTGATGCGGAAGTCGCAAATAACAAACGGCGTTTCACGTTGAATCCAAAAATTACGAAGGCGCATGAACGCTCCGTCCGGATCGGCTTGGCGGTGCGGCGCTGGATAGAACGGGAAAAACTGACGGCATTCACGGTCAATTTTCTGGAAATAAACCGCGCCAACGG
>JGI24730J26740_1001382_pt1 | contig 12298 bp, 16 predicted proteins | sample EPASupsiteSAE347_FD_26740 | JGI IMG/M metagenome (IMG submission 26740)
GGGGCGAGGAGGAGCCATACGGGCAGCACCGAGGCTGCAAAGGCGTAGACGGGGAGCAACACCGATATCTCCTTCTTGCTCAACCTGAAAAACGATGCCAGCTCAGGAAATTCGGTCACGAGCCTGCCGAAGAATACGGCTGAGAACAACATCCCGATGCCGAGAATGCTCGCGACGATCACGGCCTTGTTCCCGGGTCTCCTCATGATGACGCCCATGATCAAAGCAGCCGGTATGGTGGTGGCGACGACCAGTGTCCCCCAGGGACTGTCGGCCAGGGCGTTCGTCATGGCTATCGAAGCGCCGGCAATGGTCAGGATAAGGATCAGGAGAAACGCAACGGAAGAAACCGTGCCCGCGGTCTTTCCAATCTCGTTTCTGGCGATGACGGCAAGGCTCTCCCCCCTGTGTCGGACCGAAGCAAAGAGCACGACGATGTCATGGACGGCGCCCCCGACCACGGCCCCTATCAGGATCCACAGCGCGCCGGGCAAAAATCCGAACTGGGCGGCAAGAACCGGGCCGGTGAGCGGTCCGGCCCCCGCAATCGCGGCAAAATGATGCCCGAAAAGGACGAGCCTGTTCGTCTTGTGGTAATCCAGTCCATCGGCCATGGTAGCGGAAGGTGTCGGTCGCGACGGATCGACCCGCAGGACCTTGCTGGCTATGAAAAGTCCGTAGAACCTGTAGGCTAGAGCAAAAATACACAGTGCCGCGAAGACGAACACGGCGGGGGTCATCAGCGTGGAGAAAAATCGGTTGTCCGGCACTCAATACAAATACCACAAGAGGAGCATGCTGACAATGGCAATCCTCGACAGACTCCTCTACTACTGCACTGCCCTCAACATCAACACAAAGAGCTGCCGGAAGAGGATGGGAAGGTCGTAAAGGATGGCCCCGCTGTTGGAGCTACACGAGAGAGACAAGCACGGGAGCATCAATTCCCCGGCCTGCCGGTCAATCGAACCCACCCTGATGACCATCAGCCCTTTTCTGTTCTTCCTCTTCTCTTTTTTCTCTTTTTCGACGTACCGCACCAAGGACCAGGCTGGTAATGATGAGCGCCCACCATAATAGCCAACAAACAAGCAAAATCATGGCAGCTATTGCAATATACAGTAATGGTCCTTTCATATTCTCAATCCTTTCCACTTCCCCATATAAATGCGAAGTATTTTACCATAAAACAAAGAAGGCATACCAAGGACATATTTGCCAATGCTAGTCATGCGTCACGGGACTTCATTCTTGTGGGTTAACCGGGGCGCGGCCCACGGCATCGACACGGACAGTATAGCATGGGGAAGCCGAGAGAAAATGAGCCTAGATACATGACTGTCGTCGATGCCACCGTGAATGTTGCAATGAAACTCCACATACATGATAATTATGTTTACATGGGCTCATTACGCGGTGATTCATGAAGTTCGTGAAGCATGACGGCGCTCGCCTCCCGGTGATGCACGACGTTCTGTGCAACGATGTTAATTGGAGATATTAAATGTTTGTTGAACTGGAGAAAATCAATGCTCGTCCCGAACCGTTCGCGTTTTATACGGCACGTGACCTCTGGACGGATGAGCATACGTCAAAGCAGATGCTCTCTTTCCACCTGGACGAAGGAATAGATGCTTCATCCCGCAATATTACTTTCATCGATCGGTCTGTAGACTGGATAACTTCGCGCTTCAACATCGGGGCCGGGATGAAGATTGCCGACTTCGGCTGCGGTCCGGGATTATATACGACGAGACTGGCTAAAAGGCAGGCGGATGTGACCGGCATAGATTTCTCGACGAGATCGCTCCACTACGCACAGGACGTCGCAAACAAGGAGGGACTATGCATCCATTATGTAAATGAGAGCTATCTGGACTTTGAAACAGAAGATCGTTTCCATCTCATTCTGATGATCATGTGCGACTTCTGCGCCCTTAGCCCCTCACAGAGAAAAAAGATATTAAACACTTTTTATACGATCCTGGAGCCGCGCGGTGCCGTTCTCCTCGATGTGTATTCATTAACGGCCTTTGACCGGAGAGAAGAAACGGCAATGTACGAAGTCAATCTCCTCGATGGTTTCTGGTCGCCGAATATGTACTACGGCTTTCTGAATACATTTAAGTATCAAGAAGAAAAAGTGGTTCTTGACAAATACACGATTATCGAATCAGGACGCACTCGAACGGTCTATAATTGGTTCCAGTCTTTCAGTCCCGAGTCTCTAAAGAGGGAGCTTGCGGAATGCGGGTTTACCGTTGAAGACCTTTATTCGGACGTTGCCGGTTCGCCATTCAATCCAGAGAGCAGAGAGTTTGCAGTTGTTGCCAGGAAGCTGTAGCAAGGGTTATCAAGTGATAAGTCGTGCACCCAGACCGGGGAACCACAATTTAACTTTTGTATTCCTTCAGCAGTCTGTCCATCTCTTGCCGGTAAAGCGCCTGAAACTCCGGGGACTCGTATGTGAATCCCGGATTGTTAGCAAGAATTTCGGAAGCGACCTTGTCTCTAAAACAGGACTGACGGTCTGAGTCGCCGGGATACATCACTTCCGCAACATCACGCTGCTTATCCTTGTTTTTGATCATTTGAGCTATAGGAATGGCCAGGTAAACAATAAGAACGATCACGGCCAATCCTGTCAGGGTGCATATGAATATTGTCATTGCGTCTCCTCACGGGCATTCGATCTTCCAGACAATTATATGCCGGATCACACACCCGGGCATCGAGTTGAGATCCTTTGAAACCTGGACCAGCCTATTTCACCGCGATATACTTGAACGAAATATTGAGTCTTACGCGGTAGTACAACACCTTCCCATCTTCTACCGTTACATCCTGTTTCACCACTTCACCAACACGGAGATCGCTGACGCTCTTTGCGGCTGTTTCTATCGCCTGCTTTGCCGCATCTTCCCATGATTTCTCGCTCGTACCCACAATCTCGTTAACAACGTAAACGCTCATAGCAGTCTCCTCACGCTCTTATTATGTTTCCAACGAACCATATAGGGGCTTTGGCGGGACTCGAGCCCGGTTATCTTTTCTCTTTGTATCTCAGATACAGATCTTCAACCTTATTCCTGGCCCATGGGGTTCTCCTCAGAAACTGCAGGCTGGACTTGATACTCGGATCATTATTAAAGCATCGTATATTGATAATTTTGCCCAGCTTATTCCATCCGTAATATTCCACAAGCTCCGTAAGAATATTTTCCAAAGTGATACCGTGAAGAGGATCCTTGGGATGTTGTTTGTTCATAGGGTGTCCTGGTCAATATCTCCTATTGTGTAGTCCGGTGTCTGTGAATGAAACCATATTTATTTAACATAAAAGTTTATCTATCGCCTTCCTGTTTGTTGTGTAGTGCAAGTCTTTTCTCCACGACACTTTTACCTCATGAAGATGAAAAAAATCTGCAACGAGTTTTTTCGTTCTCTTATTTAACAATGCTTCGTCCATGTATACGATGATTGTGCTATCGGTCTTTGAGAAGAGGACGCGACCACGCAAAACCGTGCTTTCTCTCATTTCTCTACCTTTGTCCTTTTATGTCTCTTCCCTCTTGAGCAATGGCCCTCAAACGTTCCAGTATTCTGACCATTCCCAGTGTGTCGAGAGCGCAGTATTCCAGGAGATTTGAGCGGATCGTCCCGATCTCCTTTGGGTCCTTCGACGCGCACATCCTGAAATAGGCGTCCATGGCCATCATTCCATCGGCTACCTCCATTCCGTCATATTGGAGTTCGGGAACCAGGAGCGGCAGTATCACTTTCTGGGAGTAGGAACCGTACATTTCCCAGTGATATACCTGTCTTTGCTTGAAAGGGATGGCGAGGTCTATCGTGTTATCGACAAGCCTCTCAAGCTTTTCCTTGTAAAGAGGGAAGGCCGCCGCTAATTCCCTGAGCCGGCCAATCTCGAAAGTCGCGTTGAACGCGAGTATACACGCATTATCGGGGATTTGCCTGCACAGGTTCGCCGCTACCCCCTCCCGGGGATCAACATTGGGCTCGGCGAGGAATTCGTAATGTCCCAGTTCGGCGTCTTCCTGTTCCAGGTAGTGTAACGAGTACTGGTACGGAACTTGTTGGTACGGTGATGTGCCGTCATAGAGGGGGATCGTTACCATGTAGGTCTCAAAGTCCAGGAAGTAGAGCGGGTACCAGAGCGACCCAAGAAAACCCATCAGTGAATCTGTATCAACGAATTCCTTCCTGTCGATAAAGCATTCAACCTGCTGCCTCTGCCTGTAGTTCAGGATCTCCAACGGTATGTCCTTCATACAGACGATCCCTTTTCCATACAGTTCGAAAACGTCCGCACCTTTTTGTCGCAGGTCGAATACTGAATCCCGGGGTATATGTTGCCAGCAATGACCGGAAAAATTGCAGCCGAATGGTTTGCTGCAATAAGGACCGATATCTATCGCGGGCAGCTCGCCTTCCAGCATATCCCGCATCTTCTGAACCTCCTCTCTGACAAAGTCACCCATGCTCTTTACGGTGTCCGTAAGATTCTCAATGGTGAATAATTTGTCCGGTTCGATGTCGCCATTCCTCACATACCCGCTGTTTATGTGCACCAGGTAGGCACCGGAGAGTGCCACACCCGCGCCTTTGAGGACGTAGTATTGCACCGCCACGTCGGGGACGTGATAATCTTTCAATGAGGCGGCGCTCTTGACCTCGTATATTTCCCAGCCATCCGGCCCTAGCCTCAAGATATCGACTTTGACGAAAACACCATCATAGCTGAAAGCGGCCTCATACAGAACCTCCGTACCTGCCTCCATTTCAGCCTTCGTCCGGGCTATCTGCCCGTCGTAGTCGTCGGGATCGTATGGTATGAATACGCCTCCGGGAAAGAGACCGTGGGCCAGTTCACCAACTTCGAATCCGGTCTGGAAAAGAGCTTCCTGCGAAGGTGACACAGGATCGGCAAGTTCCGGGCTGTGGGTCTGGAGATAAAGCGCTTTGTGACACTGCAAACCTTGAACGAACCTCGATTTACTAAGACGTACATTTCGCTGTGGCATCCACCCTCCGGATGTTGGTTATTATTGCTTCCAAGACTTCCGAAGCATCGCGTCAAAGTTCTTCTTCTTTTTATTGCCTTTATTTCCCTTGCGTGTCTTGCTTAACGTCCCAAAAATGGAGTCAGGCTTTTTCGGCATGCGCCCTCCTTTCCTCTACGATATCATCATAGACCCCATCGCTGCCATATGTTTGGCAGTGTGCTCCGGTACCATACATGAGGCAGTGATTCGTGATAGAAAGCGGCGTGTACCGATACACTGCCGAAAGGTGTCAACATCGGCCTTAATTTACATGGGCATATTATCAGGATTTATGATAATGAGGACGGATATAGATTCTATTGCCCTCGCTGACGGAGTTTGGCTGGTGGAGGATGTGCCGCGCAAATACCTCGCGATGAACTGAAGCCGGAAAGCTTTCCTTTAGTCGCTCACCCAGTTCTTCGCTTCGTTTAGTTCGGTAGTACCGAAGACTCTCACCGGGCACGGAATGAGAAAAGCAAACACCTTCACGGCGGCAGCTATCCACTCTGCATCGGAAACTACTGCTATCTTTTCGAATGCCGTGATGTGCCTGATGCCGACCTTTGCATCATCCCACATCGCTCCAGGAGTGAATCCGGAGAAATCCCGGCCCAATTCATAGAGCATTCTAATCTTCTTATGTTTTCCTAATTCGTCCTCAATAGAGGGGATCAGAACATCGTCATAGTCCTTTGCTGTTACTTTACCATTTTGTGCTCGATCGCTGCCTGCGGAAGTTTTCTTGCTCCTTCCCCGATAATGTCCTCTAGGAGATTCTTTGTTCCTTCCCCTTGATTTTTGCTTCCAATAGGTTCACCATTCTTCATGGGCGTATCCTTCCTTCCCTGCTTCTAACAGGGGATATATTAAAATTTTGTGGCTCTCAATAGGATAAGCCTTTATTGTGCCCGTCACCAAGATCTGATTGTATCTCTCGATGATCAGACGAATCTTATCATAGATAACCGCCCATTTCCCCGAGCGGGTGAAGCCATGAAACGCAAGAAACATCTCTTTATCTTTCGAAAGGCATTCGCATCCATCGTGGAACTTTTTCCATAAAAGGAGGGAAAGCTGTTATAGACAACAAGCGCTTCTTCCTTTGTCGGTGCCAGACGTGGCGCGATGCTGAGGTTGGTCGGAATTGACTTGTTTTCCTATCTACCGGTTGATATAATGGTGCCAACGTTAACGCATTTTCGAGATGTCAGGTTCGGTGCGAATATTGTATAATATGTAGGATTTTGGAGAAAGGTATGCCAAGAATCAGCCTTGTGGAACAAAAAGACTATGAATTTCGTTACATAATCACCGTCCAGCCTCGAGATGTCAATTATCAGGGACATTTGGGAAACGATTCCATCATTTCCTTGGTGCGCACTGCGCAGGCTGATACGCTGCGCTCCCTCAATTTCAGTGAGAGAGATCTTGGCGACGGCAAGACAGGTATCATTACATACGACATAGTGGCCAGCTATAAGGCGGAGGCCTTTGCGTTCGAGGAGCTCGTGATTGAAACCCATATTGGTGAAATAAGGCGCAGAGGTTTCCGGATGTTTCATCGCCTTACGAAAGGACAGGTTATTGTGGCCCTCGTGGAAGCAGGGATGGCCACATACAACTATGACTCTAGGAAGATGGCCCCAGTACCCGAGCCATTCCTGACTGCACTGGCACGACACCAGGGCTAAACCCGCTGATTCTTCAAAAGCGGAACATGGCTTGGAGATAGCAGCAAGATTGCTCTGTAGTGAGATATAACATGTTCTCTGCACCATATTTTTACGCAAAATACCTTGAGGTTTGAATTACAGGCAGATCAGTACCGTCCGTTTATTTGCCCCTTATCTATATCAGTTGGCCGATGACGCTCACCGCAATCTCTTGGGGTGTTTCGGTATCTATGGAAAGACCTATGGCGGTATAAACGTTCGAAAGAAAAAGGGTATCATCGGCAAAACCCGACTCTCACATTTGATCGAGTATCATCTTCGTCTTTCCCCTGCTCCCGATCATTCCGAGATACCCCATTCTTTGGAAAGACCTTGTCGAAGAATGTCCGCATCGTGGAAATGGCCCCACGTTACGATCACGACTAATTCGTTCCTCGTGAAGGACCAGAACAATAAACCTCGATGAAATCCTGCGCCACGATCTCGTCCGCAGTGGGAAAACGCTCGGGGTTCACATACTCCTGTTTATCGTCAATGGTAACTACGGAGTAGTTGACCACGCTATGCTGGCTATTTTTGCAGTTTACGGGGAAATTTGACGGACGATGCCCTCGGCATTACGGAGGCCACGGCGGCGTATTACCTGCAGATACTCCGCGGTTGTACGGGCGTTGCGGAAATGGACCGAAAGGGAAACGAGCGTGTATTAAGACCCTCGTAACTCTGTTCTTTCAATCACGGGGAAGCCCTCCCTCCCCAGTGTATAACCAGAGAGGGAGGGCATATGGGGGTATTATGAGAAGTATTTTGTAGCGAATCCATTGTCACAACCCGAGCCTTGTACTTTACCCTTCGAATGCTACTTCGGGCTCATTCGAAGGCCTCACGGATACCACGCACTCTCTTTACTATCCAACGTCAGCAGACAGTCCCACAGGAATATACATGCCCTTGATCTCGGGATATTGATCGCTCCAACTCCAGTGGGGACGATGTTCTCGATCCCCCGTTCGAAAAGGGAAAGAGCATTGATAAAGACCTTGTTGTTCTGCACAACAATCTCATCGATCCCGGAAGCGTGATCGAAGTCGGCATGAGTGATGAGAGTCACTAGTTCTCTCGGCTTTTCCGGCGTTTTTTCTGCCAGCGGCCATAGCGGATCATTCGTAAGCCACGGATCGACCATCGAGACTCTTCCTTTAGGAGAATATAATTCGAAAGTGCTCGTGGTGAGTCTATGGATCCTCATAAGGTCTTCTTTCCGGCGTTCAGTCCTTCCGTCCGCGCTACCGCCGATTCTTCATCCTTTGCCTCAGTGCCATCCATGAATAGCTTTGCGCTGAGTCCAAGCACAGAGTCAGTTCCTCTTCCAGAATTGCCCACGTTCTTCAGAGCCCGGTTTCCTGTCAATGTTGGTTCCTTTTGACACCTGGGGGCAAAGCCTGTGCCGACTCTATCCAAGACGGCTATACAGCTTTGTCCGACTGATACCCAAGACACGGGCCGCCCGGGCCTTATTCCCCCCTGCAGCCCCGAGAACCTGTTGGATATGCTCTCTCTCTGCGTCAAGAAGGAGTATACTCTTATGTTCTGTATGCACCACCTCGGCAAAGGTTCTCATCGGTTTATCGCCGGAGATTCTGAGAGACAGTTTGTCCGCGCCTATTTCCCCAGCTCCGCCAGCGAGAAGCCTGGCCCTCTCAAGCATATTGGCCAACTCCCTCACGTTGCCCGGCCAGGAGTAAGCCATGAGCAAATTGACAGCTTCCCGGGACAAATATACCGGCTCTTTTCCTTCTGAAGTTCTTCGGAGAAAATAGTCCGCAAGAAGAGGGATGTCACTTTTTCTTTCTCTAAGGGGAGGAACATGGATCACAAAGGTGCTCAATCTGTAGAACAAATCCTCGCGAAACGCCTTGTTCCCTATCTCATGTTGCAGATCCTTGTTTGTAGCACATACTAAACGTATATCCACCTTCCTCTCCAGCGTGTCCCCGAGTTTACGAAAAGTTCCAGTTTCCACCACCCTGAGCAATTTTGCCTGAGCGCCAAGGTGCATGTCTCCCACCTCGTCCACAAAGAAAGTCCCGTGATCCGCAATATCGAAAAGACCCGCCTTATCGGACTCGGCCCCCGTAAAAGCTCCTTTCTTGTAGCCGAATAATTCACTGACCAAAATGTTCTCGGGAAGTGCGCTCGCGTTGACCGCGACAAGCGGACCATGCGAGCGGTTGCTTGCCCTGTGGATGGCTCTTGCCACCAATTCCTTCCCTGTTCCGGTCTCCCCAAGTATCATAACGGGCGAGACCGAAGGCCCTACTAAAGAAATCAGTCTCTTGACCTCGCGTATCTGCTTCGATTCCCCCACAAACTCAACGGCCGTGCTTGCGGGATCATCCTCCAAAATTGTTCTCTCCCGGAGACGCCTGGCCTGGCAAATCCTTTGTATTGAGGCAGAGAGCTTGACAACGTCCACCGGTTTCGGAACACAGTCACAGGCGCCGAGTTTCATAGACTTCACCGCCGCGTCAACTGACCACTGGCCGACGAGCATGATTACTTCCAAAGAGGGATATAAAACCTTCACCTTTTCCAGTAACGCTACTCCGTCCCCACCGCCAGCTAATCTGGTGCCAATTATGACGATATCGGCCCCTTTCCTTTCTAGAACTGCAAGCGCCTCGGGTTGCGTCTGGGCGGTCATTATTCTGAACCCATCGCCCGCCAGGCTCCTCCTCAGTTCCGCTACCACAATCTGCTGCCCGACAACAAGAACACGTGCCAGCTTCATATTTCTCTTCCGTTTTCCCGTTTCCACTCCATGACACTCCCTGCACAGACAATGCGCCTCCGATAGAACAATAACCCGCCCGCTATAGACCCGAGAAGTGTGTGCCTCCAGCGCACCTCCTTCGACATCTCTTGCTAAGCGCAATGCTTAGTGGCCCTTGTTCTGTTTTTCCGTCCGTCCGGAGATTCGCCCGCCCCCCGTGAAGCCGTTTGACACTTCGCTGCTGCAGGATTCAATGTCGGGGCTTGATCAGGGGTCCGTACCTCCAGGGGGCAGGCGTTTCAACCGGGAGGGTTTAAAAGACTCTCCTCGCCAATTCTTTTCCTATTATCATTTTTTCGACCTCTTTCGAACCCTCGTAGATCTCTACAATCTTCGCGTCTCTGTAGAACCTCTGGATATCGTATTCAGCAATGTAACCATAGCCCCCATGGAGCTGAAGCGCCTCGTTTGTCACGTAGACACCAGTCTCTGCACCATACCACTTTGCCATGGAGACAAGGGCTGGATCGGCCTTCCCTGTGTCCTGAAGATACGCTGCCCTCCAGTAGAGCCCCCGGGCGGCCTCGATCCTCGTTACCATTTCGGCAAGCTTGAACTGGACACCCTGGAGATCGGCAAGGGTCTTGCCAAAGGCCTTTCTTTTTTTTACGTGTGCGATTGCCATTTCAAGTGAACCCTGTGCCACCCCAACGCCCTGGGCTGCGACATGCAGTCTTGTCTTATTAAAGAAATCCATCAACTGCTCAAAACCATGTCCCTCCGTACCCACCAGATTCGAGACGGGAACGGCAACGTCGGAAAAGCTTATCTCGGTGGTGTTATTAGCACGTATTCCCATCTTGCCATGGATCTTCGTTGCCTGGAAACCCGGAGTGTCTGTTCCGACGAGTATTACACTGTGCCGTCTATTTGGCTTACCATCCGGAGTGGTGACGCAGAACACGAGTATGTTGTTTGCAATGCTCCCGTTGGTAATGAACATCTTGCTCCCATTTATCACGTATCTGTCGCCCTGTTTCACCGCCGTGGTTTTCACACCCGCCGCATCGCTTCCGGCATCGGGCTCCGTGATGGCCATCCCTATAATTGCTTCGCCACTTACAAGAGCGGGGAGGTATCTCTTCTTCTGTTCTTCTGTGCCATAGGCCTGCAGCATTTCAGACCCGAAGGTGCAGGAAAGAATGGCCTGACCGCAACCAGGATCCACTCTCCAGAATTCCTCCGCAATAAGAGAGTGTTCCAGGAACCCCATCCCGTGTCCGCCGTATTCCTCCTTGATGAAGGTACCGACAAACCCGAATTCGCAGGCCTTCTCCCATAACCCGAGATCGAACTCCTCATTTTGATCGAAACCCTTTGCCACATCTTTGAATTCGCCCTCGGCGAATTCTCTCGCGGCCTTCCTTATATCATTCTGCTCTACTGTCAGTTCCATGAGATGTCTTCCTTTCGCCGATCAGGATCTTTCTTTATTGTGATCTTTTCGAATGCGCCTCTCGAAGCTCTCTTTTCAGGATCTTGCCCGCAGGATTCTTCGGAATTGATTCCACAAATTCCAACGTTTTGGGTGCCTTGAATTTTGCCATTCTCGCCCGGCAAAAATCGATGATCTCCTTCTCCTCGACTTGCATGCCTTCCTTGCACGCCACGACGGCATGTACTCTTTCCACCCATCTTTCATCGGGTACCCCGATCACAGCAGCCTCTTTTATCGCGGGATGTGCGTAGAGAACTTCCTCTACCTCACGGGGGTACACGTTCTCGCCACCCGTGATGATCATGTCATTCTTTCTGTCAACTATATAGATGTAGCCTTTTTCATCGTAGTAGGCCATGTCACCCGTATAAGTAAACCCATCCTTTATGCGCGCCGCGGTGTCCTCGGGTTTTTGCCAGAACTCGATTGCCGTATTCCCCGCAATTATTATTTCACCCACCTGGTAGGGGTCCACATCCGCACCTGTCTCATCCACAACTCTCACATGAACACCCAGACCCGGCCGCCCACACGACTTGAGCCTCTTCTGTTCCTCTTCCGAGAGGCCCTCAACCTCGTGCTCCTCGTTCCTGAGGCAGCAGACAACGGGTCCTGTTTCAGTGCTCCCATATCCCTGCACGAAAATGTGCCCCCATAGATCAAGGCCCCGCTTAAGCATCTCGAGCGGCATAGGAGATGCGGCATACCACAGCCTCTTCAGACTCCCAAGGTCGTAGCGCTTAAAGTCGGGCACGGCCCACAACGACGGAAGCATGGTGGGCACTATGTGACAGTCTGTTATTTTCTCTTCTGCAAAGCTCTTCAATGTATTCTCTGCGTCGAAGTTCGGATGCACAACGATGGTTCCGCCCACATAAAAATAGGCCCACATCACCTTCGTTCCACCTATGTGGAATAAAGGCAAAATCATTAGATATCTGTCTTCCGCTCGAATCGAAGTGGCCATCACATAGGTCTTGTGATCCCCAATCCACCGCCCATGGGTGTAAACGGCCCCTCTGGGCATACCGGTGGTGCCGCTCGTGTACATGATCAGGACCGGGTCGTCCACTTCTATAACCACGTCAGGTTCGCCTGATAGCGCCTTGTTCAAAAGCTCATCGTATGACACCATTTCCTTGTCATCTACGTCCATCGATACGTACGTTTCAACACCAACGCCCATGTCTTTCAATGTTCTGGCCGCCCCCAGATGCTCCTCACCTACAAAGAGGACCCTCGCCCGAGAGTTGTCTACCAGATAAGCAAGCTCCTTCTCGTTAAG
>JGI24730J26740_1001436_pt1 | contig 12002 bp, 8 predicted proteins | sample EPASupsiteSAE347_FD_26740 | JGI IMG/M metagenome (IMG submission 26740)
TGGGGGCGCCCTATTTTTCCGCCATGGCTTTTCTGAAGGCCGGGGGGGGGTATGCCCGTCTCGCCACTCCTGAATCGGTAGTCCCCATAATTGCCGGTCAGGGAAGGGAGCTTGTATTTGTCCCGCTCCGGGAAACGAAGGCCGGGGCGATTTCGGCGGATAATTTTGACACCCTCATGGAACTCTCGGCCAAGGTTGACATGGTGGTCATCGGCCCCGGCCTTTCCTTGGACCCCCAGACGCAGGATCTCGTCCGGAAGCTGGTCCCCGCGTTCAGAAAGCCGATTCTGATCGACGGCGACGGGATCACGGCGGTGGCCGGAGACCGGGCGCTTATTCAGGGACGTTCATTTCCAACGGTGTTAACGCCTCATGCAGGAGAAATGGCAAGAATCACCGGTCAAACGACGGTTGATATCCAGCGTTGCCGGGTCGACATTTTGCAGGCGGCCTGCGCCTCCTCGGGTGCCTTCATAGTTCTCAAAGGCGCCCATTCCCTGATTGGCTGTCCCGGCGGGCAGGTTTTCATCAACATGACCGGCAACCCCGGGATGGCGACTGCCGGTTCCGGAGATGTCCTTACCGGCGCCATCGCGGCGATGGCTGGTCTGGGCATGACCTGGCCGGAAGCAATTAGAAAAGGGGTCTATCTCCATGGACTGGCCGGCGATCTGGCCGCCCGCCAGCTGGGTGAGGATGGAATCACGGCTCAGGATATTCTTGACTATCTGCCCCTGGCCCTGAAAGAGGACCGCCTCTCCGGGGGAAGGGGACTGGGAGAGGGAATCGAAATATGTCCTTGAAGGCTCTAATGGTTAACGACGGGCCTTATAGTAACCGGCCCTGATGGCTTCTGCTTCGGAAGAAAAGACAACGCGGTGGTAGACGGCAACCTTGTCATAGTAAAACATGCCCGGCAAATGGTAACGCTTGCTGTCGCTATTGCCGATGACTTTGACCTTTTTCTCGGTTTCCGGGACCGTCAACTGAGGAGAGGACACACTGGGGAGACCGCTGTTTAGTGGCGGCGTTGCGGCGCCAGACGTGAGGTTGCCGCCTGAAGTCCCGTTGGATATCTGGGGCGCCCCAGGGTTAGCTGCCGGCGCCGGCGTTGGTGCGACAACCTGGAACGCCTGCTTTCTTGCTGACACATCGGTCGTGTCAGAGTGGATTTTCTCTGGTCCCTTGTATTCGGAAGGGAGATAAAAAAACAGGGAGAAAAGAATGATCGCGAAAAACATTAAGGTTGCGTGCTTGAAGGTTAGTTGCTTCACGCCTGACGGGGTCTTTCCCCTCATCGTGCCTGCAGATCGGATGGGTGATTTATCGTCCCCAAAAAGCAACATCCCCTGCTCAGGGGCAACCTTTTTTCCCTTCAATATATCCTGTTGATACTGATATTTCTTTAGCACTTCTTCCCTGTCAATGCCAAGATGACGGCAACAAAGCTGGAGATATCCAGGAATGAAATCGGGTTGGGAAAAGGAGGCGAAACGGTTTTCTTCAATGGCGAACAGCAGCTCCGGGCTTATCTGCGTCAGCTTGGAAAGGTCATAAAGGGATAAGGACTTTGATTCTCTCCGGGTTTTCAGATATTCACCAAGGGATTGGTTTTCTGTATGCGCCATATTCTCCCGCCCTTTTTCTTTATGACTTAACTATTTGATTAGTCTTAACTTTATGGCAAAGAAAGTATAGAAAAAGGGTTTGCATGTCAAGGGAATAGTTAAAAAAATGAAAATGAAATTAGTCCTTGAAGGTTTGCAAGGATTTTGTTAGAGCCACTCCCATATTAAAAGGGAAACGATTATGAATACAACAGCAAAGGTTTTTGGTCATATGATCAACCTCAGAAATTGGCATGGAAATTAAAAAAATCTGTCCTTCTTTTGTTCTCATGCTTCTTTGCATCGGCATCGTCTTTTCTCTCTTTCCACTGCGTCCGGCACTGGCGGTCCCTGTTCCCGAAGCGCTTTTGAAGCTCTCGTCGGGATATGCCGTTTTCATCGATAAGCGCCTGCAACAGGTTTACGTACTCCAAAACAGGGGAGGCAACGTCGTCATGGTCTTCAATGCCCCCTGTTCCACGGGGAGGGCTCCCGGTGAGAAAATGGAGCAGAAAGACGCCAAGACCCCCCGGGGTATTTTTTTTGCCACTAAGTTCGAGCAGATGCGCAAGCCGCACCCGTCTTATGGAACTATAGTCTTTCACCTGGATTACCCCAATCTGCTTGACAAACGGATGGGGAAAAACGGCGGCAATATCTGGATTCATGGAACCAATAAACCGCTCCAGCCCTTTCAATCCAATGGCTGTGTGGTTATGAAGAATAAAGACATAGAGGCCCTGTCGCGATACGTCTATCTGGGGAAGACTCCTGTGATTATTGAGGAATCTATAAAGTGGATCCCCATGGAGCGAACCTCAAAGGACAGGGAAGAGTTGGAGCGGATCACGATGCGGTGGTCCAAGGCCATCCTGGATGGGGATCAGCGTGTTCTAAACAGCCTGTACTATGCTGAATTGCCCCCGATGAATTCATCGCGGAAGGTCATTGTTCAAAAAACAAAAAATCTCAGGGATGCGAGCGATCACTTTGATTTCAGACCACAGGATATAACCATCTGCAGCCTCGATGATAAAGCGGTTATCCTTTTTGACCAGGTTCTCTCCGTCCAGAACTCCGATTTCTTTCAGGGCAGCTATATCCGGCTTTTTTTGGAAAGAATCAATAATCGCTGGCAGATTGTGGACAGCGGTGCCCCCCAGCGGCGACAGCGGGAGGCGCCGGTTGCTGCAGTGACGCCGGAAAAGGTCGCCGCCGTTCCTGCAGCTAAGAAACCGGTTCCGGCGACCGCTCCCCGGGAGGCGCCCGTGGCCGCCGTCCCAAAAGAAATCTCCAAACCCTCTCCCCTCCCGGCTCCTCCGCCCCTTACGCCGAAAGCTAAGCCTGCTGAGGCGGTGAAGGATCAGGATATCAGAAAGTTGGTTGAAAAATGGGCAAAGAGCTGGACAACAGGAAATATGGAAGCTTACCGGTCCTGTTATGCCCCCTCGTTCCGAAACCGGGGGATGGACCTGTCGCGCTGGGTCGCTTATAAGAAGGACCTCCGCAAAACGAGCAAGAACATCAGTGTTAAGGTGGAGAATCTTAAAACGTCCTCGGACGGTCAGAAGGCCACCGCCACATTCACCCAGAAATACAGTGCCTCCAATATTAAATCCACTCGTGCGAAGCGGCTGGAACTGGTTAAAATCGATGGGGAATGGAAGATTATCCGTGAGAGTATGGCTCACTAAAAGCCCCGGTTGCCTTTTTCTCACTTTCCTCTTGGTGTTTATTTTTTCCCCTGCCTCATGGGGCAAGAGTTCGGTGGAGAGACATTTTGCCGGAACTGATCATGAATTGACCGTATACCGGGTCCAGGGGAAGGCCCCCGGAAAAACCATCCTGATCATCGGCGGCATTCAGGGGGATGAGCCGGGGGGGTTCCTGTCCGCCGATCTGTATGCCGATATGAGTCTGAAACAGGGGAATCTCATCGTTGTTCCCCGGGCAAACTGGTACTCCATCATCTTGAACCGGCGGGAGGTAAACGGGGACATGAACCGGAAGTTTGCCGATTCCAAAATTACTAGCTACGAAGATCAGATCGTCGGTATTCTGAAAAAACTTATTGCCCAGAGCGACTGCCTTCTCAACCTCCATGACGGTTCCGGTTTCTATTCGGAAAAGTGGCGGAGCTTCATGAGGAACCCCGGGCGGTTCGGGCAATCGATCATTGCCGATACGGATCAGTACCGGCATGTCAAGACCGGGGATGTGGTCAGCCTGGAGGCCATGGCTAAACAGGCCATCCGTGAGATGAACGCCCATATTCCAAACCCGGAGCATCATTTCCATTTCAACAATCATCGCACCGCTTCTCAGGGGACCCGCCATCCTGAACAGCGGCGATCGGCTACCTACTATGCCCTTTTTACCTGCGGGATCCCCGCCTTCGGGATTGAGACAAGTAAATCGCTGCCGTTGGAAACAAGGATTTACCACCACAACCTGGGGGTTAACGCCTTTATGAACATCTTCGATATCAAGCCTGATGTTCCAGGTGTTAATCTGCCCATGCCCGCCATGAAATACCTCGTGGTCAAGGTCAACGATCAGCTTCCCGTTGTCCTATCCAACCGGGACCAACTCACCGTCCGTTCCGGGGACACCATAAAGATAGACCACATCGAGGCGAATTATGAACGCGGTCTCAGCGCCGATATCGAGGGTTATGGAAAGATAAACGATCTTCACAACCCGGTGGTGATCGGACGGGCGACCCAGATAACGGTTCGGAAAGATAATTATGTCTGCGGACGCGTGCCGATCCGTATTGCCGCAAAAATGGAAATCCCCCCTACCCCGCCTGTGGCAAAAGGTGGGCAGGGGGGATTTCATGGTTCACCGGGCAGACAGGCTGCGGCAGATAAGTCCCGGATTGCCTTTTTCCGTATCAAAGTCAACGGTGAGGAGAAATTTCTTCCCAACGGTGCCCATATCGACATTGTCCGGGGGGATGCCATCGAATTGGTCGATGTCGGGGCCACTGACGGAGCGAATGCCGAGATTTGCATGAATTTCAAGGGATTTATCGGTAACGCGAGGAATAATAAGGGCGAGGATCGCGGGCACATTATCCGGACCGATCGGGATCTCCTCAAGCGATTTTCCATAGCCGCCAATGGGCAGCGTTACCAGATTGTGGCCGAAAAAAAGGGCCAGATCCTTGGTCAGATGTTTGTGGATCTTCGCGATCCGGTCCTGGAGTATGTTGTCTTTCAGATCGGTGACGGGGAGAAGAGGTGCCTCTATCCCGGCGAAAAGATCACCTGCCGTACCGGTCAGGCGCTGAAGCTTATCGATATCAAAACGAATGTCTCCAAGAACAACAATGTCACCGCTATTATCAAGGGAAAGGGGACCAGTTACGAAGTCCCCCGGACCGGGGTTATTTCATTGAAAAAACAGGGGATTTACAGGGTAACCTTCTGGAGAAATCAGACACCATTAGGGGATGTCAGCATCCAGGGTCTTTGATTCCGATTCCATATCAAAGCGCTATTTTCGTTGGCTGCGTCGTCCGCTCCTCGACGTACGTCTAAGTACGCCTGCGTCGCCTCCTCCCTGCCGCCTTGATTTCATCTCTGATCTGGAATCGGAATGAATAAGAACCACATCATATCCTTCTGCCCATGACGTAATCCGCCAGGGTCAGGAGGTCATGAAGGGGCGCCTGGTCTGAGAAGATCGCCAGTTCCTTTTTCGCGTTGTCAATATAGGTGCGGGCCATGTTCATGGCGTAATCAATGCCGTCGTCCCGGCGAATGAGATCAAAAACAGCGAGCAGGGAGGTTTCATCCCTGGCCGGGTTGGTAACAACTGCCCGAATGCGCCGTCTTTCTTCCTCCGAGCAGCGGCCGAGGGTCCGGATCAGGGGGAGGGTCATTTTGCCTTCATCGAGGTCCTTCCCGATGGCCTTGCCGAATTCTTCCTCCTTGGCCGTATAGTCCAGGGCGTCGTCGACAATCTGAAAGGCAAAACCAAGATTGAGCCCGAACCGGCCCAGAGCGGTGATTTTTTCTTCCGGGGCTTCCGCCAGTAAAGCGCCTACGGAACAGGCCGCGGAAATCAGATGGGATGTTTTCCTTTCGATAATTGACAGGTACTCCTTTTCTGAGATCTCCGGATCGCCCCGCTTGACGAGCTGAAACACTTCCCCTTCGGCCATGAGGTTGGTTGCCCTGGCAAGGACCTTGATGATCTCCAGGTTTCCGTGCTTGGCCATAAGTTGGAAAGCCTCGGAATAGAGGAAATCGCCGACCAGGACGCTGGCGGCGTTGCCCCAGAGGTGATTGGCTGCTGCTTTACCTCGGCGCATGTCGGCGTCGTCGATCACATCATCGTGGAGCAGGGTTGCCGTGTGAATGAATTCGATTACGGCGGCCAGGGGATGACGCCTCTCTCCCTCATACCCGCAGAGGGAAGCGGAGGCCATGAGCAGGAGCGGACGGAATCGTTTTCCGCCGCTGCCGATGAGATGGTGGCTGACCTGGGGGATCAGGCTTACGTCGGAGCGAAGGGCGGCGGCCATATAGCCTTCCACCTTTTGGAGGTCCGCCTGATATCTCTTAAAAACATCTTGAATATTCATAGTTCCAAGTTTATTTTTTGGCGCTGTATACGGCGCCCCTCAGGAAATGTCAATCCTTTCGGCAAAAAGATCGTATTCATCAGCTGCCCGGATGCGGACGGTGATGATCTGACCGGGTTTGAGCCGTTTGCCCCGGACATAGGTCACGCCGTCGATTTCCGGGGCCTGACGGGAGCCCCGTCCGAGGAAGGGATAATCGCTCAGGTCGCTCTTGCCTTCAATGAGGACCTCGTCAAGAGAACCGACACGTTGTTGCAGGACCTCAAAGGAAATGGATGCCTGTTCCTCCATGAGTGCTTCCCGGCGCCGGTTTTTCTCCGCCTCGGAAGTGCGGGAGGGGAGAGATGCCGCCGCCGTTCCTTCTTCACGGGAGTAGGTAAAGACCCCCAGATGATCAAAGCGCGTCTCCCTGACAAAATCCATTAGGTGGTCAAACTTCTTCCTGGTCTCACCAGGAAAGCCGACGATGAGGGAGGTGCGGATCGCTATCCCCGGACCGGTATCACGGATCATCCTGATGACTTCCCGGAGGTCCTGACTGCCGCCATGCCGGTGCATGGCCTTAAGAATATCATCGTCAATGTGCTGGATGGGCATGTCCAGATAGGAACAGATTTTCTTCTCCCCGTTCAGACAGTGAATCAGCTCCGGGGTAATCCTGGTGGGATAGGCGTACAGCAGGCGTATCCAGGCGATGCCATCCACGGCGGCAAGTTCTTTAAGGAGGCGGGTCAGCTTAGGTCGCCCCCGTAGATCACGGCCGTATGCTGTCGTATCCTGGGCGATGACGATGAGTTCTTTGACGCCTTGTCCCGCAAGAGCACGGGCTTCGGAAAGGATATCTGCGGGGGGTCTGCTCCTGGCCCGGCCCCGGATGTCGGGGATAATGCAGTAGGCGCAACGATTGCTGCAGCCTTCGGCGATCTTGAGATAGGCGCTGTAGGCGGGGGTCATGAGGAGGCGGGGATGTCCGGCCTGCATCAAGAATGTCGGCTTGCCGACTATTACCCGGGGATCGCTATTTGAACCTGATTCGTTTCTTCTCATTTGTCCTTTCCCCGTTCCAGCGTGGGAAAGATTCTGAGTTTGTTTGCCTGCCTTCACTCGCTGGCCGTTACTTGTCTCTGACTCCAGTCTGGCAAGATGATCAGCAATATTAGGAACTTCCGCTGTGCCAAGGAAAAGATCGACCTCGGGGAGGGCCGGCGCGAGCTCAAGACCATAGCGCTGGGGAAGGCAACCGGCAGCGACAAGATACGCACAGGCGCCCGTGCGTTTGTATTGAGCCATGAGGAGAATGGTTTCAATCGCTTCCTCCTTAGCGGGGAGAATAAAGGCGCAGGTGTTGATGATCAGGATATGCGCCTCTTCGGGCAACTTGGTGATAATGTAGCCCCGGGAGGTCAGGAGGGCCGCCATGACTTCAGAGTCCACAAGATTCTTGGGGCAGCCCAGGCTGAGGATATGTATCTTTTTCTCATGCCCTTTGCTACTGATCAATTTGTCGCTCTTTCATGCTTGTCGCCTTTTAATTATTTACAAGGGTAGTTTTCTTGCGAGGACCTTGCGGGGTTTCACACCGTCGGAGGGACCCACGATTCCTTCCGCCTCCATCTGCTCGATAATTCTTGCCGACCTGTTGTAGCCGATCTTCAGGTAGCGCTGGAGAAGGGATATGGAAGCCTGCTTCAGGTCCGTGACAAGTTCCACGGCCTCATCATACTTTTCATCGAACGCTTCTCCTTCCCGTTCCGGACTCTCCAGGGTGGTTTCATATTCCGTGAGTGAGGCATCGTAGTCGGGCTTGGCCTGCTTTGCCAGGAATTCCACTACTCTACTTATTTCCCTGTCCGCCACGAAGGCGCCATGAATACGGACTATCTTTGACGTTCCGGGAGGCATAAACAACATGTCTCCCGCCCCCAGCAGGGCCTCGGCCCCGAGTTGATCGAGGATGGTTCGGGAGTCGACCTTGGAGGAGACCTGGAAGGAGATGCGGGTGGGAAAGTTGGCCTTGATGACGCCGGTGATGACATCTACGGAAGGACGCTGGGTGGCGATAATCAGGTGGATGCCCGCCGCCCTGGCCATCTGGGCGAGACGGGCCAACGATTCCTCAACATTTCTGAGGGCGACCAGCATGAGGTCGGCAAGTTCATCGATGACAATAACGATGTATGGCAGACGGGGAAGTTTTTCCTTTTCCGCCTGCTTGTTGTATGCCTCGATACTTTTCCCGCCGACATCGCCGATTACGGCATAGCGCCGTTCCATTTCTTCCACCGCCCACTTAAGGACATGGGCGGCCTTTTTCGGATCGACGACAACAGGGTGGAGAAGGTGGGGGATGCCCTCATATGCGGAAAGCTCAATCCTCTTGGGATCGATCATCAGGAATTTAACCTCGTCGGGGGAAGCCTTGAAAAGAATGCTGCAGATCATGGCGTTAAGAGAGACGCTTTTCCCCGAGCCCGTAGTACCGGCGATGAGGAGATGGGGCATGCGGGCAAGGTCGTTTATGACCGGGGAGCCCATGATATCAACGCCGAGGGCGATGGGGAGTTTGATCCGGGATTCGCTGAACTTGTCCGAATCGAGGACGTCCCGGAGATGGACCGCTTCCCGCTCGAGGTTGGGGATTTCAATGCCGATCACAGCCTTGCCGGGGATCGGGGCAATGATCCTGATGCTGGCTGCCTTTAAGGCCAGGGCAAGATCATCCGACAGATTGGTGATCCTGTTGATCTTGACCCCAGGCGCCGGTTCAAGCTCATAGAGGGTGATGATCGGACCGGGGTGGACCTCTACAACCTTCCCTTCGACGCCAAAATCGGCAAGCTTCTTTTCCAGAATCCTCGCATTTGCGATCAGGCTTTCCTTCTTCACCCTTGTGTCCCGCCGGGGAATTTCATCGAGAAGTTCCAGCGGCGGCGGGGTAAAGGTCCCGGGAAGAGGGAAAAACTCAAAATGGGTCTGTTTCGCTTTCGGCAGGCGCGCCCTGTCCGGAGGCGACGGCAACGCATCGATGCGGGGAGTTTCCGGCGCCGGTTCGAGAGGGGGCTTTATTGAAACCCGGGCCGGTTTGATTATTGATTTGAGTCGTCGTACAAGAATAGAAAAAAGATGATGCACTTTTTGCCAGCCCCGCTTGAGATGATCAAAAAACCAGTGAGCGAGGGAAACAAGGGACAGATGGATCATCAGCATGAAGGCGAGGATCAGCATGAGCAAAAGCAGAATGGAAGTTCCGGCAAGATTGAAATAGTAGGTCAGATAAAAGTGCACCGCCTCGCCGAGGAGACCTCCGGCCCGGAGTTGGATTTGATAGATGTTTACATGCTGAACGACGAGGGCGGACAATCCGGAAAAGGACAGGAGAAAAAGGAGCGCCCCGCCCAGGTGGGGCGCCGTGATGCGGAAGGCGCCATTGAGAAAGGACTTAAAAGAACAGATAAAGAGCACTACCGGCAGAAAGAAGGCGCTGAGTCCGATAAGCCTGAACAGGCTGTCCGCCGTGTAAGCACCGAATGTTCCGATGAGGTTGTGTACTTTAACCTCCCCGGGCAGAAAGCGGGTGAAGGAAGGGTCGTGGGGATTGTATGATCCGAGACACAGGACGAGAAAAAGCCCGGCGGCAAAACAGATTACGCCAATGATCTCAGACTTTCTTTTGCCAGGAAGCGGCTTTTCTGTCATTGGATCCGTGGTTACCGCCATGATTGAAAATTTTTCATGATAACGTTGCGTACCTGCTCGATCAGCTCCGGGCGGGAATCTTCCGAGTAGGCTGTGACATCGATCGGTTGATCGATGATCATCGTGATTCTGCCGGGATTGATCCTGAGGGAACGCTTGGGCATGATCTCGGAAGCCCCGATGATAGTGATGGGAACAATAGGTACCCCCGCCTGAAGGGCCAGGTGAAACATCCCCTTTTTGAAAGTCTTGATGGTTCCGTCCACGCTCCGGGTGCCTTCGGGAAAGCTCATGACCGATTTACCTTCCCGGATTTTGCGGGACGCCTCCGTGAGATTCTGCATGGCCCGCTCGTGATTCTGCCGGTCAATTTCTATATAACCGGCGTTTTTCATGGCCCTGCCGAACACCGGTATCCGGAAAAGCTCCTTCTTGGCAATCCAGCGGAATTGCCCGGGCAGGTAGGCCAGGACGATCAAAATGTCGAAGTCGCTCTGATGATTGGACATGAAAATCTGAGGTCTTTCCGTGAGGATATGTTCCGCGCCGTGGACGTTGACCTGTACATTGGATATTTTCAGCAGGATCGTCGCCCAGGTCCGGGCAACCTTATGAATGGAATTTTCCGACGCCCCCAGCAACGAGAAAATCACGCAACAGGTAGAGAAAAAGGCCGTAATTATAACACTTGCGGTTACCAGAAAGACCGAGCGCACCATAGAGCGTTTCCTTATAATCAACGACGATAATATTGCGAAACGGCTTGTATTTAAAGGATATATGTCTTGAAGTCAATGGAAATGTTGATTCTTCACTCTTTCGACAACAAAAACAGCAAGGTTAAAATTTTGTCATTGACAAAATGATCATTCTTAAAATAAATAACTCGTTTACTTTCCAGATTTTTTTCGACCAAGGAGTATCGACCCTTTATGAGCCGCCTGTTCACCCGCAAGCGAATAATTGAAATCATGGATCAATTCGCCCATGCCAGGGTTATGGTCGTGGGGGATGTCATGCTGGACCACTTCATCCGGGGGCGGGTAGCCAGGATTTCCCCGGAAGCCCCCGTTCCTGTCGTGGATGTTCATTCCGACCATATGTTGTTAGGTGGTTCGGCGAATGTCATGAACAACATTCATGCCATGGATGGAAATGTCTTTGGGGTGGGAGTGATCGGAAACGATGAGGCGGGGGAGCGTCTATTGAAAGAATTGCAGCAGAAGCAAATCGCTACGGCAGGCATTATTCGCGAAGACCGTCGTCCCACGACCCTGAAGACGCGTATTGTGGCTCATGGTCAGCAGGTGGTCCGTTTCGATCGGGAGAGCCGCTTGGCCATAAGTGAAGACACGATCAATAAAATGATAAGCTATATAGGGACTATACGTAATGAACTGGGGGCGGTGGTCATCTCCGATTACAGCAAAGGGGTGGTCATGGAATCACTGCTCCAGGGCATCCGCCGGATTTTTGCCGGATCGGGGGTTGTCGTATGCGTCGATCCCAAGAAAACGGACTTTTCCAGCTACAAGGGCTTTGACATTGTTACACCCAACCACCATGAGGCCGGGAAAGCGGTGGGGTTCGAAATTGTGGACCGGACCTCACTTGTCAAAGCGGGCCGGGAGCTGATAAAAAATTATGATTTCAGGGCTCTCCTTATCACGCGGGGGGAAGAGGGGATGAGCCTTTTTGAGCGGGATGGTTCGATTCGCCATACGGAATTTTCCTCAGACGCCCGCGAGGTTTTTGACGTCACCGGCGCCGGTGACACCGCCATCGGTGTTTTTGCGCTGTCCATGGCCTCGGGGGCGACTTTCCGGGAGGCGGCGTTTATTGCCAACCGGGCGGCGGGCATCGCCGTCGGCAAGGTAGGAACGGCAACGGTGACCAGGAAGGAACTGAAAAGGACCCTATGAGTTGTCCCAGCGCCGCGCCGCCGGTAAATCTGGTCATGAGCCTGATTGCGGTAAACAGGGAGAAGATTTGTCATCTGCTCGCGATCTTGGTGGAGCGCTTCGGGCAGACGGATTATCTCAGCCCCTATCTGCCTTTCAGCTATACGAATTATTATGAGAAGGAGATGGGCCCGGCGCTGGTCC
>JGI24730J26740_1001472_pt1 | contig 11799 bp, 10 predicted proteins | sample EPASupsiteSAE347_FD_26740 | JGI IMG/M metagenome (IMG submission 26740)
AAGAACCTGCCGGAGGGCAAATACGCATTGAAAGGCATTGTGGAGGCGGAGGGCAAGACCACCTCCCAGGAGACCTATTTCCGTGTGACGAGGATTCCGACGGATTCGGGTGACAGGTATGTATATGTATTCGAGAAATACTAGCAGTCTGTTGAAGAGGTCATGAATGGAGAGCGCCCGTCTGCAATTTTCTCAACGTTCGATTCTCCGACAGGCCGGCAGGAGGTTGGCGGAGGAGTCAGAGGCAACAATACATGAGCGAGCCCAAGGAACCAAAATCGAAGCCGGCAGATTCCCCTGCTTTGGCTCCTCCCCGCCTTAAGGTGATCGTCAAGGCAGGCAGGTCGCCCGGAAACGAATACTATTTCGAAGAGTCTTTCCGAATCGGGCGGGACAAGGAGTCGCAGGTTCAGATACGCGAGCCCGTAGTCAGCCGGTTTCATGCCGAGGTTTTTCACTATCAGGGAGAATGGTGGCTGCGCGATCTCCAGAGCGGAAACGGCACCTTCGTTGACGGCAACAGAATAGAGCAAACGATCCTGACTGAAAATACAACGGTCGAGCTCGGAAAAGGTGGCCCTTTGCTCTCTCTGACAATCGAGCCTCTCCGGGTAGATGCGCATATTTCATCGATCCTCACCCCCCTTCCGATTCCGGGTGAGGAGAATCCCGGGATTTCTCGAACGTGGTCCGGAGAAGATACACAAGCCGCCCCCAATGCCTCCCTTCCCCTCTCCGATAATGAGCACGTACAGACAACGGCGAAGCCCCCTTCCGCCTCGTCACCCGAAGATATTCATACTGCCACCTACTATATGAACCGGTATTTCTCCAAGTCCGACGAGGAAAATATCGGTATCGACACTCTCATGGTACGCCGTGCTTTTGAGCGAGTGCAGAAGAAACAGCGATGGAGGTACTCCAAGATCATTGCTTTCGTTGTCTTGCTGCTGTTCATTGCGGCAGGGTATGCTACCTATCAGCATCTTCAGAGTAAGAAGATGAGGCAGATCGCCGAGGATATCTTCTATACCATGAAATCTTTGGAGCTCAAGCTCGCCAATATCGAGATGGCCGTGGAATCCATGGCGGATGCCAGGATTGTAGAGCAGATCAATCAGTACAAGGCGGAACATGACGAAATGGAAAAGAGTTATGATCGCTTCATTGATCGACTTGACATATACAGCAATAGCATGAGCGAAGAGGATCTGGCTATATTGCACATTACGCGGATATTTGGCGAGTGCGAGGTTAACGTGCCTCCGGAATTCATGGGAGAAGTCAAAGCTTACATCAATAAATGGAGAGCTACCAATCGACTGAAACGGAGCATAGACCAAGCCGTCAATAATCGCTATAATACCAGGATAGTCGAACTGTTGAGCGTATATGGCCTTCCTACCCAATTCTTCTACCTTGCGCTGCAGGAAAGCAACTTCGACATCAATGCCTTCGGACCTAAGACTCGCTACGGTATCGCCAAAGGCATGTGGCAGTTCATTCCTGCCACAGCCGTGCAATATGGGCTTCGAACGGGGCCGCTGGTCGATGAGGACATCACCGACCCGGCCGATGAGCGGCATGACTTTGAAAAGTCTACCGCGGCTGCCTCGAGATTCCTGAGGGACATATACAATACCGAAGCTCAGGCTTCAGGGCTGCTTGTCATGGCTTCCTACAACTGGGGGCAGGGAAACGTCCGCAATTTGATCAAGAAGATGCCCGAAAACCCGAGAGAGAGAAACTTCTGGGCTTTTCTCAGGCAGTTTAGGAGTCAGATTCCCAAGGAGACCTATGACTATATCTTTTTCATCGTGTCTGCCGCGGTCATAGGAGAGAACCCCCGGCTGTTCGGCTTTGAGCTGAACAACCCCCTCGTTGATCCGTACAAGCCGGCCAGGAAACGCTCCAGAACCAAATAACCGGCTACTGTCGATCATTACCGTCACGGCGCTCCTCTTTTGCGAGAATGGCGCTTCAAACCCATTCACCCATTCACCGACAAGATCAATGCAGAAACCTCTTGAGGAGAGACTTATGTTCCTGAGCGGGCTTTCGACTTTGAGAATCCGCGCGGGGCTCTTGCACCTTCTCCTCGGAAGCTCCGGTATCGGGAGACTGTTCTTCCGCTTCGGCCAGACGGCCTTCCCCTAGAAATTTGAAAACGGGTCCCCGGGGACTGAAAGCCAGGATGTCGTCAACCTCGAGAGGTGCCTGAGTATTGATCGGCCGGCCGTTGAGCTGAATGATCCCACGTCCGGTAAGATCCTTCACCCAGTAGCGGTTTTGATGGAAGAATATCTGCGCATGCATATCGAGCACCGCGGGGTGTTCGATTCTCACCTGGCAGTTCGGATGTCTTCCGATGGTAACGGGCAGGCGCTCGAAGGATCGTAAAGTAGGTCCATACTGGAAGACCAGCCGGGCAATGGCAGGCTGAACCTCCACGGCTTCCTGATCCTCGAAGCGGGCATCGCGCGCTTGGGCTCTTGGTGGAGGCTCTTCCACTCGGAGGGACCGGCTGCCGCGCGGCGCTTGCTCAGGAGCGGGAGGAGCAGGGGTAGCGGGAGGAGAAGCAGGGGAGAGATCACCAGGAGCAAAAGAGGCGGAAAGAGCGGGGTCCGTCCGGATGGCTTGAGCATCGACAAGATGTGGTCGGTCGTGAGGTGTTTGCCGAAGGGAAGGGGCTGGTGGAGCTTCTTCCGATTTGGCAGGTACCTCGTCGATTGATTCAACCTCGGTCACGTCTTCTTTCACCTGGGTGAGAAAGCTCACCTTTGGCCCGCCTTCCGCGAAGGTCAGTACATCACCATCCTTCAGATAGACTTCCTTGACCGGCTTTCCGTTTACCAGGGTGCCATTGGTGCTGAGATCCACCAGCTTGAAGCGATTTCCCTCCCTCCTGATTTCAGCATGCTTCCGGGAGATGATTCCAAGGTCGGCTGGAAATCGCACGATCGAGGTTGAATGGCGGCCGATGGCAATGACCGGCTCGGTAAATTCCTGAATCTCACCCTTCAAAGGGCCATGAAGGTGAACCAATTGTACTATGATAATCGGCGGCTTTCTCATTTCCCGAAACACCTGGTTAGAGTCATCTGAAACGCCCGTCCCGAGCTGGTAATCCTCAGCGCCAGGCGCGGAACGGAGCGGCTTTACCGTGATCTTTGGACAACCCGAAAATCCGCTGCATTTAATCATTTTCAAGAAGATGATTCAATTAATCATTTCCATTTCGAGCCGATTTTTATTATGAAGTGCCTTACAGAGAAGTGTGCTTTGCCGATACCGGTGAGGGTATCTTTGCCCATTGGTATCCGGCCACTGCTCCGCGGGGATGGGAAAAATAGATTTTTGATTTTACATCTGTCGGATATTGACCCCGCCAAGACATTTTATAAACTTTCACCCGGATAGAAAAAATGTTTAGAATAGCTTCATTCGGCAAGTCCGACAGGGGTCTCAAACGTTCGAACAATGAAGATGCATTTCTGGTCGACGAAAGCCTGGGGATCAACGTGCTGGCTGATGGAATGGGTGGGGCGGCCGCGGGGGAGCTGGCGAGCGGGATTTTTGCACAGGCGGCTCTGGAGGTTTTCTCGAATCATCATCAGAGTGCGCAGGCCGGTCTCGAAGCTCAGGAGCTCCTTCAGAAAGTCTATGTGCTTGCACACAGCAGGATCTTGAAGCACGTGAAGGCCAATCCCGAGCACCGGGGAATGGGGTGTACGGCTGAGCTGTTGTTCCTCCATGATGACAAGTTCTCGCTTGGGCATATCGGCGACAGTAGAACCTATCTTTACAGGAGAGGACAGTTGAAGCTCCTTACAAAGGATCACTCGCTGGTTCAACAACAGTTGGACCAGGGGCTCATCAGCCGTGATCAGGCCAAAGTGCATCGCTATCGAAACGTCCTTCTCAGAGCGGTTGGAACCGGTGAAGCTCTCGCCGTTGACTTCCTCAAAGGAAAAGTGGCTCCTGGAGATATGTTTCTACTTTGCTCCGATGGCCTGACAAGCCTCGTCGACGATGGACGCATCCAGGAAGTTCTAGCCTCCGATCCGGATATCAGTGCAAAGATCGATACGCTCATCGATCTGGCAAAATCCGCCGGAGGACATGACAATGTCACGGTCATCCTGAGTGAAGTCTCACAGTGAGGGGCCTTAGAGATCCTTGGGTCAGTCGGCGTTCCAGCACTTTCTTTCCAGGGCCGGCTCCGCCCCCAAAATCAAGAAAGAGAAGCCATGGCAGAGAACATTCTTGATTTGCTAAGTGCGGCACAGGTGAAATTCGTCCGAATTCTCTGGTGTGATAATGGCAATGTCATTCGGGCAAAGGCCGTGCATCACGGCAGGCTCCTGGACTATATCAAGCACGGAGTGGGGATTTCAGCGGCCCAGCAGGCAGTTCCGGTAACGCTCGATGCACCGGCACCCGGCAGCGGTCTCGGTCCCGTCGGGGAGATTCGCCTGGTTCCCGATCTCGACACGCTAACCCTGCTTCCCTATGCACCCGGCCATGCCCGCGTGATGGGCGATATGGTCAACGACGGCAAGCCCTGGTCGCTCTGCCCTCGATTTTTTCTGAGGCGTATGATCGTCGAGGCGTCTGAAGCGGGATTTGAAGTCATGGCTGCTTTCGAAAACGAGTTCTATCTGCTCGAAGCCTCGTCCGGAGAAGCTATCCCGGCGGATAGCACCCCTTTTGCAGCCACTCTGTCCATGGACTTGCAGCGAAACGTCATCGACGCCATTGCCGACGCCCTCATTGCCCAGGGGATTACGGTGGAGCAATATTATCCCGAATCGGGGCCCGGCCAACAAGAAATCTCCATGCTCTATACTCATGCAATGGCGGCTGCTGATCAGCAGATCGCCTTCAGGGAAACCGTGCGTACAGTGGCATTGCAGCATCGATTGAAGGCCTCCTTCGTACCCAAGATCTTCGCCGATCAGGCCGGCAGCGGTTGTCACCTGCACCTCAGCCTTTGGAAGGATGGAAACAATCTCCTGCCCGATCCCGGCGGCTCCGGGGATCTCTCGCCCGTGGCACGCCGGTTCATGGCCGGGATACTGCGGCATCTGCCGGCCCTCATGGCTCTGACCACCCCGAGCGTCAACTCGTATCGCCGCATTCGTCCTCACTGCTGGAGCGGAGCTTTCCGTTGCTGGGGATTTGACAACCGTGAAGCTGCCATCCGTGTTCCTACCAACCCCGAGGCGCCAAGTCCAACCCACTTCGAATTGAAAACCGTGGACGCTTCGTCTAACCCCTATCTGGCCCTCGGCGCCGTCATCGCCGCCGGTTTGGACGGCGTTCGGAATGGTTTGGAGCTGCCCGAGCCGGTCAGTGTCGATCCCGGAATCATCCCGGAATCCGAGCGCTCCGCTATGGGCATCGATCCGCTCCCGACTCTCCTGGGCGATGCCATAGGTCGATTGGAAGCAGACGAAGTCTTGCTGAAAGCCCTCAAACACGATCTGGCGAGAGCCTACCTGGCAGTGCGCAAAGTCGAGTGGGAAACCATGAAGGACTGGACTCCGGAAATGGAAGTCGGGCTTTTGTTGGAACGTTATTGAAAGGTCATCGATGGAAGATCGCTGATGGCCCGGCGGCAAATGCTGAACTGAAAACGAGCCCGCAATGGATCTTCGACATATCCCCGCTTTGGACCAACACGCCCACAACCTGCTGAAGCCGGAGGCGGTCGAAGCCGGTTCCTACGCCGAAGCTTTTACCGAGAGCAACGATCTTGCCGGCTTTCAGCATCACGCTCGGCAGACGCTCTTTTTCCGCCGGAGTCTCCGGGATATTGCCTCCCTTTTAGAGTGTGAAGCCTCGGAAGAGGCGATCCTGTCCCGACGTCGGGAGCTCGGTATCGAAAAGCTTGCCGCCCTGTGTTTTCAAGCGGCTCATCTCTCGGCGGTTTTCCTTGACGACGGGTTTCTTCCCCAAGAAATCCTTCCCTGGGATTGGCACCGGCAGTTCCTTCCGGTCAGACGGATTCTGCGGCTGGAATACCTCGCCGAAACCCTGATTCCGTCGGCCGGCTCTTTCGACGCTTTCCTAGAAAACTTCCTAAACTGCATCGATCCTCCACCCGCCGAAGTCGTCGCTTTCAAGAGCATTGCGGCCTACCGTAGCGGGCTGCGGATTTCCGAAGCGCCACAAGAAGCTGTCCGGTCGAGCTTTGAAGCAATAAGACGGAAGGCACGGGAAAAGCCTCAGCGTCTCGTGGACAAGGCTTTCATCGATTTTATCGTACCCCTGGCCCTCGATGTCGCCGCCAGGCACGGGATACCCGTTCAGTTCCACACCGGTCTGGGAGACCCTGACATGGACCTGAGGCTGGGAAACCCTCTGCACCTGAGACCCTTGCTCGAAGATCCGCGCCGGCGCAAGGCTCCCATCGTGCTCCTCCATGCAGGCTATCCTTTTGTCCGGGAAGCAGGGTACCTTGCTTCCGTCTATCCTCGGGTATTTGTGGACCTCGGCCTGGCGATACCGTTTTTGAGCGTGGAAGGAATGCGAAACCTGGTACGGCAGCTCATGGAGCTTGCACCGACAACCAAATTGCTGTTCTCATCCGATGCCCGCATGATCCCCGAGCTCTATTATCTGGGCGCAAAATGGGGACGCAAAGTACTGGCTGACGTCCTGGATGAAGCCATCCGGGATTCCGACCTGACCGCAAGAGAGGCGGAAACCGTCGCGGAAAGGGTTTTGAATGGAAACGCCAGGAGGCTTTACCTGCAAGAGAGGCCATTGTGAAAAGGAAAGAGCCGAGATTTAACTTGAGTATTGTCTCATATGTCCAACTTCCATAGCGGAAGAGCGGAAACATGCTTATACTTTTTGTATAGTTAGTAGTGATTTGAGAATCATGCGGGCTCGACCGCAGATCTTCTCCGCTTCCGAAAGTGGAGGGTGGAGGCTTGTAATCCTGGAGAAGGACGGTCGCCCGCGTTGCAAGGAGATTGGGATGTATCTTGACGCATTTGAGGACAACAGAAGTTGCCTTGTGGGAAGCAGGGACCATGAGCATGGCTCCGAAGAATGCGACAGCCAAGGGCTGAACTGTAAGATTTGCATCGATGGTTGGTGGGTGGATAAAGTGAGAAATTCCAGGAATCTGTGCAATTGCTAGAGGCTGTCGCCTTTTTCGATATCGACTCTTTATGGCCTGTCCGAAGAACATTACGGCGTACCGGGCTGGGATAAGCCCAGGTGGTTCTTCGGATAGGCTTTTATGCTGGATTTTCCGGCTCACGCAAGCGTTGTGGGGCGGAAAGGAGGAGCGACCATGGAACAAACACGCGAGAGAAAGAAGTGCACCTACGAAGGCCTCGGCTACTCAGACGGCACGGGGTTGTGCGTGATGGGAAAGTGTATGATCTGTGAAGACGGCAAATGGGAGGAAGATACGAGTGTCGGCAAGTATTCCGCGACGTCGTAGACGTGATGGATCGAGCCCCTCGGGGCAGGCGCGAAGGCTGACAACCCTGATCGGGCGCATTTTTCAAATGCGCCCGATCTATTTCTCCGACAGGCTGATAGATCGGCGACAACCACGATTCTTCCCCTTTCACTATCTATTCATCTTTCAAGAAGGAATTTTCGTCCATATTCTCTTCGCTTGACACGTATAGGTGAACCTCCGAACTTCGCTACCTCACAGCCTCACAGCCTGCTATGTTGCTGCTTACATCAACGCGGTTTCGATGGCAAAGAGGTAGATTGAAATTCACCGGGACTCCAAAATGTTCTTGACTCCATTCCTTTAATATGCTACTGGCTTATATACTCCTTAAGCATTTATCAGTAGGAATATATGGCGTGATATTCAGCCTATGTTATCGCGAATTTTTTGCATGTAAAGTTAAATCTTTTCCCGGATCGGTGCTATTTAGATCGCCTAGCAATAATGAAGGCCGTTCAATGGATGGGGTTTCGGTGTTTTGCCTTAGAGAGGTATATCCTTGGCCGGGAATATTGCGTTGCTACAATACAAGCTGCTTGACTGGCGCTCACGTGGAATATCCGCACTAGGGGCGATTGGAGTATGCGCGTATTTTTGTAGCCTGTTTATTCCATTTTTCGTTGGAATTGATCTTGATGTCCCGCTGATCGTATTGGCCCTCATCAGTATACTGGCAACGGTATTCAGGCCCGGGAACAAGCCGATCACGAGCGCTGCGCTAACTATGCCGCTCTTCATCTTCTTGGCGGCGACAGGCTTATCCATTCTTTTCTCTGAAGAGATGAGTCGAAGCGGACGCCTCAGTGTTTCTTTTCTGCCCGGTCTTCTCCTTTTTTTTATCGTGGCCGACCACTTTGAAGGGATGCGGGGAACGCGCCTTTTGTATATTTGCTATTCCTCGGTTGCACTCGGACTGGCTGCCATTTTGCTGGGAACCGCCTGGATGAATTCAGATATTGAACCGTCTGACTGGGTATCGAAGGTGGGAAGTCCTCTTCTTGTCGTCCCCAATGATGTAACACTCCTTTCGCTCATCGCTCCTCTTTCATTGACCCTGTTTTATTTGCACCCCCGCAGTATGTCAGGGGTTATAGCAGTCTTATCGCTCGTTTTGGGGCTTTGTACCGCCTGCGTTTTTCAGAGCAGGGTCGCGTTGCTGACTTTAATGGTGTCCGTGAGCTGCACTATTTCCTGTCTTCGCCCTCGATTAGTCCTGCCATGCGGTTTAACGATCTTCATTCTGGTGGTGATCCTGGACGGATTCCTGGGGTTTCGGGTCGTCGCAAAATGCATTGAATACTGGGATGGCGCAGGGAGAATTCCTCTCTGGCTCAGTGCCTGGTCCATGTTTCTCGATGCACCCCTTCTGGGCCATGGACCGCACAGTTTCCTTTCATTCTACCAAAACTACCTCCATCGTATGAGTTTTCCCGACTGGCTTCATGTCGATCCACGGGTTATTCCCTGGGCTCACAATCTATACATCGAAATCCTTGCCGAGCAGGGGATTGTTGGTCTCCTCGCTTTCGGATACTTGTTGGCGTGCGTAATAAGCAAAGCTCGGCGCATACTGTCGTCTGAAGATAGAGAAGTCCGGGTGTTTGGTGCAGGCGTGCTGGGAGGGCTGATTAGTTTCTGCATAGCTGCCGGTCTGGAGCTGACCTTTTTACGCCTGTGGGTCGTCGTTGTCTTTTTTTCACTGCTGGGTGTTGTTTCACAACTGTCATCAATTCAAACAACAAAAGGGGGATGAGTTTATGGGTACGGAGAGAAAGAAGTCTCGGACAATCATGATCACATTGGCTGTGGCTTGCATGGCTTTGGGGATACTGTGGCCCCAATGGCGAAGTGAGCTGCATGGGTACAATTACTATTATCATGCCAATTTGCTGAAGTGGAATTTTGGAACCGGAGGAGCCGTATTATCTTCCCCCGCCATCGGTGCTGATGGGACCATTTATGTGGGGTCCACTAACTGGCAAGTTTATGCCATCAATCCGGATGGTACGCTCAAGTCTGGGTGGCCATTCACGACTTGGAGCTCTGTCGTCTCTTCTCCCGCCATAGGAGTTGATGGGACCATTTACGTGGGTGCGTCAGATGGTAGGGTTTATGCCATCAATCCAGATGGTACGCTCAAGTCTGGGTGGCCATATCAGACTAGATTGTCAGTATCCTCTTCCCCCGCCATCGGTGCTGACGGGACCATTTATGTGGGGTCGAACGATTGGCGGGTTTATGCCCTCAATCCGAATGGGACATTGAAACGGGGATGGCCGTTCATGACCTGGGGCTCTGTGTTATCATCCCCCGCCATCGGTGCTGATGGAACCATTTATGTTGGGTCATCCGATGGTAATGTCTATGCGCTCAGTCGTGGTGGAACGCTCAAGCCGGGGTGGCCGTTTAGGATTTGGGGCTCTGTGTTATCATCCCCCGCCATCGGTGCTGATGGGACTATCTATGTGGCGAATGGTGATTGGTGCGTCTATGCTCTGAATCCGAACGGGACAGTCAAACCGGGATGGCCGTATGTGTATATGACGGGGGGGATGTGGCATTCTACCTCGCCAGCTTCTGTTGCCATAGCTTCTGACGGAACTATCTATGCGAGGCTTGCTAACAACAGTATCCATGCGCTCAATCCGAATGGAACGCTCAAGCCGGGGTGGCCGTTTGTGGCTGGGACTACATTGGCATCTTCCTCTATTTCCTCTTCCCCTGCCATAAGTCTTGATGGGACCATTTATGTTGGGGCAGCAGATGGTAACGTCTATGCGCTCAAGCCGGATGGGAATCCCAAACCGGGATGGCCGTATACGACTTGGAGCTGTGTGATGTCTTCCCCCACCATAGGTTCTAATGGGATCGTCTATGTAGGGTCATATGATGGTAATGTCTATGCTCTCAAGGGTAGCTATGGACCAGCCAATTCACCATGGCCGATGTTCCATCACGATGTGCGACACAAGGGCTTGGCTTCAAAGAAAGCAACGGGCTCCCTCCTGGTGACCGTGATCCCGCAGGAAGCTGTCAATGCAGGAGCGCGATGGAATGTGGAAGGAGGAGTATGGAAGAAAAGCGATGCACTTGTAGAAAATCTTTTCGTGGGTCCACAGCTTGCCCAATTCAAGTCAATCCCGGGCTGGAAGACTCCACTCGCCAAAAGGGTATCTATCGTCAAAGATCAGACCACTACTATGATTGTGGAATATCAACGTTGACGGTTGTCATCGGGATGATCGTTTTAGTTTTGTAGCACTAGCCTAACTTACCATTCTTTAAGGGAAAACGACCGATTCGGCTTCCAAGGCCGAGTCGGTCTCGGACAAGATTATGTATCCTTGGGTCTCGCCTACTTTCTTGCTGTTTCTGGTCAGTGGCAGCCAGAATTACCGGTAGGGGGGGGAATAGGGGACGCCCATGAAATTATGCGTTTCCTCTACTGTTCTGATTCGACCATGGCGAGATGTCTATGAAGAAGGAGACCCAACCAACCGTTGCACCAGACGCCGAAAAGCATGGCGCTGGTGAAGTTTTTGTTAGGGTGCTAAAATCTATGATTGATGATATTTCAAAAGCTTGATGAATGAGGTGTCGGAAAGGGCAGATTGAGTCTCATGGTACAATTATCCGGCAATATTTTGCATGTATGCGGTATTCTTGTAGATCTTAACCTCGAGATCCAGGCGATCTCCTATCGCCTCTTGGGCGATCTCCAAGTCGTAATGGGCTTGCAGGTTGATCCAAAACTGAGGTGACATCCCAAAGAAACGGCCAAGCCTCAGTGCTGTATCCGCCGAAATAGCCCGCTTGCCTTGTACGATTTCGTTGATGCGCCGTGGAGGAACGGCTATATCCTTGGCAAGCCGATATTGCGTAATGCCCATGGGTTTCAAAAACTCCTCCAGCAAAATCTCTCCGGGATGAATCGGAGCAAAGTCTCTTTTCATGGCAAATTCCATTCAGTGGTAATCGGTAATTTCAACATCGAAAGCATTTCCGTCCCGCCAGTAGAAGCAGATTCTCCATTGGTCATTTATTCGGATGCTATGTTGGCCGGTCCTATCCCCCACAAGCGCCTCCAAGCGATTCCCGGGAGGAATTAGAAGCGATTCCAAATCAGGTGTTGCGTTCAGCATGAGCAATTTCATATGGCCAAGTCTCTGGATATCTTGCGGCAGTTTCCGCGAAAAACGGCCCTGAAAAACCGGGTGCGATTCACGACCATTGGTAAGTTTGATGCACGCTGGCCGCTGTTTTGAGGGATCGCGCGGATTCGGTCAAACTCCTACAGCCGGTTACCAATGGTC
>JGI24730J26740_1001474_pt1 | contig 11797 bp, 9 predicted proteins | sample EPASupsiteSAE347_FD_26740 | JGI IMG/M metagenome (IMG submission 26740)
AAAAACGGGGTCGTAGTTAAGTTGGTTATAACGCCGGCCTGTCACGCCGGAGGGCGAGGGTTCGAGTCCCTTCGGCCCCGCCAAATACATCAGGGGTTGGCCGATACGGTTAACCCCTTTTTTATTGCTTATAAGGATTATGAAGTACGAAGGAATCATTATCAGGCCGCCAAGTGAGGCCTACAGCCTGCTTTTGCAGGTCACCGTCGGATGCTCACATAATCGCTGCACCTTCTGCCCGACGTATAAAGAAAAAAAATTCCGGATAAAAACTACTGAGGAGATTAGGGAAGATATCCTGGAAGCCGGCCGTTATCGCCAGGTGGACAAGGTATTTCTTTGTGACGGCGATGCGTTGATAATCCCCCAGAAGCGGCTGGTGGAGATCCTGGGGCTTATCGGCAGGCATGTCCGGGGTGTGCAGAGAATCGGACTTTATGGCAACGCTAAAAGCATCCTCCGGAAAACGGTGGAAGAACTTCGGGAATTACGAGATCTTGGCATGGGTATCATTTACCTGGGCGTGGAAAGCGGCAATGACGAAGTGCTCATGGACATCCGGAAGGGGGTAACTTACGGGCAGTTGGTTGAGGCGGGACGGCGGGTCAAGGAAGCCGGTATTGCCTTGTCAACGACGGTCATCCTGGGGCTGGGAGGCGTCGGGAAGAGTGGCGCCCATGCCGTGGATACGGCCCGGATTCTGACCGATATCGATCCTGATTATGCGGGGGCGCTCACATTGATGCTTGTCCCCGGGACAACCCTTTATGAGGATCATGCCGCAGGCCGTTTTATCCTTCCCGATACATTCGGCTTTCTGAACGAGCTGGGGATTATGATTGCCCAGTCACGATTTACAAATTGTTACTTCACTTCCAATCATGCCTCGAACTATCTGCCTGTCCGCGCCAGATTACCGGAAGAGAAGGAAAAGACGGTAGCCATGATTCAAAGGGTGATTGCTTCAGGCAATCAGGATGTTTTGAGACCCGAATACGCCCGGGGACTATAGTCAGGGCCAAGGAGCTATGGAAGTGGGAAGAAGTCTGTTATCCCTGATGAAAAAATTGTTCAAAGAACGTGACGCCTCCCGTCTGGAAGACGAAATTCAGGCCATCATCGATGCCGGTGAGGAGGAGGGCCTGATCGATCCCCAGTCCGGGGAGATGATTCAGAGTATCCTGGAATTCCGGGATACCGTAGTCCGCGAGGTCATGATCCCCAGAACGGAAATTGTAGCGATCAGCGCCGGGGCAAAGATCGAGGAAATCATGGAACTAATTTGCCGGCACGGCCATACCCGCATGCCTGTTTATCGGGAAAACATCGACCATATCATCGGCGTGGTGAATGTGAAGGATCTCCTCAAATTCTGGTCCAAACCGGTTACGGAAAAGGATTTTCTATCCATATTGCGCAAGCCCTACTATATTCCCGAAACAAAGAATATCAGTCAGCTCCTCCATGAACTCAAACAGAAAAAATATCACATGGCCATTGTCATTGATGAATATGGGGGGACATCGGGGCTGGTGACCCTGGAGGATCTACTCGAGGAGATTGTCGGAGAGATTCACGATGAGCACGACACCGAGGAGTTGGGGATCGTTGATCAGCCGGACGGATATACCATGGTGGACGGAAGGGTGGAAATTGAGCAGCTTGAGGAGCACTTCGGTGTCATATTTGGTGAAGGGAAATATGAAACGCTGGGGGGGCTGATCCTGAATTCGATCAAAAGGATACCGGCCACCGGTGAAACGGTAAATGTGGACGATTTTGAAATGATCATTACGGCTGCCGACGAACGGACGATTAAAAAAGTACGGATGCGCAGAAAACCGGAAACATCCGCAAGGGATCAGTTTGAGCCGGAAGGGTAGGGGGAGCTCTGCATAACCCATAACCGTACAAAAATGGTTCGCAAGCGGTGAATCAAATGTTTTTCGCCGTTCCGGGATTGAATTTGATATCCTGTAATCAATCACAACTATATGCCAATTAAACAGAAGCGAAAAAGATTTTTGAACCGCGGCGAAGCCATTTTTCAAAGGTCTCGCAGGATCAGTTTCCCGATGCTTGACATAAATGACGTCATGCTGGCACTCGGATCGGGATGGCTGCTGATCCTGTCCTTTCCGAAGTTCGGGACGGGATTCCTTGCCTGGTTGAGTCTGGTGCCCCTCTTTTATGCCCTGAAAGGAGAAAAGACCCCTACCCAGGGTTTGCTGCTGGGTCTCGTTACGGGCATGACCGCGCAAGTGGGGATTATGTACTGGATAACCCATGTGGTCGTCAACTACGGTTATCTGCCCTATCCAGTCGGCATTGCCGCGATGCTTCTTTTGTCGGCCTATCTTAGCCTCTACACCGGTTTTTTTGCCGCCGCCGTTGTCTATTTCCGCAATAAAAAGGTTCCCTTGTGGGTGGCGGCGCCATTAATATGGACCTGTCTGGAATATGCGAAATCCCATCTTTTAACCGGTTTCCCCTGGGAAAACCTGGGATATTCACAATACCTCCTGTTACCGATTATTCAGATTGCCGATATCACCGGCGTCTATGGCGTGACATTTCTCATCGTTATCGTCAATGCCATGCTCTATGAAGCCCTGTTCGTTCCCGGCGCGAAGAAAATGATTTTGGCCAAGATTCTGGTCATAGCCGGGCTTTTTTTGATGGTTTACGGTTACGGCATCTTTCGTATCCAGGAAATCGGCAAGCAGATGACGACGGCTCCGAAAGTCGTCGTCCGGATTGCCCAGGGAAATATCGACCAGAGCGTCAAGTGGAACCCCCGGTATCAGCTGGAAACAATAGCAAACCACACCGACCTCTCCCGGCCGGTCCATCTCTCCCGGCCGGATCTGACCGTGTGGCCGGAAACGGCGTATCCTGCCTTTTTTCAGGATGTCAACGATCTGCACCGCATGGTGGTCGGATTCGTGAAACAATCCCGATCCTGGCTCCTTTTCGGCAGCCCGACCTATGACCGGCAGGGAAAGAACATCACGTTGTTCAACAGCGCCTTCCTCCTTTCACCGGAAGGGACCATCATGGGGAGGTACGACAAGGTTCATCTGGTGCCCTACGGGGAATATGTCCCGCTGCGGCAATTTTTCCCTTTCATCAACAAACTGGTGGAAGGGATCGGCGATTTTGGCACCGGGCCGGGCTACCACCCCCTGACCTTCGGATCCTACCGGGTCGGGGTGCTGATCTGCTATGAAGGCATTTTCCCGGGAGCGGCCAGGATGTACAAGCAGGAAGGAGCGGATTTCCTGGTTAATATCACTAATGATGCCTGGTTCGGCCGGACCTCGGCGCCGTACCAGCATCTATCTATGACGGTTTTCCGTGCTGTGGAGAACCGCCTCGATGTTGTGCGGGCGGCCAATACGGGAATCAGCGCCTTTATCGATGCCACGGGGAAAATGACCCAAACGACGGCTTTATTTGAAAAGGCTTTTCTGGACGGCTACGTCCAAATCAGCAAGGGAAGCACTTTTTACGCATCCCAGGGCGATTTATTTGTCTATATATGTTTTCTGACATTGATGATAATGTCAGCGGCAATAACCCTCAGGAGGAAGAGCCATGATGGAAGGAATCCAGGAAAACGTAGCTGATTTACGCAAAAGAATGAACCATCTCGGAGAGTGTCTTTGACATAGCCGCAAAGGAAGAGACAATCAGAGAACTGGAGATAGCCGCATCCAGGGAGGACTTCTGGGCGGATCCGGAAAAGGCTTCGGAGGTTCTCAAAAAACAGACAAAACTAAGAGACACGGTTGAGCATTGGCAAGCCCAGATGCGGCATTACGATGAACTGGCGCAACTGTATGAAATGGCGGTGGAAGAGGGAGATGAGGAGGCCCGTGATGATGTCGGGCTGGATCTCCTGAAGCTCGAAAAGGTCATTCGTCAGGAGGAGTTGCGACTGATGCTTGGGGCGCCGGAGGACCACCTGCATGCCATTATGTCCATTCATGCCGGGGCGGGGGGTACGGAAGCCCAGGACTGGGTGGAAATACTTCTGCGCATGTATCTGCGCTGGGTGGAAAGAAGAGGTTTCAAGGCCACGATCATTGATTATCTACCCGGGGATGAGGCCGGCGTCAAAAGTGTTTCCTTGACCATTGAAGGAGACTACGCATATGGTTATGCCAAGGCGGAGGTGGGAATTCATCGCCTGGTGCGCATTTCACCGTTTGACGCCGGCGCCCGGAGGCATACGTCTTTTGCATCCGTTTATGTCTATCCGGAGGTGGATGACGACATTGTAATCGACATCGATGAAAAGGATCTCCGCATCGATACCTACCGGTCCTCGGGGGCCGGCGGCCAGCACGTGAACAAAACCGACTCTGCGGTCAGGATCACTCACATCCCGACGGGCATTGTGGTCCAGTGCCAGAACGAAAGATCCCAGCACAAGAATAAATCGATGGCCATGAAATATCTCAAATCCAGGCTTTATGAAATGAAGCTGCAGGAAAAGAATGAAAAACAGGATGAAGTCAACAAGACCAAGAAAGATATTGCCTGGGGAAGCCAGATCCGTTCCTATGTTCTTCACCCTTACAAGATGATCAAGGACCACCGGACAAATCTGGAAGTCGGCAATGCCACGCGGGTCCTGGACGGCGACATTGATGACTTCATTGAATCCTATCTGCTTGCGAGTTCACAGGTTGATGAATAATGGTGTCATAGGAAGAGAAATCAAATTCATTTTCTGATCATTGTATTTATGGTACAGGAGGCGCGATTAAGTGGGGAGATGCGAAAGGAGTTCTGAATCATGACAGGAACAAGACATACAATCGTCTATCTTATAGTCCTGCTGTTTGTTCTGGGTTTTCCATTATTCGATGGATCAAAACTGTACGGGGGGGACAACAAAAACATCAACTCTTCCCAGGAGAGTGTCGTTACTGCGGGCCGGCAGGACGATGATAAATCCATAAATTCTACGTCCAATACTGGGCACGGGATTTCCGGGGAAAACGATTCCCTCAAGACAGCTCCGCCTGAATCCGGATCCAAAGGTGGAGAAGCCCAGCAGGAAGAGGATATGATGGAAGCGGCGCTGCGGCTCTTGTCTGAGTCTCACGAATACTGGCTCAAGGGAGATAGCGACAGCGCCCTGGAAATGCTTGATCAGGCATACGCCCTTATCCTGGACGCAAATGGCGATCCCGATATTGCCAGGCAGAAGGATGACCTGCGCCTCCTCATTTCCAAGCGAATTCTTGCCATATATAGCGGGATGCAGACGACGGCGCCGGGGAAAAGGGGTGAGATCCCGATTATCATGAATGCCGATGTGGAAAAAGAGATAAGATCCTTCCAGACGGGAGAACGCAACTTTTTCATTTCTTCCTATCAGCGCTCCGGACTTTACCGTCCTGATATTGTTAAGGAATTAAAGCGACTGGGCCTACCCGAAGAATTGTCCTGGCTGCCCCTGGTGGAAAGTGGATTTAAAGTCAGCGCCCTGTCGAGCGCCCGGGCCCTGGGCTTGTGGCAGTTCATCCCTTCCACCGGTTATAAATATGGTCTGGAAAGGGATGAATGGATTGATGAACGGATGGATCCCGAAAAATCCACCCGGGCGGCTATCGCCTACCTCAGAGACATGCATGGGATGTTCGGGGACTGGCTGACGGTTCTGGCAGGATACAACTGCGGCGAAAACAGGGTCCTCCGGGTGATCTCAAGGCAGCATATCAACTACCTGGACCGTTTCTGGGATCTCTACCATCAATTGCCCTATGAAACCGCACGGTATGTGCCCCGTTTTCTGGCGACGCTCCACATTGTCCGGGATCCCCGGAAATATGGGATGGATCTGGGAACTCCCATGATTAAACAAGGACCGGAGCCGGGTTATGAAGTCGTCAAGACAAACAAATCGATGCGCTTGCAAGACATCGCCCAGCAACTCAACATTCCCGAGGAGTCTCTAAGTCAACTAAATCCGGAACTGCGCTTCAAGATAACCCCGGAAAAGGAATATTCCCTGAAAGTTCCAACCGATATGGCCGGGAAATATGCCAGTGTGGCCGATACAATCCCCCATTGGGAAAAACCGTTGCCGGCGCCCAAATCCCGTCCGGTCGTTATCGCCCATCGCGTGAAGCGGGGAGAATCTATCGGATCGATAGCGAAAAAGTATGGCACCTCGCCAAAATCGATAAGAAGATATAATTCCCTTTCTTCAAAAAGCGACGTAAAAGTAGGTCAGTACATCTCTATTCCCATTCGCAGCACCAAACTGACCAAAAAGGCCCTTAGTCAAGTTGCCGCTGAGGAGGGAAAGAAAAAGACGGGTAGCAGCGAGTTTATCAGCTACAAGGTAAAGAAGGGTGATACCTTGGCATCAATTGCGAAAATGAGCAATACAACGGTTAAGGCAATTAAAGAAACCAACCGGATGAAAAAAAACACCGTCAAAGCGGGGGAAATTATTAAAATTGCCAGGACCGGCGACGGCAATGCCAATGCAGGCGCTTCGGCAAGCGATGTAAAGGATTCAAAAAAGAAGGCCAAGGCAACAAAATCAACAAAAAAGGTTTCGGATGGTAAAAAGAGCGATAAGACCTATGTAGTCAAGAAAGGGGATAACCTCTCTCTCATTGCCAAAAGACACGAGATGGAACTTTCCCGCCTGCGGGAACTGAATAATATCAAGGTGAAGAATGACACTCTCAAGGAAGGTCAGATTATCGTTCTGGAATAATCTGACGGCTTCGTAAAAATTTGAATCCATTATGTTTTAAGTGTTACGTGTTAAGTTCAATGATCTGATAATTACTTCCTGTATCAATAATTTAACACATAAAACCTAAAACTTAACACTTCTCGGAAAAAGCCTTTTCGGACTTTTTGCACGTTACTCAAGATTTATGGGGATGAAATTTCCGCATCACCTGAGCCAACACTCCTTCAATAAGGTCACGTATTTCCTGCAGGCGTTTTTCGGAAACCGCCTCAAAACGAAGCACAAGCACCGGCTGCGTGTTTGAGGAGCGAAGCAGTCCCCAGCCGTCGGCAAAAGGAATTCTGACGCCGTCAATATCGATAATCGGATATTCCCGGCGAAAGTGATCCTTAACCGCTGCGACGACGGCGAACTTTATATCATCCGGGCAGTCAATGCGGATCTCCGGAGTGGTAAAGGTTTTGGGTACATCTGCCATAATGTCGCTTATCTTATTGTTTGCCGGATCAGATAAGATCTCCAGGAGCCGGATGGCGGCATAGATGGCATCGTCATAGCCGAAGTAGCGGTCGGCAAAAAAGAGATGACCGCTCATTTCTCCGGCCAGGAGGGCATGTTCCTCCTTCATCTTGCCTTTGATCAGCGAATGTCCGGCTTTCCACATGATGGCGTTGCCGCCGTTTTTCGTGATATCGTCGTATAATGTTTGGGAACATTTGACTTCGCCGATGATTGCGGCGCCGGGATTTTTCTTGAGAATGGATCGTGAGAAAAGCAGCAATATTTCGTCTCCCCAGAGGATATTGCCCTGATCGGTGATTATCCCGAGTCGATCTGCGTCTCCATCAAAGGCGATGCCCGCGTCAGCCTTCTTTTCCCTTACCAGCGAGATGAGTTCCTTGAGGTTTGCAGGGACGGTCGGATCGGGATGATGATTGGGGAAACGTCCATCAGGCTCACAATAGAGTTCTGTTACCAGACAGCCCAAGCGGCGGAAAATGGGATTGGCAAATAGCCCCCCGGTGCCGTTGCCGGCATCCACAACAATACTCAGGCCCTCGCGGACAACCACGTTCCGGACAAGATAGTCCTGATAGGTAAGGGTGATGTCTCTGATGGTTACATTTCCGGCACTGATGGGATCATAGCTGTCTTCTTCCATAATCCTGCGCAGTTCCTGGATATCATCGCCATAAATCGTATCCGGCCCGATGCAGACCTTGAAACCGTTGAAATCGGGAGGATTATGGCTGCCCGTTACCATTATCCCGCCATCAGCCTCGAAATGACGAATGGAAAAGTACAGCATCGGCGTTGCGCAGAGGCCGATATCAATTATGGAAATTCCGGTGTCGCAAACGCCCTTGCCGATGATCTCGGCATAACTTTCCGAGCTGAGCCGGCAGTCCCTGCCGATGGTCATTGTCTTTACGCCATGGCGGCGGGCGAATGTTCCAATCGCACGACCGAGATGATAAACAAAATCGGGAGTCAGATCCTTATCAACCAGACCTCTTATGTCATATTCTCTAAACACTTCTATATTCATATTTTTCACCATTTTTTTTTTGCCCTTTAATCATAATGAATAGTTTATGTCAATGAAGTTCCCTCGAAAGAACTTATTTCCGATGCTTTATTGATAACCATATCCGCTCCGGCCGCCCTGAGTTCGGCCGCGCCTGCATGACCGGTAAGCACGCCGATAGCGTAGGCGCCTACTTCCTTGGCCAGTTTCATATCCATCCCGTGATCGCCAACCATGGCTACTTTTGACGCCGGCAAAGCGAATGCCTCCAAAACCCTCCACAGATGATCCGGATCCGGCTTGACACGCGGGGTTTCATCACGGGTGAGGACAATGTCCACGAAAGAGAGGATATCGGGGAAAACAATATTTACAGCCTCACGGCAGTTTCTGGTCACGATGCCGGTTTTGAGATTTCGTGCCCGCAGCCGGCTCAACATCTCTCTCGTTCCCGGGAGGAGAGAACCGAGACGGGCGGCATTTATTTCGATGCCTTTTACCAGCGCGTCTGCCTGCTGGAAATAAATGTTTTCCTGGCCGGGGAAACGTCCGGCGATCATTTGCTTTCCGGCGGCGATAATTTCCAGGACATAAAGGCCGTGGAGACCGTCGGAAGGAATGCCGAAGCTCATGAGGTGAGCCAAAACCTCCGCTCGCATTGCCGCGAAATCGATGGTCAGCCCGGCAATAGTCCCATCGAAATCAAAAACAAAGGCCTTGAAGTCCAGGTTGGATCTTTGCGTTACCGTAGAAAAATGGTTCGCAGGCGGTGAATCAAATGTTTTTTGCCGTTCCGGGATTGAATTTAACATCCTGAATTTAATCATAATTATATACCAACCAACCAGAAGCGAAAAAGATTTTTGAGCCGCCGCGCAGCCATTTTTCAAAGGCCTCCGGGTAAGAAGGCACTTACCGGTTTCCTGTCAGGTAGTCCGGATTCAAGGTCTTCTCTCTGATTCGTCGTGAATGCAGATCGGGAAGCTGAAAATCAAATACAATCCGCAGAAAATTCATGATGATGTAAAAAGTGGCTCCCCAGAGTATTTCTTCACCGTCTTTATCCTCATGAATCAGACAGGGGAATTCCCAAGGCCCCTGGTCTGGCGTCGACAGTGTTTCCCTGGCCTGAATCATATATCTTCCATATGAATCTCCCCTGAAGAAGCTTGTTAAAGGAATTTCGATGATTTTGTCCACCTCCGGGTTGGGAACAGGTGTCCAGTCACTCCTCGCCATGGCGACGAGGGGAAAGATTGTTCTTCGAAAGAGGTGCAATGAATAAGTTGGCAAGGAGCCCAGCAGCGAAACATGCTGCGGATGTAAATGCAACTCTTCCCATGATTCGCGGAGGGCATTGGCCAAAAATAAGGAGACAATTCTTTTACTTTCCGAAGATGCCCCGGCATTGGCTGATCCGCAAGATGGCAGCGGGAAGGGCATGAAGCCGCTTCTGATGAAAAAGAGACTGAATGCCCAGTCGATAAGGGGATGGAGCATCCCTCCCGGGCAACTGATATCGCCGCCTTGGGCAGTCCGGAAGGACCTTTTTATCAGCTGCAACACCCATGCCCCCGGTTTCGTCCCGTCTGAGATGTGGCGGGAGCGGTAGCTTAAAAGAAGCAGAACCCCGGCGGCCAATTGGCCGGAATGATTGTTTTTTTTGATGTCTCCCCATTTGCCGGCAAAATCGCCGTCATGACCGGCAAGACGTTTCCTGATCAAGCTCGGCAGGCGATCGTTTTGCTGTAAAAGGTTCAAATCCATACCTGAGATCATTGCATAACTGCAGGAAAATGGTTCGCAAGCGGCGAATCCAATATGATAGTGTCATAGATCTTTCTTTCATACCAGCAAGAAAATCCCGGCATGTCAATAAAGCCGCAGTGACCTCCATGTTGCTGAATAGACAGGTAAAGATTCTGTTGATACCGCAGCGCATGAAAGTCCTCGATGGGGACGACGGGATCGTCCTGAGAAATCATGATCGTAGTAGAAATGGATAAATCCGCAAATGTCTTGTCTGTGAGGGTATAATGATTGAAGTACTGACGGCAGTCGTTGAAATCGGGATAATAAGGCATGATGGCCTCGGTCAGTTCCATGCACGTCCTGATTTTCATCATCGATCGAAAATTGTAGCGGTCCGGGAAAAGGATCTCTTTTTTGCGTAAGGAACGCTTCCACTTTTTAAGAAAGTACCGGCGATAAATCGCAAGACCCTGATCGATCGCTAATGTTGCCTTGTAAGGATCAAGGGCCGGACTTACGGCAAAGACATGGGAGAGGGAGGGGATGCTTTCTTGGCGATTGTGCTTCAGGGCGAGACGGAGGGCGTAATTTCCTCCCAGGGAAAAGCCGATGATATAAACATGGCCGCCCCTGCGCAAGCGGGCTATTTGCTGCATGGCCCTGAAGGTTTCAGGAAGCAGGGCGCCGTGGAAAAGTCCCTCATTAAGATGATGAGATTCTCCATGATCCCGAAGATTGAGCCGGAAGATATCGAATCCCCTCTGGAAGAAATAGGACGCCGTGGAGAGGATATAGGTAGAATCGGCGCTCCCTTCCCAGCCATGAATGAGGGTGATCAGGCCGCGGCTGTCACTTCCCGGTTGCCGGGAGTGATAACCAAGGAGGCGAACACCGTTGCCGCCGTCAAGGATGACCGGCGCTGACGCCCGCCGCAAGGCCTCTTCTTCCCGGAGGCGAAATTTGCTTCTTCCTAAAAAGGTCTGGATGTGGGGATTGCGAAAGAAGAATCCCGGTGAAAATTCTTTGCTCATTTAATTATCGAGACCAAAGTATGTAGATAAAAAAAGCCCGGTTGTACACCGAGCTTGGGTGAAGCATTATGGTGGCGGTGCAGGGATTCGAACCCCGGACACTGCGGATATGAGCCGCATGCTCTAGCCTACTGAGCTACACCGCCTTTGGTGTCTTTCCGGTTAAGGCGTGCTCCTATAACAGTTCGGCATTCTTGTCAACTGCTATTGTGCGTGAATTTTATAAGCGGCGATGACGCTTTCCCTGCCCACCAGGGATCCTGATGATGTCACCAGGACCATGACGATCTCGTCCTGGCCGTCATTGTCGATGTCCTTGATCTGGTAGTCCGCCACATAGCCGCCCATTTTCCGGGTGCGCCAGTTTTCCAGCAGGCTCATGGAATCCCATTCGAGATCATAGAATTCGCTGGATGTGAAGATTTTCACGTTTTTAAGAATCCGGCTGGCGGTCAGATTCTTGACGACAATAAGTTCCCGCTTCCCGTCCTTGTTGGTGTCATAAGTCAGAATTCGTGAATTCATGTAGGTATAATAGAAGGTGTAGTCGTTTCCCGGCATGTCCTCTCCATAGGCCTCTACATAACTGTTACTGCCGCCGAAGACCTCATCGCTCTTATAGATGTACTCCTTGCTCCCCAGCATGGACTGGACCGCATAAAGGGGCTTGTCCGTTTCCTGGAAGACAGACAGATAGTCATAAGTACTGAAGGAGATGATCTTTTCCGCCCCCTCTCCCAGGTTATCCAAAGTAAGGCC
>JGI24730J26740_1001481_pt1 | contig 11757 bp, 13 predicted proteins | sample EPASupsiteSAE347_FD_26740 | JGI IMG/M metagenome (IMG submission 26740)
CGGTTGCGGCAGGTCCGGAAATAAAAGCCGGGATGAATTCCCGGGATGCCGCCCGCCATGCCTGATGGCCCCGGGCCGGATCGTTCCGTATGCGGGATTCCCCGGAACTATCCGTGCAACCGGGGATCCGGGGTTTGGCACTATGAAAGATTTTTTCATCCCGTGCAGGTACCCTGATGTGATGGAGTATGGGTTCTGAGACTGACAGTATGCAGCATTTCATCCTGAACGATATCAGGAGGCATTTCCCGGAATGCGACGGCTGGAAGATCGTATCGTCCGAAGCCGTTACCGGTTACAACCAGGTATTCCGGATCGAACGACGGAATATCTACGGGGAGGACCGGGTCTTCCTCGGATTTTCGTATGACCGGACGCTCCCTCCGGAGCTTGCGGAGAGAATCAACCGGGGTGAAGGTTCGCGTCCCGAGAATTCGGTGAGGGTCAGAAAAGCCGTCCTTGTGCCCCAGGGTGCGGAGGTCCCGGGCCTTGATGCAGGAACCGAAATTTTCCGGATGAGAAAATTCGCCTATGACGGTCCTCACCTGGTCTGGCTGAACCACCCGCAGCACCGGTTCGGGCGGAGACGGGGGATCGGGGCGCAGGTCTGAAGGGAAGGAGAGGTCCGGAGGAAATACGCATTTCCTGCACTGCCCGGCGAATCTTACCGGATTGTATCTCCGGACCCCCCAATCGGAGCCCGTATCGGGCCCGGATTCCCGGATTTGCCCGGTTTTCCCGATCTGGGAGCCGGAATTATTTTACAAGCGAAAAATCAGACGACATTACACAGGAATCCGGCTGATCAAAGCCCGAATCCCCCGTATTTTCCCGGCCAAACTACTGGCCGTTTCCCGGGGGGTCAATTTCGGGATCATACTCCAGTACCTAGGATCGCCAGAATAGGCCCTGGCGGGGCTGTATGGAAAGGGGGTCCCGGGAAACCGGAAAAACCACTATCCTGCCCCGGATTCTCTTTCCGGCTGCTAATAGGGCAGAATCCCGGTTATCCCGCATCCTGCCCGACGACCCGGTACGCATCCTCCGGTACAAGCATCTCGAAGCGTGCGCCCGAACCCGGGGTTCCGGTCTCCCGGATCGTAATTCCGGTGATCCCCAGGATCTCCCTCGTCAGGAACAGGCTCAGCCCTTTCTTCATGACGACCCTGCGCTCAAAGATCTTCTCTTTCATCTCCTCCGGTATTCCCTTCCCGTTATCCTCAAAGACAAGAACCAGCCGGTCCCCGGCAAGGCGGTACGAGAGCCGGATTTCGGTCGCGGTGCCGCCATGCTGCAGGACATTCTCCGCAAGGGAGAAGAAAACGTTCTCCAGGAGCGGGTCTGCGTAAATCTCCAGGCCCCCGACATCAAGTTTCCGCCGTATCTTCGAGACATCCAGGTGCGAAATCCCAAAGAGGAAGGTCTCCTTGACATTCTGCCAGCGGGGACGCGACAGCCCGAGCGTCTGGTAATAATTCGCAAATTTCAGGGAATTGGAAATATTCCGGACGATTGCAATCTCCTTTTCCAGGAATTCCCGGGCATCTCCTGAATCCGGCTGCGCTTTCTGCAGTTCGAGATAACCGGCGAGCGTAAATACCGCGCTCTCGATATCCTGGAAGGTGATGGTATTGAGGATGTTCAGTTTCTTGCGTGCAAAGTCTAAAGTTTCCTCACTTTTCCTGAGTTCCTCGTACTTCTCCTTCAGCTCCTCTTCCGTCACCGTCAGCTCTTCGAAAGCGGTATGGAGTTCCTCGTTCTTTTTGATCAGCTCGCCCTCAATCCTTTTGCGATCCGAGATATCCCGGAATATCCCCTCGATACCGGCAGGTGTACCGTCGGGTTTGGGATAAAAGTGGCTGCTCGTGGAAACCGTAATGACCGTCCCGTCTTTGCGCATGAGGTCGACTTCGTAATCATGGATGAAACCCGTTTGGCCCACGGCGGTGAGAAGGCGCGTGCGGTCTTCCGGATGCACGTAGAAATTCTGCGTCACGTTCAGCCCGATCAGATCGCCCGGGGAATCGTAGCCGAGCAGTTTTGCCCCGGATGGCGAGATCATGATCAGGTTGCCGTCAAGATCGGAGCGGTAGAACACGTCCTGGATGGTTTCGAGGATCGTACGGTATTTCTCCCCGCTCTCGCGCAGCGACTCCTGGACCCGTCTGCGCTCCTCCAGTTCTTCCGAGAGCTCGCGGGTCTTCTCCCCGACTGCACGCCGGAGCGACCGGTTCCAGGTAAAGACAAGCAGGATAATTATGACCAGGATGCAGGTCCCGAGCAGCAGCCCGGTGATGATCCTGGGATCGATCCCGGACGGCCGGAGCGACGACGAGACCCACGTATCGGCAATCTGCTGTCTCTCGTCGGGGGAAATATCCGCAAGTCCCTTGTCAAGGATCTCCTGGAGCTCGGGTTCGTTGCTCCGCACGCCGATCGCAAACCGGAAGTGCCCGGCATCCGGAGGGGTATATTCTCCTGCGACCCGGAGATTGGAAAGGCCTTCTTTTTCAACAAACCAGCTCGCGGTCGCAAGATCGCCAAAGTAAGCATCGGCCGTCCCGAACGAGACGCTTTCAAGACCGGCCCCGATATCCGGCACCGGAAGGAGGCTGATACCGGGATACTTCTGCCGCAGGAGTTCGTAGGATGTGTATCCTTCGACCGCAGCGACCGTCCTGCCGCTGAGGCTCTCCAGGCTGACATCCCCGGAAACGTTTCTCCTGGTAATGATCACGAGTGGCGGCTGGTAGTACGGCGCAGTGTAGTTCAGGTAGCCGGTGCGAAGATCGGATATGAAGACCGTGCCCAGGATATCGGTTCTGTTCTCCTGGATCCGCCGGACGCAGTTCCGCCAGTCGGTTTCATGGATCGCCGTAATCGTGAGGCCGGTCTTTTCTCCCACGAGCCGGAGGTAATCCGCGGAGATTCCTGCGTAGTTCCCCGACTCATCGAAATATTCGAACGGGGGATAATCCGGATCCGGGCAGACCGTGATATCCGGGTGATCCGCTACCCAGCGCTGCTCATCGGGAGTCAGTCGGGCTGAAATCCCACCTCCGCCATCCGCATTTCCCGGAATCAAGGGAAGATCCCTGGTAAGAAAGAGACCGGCACCGGTACCCGCAAGGACCAAGAGAACAACGACCGCGATACATATGGTCCTTCGCGAGATACCCTGACCCGGCAACCTTCCCCCCCTATGGTTCCAACATCATTGTTCAGATTAAATATAGTTATCTTATATTTGGCAGTCCGGCAGGATCCTCCGGGCAAAACCCGCCTCCCCCGCCGGACCTGGTGTCGGATCCTATCCTTAATATCCCCAATTCCCGCAATAGTACATGATGGAAAAATACCTGGGCATCCATATGAAGGGGGGCGTGATCACCGAGCGGGACGCAGAGCTCTGCACGGTACGGGTCCGGCTCCCGGCCGGTATCATCTCCGTGGAACAGATGCGGGGAATCGCCGCCCTTGCAAAAAAATACGGGAAGGGCTTCGTGCATTGCACCGCACGCCAGTCGGTCGAGATCCCCCATGTCGACCCTGCCAGGCTGAAATCCCTTGCCCGCGAGCTGGAGAAGAACGGTACTCCCATCGGTTCTGAGAAAGACGAGATTGTCAATATCGTGGCGTGCCCCGGTACCGAACGCTGCAAGTTCGCGAACATCGACACGGGAAGCCTTGCAAAGAAGATCGATGCGAAGCTCTTTGGCAAGGATATGCCGGTGAAGGTCAGGATCTCGATCTCCGGGTGCCCCAACGCCTGCACGAGCCCGATGCTGAACGAGATCGGGATCATCGGGAGGATCCACCCGCTCCGGCTGGATGGCCAGTGCACAGGCTGCGGGAACTGCGTTGAATACTGCAAGGAGTGTGCGATTGTCATCAGAAACGGGATCTCGGTCCTGGATGAAGACAAGTGCTACCAGTGCGGGGTCTGCGTCCGGTCCTGTCCCTTCACCCTGCTCCAGGGAGAGCATGTCCACTACCAGATCCTGGTAGGCGGCCGGAGGGGCCGTCACCCCCATATCGCACGCGAACTCGTCCAGGTCGAGACCGAGGAGCTTGTACTGTTTGCGATAGAACGAATCGTGAACTGGGTGTACCGCCGTGCCTGGAGCGGGCGCCTGCTCTCCGACCAGCTCTCGGATATCCAGTTCGATGAGTTCCGGGACGAGATCCGGAAAGAGATCGCGGCAAAAGCCGGTTGAGCGGTACTCCGGTTCCCCTGATCCGGGACGGTTTCGTTCCCGTCCGGGTCTTTTCGGGTTCGCTTTATTTTCTGAAGCAGGAATCCGGAGCACCGGGTACTATGAGGTAATCGGGGGTTCCCCCCGGATGCCGGAACAGGAAATGATCGTTCTGCATCCGGCCCGAGAGGACTTCCGTCTCCCCGTTTCGCACACTTCCCGGGAGGGGATTGGAGCAGGACTCCCTGCTCCCCGTTATCCCGGTTCAGAGAAACCGGGATTCTGGAGGTTGCCGTCAGGGTTTTGTTTTTTCCGGGTCAGCATCAGCAGATGCGGGACTTTTTTTCTTCGCGGAGAACCAGCGTCCACCTCCGGTGAACCTCCCAAGGCAGCCATCGGGCATAGCATACAGGAGCATCAGCCCCTCACCGGAATTATCGGAACCCCGATCATTTTCTTCTTTCATGAACCACCTTCCCTCAGCCTGTCTTCAATCCCCTGGACGATGGTCTCCAGAACCGTTACCCGCGAATAATACTTGTCATTGGACTCAACAACGGTCCAGGGGGCCCACGGGCTGCTTGTTTTCTGAAACATCTCGTTCACTGCCGCTTCATAGAGGTCCCACTTCTCCCGGTTCCGCCAGTCGTCGGGAGTTATCTTGTATTTCTTCCGGGGATTGGTTTCCCGTTCGCGAAACCGTGCAAGCTGCGTTGCCTTGTCGATGTGAAGCCAGAATTTCTGGAGGAGGGCACCATTTCTGACGAGGCTTTGTTCCATGACATTAATCTCGTCATATGCCCGGCGCCATTCGTCGCAGGTACAGAATCCTTCAACGCGTTCCACCAGGACCCGACCGTACCAGCTCCTGTCAAAGATTGCGATAGCCCCGTTCCGGGGAAAGCACCGGTAAAACCTCCAGAGATAATGACGATCCCGTTCCGACTGGCAGGGGGCACAGACCGGTTCAACCACACTGCACCGTGAATTGAACGCCTGGCTGAGCCTGATGATCGCGCCCCCTTTTCCTGCGGCATCCCAGCCCTCAAAGACAAGGATCACCGGAACCTTCATGCTATGGATCCTGAACTGGAGTTCACCCAGACGTTTCTGGCATTCCCCGAGCCGAGTTCTGTATTCCTCTTCCGACAGGAAACGGTTCAGATCGGTCCTTGCAAGAACAGACGATTTTTCCTGCGGATAGTCCGGACCGGGTGAACCCGGAGATGGGGATCGGCCCGATGCTGCAGGCTCGTTATTGCGCCGGGCGATTTCTTCTTCCATCGCCCGGATGACCGTATGGTACACTTTCATGACAGCATAGTGGTGATCGGTCGCCTCGACAATTGTCCAGGGCCGGGATGCCCGGTTGGTTTTTATGAGCATGTTTTCGACATACGGCAGAAGGTGGTCGTACCCCTCCTGGTTCCTGCGCATACCGGGTGAATCCGGCAGGATCTCGGGATGTTTTTCTTCGATCTTCCGGAGACGTTTTTTCTGTTCTTTCCGGTCGATATGGAGAAAGAACCGCAGGATCAGGGTGCCGTCATCCGCCATCTGGTCTTCCATAGCCGTGATATCGTCAATGAATCTGTCGGGGAGGGGCGGATCCTTATCAGGATTGAAATGTTCCATCACGACCCGGCTGTACCAACTCCGGTCAAAGATTGCGATCTGCCCCCGGGCCGGTGCAAGGCACCAGAATCGCCAGATGAGGGGATGTTCCCTCTCCAGGTCCGAGGGCTCCTGGATGTAATGGAGCCGGTAGCCCCGGGGATCGAGAGCATAGGTAAGCCGGTTGATAGTTCTCGAAATCCCGGAGGTGTGCCAGCCTTCAAAAACGATAATGACCGGGATGCCAAGCTCATGGAATGTGCGCTGGAGTATTCCTATTCTCTCCCGCAAGGCGGGCATCTCCTGCTCGTACCGGTGTTTTTCCACAGACAGATCGAGGTTATACTGTCCGAACATTGCTCCGGGAGGACGTTCGGTTGTCCCCGGGTTTTTCCGGCAGCCGGTTGTGTGCAGATTCTTGGTGCGGCCCGCTTTTCTCCGTCTGTTCAGATCGCGGTACATTGTATCCCGTTTCCGTTCGTTCATAGTAATAAATTAATGTTTAGAATAAAAACGTTTATTCATTTAAGGGTACAAGATTGCTGTAACCGGAGCCGGGCCGACAGGAGTACCGGAAGAGCACCCTGCTGTGGGTAATTCCGGAATACAAGGATGAAGCGAAAAATTTCCCGGGCATCGATGAAGGTCGGGGCTCGGATCCTGAAATTTCCGTATCGGATTTTGTAGTTCTGGATGAGGCACTCTTTGGGATGGGTGATGGCCAACGAGGTAGGGAAAGGATATGAAAACGCGTTTACCGGTACGGGAGGATAACCGGGCGGAAATTCCCGGCGAAAATACGGTCACGATTGACCTCAAACTCACGAATATCCTGCAGATGTTCAATTCCTTTGACCCTGCCCCGTTCCTTGAGAAAGGACTCGACAGCGATGCCGAAGAGTATATCGTATCCACCCTGAACGATTACCCGGCCAAAAAAAATTTCCGGATGGTCATCTACCTCTCTCCGGACAATGTTCATACCGAAGCTGCCCGCACCCTGGATCTCTCGATCAGGAACCATTTCAGGTACAAGGCAGAATCCTCAGACCGGAAGTTCCGTCATAAGGTACGGATGGGAAGAATCAGTCTCGTGATAGGAACCGTGTTCCTGGCAACCTGCCTTATGATCCGCTATCTTCTCATCGGTTCCGACGATCCCGTGTTCAGTCCCCTGGTATCGGAGGGGCTTCTCATTATCGGGTGGGTAGCGATGTGGGACCCGGTGACTGCGTTCCTGTACGGGCTCCATCCGCTTATCCATGAACGGGACATGTACCGGAAGATAGCAGAGATGGATATCCAGGTACGGGGAAGTCCCTGATTTTGCTGGTATCGACCGGAATAATGCCGGGACCCGTATCCGGTTAGAGTATGCGATGACTGTTGTTGCTGCACACAGCAGGTTTCCGAATTATCGGGGCCTGCCATCCCGCTCATGGATTCGCTGGGATCTCACACCGTGTTTACCCGGGTATTCCTTCCCCCGCCTCTCTTCGGGAACGGATGATCTCTTATCCGAAACGGGAGCAGGTCCTGGTACGGACGAATTCATTACCCTGTGCATTCGCTTCCCCGGTCCCGAATCTCCGGGAAATTCGGATCCGCCTCTTCCGGTCACAGGAGAAACGGGGCCATGACGAGGTACAGGACAAATGCGACTGCCAGGCTGAGGGGAATGGTAATAATCCAGGCGGTGATCATCTCGCGGACAACGTTCCACCGGACCTCATTTTTTCCCCTGGTCAGACCGACACCGACGATAGCCCCGCTGATGACATGCGTGGAAGAGATGGGAATACCAAAACTTGTCACTCTTGCAAGCACAATACTCCCGCTTGTTGCTGCGCAGAATCCCTGGTACGGCCGGATCTTTGTTATCTGCCGTGCCATCTTATCCACGACCTGCCATCCCCCGCAGCAGGTACCGAGGCCGATTGCCACAGCCGAGGTGACCATGACCCACATCGGGATATCAAAATCCGATAGTATCCCTGCAGACAAAAGGAGTGCAGTAATTACGCCCACCGCGTGCTGGCCGTCGTTTGCACCGTGACTGGCCGCCTGGAACAGCGAGGCCGCGACCTGGAGCGGCTGGAAGATACGCTTCATCCTGTTCTGTCTTGAGTGGCCGAAGAGATGGGTGATGAGGAGATCGAAAAGGAACGCAGCGGCTCCTCCAATTACCGGGGATATGACGATGAACAGAACGATGACGTAGATTCCGCTCAGGACGAGCGTACCCGTCATCATCAGGAGAGGAATGGTGAAAGAAAACCCGGCCACCGCCCCGATAAAAAGGGAAATTTTCACGTCCTCTTTGAGCCAATACGCGAGGAGTCCAAGGACGGCTGCCCCGATAGCTGCGCCAAGGATCCCATAGTAGAGAGAGAGTCCGACCGATTGTACGGATACCGGAACCAGCGCTGATAACCCCCCTGCGGCGAGGCCTGCACCAAGAAGCGCTCCCACGAGGGCATGGCTGCTGGAGAGCGGGATTCCCCCTTTGGTTGCGGCAAAAACCAGAATGATCGAGGCCACCATCGCAACAAGGATAGAAACCGGGGTCAGCGCTGAAGACTCAACGAGACCGGTCCCGATGGTAGCCGCGACTGCTGTCGTGAAAATAAAGGGACCGATCATGTTGCAGAGACCGCTTGCGAGGGTGATCTTCCCTGGCGAAAGCGCTTTCGTTGCGACGACCGTTGCTATGGAACGGGAAGCATCGTTCAGGCCGTTCACGAAATTGAGGGCAAGTGCGAGAATGATCCCGGCAATAACGATCGGATCCATGGGGTCAGGAGTGACAGGCGGCTATATCACGCAGGGCATGGCCGACATCGTTGCAGCTTTCGAGAACCCGCTCCATGTTCTCATAGATATCCTTGAATTTGATGATACAGAGAGTATCATCGGTCTTGAACAGGTCCAGGACCGCCCGGGCGAGGAGTTCGCTCGACAGGTTATACAGGCGGTTGATCTCGGAGACATGCTCCCTGATGGGATCTCCCTTTTTCAGGGACGGGAGATCGTTCACCGCCCGGGCAATCTCATTCGTGCTCAGGACAACGAGGTACGAAAATTCCCTGAGAACGTCGTTTGATTCCGGGAGGTTGTACGTACAGATCTGGTTGGCTACCCGGTCAATCCTGTCAAGGACGGTATCCAGGACCGGGGCAAGACGGGATATCTCTTCCGGTTCAAGGGGCGTAATCAGGGATTCGTCCAGTTTTTCGTAGGTTTTCTTGGTGATTTCATCGCCGGTGTGTTCGAGCTGCCGTATTCTTTGCCATTTCTCAAGGCTGCACGGGAGTTCGTGCGTGATCTCATTCAGGACTGCTGCAGATTCTGAGATAGCTCCCGCCATCTGGGCGAAAAGTGTGAAGAATACTTTATCTTCCGGCAAAATGATGTCACGGATGCGCATACCGCGTCTCCCTATTTTCCCGGCAGTTTTTCATTTCCAAAATGCGCATCGATCCAGTGCGTGATGGAATCCCGCATGTCACGGAAGCCGGCCAGGATCTCGTCATCCGATCCGGTGATGGAAGTGGGATCGGGAAACTCCGTGTGAATCACGTTTTTCGTTCCCGGAATAAACGGGCATGCATCCCGTGCCCGGCCGCTCACCGTGACAACGGTATCTATATCGACGCCAAAAAAGTCGTCGACCAGTTTTAACCGGCAATGGGAGAGGTTTATCCCGATTTCATTCATAACGGTGACAGCAAGCGGGTCCAGCCAGGTTATTTCCGTTCCTGCACAGAACGCTTTGTATTTTTCACCGTACCGCGCTTTCATGTATCCCTCCGCCATCTGCGAGGAGACCGAGTTGTGCGCAAAGACAAAAAGGATTCTTTTTCTGGCAACCATTTTCCCTCACGATCCGTTTGATAGTAGTTCGCAGGACCCCCGTGACGACGCCACTCCCTGGTATGCATGCCGGCATATTGCCCGGGCAGGGTATTTTCTGCCGCCAAATGGAATGATGGCACGGCAGAACACCGGTCCGGTTCCGGAAGCCGCGAGATCCCGACAGGCCGGGAGTCCAACCGGTACAGGGCAGACAACCGCATGGCAGGACGATATGCCTCCGCACCGCCTGTCCCGGTATCCCTGGAAGTTACCTCCGGCATCCCGATTACATTCCATTCGTTCACTGTACTAAACAGCTGTTTTGGATAAAAAAGTTTGGGTCAAAATCCTAAAAAATGTTTTAACACTACTCGTGCAATATGAGTAAGGTTACAAAAATGCCAAAAATATTCCCCCAATACAAGGAAGAAGCGAAAAAGAAGATAATCCAGGCAGCAATGACGGTCGGGGCGCGAAAAGGTTACCAGACGATGACCATGGAAGACATCGCGGGTGAAGTCGGGGTGACGAAGGGTGCGCTGTATGTTTACTTCAGGAACAAGGAAGATCTCTTCAACGAGGTGATGATTGGAATATCGGACAGGATCCGGGAAACGATGGAATATTCCCGTACCGGTGGGGATCTCAATACGGTGCTGAACCGGATGTCAGAAAATCTTTTCAGTGTCATGACGCCGAATATCCCGGTCTTTGCCGAACTTGTTTCCATCTCGTCCCGCGACCCGGTCATGCACCGGAGAGTTGCGGACATGCTGCAGCGCAATATCCAGATAATTGAGGAGGAATTACAGACGCTTCAGATGCAGAAAATGATTGATGAAGATATGGACCTGAAGTCCGCAGTGCGTTCAGTTGTTGCACTTTCGCAGGGGCTGGGCATAGGAGTATTCCTAGGCGCAGACCGGGAAGAAACGAAGCTGCTCTGGATAGAATCCATGAAAAAAATACTCGGTATTCCGATGCAACGTTAGGAACCCTGGCGGCCTGCCTTTTCAATAATTTCCTCTCCGGATAACCGGCAGGTCTGACAGTAAGTGTAGCGTGCCAGAGATTCTGTCCTAAAATAGTGACATAATTTATGTCCGCTTTCAAGAGCACCAATCCGGTGCTTGCGGTTGAAAGCGACAATGGAGATCAGGACCAAAGCGGATCATCTTATCGCTGATGGAGAACCTTCCGGATACCCGGGGACTTGCGGTGGAACAGATTGCCGGAAGTCTGGATGTTTCCAGCCCGCGGGTGAATTATCATATCAGGAACCTTGTAGAGACCGGCCTTGTCTATCGCCATAAACAGAAGATCTTTATCCGAGGCAGCAGTCTCCGGTCCATGGTTCAGGGAATCAGGAAGGATACTCTGAGGATCCTTGATGATCTTGAAGCTGCTGCAGTTGAGATTGACGAATCATACGGGGTTAGCAACCGTTAAAACAGATTAAACGAAAATTCCCGAATGCTCGTGAACGGATGGTGGTTCGTGAGATCCATGGATTTCCCCTATGTTCCGGCATGGCGCGCAATGCTTCGGGAGATGGAATGGCTGGGGATCGAACTGGATCCCCTCTCGCGCAGCTTCCCCCCTGCGTGACGGTATTTCTATCTTTTTGAAAACGATTCGTGGCTGTACAACAATGCTAATTATTTATATACAACTAACTAAGTAGTTAGTTAAAGAATGGGACGTGGAATAGTTCGTATGGAAGAAATTAAAGAACGGAGCCATTCGAACAACGTACTGTTCGTAAATAAAAAAATCACACAACGAAAAAACCCTAGAAGGAGACAAATTATGACTAAAGAAATGGATAAAACCCTTGGTGTCGGCCGATCACCAAACAGCTTTGGAATTTTCAAGGATCAGGAGACTGACTGGGTTTTCAAACGAACCCTGGAACCGATGAATGAAAAAGCCGCTGAAATCGGTGATTGCCTCTATGCCGCAAGACAAATAGATGAAACGAATGGTGAAAGCTCAGTACTTCACTAATTTTTAGCTTGTGCAAAGCGGACAGTAAGATCTAAATAGTTGGCGGGCGCCGCATATGGTCAATAAACGGCAAATTGCCCGCCGA
>JGI24730J26740_1001514_pt1 | contig 11545 bp, 10 predicted proteins | sample EPASupsiteSAE347_FD_26740 | JGI IMG/M metagenome (IMG submission 26740)
CGATGAGCTTTTCCATGCCCATGTTCTTTATGCACCGGGCCACCGAACCGATATTGCCCGGGAACTTGGGTTTTTGCAGAACAATGGTAAAATTTTCAAAACGCGCTGAAGTCATGTCTTCTCCGACCTGTGATGATTTACCTACCCTTGTCAAACAGGCTTATTGACAAGTCACTCTTATTGAACCTGTCGGGTGGCTTTTCTTATCTTCGGCCACCCAAAACTGCTCTCCAAAGATTGGTCAGGCATTGCCTGACCAATCTCTCGATAACAATCGTAGAAACGGCGATACTGTTCCAAGGAGCGCTTGGAGAATCCCTGACCCAACCGGGCAGTAAGTTCCTCGGAACTACACTCGATTAGCCGTTTTCCATACAATTCCGCACGGTTGGCTCCACCTTGCTCGAACTCCACGATGTACCAGCCAAAGAGCCAGTTTCGAATCACAAGGGCAATATCCACCGACCGGGCGGCCCGTTTTTGCAACTCCCGGTGGGTTTCTTGAAAGAGAGTCAGTAACTGTTCGAATTTCATTCTCCCCCCTTACCAATCCGCGTTCAGGTATTTTTTGCATTCAATATCCAGAGTTACTTCCTCTTACAGGTAGGAATGCCTGAATAGACAAATTATTTCATTCCTCATAAGGACCAAGGAAACGCTCGCCGTTGAAGTGAATGAGGTGCGTGGGCGATTCGGCAACCCATACCTCCGTTTCCCAGGAAATATCGTCCAGATATTTCAACATCTTTTGGCGGTCGTGAAACGCCGTAACAAATACGAGTCCGGCCTTTGCCCCGGCAAAGAGAAATTTCAGTTCCAGCCTTCGTTTGGGGTTAACCGGGCCATGGCTGGTAACAGCTTCTATGAGAACCAACCATCTTTTTGCAACATGATGTACAATGACATCAGGCATCTTGCCATGCTCTTCCACCTCGACGCCCAAGGTCTTTAGGGAATCGGCGTCAAAGCAAGCCCACTTCTTACGAGTATCGCCGACATAAAGTATCCGTCCGCCCGGCGTAAAGATCGGGCAGAATTCTTCAATGATCTTCTTGACCAAAGCATTGTGGCCACCAGGTGAAAGTCTTATTGCTTGCCCTTCGGCTAACGTTACGGGAATGAGTTCTACGTCCCTCTCCCGGTCATAAAGCTTGTTCAAGGATACTACGGTCAGTAAATACTCCCGAAGCCTTTTCTTCCATCCCCGTTTCCCATATTCCCGCAACAATTTCAGCGCCGAAGGTTCGATTTGATAGACCGCCTTGGGACTGTTTGTGGGGCGCGCCGGTTTGTCCGGATTGGCCACAATCAGTGCCGCCTGCTGGAATTGATGCACAGTCTGCCTGCGTACGGTTTCCCGAGTATTCGGTGCGTAGCGTTTCCCGTAGTGCTCCTCGAAAAAGTTCATCATCGGCGTGATGCCGATTAAGGGATCTCCCGCATCCTGCCAGCGATCTGTCGGCTTGAGGTCCAGCAAGGAGAGGAGGGTCAGAGCGGAGCGTTCGTTTTGCTGCTGCCGGGGAAAACCAAGGTTCTTGATAATTTCCATAGCTTCTCGGATTCTTTGCTCACCCATCTCCCGATCATTTCTTTTTATCATGGTTTTTCGCATTCCTCCTTAAGGATAGCGTCGATCGTCTCCTGAATCGGCATACGGTCTTGAACATGCCGTCCTAATCTGATCAATTGGACAGAGTCAGGGTAGCTCATCTTCTTCAGATCTGTGGCGTTGACCTGCGTATGCCCGCTAAATAGCCTGAAACTCTTGTCAAAGAGGGAAGAATTGAGGTATAGGGCCAATCCCTTTGCCATCGACTCCCCTATCCCCTTTCCTCTTGCATGGAAATAATTCAGATGGTTTTCAAAGCCAACCAAGGGTGACATGATTCTGCGGGGATCATATATAGCAGCTACGACTCGCCGTCGCTCTTCTTTTGATGAAAAACGCCTCGTCAGCACATAAAAACCCCTTTCTATCAGCAAAGGAGCAGTCTCTGCCGAGCTAACGATGGCGTTCGCCTTCTTGCCTGTCGGCGTTGGCCAATTGACATAGCCCTCCTGAAAATGGACGGGATAGATGAGCGGTGCTGTTTCTGCCTCCGGTTGCATACGGAGATGTTCACGCGCCCGGAAATCGACCACTCGGCCCGTGGACACATCCAGACCAAGACTTGGAAGCGTGGCCGTAAACCCTCTCATCCTGTCAAGGATCTGCTCGTCGCTATGATTCATCGCCAGACGAATAAAGGCATCCCGATCTTGAGGCATTACTACCTGCTCGTAGGGTACGCGGCGATTGCTTGCTGCTTCGAAATCCAGGCCATCTGATGATGATAAGACCATTTGCTCCGGTTTCTCTTTCCCACGGATAGCGTGATAGATGACATTTTCCTGAAGGACATCGTCGTCGCCAAAGGCCTTTTTTCGTGACGTGAATACATGAATGCGCCGCAGGCTCATCATATCCAGAAAGGCGAAGCGGAAACGCCGGAAATATGGGCCATTGCAGAAGCTCCGAGGGGTGATGGCGACAAGCTCTCCTCCGGGGGCAAGCATGCGCGCCGCCAGCCAGATAAAGGCGGCATAGAGGTTGGATACCTCCATTCCCGCGGCATCGAGGCGTTTACGTGCAGCCGTTTCCCCGTTGATTTTCTTGTATGGGGGATTGAGAATCGCATGGGTAAAACGCTCCCCCGGACGAGCAAAGAGCCCTTCTTCGGTCTGAGCAATGGCGGCGGTAATAAAATCTTCCGCCTTAATCTCTCCGTGAAAGGCAATCCCGCCCTTTAGGCAGGCAGCTTCGCAACGAGCCATCGTTTCCGTCAATTCCGGCAGAATGTGACGGTCGTTCTCATAAGCCACGACTTCAATGGAAAGGGGCCTGTTTGATCCTGCAATTAATGCTTCCACAGCGGCCGAAAAGAGCACACCCGCGCCGGCCCCTGCATCGAGTACCCGTACTTGCTCCTGACGATTCAGTTCAAATAGCGACGCCATAAAACAGCCAATCGCTGCCGGTGTCAGAAATTGGCCCATATCCGAGCGCTCCACCCGGTTGGTTCGGATATTGACCGAATGACGAACATTATCGAGGGTATGTAAAAGTGGTTCAGACATGTGTAAGTTTAATTTAGTTTGAGCCGTCATTATGTGTATGAATGTTTTTCGAGAACGTGTACTTGCCGCCTCTCTTTGCCATTATATAGAGATAATCCACTTTAGCTGGGTAGAGCGCGGCTCGCAGTGAATCGATGTCGGGATTAGCGATGGGACCGGGAGGCAGACCTCTGATCCTATAGGTGTTGTATGGCGTGTCAGATTCACGGTAATATTTACGCCCTTTTTGCACAGGTTTTTCTCTCTGTTCAAGACTGTAGATGGCGGTCGGATCGCTTTGCAGCTTCATGCCCTGTTTCAATCGGTTATGCAAAACGGCTGAGATAATAGCCTTTTCTTCCTTGGTTCCTGAATACTTGCAGATGATGGAAGCGAGCGTCACCCACTCGTTAAAGGTCATACCCATTTCTTGAGCCTTTTTTCTCATTTCCGGAGTTATCTCTTTCCAGAATTGCTGGACCATAACTCGCATAATATCCTTAGAGGTCATGGCTTGATCGAATTTATACGCGCCCGGATAGAGGTATCCTTCGATGCTATTTCCCTTGATGTCAAGAGAAGCAAGAAATGCTTTATCCGTTGTGAGAGGCATGAATTCCGTTTCGTTAATAAGCTTGCAAACTGCTAATATCTGAGCTATTTCACGGTAAGTTAGACCCTCGGGCAATGTCACAAGATACATCCTTATGTCCCCCCGACTCAGCTTATCGAGGATCAACGCTGGTGACATGGCTCCGGAAAGCTCATACCGTCCAGCGCGAACGTGAAGAATCACTCCCTTTCCAATGGCAAGCAGCCAGAAGAACGGGCGATTTTTAACTAAATCGGCTTCATAGAGGGTATTTGTGGTCTGTGAAAAGGTAAAACCCTTAGGAATGTCTATTGTTTGAGTCACGTTGGAATCATTTACCGGAGATACGGCATATAGGAAGAAAGAAATGCCCATAATGAGAGAGGCCATCATAGACAAAAAAATATCTTCCGCCAATGGGACATAACAGTTTTCATTGTCCTACCAATAATATTCATTTTTCTCCGCTTTCCCCAGATAAATCTTTGCTTCGATATGTTTTTTCCCCGCGGCGGGCTGAAGGATATCAAATTTGAAGCTCCAAATAAATGCAATGACCGCCACGAATATTCGAAAATAATTTGCTGATTTTCTCATGAGAATCATAATTTATTCATCTCAATGACTTCTACAGCCTTTGAAATTGCAGCCTCTGCTTGGTCCTTGCTTGGGTCTCACACACCCAAAATATAATTCTCCTGTTTTTCGAGATTTCCTCGCCACAACTTCATGATACCCACAATTTGGGCAAGGCCCTGCCTTTTCTCCTCGTTCCGTTGGGCGTTCCATTGGATTTTTCATATCTTATTTGTCTTTACAAACCAAGTATATCACCTTATGCGCAATTAAATGCCCAATTTACTAGCAAGGCTTTCGCCGACCTTGCTCAATCGATACTTTCCATGCTCAACCCGCTGGAAAACGTTTTTGTACAAGGAACCTATATCTGGAGCGCCGCCAGGGTGATCCTCACGCATACCTTGAAATATGGCTGTATAACCCGCCATCCATCTATCTCTACTAACAACGATTTGTTGCCGTACTTGTTCTCTTGTAAAGGTTCCATTGTTTTTGTGGGAAACAAATACGGCTGCTTCAAATATTTGTGTGGCATGGGTCATTGATTGCCTTTGTTCCTCCTTATTGTTCACTGTGGTTAACGATAAAAATCGGCCGCAGCTTTAGCGGTTGACTTGATTGCCATTTAAGCAGGTCTGTATGGTGAAAGCGAAAAAATGCCATTGACATTTCTTGTGATTCTTATCCTGTCCCCCTTTTTTAATCCGACTCTTTCCAATGCATCAACAAGCCTTGCTTTTTCTCTTCGTTGGTCTTTCTTGTGGAGTACTGAAGATATCCAAACTACCCCCTTCCGGGTTTCATGAACACCAGCTTCATAAGTGATATCGCCTATGGCCAGAGAGATCAGGTTCTTTCGTCGGTATTGATGAGGCAATGCATCTGAATTATTCTTGTTGATGGTCAGCTCATATCTGTCCTTTTTGTCGGCAAACTCACCCGGTTTAACTATAGTTCCTGTTATCAAGATTTGACCTCCTTCGGCAACTATTTGAAAAGACGTTCAAAAAGGTAGTTAAATAGTTACCAGTCGATCTCATTCTTCCTGAGATATTCCTGCGCCTCGCCATCGCCCAATGTAGCCGCCATTCGCAAATCATCGACAGCAAGCTTATGTCTGCCTAACTTGTTGTAAATATGACCGCGTTTCCTCAGGGCCACAGCATTTTTGGGATCTGATTCTATAATTTTTGAGTAATCCTTGACCGCCTGTTGATTATTACCTGATAGGGCATAGACATCTCCGCGTTGAAGATAAAGAGGGCCATACTTCCTGGCAAAAAGCGGAGAAGCGGGAGAAAAATCCGGTATAGGTTCGGGTCTGGGTCCTGAAATCTCTTCTAGTGCGCGCGAAATGGCGTTAAAAATCTCAGAACTCGAATTGATGGGATTGAGATCTCCTTTAATTGATAGATCGATCGCGGCTGTGTAATCTTCAACAGCTTTTTGATAATCAGCCGCTTCCCGGTATGCATCACCACGGCTCTTATGAATGTTGATTACTCTCCAATAACGGCCTTCTTTTTGAGAGGGCTCTGTTTCTATGGCCTTTGTATAATCTTGTATTGCCAGGGAATAATTTTTTAACTTCATATACACGTCGCCACGACCAAAGTAAGAATAACTAGCGCGCCGTGAATTAGTGTCGATAGCTTTTGAATAATCTTCAATCGCCTTCTGATACTGACCCAACAAATAATAAACATGCGCTCGCCCACTATATCCATCGAAGCATCCCAGACTATCAGTTTGGGGATAACGTAAGTCAAGGTCGATACCTTTGCTGTAATCTTCAACAGCTTGTTGATTTTTTTCCAATTGAATATACAAAGAAGCGCGTTCACAATAGGCTCTTGATGCATATTCAGGTTTTAATTCAATTATTTTCGAAAGAAAGTTTACACTTGCCTGACAATTTTTTTCAACATGGCCTGCTTCTACTAACTGAAAACAATTCTCCAGACTTTGAGGATCAAGATTTCCGACTCGAGTGCATTTTTGCATTTCTACACATGAGTCACTCTCTTTAGTGGCGAATGTCGAATGTGTCCTGTCAGACGACTCGATATCCAAAGCCATTTTGAAATCTGAAACCGCGTCTTTATAGGAACCCAGGGTTTTATAAGATTTGGACCGATTAAAGTACAAATATGCTCTTCTGTCATCAGATATTAGTTTTATAGCATGCGTATAATCTTTTACCGCCAATTTATGCTTACCTGACTGAGCATATATATCACCCCGACTGACAATTACGTCCACGTTCTTTGGGTTTTTTTTAATTGCTCTAGACAGGAAATCAATAGCCTTTTTGTATTGTCCTTGTTTTGCATATCCATTAACTTCATCCATTAATTTATTATTAGAGTTGTATTCGTAAGCAGGTTTGAACTTAGAATCCCAAGAAAACAAACCAGACCGCAATGGCCCGTTAGACACAGTACCAGATACAGAATTGTGGTAATCTTCAGCGGCTTGTTTGTATTTACCTAATTTTTCATAAGCAACGGCCCGTCTCGCATACAAATATCCTTCACTTGGTAACAATTCAATTGCTTTAGAAAAATCTTTCACTGCCATTGAATAATTGCCCATTTCCATGAATACGTCGCCACGACCCCCATACAAATCAGCGTCTTTAGGGACAATATTTATAGCTGCAGACAGATCGTCAATTGCTTTCTGATATTGAAGCAACTCAAAATATGACCAACCTCGAACTTTATAAGCCAATTCATCATTGGGATTCAATGCAATCGCCTTGCTGGCATAATCAATTGCCAGATGATATTTTTTATTCTTTCCGACGGATTGTCCCAAATAGGAATATGCTTTCCCGAAAGAAGGGTCTCTTTCGATAGCGGTTGTAAATGCCTCAATGGCTTCATCAGTTTTTTCTTCCTTAATCAGAAAGATCCCTTTCTCCATATAATCAGAAGCGCTAAGTTTCTTTAACGCGCTGTTATATTTGTTTATTTTCGCCGGATCAGGGTTGGAAACGGCAAGTTCTTTCCCCAATTGTTCAATTTCGGTTGCCAAATTATTGGACCGGCCCCTTATTATTTCTAACTCCCTCATTTTTAGTCGATCTTTTCTGAGGCTATCAATTGACGTGATAACAGAAGAAGGATCGGCGGTGATCTTTGCCTTGAGCCAGTATTTAAGGGTATTGCCATCCCATCTTTCCTCAATAATTTCAGCTCTTACAATGCCAGCAGTCAGCACTGTAATTTCGTCTTTCGTAAGTCTGAAATTTTTTACCTCGGTCTGGCTTTCAAGATAGGTTCCAATCTCTTCAAGAAGCAGTCTTTTGACTTGCTCAAGCGCGATAATTCGACAGGATATTTTGCTGTCAATTTCACCGGCTTGATAGGTGTACTCCTTAATGAATGTTTTCATCTCTGCAGAGACAGAGGAGAAGGATGCAAAGAGGAAAAACGCAACCATCAAAAGGACCGTTTTTTTCATAATACACCCCATTTTTCTTCACATCCGGACGACTTATCAACCAGATCGGCTATGTGCCGCCAACCTCGGCGATTGAAATAACCGACGCAGAAATCGGCGCACCGAGAAACCTCAAGGGTGGTGCGGAGTCCTTCGAGAAAGTGATTTTCGATGTTGTCAAATATCTTGGGCATGATGAGTCCTTATGTCGATCCCCCTTCTGTCCCATCAGCTCAAAGTCTGATCTTATAAATGGTACCGAGGGACTGTCGGGCTTCCTGATGAATCCGGGCGGAAAGCCGGAAGGGGGCGAGGGCGTCCCCAAGATGATCATAATATTTAATATTATCAATGATATCCGCGGCAAAGTGGGTGGACATGATCTTCATCTCTTCCTGTTCAAACGGCCCCGCCTCGGAAACGACGAGCTTTCCCATGCCCATGTTCTTTATACAGCGGGCTACCGAACCGATATTGCCGGGGAACTTGGGTTTTTGCAGAACAATGGTAAAATTTTCAAAACGCGCTGAAGTCATATCGTCTCCAATCTAAAGGAGGGCTCAACCCGGAATTCAGTAGCATATTTAGCCAAGTGTTACAATTGTTTCCCCGAATGGAATTTCGGAGGATGGTTAAAGAGACGAAAGCGGAGCGCCACGCTCCTGGATTTACCTGCTGGGGCCAGTTTGTTGCCATGCTTTTTTGCCAGTTAGGCCGCGTTCATTATTTATTATTCTTTTGACATGCAAGGCCTTTTACCTATATCACTATACAATGCAAGGTAGGGTCTCAAATGCAATAATACTGAAAATTCGGGGTGATTATGGTCGTAGTAATCGGTAAAATTCTTCTGGGCCTGGGTTTGATGTTCACAGGCGTTCAAATGCTCTCGTCCGGTCTCAAGCAAGTGGGCAGCAGGCAGTTCCGGATACTGGCAACCCAGTTTGTCTCATCGCGGGCACGTGCCCTGGCTTTTGGCTTGGGGTCCGGGGCAGTTATGCAGAGCACCTCGGCGGCGCTGGTAATCCTGGCAAGCTTGATCAGCTCCGGGATGCTCACAGTCTCGCAAGCGATCACTATCTTGAATGGATTCAGCGTTGGGAACTGCGTCCTCGTCTTTATCGTCTCCCTGGATATTACCGTAGGGGTAATGTTCCTTGTCGGCCTGTGCGGAATCGCGATGTATCTGACAAAAGATGAGAGATACCGCACATATTTCCTCATCGGACTGGGCCTGGGGTTAATTTTCTTCGGAATCGAGATGATGGTTGCCGGGGTTAAACCGTTGCGGCAGGAGGCCTGGTTTACCGGGGCAATGGCATTTAGCCGTGATTATTCCTTGCTTTCGATCATGGCAGGCATGACGCTGGGATTCATAGCCCAGTCCTCAACGGCCGTAGCACTGGTGGCAATAGGCTTGGCGAGGGAAGGTATCCTGACTGGTCCTCAGGCATTCCTGTTCATGTACGGCGCAGCGATCGGTTCGACCATATTCAAGGTGATGATCGGACAGGCGTTTCGCGGCACATCGCGACAGCTTGTACGCTTTGTAAACATGTTCAATGTATTTGGGGCGGTGGTTTTTATTCTGCTCTATTACATAGAGGTCTATGGGCACATTCCGCTGGTGATGGCCCTGCTGAATTCGTTCATCCCAGACCTGGACGATCAGGCAGCCTGGGTGTTCCTGCTGTTTAATATGACATCGGCAATCTTTTTTATTACAATTAATGGGCCGCTGACACGCTGGCTGGCAAGATCTCTCCCGCCATCGGAAGAAGAGGGCCTATCCCATCCCAAATATCTATCGGAATTTCAACCGGAGGACCCGGACACGGGCATAGAACTGATCCGTCTGGAACAGACGCACGAATTGGAACAGATCGCGGCATTTGTCTCTACGGCAAGAGAAGATTATGAAGGTGCTGACCTTGCCACTCGTCATGTTGCCTTCAGATCCCTTGCGAGCGAGGTAGCGGCGTCGACTGCAACGGTTGCAGCCATGCAGATGCAACCCCAGACGGCTAAAAATCATGCCTATTTTCAGACACGTCAGGCTTTGCTTGATCAACTTGCCGACAGTACCGCTGCCGGTGTGAAAATCATCCTGCAGGCAAGAGCGTACCCTTCACTGGAGGAGTTTTCGGACGCTTGCCTGGAATCGATAGACTTCCTGCTGAACTTTGCCGCCGATACTGAAAAAACAAACACTCCGGAGCAGGTCAGGATGCTGCAGGACCTCATTTCCAGCAATGGCCCGACGATGGAACAACTGCGCAAGGCATACATGGACGGCAACAAGCTCGATTCGGCCAATGACAAGGGATGCCTATTGGACCTGACGGTGATGATGGAAAAGATCATTTGGCTGCTTAATCGTCTGATTAGCCTCATGCAACCGGAAAACGAGAAGGCCAAATAGTTTGAAAAATTGACGGGGTGGTGTTCTTATTCAGGTTTTGACAAATCAGCTGATTCTTCCTGTATTTTTGATTAAAATTCATCTTGTCAAAATCGTCATTCATTGATAACTGTGGGCAAAATTGCGAGGTTGAAAAGTCATGGGAGAAGGAATTTCTGATTACACAAAATTCTGTGTGGATCTGAGAAGGCACATGTGGATGGCAGGAGTGGAGACGGAGCTCCGGCGCCTGATCTGGCAGATTGCCGTCACGGGAAAGTACATTTCCGCCAAAATTCATGAATCTAACCGGAAACTGGCGGGATTCAAGAATATGTACGGCGAGGAACAATTGGCCCTGGACAAGAGTTCCGATGCGATCCTGAAAAACCAGCTCCAGTTTTCCGGTTTCGTCCGGGAGTATGCCTCGGAGGAGCAGGATCAGATCGTTCACATTGGGAAAGGGGCGGAAAAGTATTTTGTCACCGCTGATCCCCTGGATGGATCCTCACTTGTGGATTCCAACCTGGCCATCGGCACGATCATCGGCATCCATAACGGCGCCATGTACGGCAAAGGGCGGGATACGATGGTGGCGGCCCTTTATATCACTTACGGTCCCCTGATCACGATGGTCTATTCCGCCGGGAAAGGGACCCATGAATTCGTCCTCAACCGGGAAGGGGAATATGTCCTCTCCCAGGAGAATATACGCCTCAAAGAAAGAGGCGATATCTACAGCCTCGGCGGCCTCCGCAAAGACTGGACGCCGGAACATCTGCGCTTTGTGGAATATCTGGAAGCAGCGGGCTACAAATTGCGGTACAGTGGCGGGTTTGTCCCGGACATCAATCAGGTCCTCATCAAAAATGGCGGCGTCTTTACCTACCCCGCCCTCAAGAAAAGCCCCCATGGTAAGTTGAGGCTGCTCTTTGAACTGCTGCCCATGGCCTTTCTCGTCGAACAGGCAGGGGGTGAGGCGACCGACGGCAGGCAACTTATTCTTGACATTTCCGTGGATGACATCGGACAGCGGAGCCCCATCTATATCGGCAGCCGCTTTGAAGTGGACAAAGCCCGGGAGTTTTTGGAGGAGGCTCAATCTTGATTTATCAGCAACTTGCAGACTTGAAAAAGGGGATGGAAGGGATACTTCGGATCACGGGGGATAACGTGGAGATCCTCGCTGCGGGGTTCCTGCAAAATACATTGATCGACGATTTGATCTATACCGCCGTTTTCAACGATCATGAGGATGTCCGCAAGGCGGCAAGGTGGATCATCCGTAGGACGGGGGCGGCAGCCGGCGTTCATTCGGCCTCGATCCAGTCCCTTTACGAGGCCATGGGGCGCAAGGACGTGGCGGGATTTACGGTCCCGGCCATCAATATTCGCGCCCTCACCTATCATAGCGCCCAGGCAGTGCTCCA
>JGI24730J26740_1001515_pt1 | contig 11535 bp, 10 predicted proteins | sample EPASupsiteSAE347_FD_26740 | JGI IMG/M metagenome (IMG submission 26740)
ACTTTGCCTGCGCAACCGGTTTTATATGATAATCAAGAATGAAGGGATACTGCGGTATGTTTGCCGGGTATTGCCGGTGATCTTTTACGATTTGCCCCGGTTCCTGGCGGTTATTTCCGCGAAGAGGCATAAAATATCCCNAGGATCAGCCACCAGGTCTGGCTTACCTCAGGNAGGAAAAAAGTAAAATCCACCAGGTTGTGCAGCAGGAAGGTTATGGNTGCGATGAACAGAAGGCCGTCTCCCGGGGATGATATCTTTTCTNTTAATTTTTTTATCCCGGTGAAGACAACCGTCCCCGCCAGCCAGAATAAACAAGCNANCCCCGGGATGCCGGTTTCCGCCCAGAATTGCAGATAGGAATTATGGCTGTAGCGCGAGGCCGCCAGGTTGAAATTCGCCAGGCCGCAGCCGATGAACGGATGCAGGCGGATGATATCTAAAGTTTTTCNCCAGTAATCGAGCCGCATTACCGTGGAAAATAACGGCTGATGNTGTTTTGGGGACCATCCGGCGCGCAGGATAAATATCAGGCCCGCGGCCAGTAATATGGAAGACAGGCATATTATTTTGCGTTTATCGATCTTGCCCTGGATGAGGAAGTAAAGTAATACCGCGGCAAAGACGCTCGCGAACGCCCCCAGAGAGCGGCTGAGGAAGAACGCCAGGGCTAAAGGTATGGCCAGCCAGCGCCTTTGTTTATCGGCTAAAGACAACGGGATGAGCATGGCTATGTATCCGGCCAGGGCATTGGGCGTAACGAAAGGGAAGAAAACGCGCCTGGAGCTTATGTAATCGCGGGCAAAGCCGGAGGACATATCCGCATTCAGGAATTCCTCGGTATGCCGGAAGCTGAAAAAATACTGGTAAACCGCCAGCAGGCTGATGATAAAGGCGGTGAATACCATTAGTCTGACGGCCTTATCCCTTTTTTCGGCGTTCCAGGATGAGGCGGCAGCGAATAAGAGTATGCCGGCGAGAAGATCGGCTAATCCGCGGCAAGCCTTTAACATGTCAGGGGCAATGACCGTTGATAATGCCAGGAAGGCGCATAAAAGCAGCAGCGGCGTTTTGAGTTTGTTCTCCAGGGCTAAAGGCGGTTTACGGGTCAGGAAATAAATTGCCAGACAGAGGATCAGTAGCAGCGAGTATGCCGTATTCGCCGGGGTAAAGGCCAGGGAAGAGATAAATGGCCGGATGAATATTAGGATTATAAGGCAGTTGAACATTATGATATAATTTTATAGGAGAGGCGGTTAATGTCAAGTAAAACAGTCGATATTATCATTGTTTCCGCGGGNAGGCAGGATTTCATCCAGCCGCTGTTGGACTCAATAAAAGGGCAGGATCATCCGGTCAGCCGGACCATTATTATTGATAATTCGGTGGACGGTTTATCCTATTGCCAGTCTTTGAATAAAGGGATCGCTTCAAGCTCCTCCGAGTTCATCCTTTGCCTTAACGACGACGTGGTTTTAGAGAAAGATTTTATCAGCCGGGCGGTTGAGGGGTTCGCGGCTGGCGAGCGGGTGGGGATGGTCAGCGGAAAGATAATGCGTTGGGATAAAAAGACCGTTGACAGCTCCGGCCTTTTTTTGAGCGTATTCCTGACCGCGAAGGAAAGAGGGTATGGCTGTTTGGATCGCGGGCAGTTTGAGAAGGAAGGCGAAGTTTTCGGGGTTACCGGAGCGGTCGCTTTTTACCGGCGCAAGATGCTCGANGATCTGGCGGCAGGCGGGAAGATATTCGACGAGGACATGGGTTTTTTTTACGAAGACCTGGATATCGCCTGGCGGGCGCAGAATTCGGGCTGGAGCGGATTTTATGTGCCGCAGGCCCGGGCATACCATTTGCGCGGGGGGACAGCCAGATCCAGCCAGGGGCGCAACCGNAGGTTCAGCCGAAGGTTCCTGGCGGATAATCTTCAGTTCGAGCTGATCAAGAACCGCTACCTTACCGTTATAAAAAATGAGCGGTTGGCGGATCTTTTGATCTGCGCGGNNTTTGTCCTTGTTTATGAANTTGCTTCCTGGGGATACCTGCTTNTATTCCGGCCTAAAGTTTTGAGTTTTATCTTTACCCGCGGAATACCCGTTGGAGCCGCTTTCGCGAAAAGGAGCTTGATCCGGAGGNGCGGGTGATNTTTTTTAAGATACTCGCTCTTGTCCTTTGCGTAGCCTGCGCTGCGCTCTTCCTGGGGGAATTCATCCTGAGGANCTTCACGCTTTATGGGGTCGAGTATTTCGTCCGGCCGAATTTAAAGGATTGGAAAGAAACGAAAGACTCGACGATCCCCTACCGCAATATCCATAATGAAAAGGCTTTTCTGGGGCAGCTGAAACGCAGCATCGCCGAAGGCAGGCTTTCTTCCAGGCCGCAAAAAAGATTCAAGATCATGCTCCTGGGAGATTCTATCGCCATGGGCGGCGAGTTAAAGAGCGGAGAACCTGCTTTCCCGCAGATCATCCGGGAAACGCTCCAGAAGGAATATCCTGGGGTGACTTTCGAGGTGCTGGTCTTCGGGGAAGGCGGGTACAATACCGAGGTTGAGGTAGCCGGTTACGGGAAATACGGCAAAGACTTCGGCCCGGATATGGTGATCCTCGCCTATTGCCATAATGACACCGCGGAGATGTCGCCCACAATACGCCGGATCAACGGCAAAGTCCTCCTGGCATATTATAAGACTTCGTTTTTCTATTTCGACCGCGTTCCGTTCAATCTTCAACTGGGCAAAATATCCCTTTTCGTCAGGCTGATCAATGAGCGCCTGGCCGGGCGTTTCGGCGTTCCTTTGTCGTTCTTGAATATCCGGCTTTGTTCTTTATCCCGGGATAATATCTACCGGGAATTCAAAAAACTCCGGCTGTTGACTTCGGTAAATAAAACCCCGGTCATGGTGGTTGTTTTTCCGTACTTGGAAGAAGAGGATGATTGGAACAGGTCTTGGATGGCCAGGTCTATAAAAGAGTGGTGCGCTGAGCTGGGATTTATGAACGTGGACATCTCCCTGGCCTTTAAGGAATATGGTTACTCCGGCCTGAAGTGCAGCCCCGGCGATCCGGTCCATCCCAACGCCCTGGGGCATAAAATAGCCGCTGAATCTATCGCCGGTGAGGTCAGCGGTTATTACAAGGCTCACCGCGTTATTGACGGCTCGATCTTTCAGGATGTTTCCGCGTCCGCGAAAAGAAATTGATTTAATTAGCCCGGGTAAAATGGTAAAATAATATCCACATGGGAGCCTCGGATGAAATCGCAAAAAAACAACTGGCGGATCAAGCTTGGTTACAAACTTTCGGTGCTTGGTGAATTATTCGCTTTTTTATGGCGGAACAAGCTTTGGTGGATGGTGCCGTTGGTGGCTGTTTTTGTTTTGTTGGGCTGGTGATCTGGCTGGTCCAATCTTCCGCAGTCGTCCCGTTCGTCTACACCTTATTTTAAATGCGCGATCTTGCCGCCAAACTTAAAAAGAGCATTAAAAAGCTGATCGAATTCCAGGTCAGGCTGATCCTCGCTGTTTTTTATTTCATATTAATAATGCCTTTGGGGCTGTTTATTATTATATTCAAGGATTACCTGGAGATCCGCTCCGCGCCATCCTGGAAAAAGCGCCGGCCTATTGGCGATCCGCGGTATTTTCTAAAAGGACAGTGATGTATATTTTAGGCATAAGCTGCCATTATCACGATTCGGCTGCCTGTCTCCTCAAGGATGGGGAAGTGGTTTGCGCGTGCGAGGAGGAGAGGTTAAGCCGGATCAAACACGATAATTCTTTTCCGGAAAAGGCTATCTCCTTTTGTCTGGAGTCGGCGGGTATCAGCCCTAAAGACCTTGATTACGTCGTATTTTATGAAAAGCCATTCCTGAAATTCGAGCGGATCATCAAGACCATCCTTTCCACATATCCCCGGTCTTTCAGCCTTTTTAGCGAGGTTTCCGTCAACTGGCTGAAGGAGAAATTCTGGATCAAAGCCAGGATCCGCGAATGCCTGGATATCCCGCAAGAACGGATACTTTTTTCGGAGCATCATCTTTCCCACGCCGCCAGCTCGTTCTTATGTTCGCCTTTCCGGGAAGCGGCTATCCTTACCTGCGATGGGGTGGGCGAATGGGCCGCTACCTGCCTGGGGGCCGGGCATGCTAAATGGGAAGAGGCCGGGGAGAACAAAATAGACATTTTTGAGGAGATAAGGTTCCCGCATTCACTGGGGCTTTTATATTCTACTTTTACCGCGTTCCTGGGGTTCGAGGTCAATGAGGGGGAATTCAAGGTAATGGGGATGTCGTCTTTCGGCCAGCCCAGGTATGTTGATAAGGTCAGGGAGCTGATAAAATCGGGGCCTGACGCCAGCTTCGAACTGGATATGCGTTATTTCAGCTATCATTATGATACCCGCAGGAGTTTTAACCGCAGGTTCGAGGAATTATTCGGTAAGCCCAGGGATCCGGCATCCCGGTTTGTCACCTCAGGGGCATCTTTGTACGATGATAACGTTATTCCGTCCCGGGAGGAATTGGCGAAGAACCAATATTACGCCGATATCGCCGCCAGCGTTCAACAGGTTTGTTCGGATANCCTGGTTTCTATCGCCGGGGAGCTCCAGAAGAAAACCGGGCTGAAAAAACTTTGCCTGTCCGGCGGGGTGGCGCTGAATTGCCTGGCTAATTCCCGGATACTTAATGAGACTTCTTTTGATGAGNTTTTTGTGCAGCCCGCGGCAGGCGACGCCGGAGGGGCTATGGGCGCGGCTTTGTATGTNTGGCACTGCCTGCTGCAAAAGCCGAGNAAATTCGTCCTTGAGCACGCTTATTTGGGCGCGGCTTTCTCTAACTCCCGGATCGAGCGGATCCTGGCCGAGAAAAATATCGCGTTCGAGTATGTGGCTGATGAGGGAAAATTATTATCCGCTGTGGTAGACGGCCTGGTCGGGCAAAAGGTTATCGGGTGGTTCCAGGGCAGGGGCGAGTGGGGGCCCCGGGCTTTAGGCAACCGTTCTATTCTCGCCGATCCCCGCGATCCGCGGATGAAAGANAAGGTNAATATAAANATAAAGTTCCGNGAGCCGTTCAGGCCCTTTGCCCCGGCTGTCCTGCAGGAAAAAGCCGCGGAGTATTTTGATCTTGGCAAGAGCAAGGATCAATATCCGCTGAAGTTCATGCTTTATACTATAGGGGTGACCAAAAAAGAACTGATCCCGGCAGTAACGCATGTTGACGGGTCCAGCCGCATCCAGATCGTCGAACAAAGTTCCAATCCGCTTTTTTACCGGTTGATCTGCGAGTTTAACCGGCGGACAGGGGTACCTGTTTTATTGAATACATCCTTTAATCTCAAGGGCGAGCCGATGGTCCACAGCCCGGAAGACGCCTTGGCTACGTTCCGGGCAAGCGGCATGGATATGTTGATCATGGGCAATTACATAGTCAGGAAATGAACCGCGAATGAAAATACTCCTTATCGCTCCGCCGTTGTCGTTTGATCTCAAACGCAGGATCTTTCCCCGTTTTCCTCCGTATCTTGTCCTGTCGTCAGCCGCTCAGCTGGAAAAAGCCGGATTTGAGGTTGAGGCGTATGACGCTTATCTGGAATGCGCGGAGATGCAGCAGATTGTCCGGGAGGTATANCGGTCGTCCCCGGATCTGATATGTTTGTGCCCGGCGGACATAACCCGGTTTTCGCCTTTAGAGACCGATATAAAGATAGTTAAAGCCTTAAAATCCGCGTTCCCGGATATACCGGTGGCGATCTTTGGTTTGAGCAAGGAAGGTTGATCAAGGAACTGGCAAAAGCCCTGCCTGAGCTGGATTTTCTGGTTTTAGGCGATCCGGAAGAAGCTCTGGTGGAATTGGCCCAGCGGATCAAGTCCGGCAGGAATGCCGCGGGGATAACCGGTGTCTTTGCGCGTCCTATCTTGCCCGAACAACTTTCCGGGTTCCGGGTCATTGAGGACCTGGATAGATTGGAGCCGCCTGCCTGGCATTTGATCGGCCTTGAGCGTTACCAGTTCTTTCCGCACCGGTATAAAGCGCGCAGCGCTTATCCGGTCGTCGCTTCGCGGGGATGCCCCTGGGGCAGGTGCGTTTTTTGTAAAGGAGTTTCGGTAGCCAGCAGCACATTCTACCGCAGCCGCAGCCCGGAACACTTGTCCGCGAGATAGAAGATGTGGTGAGAGGCAAGGGTTATACCGAAGTGCAGTTCTACGACGGTAATTTTAATACCGAGACCGCATGGCTCAGTGAATTTCTCCGGCTGATCAGGGAAAAAGGCCTGGTTTTTTCATGGTCATGCCTTTGCCGGGTGGATAACATAACCGCTGAAGCCTTAAAACTGATGAAAGAGGCAGGCTGCTGGAATATTACTTTTGGCCTGGAAAGCAGCTCACAGTATCTTTTGGATATAATTGATAAAGGCACTGACCTGGAGCAGGCCAGGAATGCGGTGGGCATGGCCCGCAGCGCCGGCATCGAGACTACCGGTTCGTTCCTTCTGGGCCTGCCCGGAGAAAAACCGCGGGATGTCCTGGACACAGCGGCTTTCGCGGTGAGCATCGGATTGGATTACGCGCAATTTTTTATTGCTAAATGGCACGGCGAAAACCCGCAATTCGCGGGGCAGGGGACGCTGCTTGAGGAATGGGATTATTCCCAATTCGATTTCCGCGGCCGCGTTTTTGTGCCCGGCGCGTATAAGGGGCTGGAGCATTTGAAAATGGTCCAGCGGGAGGCGTACCTGAAGTTTTATTTGCATCCTCGCACGGTCATCAAACATTTGCGCAAGGCCGGGTCAATAGCCGGGGCCAAAAAACTTTTTCTGGGCATGGTAACTTTGCTTAAATTGAATAAAGAAAAGATATGATGAAAATATCCGTCCCGCATAATTGGCAGCCTGATCTGCTCGACGAGATTGACCTGAGCGCTGTCGGGGATTTCTACGGTAAACTTGAAGGCGACGCGGCCGGCGGAGGCAGGGCGTCGAATATAAGCGTGCCGATAACCCGGAAAAAACTGGCTGAGGAGATCAAGCGCATCCATTCCCGCGGCCTGCGTTTTAATTATCTGCTCAACGCCACATGCGCGGATAACCTGGAATTGACCCGGAGCATGCAGAATGACTGGCCCGGCTGGTCGATTGGCTTGTTGAGATCGGGGTTGACGGCGTGACAGTATCGCTGCCTTATATGCTGGAATATGTGCGCAGGCGCGCCCCGCGGTTTTTCCTGACCGTATCAACAATGGCGCACGTGGACAGCCCGGAAAAGGCCCGTTCATGGGAAAGTGCCGGCGCGGACAAGATCACCCTCGACGAAGTTACGGTAAACCGCAACTTCGCGCGCCTGGAGGCGATCCGCGCCGCGGTGCGCTGCAAACTTCAGTTGATAGTGAATAACAACTGCCTGCACGATTGCCCGTTTACCATCGCGCACGCCGCTGCCGGTTCGCATGCTTCGCAGTCGGGGCACTCCACAAAAGGGTTTACCCTTGATTTTTACCGGATGTATTGCTTGTACACCCGTTTGAGCGATCCGGCGCAATTTATCCGCGGTGACTGGATCAGGCCGGAAGACCTGCATATTTACGAGGATATCGGCATAGATAATATAAAATTGGTGAGCAGGGGTATGTCTACCGCGGCCATGCGCCGGATAGTGGCGGCGTATACCTGCCGCAGGTACGAAGGCAATTTCATGGATATTCTGCCGAGCGCCGGAAAGAGCCTGGTTTTTACCAAAGGCATAGGAACTTTACGCGCTTTGCGCTATTTCTTCCGGCCGGGCTCGGTGAATGTTTTTAAATTAATGCGGATTAAAAAGGCATTGTCGGCGATGGAAGGGCTGGTCTCGATAGACAACCGCAGCCTGGATGGTTTTTTTGAGCGGTTGCGCGGCTTGGGCTGCTGCGGCAAAGTCCCTTGCCATGAATGCCGGATCTGCGATGAGACCGCTAAAAGCGCGGTGGTTGTGGACAAGGATAAATTGGCGCGTGTTTGCGCTGATGCCCGGGCAGTGATCGACTCATTTGTTTCCGGCGACATCTTCCGCTACCATTAACCTGTAGACGTTGTAGCTAACTCACTGTATAATAACGAGTTACAAATAAATGTTTTATTCGTTAAACTATTAATTTTTAGACCATAAAACATTTATTTGTAATATCTTCTGGGACATAGAATTACGTACAACGTCTACAGGTGGTATAGAAAGGTTGATGTAGGATGAAAATACTTTTGATAAATCCGCATTCTTCGTTGATCGCTAAGAGCTGGGCTTACAGCCGGTTTTTTACGCCGATCGCTCCTCTGGGCCTGGCGTATATCGCTGCGGTCTTGCGCAATAATGGTTTTTCTGTGGAGATCATCGATCAGTTTGCCCAGCAGATGAATGAAGACGATCTGCTTTCAGCTATCAAGGATAAAAACCCGGATGTCGTCGGTTTCGCGGCGTTGACCCCGGTGGTTCCGGATCTTAGGCGTATTTGTTCCCGGTTGAGACAGGAAGGCGGCAAGGCGTTTATCGTTATGGGCAATATCCACGCGACATGTTTCCCCGATGAGATGCTGGCTGAAGGTTACGCGGACGCGGTTGTCCGCGGAGAAGGTGAATTTTCCATGCTGGAATTATGCCAGCGGCTGAAGAACCGGCAGGATCTTTCCGGGGTTGCCGGGGTAAGTTACCGGTCCGGCGCAAAGATAATACATAATCCCGACCGTCCGCTTATGGATGATCTTGATGTTTTGCCGTATCCGGCGTGGGACCTGCTTGATCCGGATCTTTATACTGAAGTCCCGCTGGCCGCGATACAACGCGCCAGGGCTTTACCTATAATGTTCTCCCGTGGCTGCACCCACCGTTGTTATTATTGTTCGCAGGATAAGCTTTATCCGTCGGTCCGTGTGCGCCGCCTGGAAAGCGTGGTGGATGAAATGGACCATTTTAACCGCACGATGGGCACCAGGTTTTTCGGGTATAACGACGCTTATTTCCCTCTTGATGAACAAATGGGCCTGGATTTCTGCCGGCTGGTCATTGAGAGAGGGCTGGATAAAAGACTGAAATGGTGCGTGGAAACCCGGGTGGATAAGGTAAGCGCCAGTCTCTTGAAGCAAATGAAAGCTGCCGGATGCCATCTGATCATGTTCGGGGTGGAGGTGGGTAATACCGCGGTCCTTGACCGGTTGAATAAAGGGACTACCCTTGATCAGGCGCGGGAGGCTTTGCGTTTGACCAGGGCTTCCGGGATCATCAGCCAGGGATTGTTCATCCTCGGACTTCCCGGTGAGACGGTCGCCACTTGCGAAGATACCATCCGTTTCGCCAAAGAGCTGGACTGTGACCTGGTTAAGTTCAATATCGCCATGCCTTATCCCGGTTCGCGTTTTTTCGAGGATTACCGCCGCTCACACGCGCTTGCCGGTTATGAAAAATTCACCAGCTGGGTCGATTGGACCGGGGACAGCGGAGAACTGGTTTACAGCCCGGAGGGGATGAGCGGGCAGACCCTGCGGTATTTGCAGCGCAAAGCGATGTTCTCGTTTTATTTTCGTCCTCGGGTTATCTTCCGGCATCTCGCCGGGCGCACGATAAGCATCCGCAATTTCCTGCTGGGCGGTGCGTGGCTGATATCGTTGTTCTGGTCAGCGATGATGCACAGGATATTTCCGGCATCATCCGGAGCGAAAAAATGATGGAATTGTGCGTTCCCACAAATTGGGATGATCGTTTGCTTGAACGGATACGCAACCGCGATGGCGGCCGCAGGATAACCGAGATCTACGGGAAACTGCCTTTTGACGCCGTAGGGGGAGGCAGGTCGGCTTTCGCGCTGGCTTTTATTTCCCGCGGGCACGCGCGCAGGCATATCCGGAAGGTCCGCGGCCTGGGAATACGGTTTAATTATCTTCTTAACGCCATGTGCCTGGATAACAGCGAATTTACCCGGGCAGGGCAAAAGCGCATCTCAACTCTTCTGGACTGGATCGTGTCGTCGGGCGCGGATAAAGTGACTGTGTCGAATCCCTATTTATTCATGTGGATACGCAGGCGCTATCCTCAGTTGGGGGTTTGTGTTTCGACGATATCCGGAGTGGATACGGTCAGCCGGGCAAAATTCTGGGAATCTCTGGGCGCGGACACGATCACCCTGCATAACTCGGCGGTGAACCGCGATCTTAACCTTATCCGCCAGATGCGCAAGGCCTTGGCCTGCAGGATACAGGTGATCGCCACTAATTCCTGTTTGCTGGATTGCCCGTTTTCCGAGTTCCACAATCTTTCGACTGGCCACGCCTCGCAGACCTGGCACCGCTGCGGGAGTTATTTTTTTGATCATTACGTTTTACGCTGCCGGTTTTTCCGGATCGCGGACCCGGTCCGTTTCATCCGCTCGGATTGGATCCGGCCTGAGGATTCACAGATCTACGAAGATCTGGGGATCGACAGCCTTAAATTGACCGATCGCCAGTTATCCACCCCGGCGCTGATGAAGATCGTCGAGGCATACTTAGACCGTTCCTATGAAGGGGATTTATTGGAGCTGTTTTCGACGTTAAGGGGTTTTTCCTGTTTAGACCACCGGGGCGTCCTGCGNAAAATACTCGCCTTGATCACTCAACTGCCCGGGGCATTAGCCGCCAGGAGATTTANGGATTGTTTTGAGAAACTCAAAGTGCGTATCGATAACCGGGCGCTGGACGGGTTTGTGGCCGGTTTGCCTGCCGGNTGTACCGGCCGGGATTGCCGCGATTGCGGTTATTGCCGCGCTGCCGCGCAACGCGCGGTAAAGATAGACGAGCAATACAGGGTATCCGCCTGTAAGCGTTTTGAGAATGTTCTCGCGGAGCTTTCCACCCGCGGGCTGACCGGGAGATAAGATGGGGAACGCGCCAAACATAAAACGTAAAAGCATTTATGTATTAACGCTGGTATCCATTTTTTTATTGCTGGAGATATCCGCGCGGTTTATCCTGCCTGACGCGAAATTGAGCAGGCTGGAATCGATCTTGAGGATACTGGAAGAGGATGCCGGTTTGTTCTGGAAGGTAAAGCCGCGCCTGGACACGGTCTTCGAAGGCGCGCGGGTGCGGACTAATTCCCTGGGGTTAAGGTCCGATGAGATCCTCCCGAAGAAGGACGGGACAATGAGGATATTATGCCTGGGGGCATCGCCGACTTTTGGCTGGGGAGTGCAGGTAGATCAGGCATATCCCGCGTTGCTGGAGAAAAGATTAGCGCAACGTTTTCCCGGCCGCAAGATCGAGGTCATTAACGCCGGCCAGATCGGATATACCTCGTACCAGGGGCTTATCCTGCTGGAGCGCCGCCTTTTAAAGTATTCCCCGGATATTATCACGGTTTCGTATGTGCTTAACGATATAGACAGATACAGGTTTTTCAGGAATGACAGCTTAAGCGACAAAGAACTTCCGCCGGGCAATCTCCTGTCAACTTGTTTTAACAATATCCTCGCGAACAGCAGGTTTATGCTGGTTTTGCGCCGGGCAGTTTTCGGAGTATTATCGCGCGACAATAAGTTTGC
>JGI24730J26740_1001548_pt1 | contig 11400 bp, 8 predicted proteins | sample EPASupsiteSAE347_FD_26740 | JGI IMG/M metagenome (IMG submission 26740)
GGAGAAACCATGAGAACGCTCGTATGGATTGTGTTTGCGGCCTGTCTGTCCCATGGCTTTGTGGCGGGCGCGGGGCCGGTGGGCGCCATGCCCGCCGTGGCGGCTCAAATGGTCGGACCTGAAGCCGTCTGGCAGCCTGGACCTCGATTCATCAATACGGTGCGCCAAAAATGCGATTCGCTGGTTGGATCGCGACTCGATGATTGTTTTGCGTCGGTCATGCGGAAGGCGGGACCTTCGCCCGAGGCGATGGCTTTCACAAAGATAGTTGACAACGAAGGCTATCTCAGCGCCTTTCGCCAGGCGGGTCCGGTAGGGATCGCTTACGTTGCGTACCCGTTGAAGGCGAACCAACGCACGGGCATCCTCCTGGTGAATGGAAGTCCTCCCGTTATCGACGTGGACGACTTCGGATCGCTGCCGGAAAAGGATTTGAAGCAAGACCCGCTCTACCGGGATCTCCTGAAGGGGTATCCGGCGGTCAGCCTGTGGCCCGGAGATCGTTCCCCCGGCGCTTCCCCCGCCGTGCAGACCTTGAAGGATGAGGGAACGGCCCTCGTTTTCCGCTATCACCTTCAGGACGGGTGCGGTGCGTGCAAGGTCGTGGGGTATGCCCATTTTGCCTTTGATTTCGATCCGGCCGGAAAGTTTCTCGGTATGAGGTTCTCGAAGGTCGAAAAGGTTGCGGGATCTACACCCGGGGCCGGAGGAAGCATGAAGAGCGGAAAGGGTGGATCGAGCAAAGGAGGGACCTTCCATGTGACCGTCGGCGAGGAATTCAAAATCACCCTGGACTCGAATGCCACCACCGGTTTTCAATGGAGTCTCGCGGTGCCGGTGGATGAATCCGTTGTGAAGCTCGTATCGAATGCCTACGAAGCCCCGCAAACCGCGCTGGTAGGCGCCGGCGGCAAAGAAGTGTGGACTTTCAGGGCGGTGGGCCGCGGCCGGACGGAGATCCGCATGAAGTACTCCCGCTCGTGGGAGAAAGGAACGGTGCCTGCCAGGGGCGCCGTCTTCTCCGTGAGGGTGGAATGATATCGATTTCCGGTGGGGAACGGGAGCATGCGACGGTGGGTGGGAGGGGAGCCCTCATGCAACGACCCTGGCGGGGGGGGCGGGGCGGATTTGCCGGAGGAGCAGGCCCGGGATGCCGGTCTTGAAGTGGAGCAGCCGAAAATTTCCTTGTAAATCCGCCACGAAAATGGGATTAATCCGGCTGTGTGCTCGGGGATTTTTTCCCGGCGCTTTGCAGGGGGAGGGATGGTTCCGGCCCGCGTCAAATCCTCGTTCGGGCGCTTCTCGGAGGATGGGCCGGACTGCGGGGCGCTCGGGGGCGTTCCGATGCAACACCAGGGATCACGCGAATCAATTCTCAGAGGAGAAAAAGATGGAGCAGGGAAAAAGAAGAGCAGTACTGCTGACCTTATTTTGCTTGATTTTCCTTTTCTCATCTCCCCGGGTCGTTCGATCGCAGGGTTCCCCGGGGCCAGGGCAGGCAAATCCCGAAGTGGCGAAACCTCCGTCGCGGATCGAGCAGATAAAGATGGAACAGAGGAACGGGGCACTGATCTTTGCGGCTTCCCGGGGGTACACCGGCGAGGTTGGGAGGCTGATCGACGAGGAAGGGGCCGACGTGAACGCGAGAGACGGCGAAGCCATGACCCCGGTCATGCTGGCGTCGTTGATGGGGCACAAACAGACCGTGGAACTTTTGATTGAGAAGGGCGGCAACGTCAATTTCCGCGACATCCATGGAGCCACGGCTCTCATGGAAGCGGCATGGGGCGGCCACCCCGAAATCGTGAATCTACTCCTGGAACGCGGGGCGGATCCAAACCTCAAGAGCAGCAACGAGGTTCCGCGCTTGAAAAGGAAAGGGATAACCGCTCTCATGGCCTCTTGCGTGAACGGGAACGTCCAAATCGCCCGGCTGCTGCTGGAGAGCGGCGCCGAGGTCGATGAGAGGGACGATGACGGGCTGACCGCCCTTTCGTATGCCTCCAAATACGGTGGCGTGGAAATCGTGAAAATGCTGCTGGCCAGGGGTGCAGACCTTGAAATCAAGGACCAGTACGGCCGACCGCCCCTCATGATTGCCGCGATCCACAACCACATCACGGTGCTCCGCCTGCTCATCGGGGCTGGAGCCAACCTGAAGGCCAAAGATAAGAACAATATGACCGCCCAGTTCTACGCTCAGTCGCTGGGTTACGACGATGCACTGTCGTTACTCCGGAGTGCGAAGCGGGAGATGGCGAGTGGTTACTACTAAGCGAATTCCCGTCATTTGGGCGTCTGGCTGTTCCGTGGATTTGCGTGCTGGAATGGGGTCGCCTCTGCTGGATGCCCCTGGGGAAGCCGAATCCGGGGTGTGGAGCGGAACGGGAGAGTTCGGGAGGTTCACCGCAAGCAATCCATGCACATGAAATTTCAGGCCGTACTTTTCGATGTTGACGGAACGTTGTTGGATACGCTGGAAGATCTGGCCGATTCGATGAACGGCGTTCTTCGGGCCGAGGGCTTTCCGGTTCACGATCTGGAAGCATACAATTATTTCGTGGGTGAGGGCATGGCGAATCTCGTGCGTCGCACTCTGCCCGAAGACCGACGCAACGATGAAGCCGTCGTGCGCCGGTGCCTGGCTTCCATGGCGGAAGAGTACGGTCGGCGGTGGAAGGAAAAAACCCGCCCCTACCAGGGAATCCCCGAACTCCTCGACGCGCTGCAGCGGCGCGGCGTCAAAATGGCCATCCTCTCGAATAAGCCGGATAATTTCACCAGATTGATGGTGTCGCAACTCTTGCCCGGATGGCGATTCGAAGAGGTGCGCGGGGAACGGCCCCCGACCCCTCGGAAACCAGATCCGACGGCTGCTCTTGAGATCGCGAGCAACCTGGAGGTCCATCCCGGGCGGTTTCTGTACCTCGGGGACACAGGGACCGACATGGAGACGGCCTGCCGGGCGGGTATGTACGCGGTGGGCGCACTATGGGGCTTTCGCACAGCGCGCGAACTGACGGCCGCCGGCGCGAAGACGCTCATCGAGAGGCCGCTCGATTTCATGCAGTGTTTCGAGGCTTGAAGCCCCTCAAGAGTTGAGGCTGCGGGCGCTTTGCGCTCCATAAATAGGGAGGAATCTGAATGAAGAGACATGCTATGAAGGTCGGTTCGATGGTTTTGTTAGCGGGCGTGGCGGCGCTTCTGGCCGTTGGCAGCGCGCGCGCCGATGTATTCATGAAACAGAAGGTGCACCGCGACGCGTTCCAGATGATGGGGCAGAGCCAACCGGCGAGCGATACCGTCCAGACCATGTGGATGGCGGCGAACATGATGAGGCACGATGATGACAAAATGAGCGTGATTGTCCGGCTGGACAAGAAGATGATCTATTACCTGGACAATACCCGAAAGAGCTACTTCGAGATGCCCATGGACTTCGGAAAGGCCATGGCGAGCATGGGAGAGGCCAAAGGCGGGGACGACAAGGAGATGGAAGAGGCCATGAAGATGGCCCAGGGCATGTTCCAGATGAAAATAACCGTCTCCGACACGGGTGAAAAGAAGAAGATCGGCAACTGGAGCTGCAGGAAATACATACGCGAGATGGCCATGGGAATGGGTCCCGTGACGTCCGAGGTGTGGGCGACGGAAGACCTCAAGATGGATTTCGATCTCTACGCGCAGTTCAGCGCGGCCATGCTGGCCATGCAGCCGGGAGCGAAGGAATCCGTCGACCAGGCCGCTACGGAGATGAAAAAGATCAAGGGGGTGCCGGTCTTGACCACCACTACGACCAACGTCATGGGCGCTGCTATGAAATCGACGGAGGAATTGCTGGAGTTCAAGGAAGGCAAAGCGCCGAACGGGATCTTCGAGGCGCCCGCCGATTATAAGAAGCAGAGCGCTCCGATGGGGGGATCGCCCAAGGGCCGTCAGTCCGGTCCTCGCTCGAAGACCCAATAGCCGGGAAGAACCGGCCAAAGGCGCTCACGGACTGCACCTTTCCGCGGCCTGCGGGAGTCTATGGCCGGGAGTGCAATGCCTGCCGGCGTGAGAGATTGAATTTTCCAATCAAAGGTTCCCTTTCTTGAAAAGGAAAGGGAACCTTTCTGCCAGCATTTTCGCCGTCATCTCTTTACCTCCGACCCTGAAAGATACCGGACTTTTGAGCTTCCCAAGACCAGGCCCGTAATGGAGGAGCACCGCTGTCATGAACTGGGATGCACATGTGGTTACGGAACACGGGCCGAGCTTCCGCCGGATGTGACACAAACCAGTTCGGTCCTGGAGTTCGCAACCGTTCAGGGGGTACATCCGTAAGCCAATGAAACAGCTCCGTCTTTGACCGCACCGCTTCTAACCCGCCCGGCGGGCTCAGTGGAAAACGGGATGGGCTTCCAATTCAGGCGCCTTTCCATCGAAGTCCTCACATAATGATTCGGGAATAGAAATGGAGGGATGGCCCCCTCGACGCGCCTGAATTGGACGGCGGTCATGGGGGCCGTCGTGTGAAAAAATGCGCGGCGCCTTCGCCTGTGCGCCCCGTCGATATGCCGCCCATAAAAATTCTTGACAAGGCAAAAATCCTGAATAATATGGTTATAGCTAATATAACATAATGTTATATTAGTGAACAAAGATATACGAACTTTTGTGGTTATTATTTAGTGGCAAGAATGGGCCAGGGTCTGACGATATGCCGGTGAAGCTAAGCCCCATGGTGCCCCTCATGGTGTGATTCAGCGGACCTCCCGCTCTCAAACAGTCTGAACAATCCGAAGGTATGCAGCCTCAACAGAGGATGGCGGCGCGCGCCTCTCCGTCGGGAAGGAGAGGTTCTTTTGCGCCGATAATGGAAGGATGCCCATAGTAGAAGGGAGTGAGGGACCATGAACTTGTGCAAACCCAATTCAAATGATGCAACGCTGACCTTCAATCGCTCGAAGAACGTGGCCGCCATGAGCGGCTTGTGCTCGCGGTGTATTGACGGCTGCAGGGGAAACTGTGAGGTCTTCCAGTGCACCTTCCGGGGACGAGAGGTGATCTACCCCGGTCCCTTCGGCCAGATTACTGCGGGTGCGGACAAAAACTACCCCGTGGACTATTCACATCTGAACATTCAGGGTTATGCACTGGGGGCGATGGGATTGCCCGAAGGGACGGAGGCGGGTCCCGACACGGCCGTTTTCCCGTCGGTCAGTACGGAAACCGAGTACGGCTGGGATCTCAAGGTGAAGATGAGCCTGCCGGTTTTCACGGGTGCTCTCGGTTCGACTGAAATTGCCCGCAGGAACTGGGAACATTTTGCCGTGGGAGCGGCCATAAGCGGCGTCACGCTCGTTTGTGGCGAAAACGTGTGTGGAATCGATCCCGGACTCGAGCTGAACGGCAACAAGAAGATCGTGAAATCGCCGGAAATGGATCGTCGGATCGAGGTTTACAACCGCTACCGCAACGGGCTTGGCGAAATACTCGTGCAGATGAACGTCGAGGACACCCGTCTCGGCGTTGCGGAATACGTTCTGGATCGCCACGGACTCGAATCCATCGAGTTGAAGTGGGGACAGGGCGCCAAGTGCATCGGGGGCGAGATCAAGGTGGACAGTATCGAGCGCGCCCGCGAACTCCAAAAAAGAGGCTACATCGTTACCCCCGATCCTTCGAGTCCCGTTGTCGAGGCGGCTTACAAGGACGGGGCCATCAAGGAATTCGAGCGCCACAGCCGACTCGGCTTTGTGAGCGAGGATGGTTTCCTTGCGGAAGTCGAGCGATTGAGAAAGCTCGGCTTCAAGCGGATCACCCTCAAGACGGGAGCCTACAGTCTGCGGGAACTGGCCATGGCCATCAAATGGGGCGCCAGGGCGAAGATCGACCTTCTGACCATAGACGGGGCGCCGGGGGGCACCGGAATGAGCCCCTGGCGGATGATGGAGGAATGGGGCGTCCCGAGCATCTATCTCCACTCCGCGGCTTACGATTTCTGCCGCAGGTTGGAGGAAAAGGGCGAGAGGGTTCCGGACATCGCTTTCGCGGGCGGATTCTCCAGCGAGGACGGAGTATTCAAGGCCCTTGCCCTCGGCGCTCCCTACGTGAAGGCGGTTTGTATGGGCCGTGCCCTGATGATTCCAGGCATGGTCGGGAAGAATATCACCGAATGGATGAAGAAGAACGACCTTCCCAAGACGGTCAGCCAGTTCGGCTCGACGGTCGAAGAGATCTTCGTCTGCTACGAAACGGTCAAAGAAGCCGTGGGATGCCAGGAAATCGACAACATTCCTCTTGGCGCCATCGGGATATACAGCTATGCGGATAAGGTCAAAGTGGGGCTTCAGCAGTTGATGGCCGGCGCACGGCGCTTCAACGTCTCCGCCATCAGCCGCAAGGACCTCATGTCTCTCACCGAGGATTGCACCAGAGTCACCGGCGTGCCGTTCGTCATGGATGCCTATAAGGATGAAGTGGACGCCATCCTGAACGGTTAGACTGCAAGCGGGGGGGCATGCGGCTCCCCGAACCATTGGAGACGGGCCCCGTCCTACTTTTTCGGCGGGGCTTTTTTCATCTTTTGCGGTGATCTCTCCGGGGCCATGGGGACATACGGATGCGCCACAAAGCGATCCCTCCCCCGCGACATGGGAGGGTCGCGACGCCAACCGAAAGGCATGTCTCCGGTTCAATCGCCTTTGGCCAGGACCGTCAAATCTTCTTCCACGATATGGGAGACCTTGCCCGCGAGATGCGAACTGTAGCGGGCGAACATCCAGAGTTCCGGAATGATTTCCGAAACGATCTCTCCTTCGTCGAAAACCCGCACGATGGAACTTTCGGAAACCACTACCGCGACGGCGTTCGTCTGCCGCGTTATAGACGCCGCCGCCATGTGCCTGCTGCCGAGTCCGAGGGGCAGGTTGATGCCTTCGGAGAAGGCGTCGATGTATCGGCACGCCGAAATGACCACGCCGTTATCCGCCACCAAGAAAGCGCCGTCCAACTGAGCCAGTTCCTTCATGGTCTCGCGCATGTCCGGATCGTCCACGTGTTTCAGGTGGTCGGGATGCCCGAAGAGCGGGTCCAGAATGAGGTTGCGGGAGAGCATCAGCACCGCTTCGGCGTCGGAGACGACGAACATCGTTCCGATCTTTCGCCCTTCCCTTCCTTCTCGCGCGATCTCGACGGCGAGTATGATGACGTTCTTGAGGGTCTCGATATTGACGCCCCTCTTTTCGTTGCAAACGTCGCAGAAAATCTCCTCGGGCGCTGTCATGTACTTTTTCATTTCCCATCCATTTTCCGGCGGTGTCGCCCCGTACCCATGCTCCGGGGCAGGGCAAAGGCATTAGCGGCGATAAGAATCGATCCTTCCATCATCGTCATATGGCGTTGGGCCCCTATTCCTCCGACGCCGGGAAACACACCGGATATGCCCCAAAGATAAGGCCTGGAGCCGCCAATGAAAAGACGGCTCCAGGCCAAAATGCGCTTGACCGTCTCCGGGGAGCGTGATAGTCAAAATTGTTCCTGAAATGGATATGTCTTTATAGACAGTTAATCGTTACCTCGTCTCGGCAATAATAGATCCAAGGCATAAATGGATGTCGTTCATCGACGCGGGCATGGCGTCCGTCGTTTGGGAGGCCGTGCAACGTTTGGCTGGTCACCCTTAATCGGTTGTGAGGAGAGGAGGTCGTCATGAAGAGAAGGTTGTTGCCCGTTCTTTTTGCTTCACTGCTCCTGGCGATGGTTGCAGGCCAGGGGGTTGCGGCCGAAAAGCCCGTCAAGATCGGATTCGTCTACATCATGTCAGGCCCCGCAGCCACCTATGGGCAGTTCGCAAAACAGGGCGCAGAACTGGCCATGGATGAAATCAACAAAGCGGGCGGCATCAACGGACGGAAAGTCGAGGGTCTGTTCGAGGACGACACCGGAAAATCGGACGTGGGGATTCGCGTCATCCGCAAGCTGGTCTATGAAAACGAGGTGGACGCGGTGATGGGCATCGACTCGAGCGGGGTCGCTTCTGCGGTCGCTCCGGTCATGAAGGAGTTGAAGACGCCCTTGATCATCACGCACGCCGCGGTGCCCGACGTCACGGGCGCCAACTGCAACCGCTACGTCTTCCGGATCGATTTGAACATCAACCAGAACGTCACCATGGCGTCCGCCATAGCCGCGGATCTCAAGGCCAAGACCTGGACCACCGTCGGCCCGGACTACTCCTTCGGGCGCCAGTCCTGGGAATATTTCCAGAAGTACCTCGCCAAGAAGAAACCCGACGCCACCTTTCTGCCGGATTCGGACGTGGCTTTCCCGCCTGTCGCCACCACGGATTTTTCCGCCTTCATCACCAAGGTGATGAACTCGAAGGCCGACGGAGTTGTCATCTCCCTTTGGGGAGGGAACCTCATCGACTTCGTGCGGCAGGCATCCGACATGGGATTTTTCGACGGCAAGCGCGAGGTGCTCATGACCCTGGGCGCAGCCACCGAAGTGCTTTACGCGCTGAAGGATAAGATGCCCGAGGGCGTCTGGGTGGGTACCCGCTACTGGTTCCAGGCCAATGACAGCCCGGTAAACAAGGCTTTCGTGGACGCCTACAAGCAGCGGTTCGGCGTCTTCCCCTCCTACAACGCTCACGGGGCGTACAGCGCGGTGAAGGCCTACGCGGCTGCCGCCGCCAAGATCAAATCGGTGGACAAGGAAAAGATCATCGGAGCGCTCGAGGGCCTCGCGATCGATCTGCCCATCGGGCCGACCACCATCCGTCCCGAAGACCACCAGGCAATCAGCGACGGCGCCTGGGGCAAGACGGCCGCCGATCCCGAAATGCCCATCCGCATCCTGAAACCCATACGGCGCTTTGCAGGCAAGGACATCACGCCGACGGTAGCGGAAACCGGCTGTGTGATGAAGTAAGCGGTCAAGGACTCCCGCCGGGAAGGGAGAGGGCGGCGCCGGTCGCTCTCTCTTTTTCTCCGGCTCCGAGAGGAAAGGTTCACTTTTGGAAGGCATACTGGCCAACCTCTTGAATGGACTGTCCTGGGGGATGCTCCTCTTCCTGATCTCGGTGGGGCTCACCACCGTTTTCGGGGTGATGGGGGTGCTCAACTTCGCGCACGGGTCCCTCTTCATGCTGGGGGCCTACCTGGGCATGCAGTTCGTGCGCTGGTTCGGCTCCTTCTGGTTGGGGCTGCTGCTCGGCCCGCCGATCGTCGCCGTGCTCGCGGCATTCATCGAGCGTTTCCTGCTCAGGCCCGTCTACGGACGGGACGTGAGCTTCCAACTCCTGCTCACCTTCGGTCTCATGCTTTTCCTTGACGATGGCGTGCGGCTCGTCTGGGGGCCGGCCTATCACGTGGTCAACCCCCCCGCGATCCTCGATGGCGTCATCCATGTGTTTTCCTATAGTTACCCGGTGTACCGCATCTTCCTCGTGGTTCTCGGTCCGCTGGTGGGCGGGGCGCTCTGGGCCTTTTTCGCGTTCACACGCTGGGGCAAAATCCTGCGGGCGGCGGCCATGGACCGGGAGATGGCCGAAATCATCGGGGTCCGCGTACCCGTATTGTTCACGGCGGTCTTCGCGTTCGGAGCCTGGCTGGCCGCCCTCGGCGGGGCGCTCGCCGCGCCGCACCAGAGCGTCGGGCCCGCCATGGGCGAGCGGATCATCATCGAGAGCTTCATCGTGGTGGTCATCGGAGGAATGGGGAGCTTCCCCGGCGCGTTCGTCGGAGCGCTCATCCTGGGACTTCTCAACTCCTTTGCGACGACCTTGATGCCGGACGTGCAGATGGCTCTCCCGTACATCCTGCTGGCGTTCGTCCTTCTGACCCGGCCGCGGGGGCTTTTCGGGGAGGAGACCTGAGATGCGGAACATTCTGCGCGGCCCCTCCATCGCGGGACTTGTAGTGGTCGCGGCGCTCGTTGCGGCGCCCTGGGCGCTTTCCATGTACGGGGTCATCGTGCTGACCGAAATCCTCATCATGAGCCTCTTCGCCATGAGCTTCAACCTGCTCTTCGGCTACACGGGACTGCTTTCCTTCGGGCAGGCCGGGTTTTTCGGCGCGGGGGCCTACTGCGCGGTGCTCACTCTCATCCACGGACCTTCGTCCCTCTGGGCCGCCCTGGGGGCTGGGTTCCTGGGCGGGGCGCTCCTGGCGGTCCCCATCGGGTGGCTGAGCGTGCGGCGGGATGAGATCTACTTTGCGATCCTCACCCTCGGTTTCGGGATGATGCTCTTCACCGTGGCTCACAACTGGCGTTCCGTGACGGGGGGGAGCGACGGTCTCGGGAATTTCACCCTGCCGGAACTCAACCTTTTCGGGTGGACCGTTTCCCTCTTCAACCCCAGGTACTTCTATTTTCTCGTGCTCTTCATCGTGGTCGCCGGCGTGCTGTTCCTCCTGAGGGTGGTGCATTCGCCGTTCGGACTGCTCTTGAAGGGGACCAGGGAGAACGGCAACAGGGTTTCCTTCGTCGGCGCCAACGTTCGCTCGGTGCGCCTCTTCGCCTTCGTCATCGCGGGCGCCCTGGCCGGACTGGCCGGTGCGCTCTTCGCCTTCTATAACCGGATCGCGTCTCCGGAGATGCTGCACTGGGCGTTTTCCGGGAAAGCCGTCCTCATGACCATCCTCGGGGGGGCGGGCGTCTTCCTGGGACCCGCCGTGGGGGCAGCCATCTTTTTCGTGCTCGAACACTTCATCACCGCGTATACCACGAACTGGATGATCTTCCTCGGGCTGATCCTGGTGGTGCTGGTGCTGCTCTTCCCGAAAGGGGTCCTGGGCAGCGTGCTGAGTTTTCTCGCCCGAGTTCGAAAAGGCCGCGAACCATGACCCGACAGACCATCCTGGAAGTGCGGGACGTGAGCCGGAGCTTCGGAAAGTTCATGGCCTTGAGCCGCGTTTCGCTCTCCATCGAGACCGGCCGGCTCTGCGCGCTCATTGGACCCAACGGCGCGGGCAAGACCACGTTCTACAACGTCGTTTCAGGCCGCTACCGTCCCACAACGGGGAAGGTTTTCTTTGATGGCCGCGACATCAGCGGTTCGCCGCCCCATCGGCTGGTGGGCATGGGGCTCCTCCGGTCCTTTCAGATCACCAACATCTTTCCTGCGCTGACGGTGCTCGAGAACGTGCTCGTTCCACTGGTGGTCCATCACGGCAGGAGCTTTTCCATCCTGAGGTCCATCGGGAAGCAAAGAGACCTTGCCGAAGAAGCGGAGGGAATCCTGGAGCGAGTGGGCCTCACGGGTCTTTCCGGCCGGACGGTTTCAACGCTCGCCTACGGCGACAAGCGGCTCATCGAGATCGCCATCGTGCTGGCGCGGCGGCCCAGGCTGGTCCTCCTCGACGAACCCACGGCCGGGATGAACCCCGAGGAGACCGACCGCATGATCCGTCT
>JGI24730J26740_1001553_pt1 | contig 11388 bp, 8 predicted proteins | sample EPASupsiteSAE347_FD_26740 | JGI IMG/M metagenome (IMG submission 26740)
CGAAAGAAGGGGGGCTCGTTTTCGAACTAAAGAAAACAACTTTAAAACCTGAGGAAAATCAACGCAGCCTGTCCAAAATCAGATTGTTTTGGACAGCAGTGACATTAGTAGACATTAGGGTCAAGTCTAAATTTTCAATAATTCCCGACAACGGACATAGTGTTCTTTCAGTTTATGATCAGTGTTGATCCGCCGCTCCATCCTTCGGATTGCCTCGCTCACCGCACCATAGTCCAATCCTCCAACTTTCGCGCCCAATTCCTTCAAGCTCATTCCGCTGCACCGACGCGCTAACAATAACGCCATGTCCCGCCCCCAGTCTCCATGCCGATTGCAAAAACGTTCCCATCTCTCCCCCTTCGTTTCAGCCACAACACCGGCCATTTCTTCAAATTGCCTGCGATGTTCCAATTGCTTCCGTTGCGGTTGTTCACGATATTCCCCCTTTAGCAACGCCCCTGTCTGTTCCATGAATCGCTGGGTACCGATTATCAGCCGACCACGCCATTCCGCATACTTCCCCTCATACACTCCCTGTCTTATCATCCCTTCCACCCGCCGGCGATAACGTTTCTGCGCTTCTGCCATCTTTTCCCGATTTATCCGCCGTAATAAATCCTGGATGATCAGCCACTGCGCCGGACACCGATAGCCGGCATATGCGCCATAAGAACTCGCCTCATATCTTCGTAAAACCTGAAGCCGTGCAGCCACTTCTTCCGGCCGCGGCGACGCCAACCTCCCGGCCTGCTCCTGTTTCCGGTTCCGCTTATCCGATCCCAAGCCCATCACTCGCGCTGGATTTAGATGAATATAATCAAGCACTCCCAACGCCCAACCACTATTTTCCACCACCACACTTTTAAATCGGCCCTGAAATAAGGGGCCCACCCGGCCATGACGCCGGTTAAACCATACACTGTAACTCACGTTCAACCAATGCATCGCTTCGCTACAATTCCCTTCCGGCGTCTCCATCAAAATATGATAATGATTCGGCATCAGAACGTATCCATGGATGTTTCCATGATACCGTTCCGGTAACTCGCCAACCAATCCTAAAAAATGACTATAATCTTCGGCGGATCGGAATATCTCCCGCCGTTCTATCCCTCTGTTAAGAATGTGATACCATCCCCCTTTAATATCTATACGAAGCGCCCTCATGCCTCTGTTCTTACCCTTGCCCACTTATCTTGTCAATTTATTTATTGAAAATTTAGACTTGACCCCAATCTGACCCCACTTTAGTGGAACGGGGGAATGGATGAGCCAAAAGCGCTATTTTTGGCCCTGTCACCCGGATTCGATTGCCCCTCAAATGAGAATCATACGCAGTATGCCGCCCACGAGCAATGACGTTAAAATCATTGCTGCCACGGCCTTCAACATGTCCTTTGCGCGCAGCTCCTTGAGCATGACCGCAAGAGCGGCTATACACGGGAAGAAAGCAAACACGGTCACTGCAATAGTCAGCTGCTCGGGAGACAACGCCAAGGGAACCAGCATGCCAATTGCAAGCTCTTTGCGCAGAAAACCGCTTAATAAGGCGGGCCCGGCGGCGCCGGGCAAGCCGAACCAAGCTTGCATGAAAGGCGCCGTAAACTTGGCCAGCATGTCGGTGACGCCGAAGGCATCGAGGATACTGGCCGCCATGACTCCCAGAAAAACGAGCGGCATCGCCTCCGTCAGGAACCAGCGGACACGCATCCAAGTCTTCTTGACAACAGCCGACGGCATCGGCAGACGATACGGAGGAATATCGAGAAACAATTCCGGGCATTCTTCTTTAGAGGTTTTGTTGAGTATGAATCCCAAAAGCAGAAATATCGTCGCCATTGTCCCGAGCACGATCAGGATATACGGCGCACCATAGCGTCCCAGGACCCCGAAGATCATCGCGGTTTGCGCCGTGCAGGGAATTGTAATGCCCACAAGTGTTATAGCAATGAAGCGCTGTTTGCGCGTCTCCAGCGTTCGTGCGGCCAATATCCCCGGCACTTTGCATCCTAACCCGAGTAGAACGGGAATGATTCCGTGCCCGTGTAGTCCTAATTTATGAAAAACATTGTCGGTCACTGTGGCCAGCCGTGGCAGATATCCCGAGTCTTCCAGCATGGCCAGGGCCAGATAGAACGCAATGATATATGGCAGCACCATGCCGAACGGCACGAACAACCCGGTTGTAAGAATACCCATGGATTGGATATAATCCACTTTACCATTAATCAAGGCGCCGATCAGGATCTTATGCAATAATCCGGAACCCAACCACCCGCTCAAGGCGTCAATCGGCACACGATATAATTCGAACGCCGGCTCAATGCAGTAGCGAATGAGGCTCTCGCCCACGACCCTGACCAGCCAGAATAGCGCAAACATCACCCCCATCGCCACCATCCAGCCAGTGCCGGATTTGACGGTGGCATCTGTCAGTCGATCCCAAATGTTATGATGCCGATGGGCAACGGTTTGCACTTTGCGGACAATATGCCCGACTTCCATCCAGGCCTGATCATCGTCTTTTAGCCCGGGCCTTTCGGAAATTCGAGATTCGTCCAGTCGTCGAACTAATTCGCTGATACCTTCAGCGGTAATGGCGACCGTAGGAACGACGGGGACCTGAAGAATATTTTCCAATTCGTGGACATCAATATGAATGCCCAGGTGTTGAGCTTCATCCCACATGTTGAGCGCAATGATAACCGGCTTGCGCTTCTCCAGAAGCTCGACCGTCAGGAGCAGGCAGCGTTCAAGGCTCGTGGCATCCACAACGTTCACAATAATGTCGGCCTTGTCTAGCAACGAGACGGCGACTTCTTCCGCTTTGTTGGTCGGGGTAAGCGAATAGGTGCCAGGGGCGTCAATGATCTCCACGGTTTTCCCGCCGCGGTTCATCCGACCTTCCAAATAGTCCACCGTCGTGCCGGGATAGTTTGAGGCAATCACATCCACACCCGTCAGACGCGAAAAGAGAACACTTTTACCGACATTGGGATCGCCGATGAGCACGACGGTTTTCATGATTCCTGCATGACAGCGATTTTGTGGGCCATCCCCCTGCCAATGGTAATTTGTCGGCGTTCAATTTCGACAACTATCGGGCCTGAAAAATGATGCTTGGCGATCACACGCAGCATCTTTCCCTCCTTCACACCCATACTGCGCAACCGGTGTTGAAAAGCAGAGACTCCGTTCAAAGCCGCGACCGTTGCCTTTGCGTTCTGTTTCAGCAGTGCAAGAGTTGTTTCATTCACAGCACTTTTTAGCAGAACAGTTTTATGAAAGCCAGTTGAAAGAAGACCGCATCAAGCATATGAGAGTGCGGCATCACACCGCCGCCGCGAGCTTCCGGAACCGGGCCTTCTCTTCATCCGTCGCCGATCCTGCCGCAACTTTTCCGGCCAAGGCGGACAATCGCTCATTATATGGATAAGACGCGTCCGTGCTTCGTCTCAAATTACTTCGCAGGGCAAGCCGATGTTTTTCAAGAGATACTGCCCGTTCAACTGGTGGATATTCTGCTTTAAGCAGGACTTGAATCATCTGCAGGATTATCCGGCAATTGCGGCATCTTGCGGTTTTGAAACCTGTTTTACCGGTCTTGGCAAAAGACAACTTTTTGTCAGTAGGTAAACAGTTCCTCCAGGGAATACTCTTTGCCCGTGGATTTATTCAACGCAGCGCGAAGTTTGTATTGGACGTTACGGGTTAACCTTCGGCCTCTGCACGCCCGCGATACCATCTTGTATGTGATCTGCTCGGTTGAGCCGGCAACAAGGTCGCGCGCCTTTAGACCATGGTCCGTCATGATTCGTGCGATGGGCTGCTCTCCGAGATTACGTTCTATCTCAATATTCATTTCAGAAATTTTCCGTCTGCGCTGAACAGGCGCCTGTTATTCATCATCCTTCATTTGCTTCATTGCGGACTTGATGAAACGTCCGAATGCCCTGTCCTTCTTTCGTTTATCCACGTACGACAGCGCATGGTACTCCGATTCCTTCTTGAGCTTCAAATAGCTCTGATAGCGCTCTTCTGTTAAGTTACCATTCGCGATTGCCGCCAGGACTGCGCAGTCAGGCTCATGAGTGTGGCTGCAATTGGCAAAACGGCACTGCATGGAGAGGGCGCGCATGTCTTCAAAACTCTGACCAACGCCATCGGCGGCATCCAGAAGGCCCAGTTCCCGCATACCGGGCGTGTCAATCAACATCGCGCCTTGTTCAAGAATAATGAGTTGCCGGCGCGCGGTTGTATGCATGCCTTCTCCCGTTCCACTGACGGCCTTTGTGTCAAAAGTGTCATGGCCGATAAGACGATTGATGAGGGTAGTCTTGCCGACTCCCGATGATCCAAGCAGGCAACACGTGCGCCCCGAAACTAATACGCGGCGGAATTCGTCAAATCCGTCGCCAGTTACGTTGCTGAGCGCGAGTATTCTGGCGGTGATACCGGACAGCCTGATAGCCTCAAGCGTTCGTTCCAGTTCATCGCAAGAGATCAGGTCGGTCTTGGTTAGAATGATCATCGGCTCAACCCGGCCATCGGCCGCCATCACTAAGTAGCGATCTAGTCTCCGCAGATTGAAGTCAAAGTGACACGATTGAACAATGAAAGCAATATCTATGTTGGCCGCAATCATCTGGAAGTCCACGTTCTCGCCGGCGCACTTGCGGCGCAAGAGCGTCTTTCGGGGCAAAACTCCATGGATGATTGCCGACGTGTCAGAGTTGTGGTACTGCGCGGTGATCCAGTCGCCGACACACGGAAAGTCAAGCGAGGACTCGGCGCGGAATCGGAATTTTCCTGCAAGTTCAGCGGGAATCTCCCTGAATTCATTCCTGACAAGATACGCCCCTCGATCAACGGCTGTCACGCGGGCAATGCCGTGGTCTCTTTGCCCCGACCCCCCAATCTGCGCTTCAAACCAGTGGTCAAAACCTAGATTGCTCAAATTCATTTTGTTTTTTCACCAGTCCATTGATTAATTGAATTATCAAATCATTTGATATTATTGCCTTGTTATTTTACAAAACGGTCAAGGTTATATTGCATATAACGGTAGAGAAAAGTCAGCAAAAATGTGACAAAAACGAAGTAAACGGCATTATTATAGGGATCACTGCCTGGCTTGAAGGAAAGCCCGCTGATGTAGAAGCCGCCCAGGAAGATAAATCCCAGCGTGGACAGAAGAAACGCGCCGAGATCAAAATCGCCTTCCTCCTTCAGGTAACCTTGTTCGACGCCGCAATAAAGCGTTGCCATTAAATCGCCGGCGTTAAAGCCCAGCATGAAATATGGAGCGTAACCCTTTGGCGCCACACCGGTCCATATGGCCAGTGCCCACCAAAGAATGTTGAAAATAATATCACCCATGAGCACAGATTTCTATTTAAAAATATGTCCATCAATACAGGCATAAATATTAAATTTCAACAAATTAGCAGGCTTTTGTCACGGCAAGCCGCCGAGGAAAGCGTTCAACGGTATCTGGACGTACCCGCCGGTGGAAAGCTCAATAATCCAGTTTCCGCTCGCAGGTTGGAAGACAGCCGGATCGGCAAGCCTGTCCCCGTCAATGTCACCGGCCAAGGCTTTCCATCCACTGCCGCCAAGAGATATGATACCAATACCCTGATATTGAGCCGTTGAAAATTTTATTCCCCACAAGCCGGTTGATTCTTCATACACAACCGGGTCGGCTTTCGCATCACCGTCAAAATCGGCGGCCAATGCCGTCGAGCTGCAATTACCGAGAAAATCAGTCAAAGTGAGTGCAGTATAACCTCCGCTGGAAAGTTTCAAGATCCAGGTGCCGGTCACGGACTCATAAACAGCCGGATCGGCAAGCCTGTCCCCGTCAAAATCGGCGGCAACAGCGGTCTTGCAGGAATCGCCGAGGAAATTGGCCAATGTTAAGACCGAATAATTACCGCTGGAAAGTTTGATCAACCATGTTCCGGTTGAGGCCTGATACACAGCCGGATCGGCATAAAGATCGCCGTCAAAATCGGCCGCCAGACCGACATAGCCTGGTCCACCGAGGTAATTAATCATTGCTATGGCCGGAAAATAACCGGAGCCTGAAAGCTTAATGTCCCAAGTTTTTATACCTTCATAATACGCGATCGGATCGGCTTTGCGATCACCATCAAGATCGGCAACATAAGCGTTATGAACGCCCATTGCATAGCCAGTGTCGTTAGCGCTGAAAGCGCTGGTTCCTGTTGTATTTTTTGACTTCACCCAGTAGTAATAGAGGGTTCCGGCTTCCGCGCTTGTGTCATTATAACCGGCCGACGTCGGATCTGAACTTAACTTGACGGCCGAATTGGAATCATTGGCGGTATTACGCCAGACCTCATAACTGGTTGCATTGGAAACCGCCGTCCAAGAAACACACACTTTCTCCTGATAACTTCCCTTGGTCGCGCTGACTCCGCTTGGCGCAAAAGGCGGATCTTCCGCCTGAGCCGAGGCGCGGCCAATCGCATAGATTGAAAAATGCTGGATCTCGCACGAAATAGTCTGCGAATTGGTCTGAATAACGGAATCCAATTTATCCCATGTTCCGGTTCGCCCGGCACTACCCTGCGGGTTATAGACATAAACGGCAAGGTTGGTGGCCGAAGCACCGGATGGAATATCAGATTCAGAATAATGAAGCGTCATCGCGGCGTTTGTGAGGAGATTAAACTGACTTGAAACACCCTCAACCGTGAACTGCCGGACATAACCCGAAAATTCGCCGTTAAAATTATTTGTATCCACGGTCGGCGGGGCGACAATACTGAAGGTCGTGTTAGACGGAATGGCGGCGCCGGATACATTCACGACAGTGTAACTGGCATCGGTCAGAACGTTCGTAACCACCGCGCCGGTCACGGCAACGTTATCAAACTGCATGGGAATTACATAGATCTTGTGATTTACCGTAAATGCCGCCTTCATGCCATCGGGAGAAATACACAACCACTGTTGTTGCTCACCGGAAATACTGGAAGGCACCTCGAATTTAACCGCGGGATTTGTGGGGCTGCTGGCGCGTTTTGAATACAGCTCGAACGCGGCCGGCGCTGGCGGCGTGTTGGTGCCCATCCGTCCATACATCAGGTATTGGCCGTCAAACGTCCAACTGACCTGCGAGTTCGCCAAAAGGTTTGACTCAACAACCACCAGATGCGGATCGAAAAGATTGACCGGCGCCTTGGCAGGATCGGCAATAACCTCTTGAACACCGTTAAAAATAATAATCTTATTTGTCTCAGCTCCCCCTCCCCCGCCATACGTAACCATCATTTCAAGCCGATTACAAATGGGCTGATAATTAGTTCCAAGTTCGGGGCACCATTTTACCGAATTAATTGGCAAATTTGAGTTGAAGCGAGTCAGCTGCACGCGGTCGGCCCAATTCGGAACGCCGCCATGGGCAAATGTTACCGTGAAAAGATTTATCCGCGTGGCCGGATTTGGATCCAACGGATCAGGGCCCGTGGAAACCAGGCAAAGAAGTCTTTCTTTACCGGCCGCCTGGTCATAAACAACACTGGGTGAAAAGACATTATTTGTCGGATTCCCCCCCTGAGGATCAGACTGAAGGAACGGAACCACATTGACCGCTCCCGTGGCGGTACAACTCATCAGCCGGCATTTACCCGCCGGCGGAGGCGGAGTACCTGGCGGCTGCGGCTGCCAGCCGAACAGGACACGATCATCATTCCAAGTCCAATCCGTGATATTGGCAAAAACCGTATTGGTAATGGCCGAGCTGCGCGCGCCGATTGTCCGAATATTGCCCAGATCGCGAACATCAAGCAGGCAAATATATTTATTCCCGCCTATGCCGGGGGCATTGGGGTCTGAACGGTCAACGGCCAGCATTCGACCGCTGTGCGACCAGACCAGGTTGTCATCGCCGGCGTTGGTCGGATTATCAGTAATCTGGAACATCATATTTGAAGGTGGCGGGCCAATTCGATAATTTCCACCTGTTTCCAGCCGGTTGGTGTTTCCCGGCCCCTGCCCCATTGCCGTGAGGGTAAAAGCCAAGACCGCAATCAGGCTGGACGAAAAAATGACAAGCGAATTACCTGCTCTTTTTTTCATTTAAATACTCCCTGTTTATTTAATACGCTGCGGATAACCTTGAAAGTTTTTAACATAAATCCAACAAATTATATTTTATAAATAAAGAAACGTTAGTCAAGATAATTTTAAATATTTTATGGGCAGGGGCAGAAATGAACGTTGACAGCAGGATACAAATCATTAAACTGATTTTTGACAATGAGCTTGTTAAAAACGTTTTTCAAGTCTTATCTTAAAAAAATGGAGGCATTCATGAGAATTCGACATTACGAACAAACCAGGGTGACGCGGCTGGGTCTGATTGTCATGGCGGTGGCGGCAATGGCCTTGACGCCGGTAACGGCGCTTGCCGGAACTCCGGGAACGACAAATAAAATCTGGAAAACCGGCGGCGAGATTGATTATTCAACGGCAGCCCTCGGCACAAACGGCGAATTTTATATAGGCTGCAAGGATAATTTTCTTTGGTCATTTAACACCAATGGCACAACCAACCTGAACTGGTCAACCGGCGATATAATTCAGGGTTCGCCGGCGCGCGGAGTGGACGGCGCCTTGTATGCCGGTTCACAAGACGGCAATTTCTATTCGTTCAACCAAGCCGGCACAACCCAGCATGTCTGGCGAACCGGCGGACGTGTTTTTTCATCGCCGGCGATTGGCCGGGATGGGACCATTTATGTCGGCTCCTATGACAGCAATTTCTATGCCTTTAATCCGGACGGCACGACCCAGCATGTCTGGAAAACCAGCGGCGGGATGGATTCCTCGCCGGCCATCGGCGGCGACGGCACGATTTATGCCGGCGCTTACTCCGTAAATATCGGCGCTGGCGCCAGCGCGCTCTATGCCTTTAATCCGGATGGCACGACCCAGCATGTCTGGCGGGTTGACGGCAACATTTTTTATTCTTCGCCGGCCATCGGCTCGGACGGCGTGATTTATATCGGCAGCGTGGATTATACCGATGGCGTCGTCGGTAAATTTTATGCTTTTAACCAGGATGGAACAACGGGTCACGTCTGGAACGCCGCCGGCATCGGGTTTGCATCGTCGCCAGCTATCGGAACCAATGGCGCCATTTATGCCGGCTGCGCCGACGGCAAGGTCTATGCTTTTAATCCGGACGGGACGACCCAGCACGTCTGGTCGGTGGCAAACAGCTGGTTCCTGCTGGCTTCACCCACGATCGGCGCGGACGGCACCATCTACATAGGTTCCAGCGGTAATCGGTTCTATGCTTTCAACCCGGATGGCACCACCAGCCATGTCTATAACGTGGGAGCCTGGATTTATTCGGGATCGGCTATTGATTCCGACGGCACGGTTTATGTGGGTTGTCGTGACAGCAATGTTTATGCTTTTGCCGGCACGGGCGGCGGATTGGCAAATAGTCCCTGGCCGAAATTTCACGCCGATGCCAGTAACTCGGGGCGCTCGCCGCTGGTCGCGCCGTTGAACATTACGGCCAGCGACGGAACCTACACCGGCTATGTTGCCGTGAGCTGGTCAACGCTGAGCAACGTTGTCGGTTATGAGGTCTGGCGCAGCAGCGTATCCAATTTGGCCCAGGCCGTGATGATTGCGCAAACCACCGGCACGAACATAAATGACGCCGTTGATTTTGCCGGCACTCCCTATTATTACTGGGTCAAAGGCAGGTATGCCATTGGAAATTCATGCCTCAGCGGCGGAAATCAGGGTTGGTGCAGCGGTGACGCTTCCGGCGTCAGTGCCAGCCAGGGTGAATACTTTAACAAAGTGACGGTCAGTTGGCTGCCGGTCAGCAATGCCTATAGCTACGAAGTTTTGTACAGCCCGGTCAACGATCCGGCCACCGCTGAGCGCCTGACATTTACGGCGGGGACTACCGCGGATCACCCTTATCCCCAGCCGTGGATGATTTACTATTACTGGGTTAAGGCGAACTTTGACATGGGCAGCGTCTGGCTTGCAGACACCGCATCCGGTTTCCGGCGGGCACCGCCCAATGTGGCGGCCGACTATGACGGTGACCGACTCGCCGATCCCACCACCTATGCGTTAGCCGACGGCGCCTGGCGCGTCATTTTGTCGAGCACAGGATATTCGCCGACCCTCGGCGTCATTTTCGGCGGTCCGGAATGGGAACCGGTTCCGGCAGATTATGACGGCGACCGCCTGGCGGATCCCGCCGTCTATGAAACCGACCTCGGCATGTGGCGTGTCTGGCTTTCCAGCGCAGGGTATTACGCTGTGGCCGTTCCCGGCTGGGGCGGGGCCGGCTCAATACCGGTTTCTGCCGATTACGACGGCGATGGTTTATCAGACCCTGCTGTTTATGAACTTGCCACCGGCACGTGGCGGGCATGGCTTTCCAGCGCAGGCTATTATAACGTCTCGGTTCCGGGCTGGGGTGGCAGCGGATTTTTACCCGTTCCTTCTGATTTTGACGGCGATGGTTTATCAGACCCCGCTGTTTATGAACTTGCCACCGGTACCTGGCAGGCATGGCTTTCCAGCGCGGGCTATTATAATGTTTCCGTCCCCGGCTGGGGTGGAAACGGTTTTATGCCGGTTCCCGCCGACTACGACGGCGATGGTTTATCGGATCCTGCCGTTTATGAAACCGGCACCGGCACGTGGCGGGCATGGCTTTCCAGCGCAGGCTATTATAATGTTTCCGTCCCGGGCTGGGGTGGCGCCGGTTACGCGCCCGTGCCGGCCGATTACGACGGCGACGGCAAAACTGATCCGGCGGTCCGCCTGGAATCAGGCAGTTCCTGGAGCGTCTGGCTCTCAAGTATCGGTTATTCGCCCCAAATTAATTTTAGTTACTGAGTCAGTTGCAAAACTCCAGAAGGAATCGGCTCGTCGGTGCGAGCCTCCTACATTTCTTAGGAAAATCACGATTGTAGGAGCGCACTTCGGCAGGCTCAGTGTCCTGAGTAGAGTCGAAGGACCACACCGCTCGCCTCGGCGAAGCCTGGGTTGGCGCGATGAGTTTTGCACTAAGTTAAGCGTTTTTACGCCATGCATTTAGCGGCTCAGCGCAACTTCGCCCTCCATTTTGCTTGGCAAACACGGTTAGTGGAGGGCGAGCCGGGGCTTATCTTAGCGCCATTCCGGTCAGCCCTCGAAATAGAACTTTACAAGCAGCACAGATGTACAAGTGCCCGGGACTGAAAGTCAGGGGAGTAGGATGCAAAGCAACGGCGGCTGGTATTTGACTCAGACACAAATCCAGCCGCCGTTGTATAGCATAAAACCTGCCCGCAGGACTCGCCCAGCGATGTAGGCGGGTCGGCTTTGCCGTTA
>JGI24730J26740_1001557_pt1 | contig 11378 bp, 7 predicted proteins | sample EPASupsiteSAE347_FD_26740 | JGI IMG/M metagenome (IMG submission 26740)
AGATTCAGGACAGCAGAAATTTCATTTTGAGAAGGTAGCCAAGCCATTAGTAGCCCTCAAAGAAATGTTGGATTTTGTGGATGATAATATCCTGCAGATCACTGAATTCATAACCGAACCCCTCTTTGGCAGGGCTGCCTCGCCGATGAGCAAGGTTTTTGCCCGGCGGCACCCTGATTGTAGTTCGTTCCCCGCGTTCGATAGCGTTAAGTTCTTGTTGTATCCAGCCACGATCAGCGGAAGACAAATTTGGATCTTGTAAGAGATCCTTCAAGCGTGCTTGCTTACCTGCTCGACCTGGTCGCGGGCATTCAAGGCTGATGCCCATGACAAAATTCATGGTTTCTTCGTAGGATTGACGGCCAAGTTCCTCTAGTTCTTCGGGATGTTCTTGAAAATACCGGTTTAGCGCCTCAACTTTCTCTTTAACCCTTTTTAGCTTTTCTTGTTCAGCGCTATTCCTATTTTCCTGAAACAGCTTCTCAAGCCTAGCCTGTTCGGCCGGGTCAGTTGGCCACAAAATTAAACCGCTGGGGTCGGTCCACCTTATTCCGGATCGGATGCAAAATCCCAGAAAACGAAGCTCAAAACCCAGTAGTGTTCCGGGTTTCTGAGGGGTCGATTCCGGGTGCATTTCGGCGGAAATTGCCGGAGACCCTTGACGCGAGTTTTCGACCATCGAGGCGAAAACGCTTGATGTCATCAGTATGAGAAAGAAAAAGATCCCGAGTACAAACTTATTTTTCATGAATTCATTTTACCTTAAAAGGCAACTAAAGAAAAGAATGGAAGGTTTTTTCTTGTCCTTGGAAATCCTCATCAGATGGACCTTTCCAGGGATACCAGAGATACGAAACGCATTTCCCCTTTAGATGCGCTTTTGCTTTTGGTCTCCTTTTTCCGCTTTGCTGGCTCGATCAGGCCCGGCACCACCACGAACTAGCCCACCGGTTCCGCTGTATCGCAGATCAGCGGAGGGCGTGAGCCCCAAGAGAAAAGGGCGGCGGCGGGCCGATGTCCATTTAAAAAGCGTTTAAATGGCAAGCGAAGGCGCAAAAGGCGTGACGGAAACGGCCAGGGAAGGCCGTTTCGGGCGAGGGTTTTGCTTTACCGAGCGGTTCGACCCGCCGTCTTAGCCGCCCTTTTCTCGCAGCCGGTGGGCGGGGCTGCATTTCCCAGCATTGCATAGTGTGAGATTTTAGACGTGCGGCTCAGGTTCGGGACCCCGTCGCGGGGACCCGACCAGGCCGTGCCACCGGTTATTTTTTCTTTTGTTTCTTTTTCCGGTTTCCGGATGTTTTGTGCTGCCTCACCACTTCCCCCGGAAGCAGCTTGAGACGGTTTCCCAGAAGCCTTTTGATAAGCTTGCGTTTCTTTTTCGCTTCCTTGGTTGTGGGTTTTTCCGGCATTCCTTCCGCTTCTCCTTCGGCGACTAAAGCGGAAAGCAGGGCTTCCCTTTCCTTGATACTGTTTTCCTCGGCTTCCAATTCCTCCAGGCGTTCCGGGTTGCGCCGCAAATTCGCTCCGGGATGGGTTTTCTTGAAAACCTCCTGTAATCCCCGAATGGAAACCCGGGTATAAATTTCCGTCGTGTTCAAGTTTTCATGGCCTAACATCTGCTGAATGTAGCGAATATCCGCGCCTCCTTCCAGCATCAGGGTTGCCATTGTGTGCCGGAACAGGTGACAGGAACCGCTTTTTCCGAGGTTGGCCGCGCTGACGTAAGCCGCGCCCATGTCCGTGAGTGCGTCCGGGCTAAGCGCGTGGCCGTCGATGGAAAGAAACAGGGTTCCGTCATCGGGTGGAACCACCAGAGAGGGCCGCACTTCCCGAAGGTATTTTTCCAGCCAGGCTAAAGCCCGCTCGCCGATCGGCACCGTACGATCCTTCCAGCCCTTGGTTTCCTTGAGGAACAGCACGCCCCGCTCGGCGTCCACGTCGAGAATTTTCAGCCTCGACAGTTCCCCCCTTCGAATGCCGCTTGAATAGAACATCTCGAAGATTGCCCGGTCTCGAAGGCCCAGAGGTTCGATGATATTGAATTGCTGGAAAACCCTTTCCATTTCCTGAGCCGAAAGAACCGCCCGAGGCAAGTGTTTGATTTTCCTGGGTATGTCCAGATCGGCGGCAGGATTCGCAAGAATGTAGTTACTTTTGGTCAGCCACCGATAAAAAGCAATGACCGGCAGGATATGGGATAACTGGCTATTGAGGGCCAGCGGCTTACCGTCCTGTTTCCTATAGTGAAAAATATGCCGCTGGAACCGCTCCAGCATGGGCCGGGTCACTTCCTGCGGTCGGGTGATACCCCTTGTATCGAGCCAGGTTGCGAAAAATCGAAGGTATTTTTCGTTGGTCTCAAGCGTAGCCGGGGCATAGCCTCTTACCCGCGCCCATTCGATGAATTCCGGGATGAGAGAACCCATTCCGCGCGGATCGTTCGCGCCGGGAATCGGCAGCTTCGGTTTGAATATTCCACGGCGACCCATCAGGATTCCTCTTGAAGCAGCTTTTCAGAGCCGTTTCCCTTGTCTTTAGGCTTATGTTGAAGATTCGTAGGCGAATCTTGTTTCCCATGCCGTATCTGTGAATTTTCCGCGTTTTTTGAATCGTCGCCCGGGAGACCCGCACCGGTTGCCGGTAAAAGTGTGCTTTCCGGAGTCCGCCATCCCCCCGTTTCACCCCCGTTTTGGGGCCGTTTTGGCCCCGCTAACTCCTCGTTTGACTCCGCCACCCCCGGCGAAAAGTCCGCCACCTTTTGAACGTAGTTGCATCCGTTGGTTTTTTCCTTGAGCTTTTCAAGGTTTATAAGACCGAGTACAAAAGGTTGGCCGTCTTTTCCTTCCCCGTTGTAAAGAAGCTCGTAAACGAAACATTGACCCCGAAAGCCTTTGTGAACAAGCACGTATTCCATGTCTACCAGTCTTTCCAGATGGACCCGCACCTGTGACAGGCACCAGCCGGAAAAGTCGCAGATTTCCCGGCGGTGAAACCGGTAATCTTCCTGTTCGATTCCCATTTCCGCACAGCGGGTTTTGACCATTTGGTCGAGAATCTCTATAAATTTCCTGGTTTGGGGCAGAAGTTCATCGAGAGTTCGGCCTAAAACTTCGTTTGCAAGCCTGTTTGCAAGTTCGATGTCTTCGAAAGTGACATCTATAAAAGTTTCCGAATTCCCGTTAACGGTGGTCGTCTTCATGGGTCGCTGGTATTGATGAAGCAGGGTGATAGCCCGAATGAGGGTCAGATATTTTTTGTGGTCGCGCCTGGTTCTCGTGGTGTCATCGAGGAAAGTCAATTCCCGGGCGTAAGGGTTTGCCACTAAAAGAGGGCGTAGAAGCCTTTGGGCGTTCCGGTGAAGTTTGTAAAGAGGGCTTCGACCTCGAAGCCTGGTTAACCCTTCCAGCGTTTCCATTTCCCGCTGTAATCGGTGAATGGCGCGGGTTTGCTCTCGGCCCTCATTCACCGTTAGAACGATACAGCGATTTTGAAGCTCTAAATCTATGTCGATTTTAGTGGTGGTAACGAAGATCATTACCGGGCCTTCGACGTGATACTCATGAGTAACGAGTTTCCCGGAAGAAGGTTCTTTCCCGGTCGAAGCGATGGTCAATTCCCCTTCACTTTGTAAAAGCTTAATGGCATAAGAAGCGCGTTCCGCGCCCTCTTCTTCGACGATGGCCAGTATTTTGTTTTTAAGGCTGGTTTCTCCCATGTAAAAGAGAGACTGGCCAGTCATCGCGGAATACTTTACCCGCTCTTCCTCAGGCATGAAGGCTAAAATAGCTTCCATGAGAGAGGTTTTCCCGGATGCCGATGATGATTGAATAATCACGGCAAGCGGGTTTTCCAGCTTCCGGGAAACGGCGGAAAGATAGCTTACGAGCTTGTTTGTTTCCTCGCCCACGGTGCCACACTTATCAAAATCGCTCAGAATGCGGGTTAAAAGTCTTGGATCCTTGAGCAGTTCCAGAGCTTCCGCCCTTTCCTGTTCGCTCAAGACGACTTCCATTTCTTTAGGTGCAAGGGCTTCCTTGATTTGCTTTTCTTGGATCTCTTCAAGCTTCTGAAGCACTTTTCCAAGGTCGCTTTTAATGACATCCTCTTTGGTTTTCAAATCTTCGGAAGCCTGCTTCATAAAACTCAGCCGGGAACGGGCGGAATACAGGTCGATGGTATCGACGTAATACGTATCACCTTTTGAAACCATGAGGTTGACCTTGATTGATTCATAGCTCATGTTTTTTGATAACCCGCGAACGCGCCACCGGCGCGGCTCAATCTTGATGATGATTTCCTCGGCTTTTATTTCGATGACGGGCTCAGGAACCGGGGGCCGGGATACCGGCGCATTCTGCGCCGGTTCAGGGTTTTGGTTTGGTGGTTCTTCCGGCCTGGTTGATTCCTGGGCAGGCGTAGAGGGCGATTCATGGCTTTTTTTGGCAGCTAAAGGGAAAATATCCTGCTGGTTGTTCAAAGTCTGGGAAATTATTCCCTGACTTTGTGGTTCCTCTGCCAAGCTCGAAGGCCGGGAAATTGCCTCCGGGCCTGGAATTTCCTCAGAGTTATTTTCCTCTTTAGTTGCCGCTTTTGGTTCTTCGGGGCGGCCTTCCGCCTTCTTGGTTTCTGAATCTTGTAGAGATATAAGTTTTCCTTTACCGACCCAAACGGCGTTACGGATGGCGAAATCGAGGGATTTTTCAGCCGGGGTCACTTTCCGGGCGTATTCGTTCGCGTCCATGTCCCGGGGAAAGAGGATTTGAAAGACTTCGAAGCCTTCGGGAACCAGCTCATCGGAAAGCGTCTTCGCCGCTCTTTCTCCGGCTTTGTCCCGGTCGTAGGCGATGTAAACCCGCTCTATTCCATACTTTTTGAAAGCGGCCAGGTGATCCGCCGTGAAACCATCCGCGCCATAGGACGCCGTGACGTTGCGGAAACCCCCGCACCAGAAGGTTAAGGCGTCTATGATGGCTTCACAAAGGATTATTTCTTTTGTGTTTTGAAAGCCCTGGATATTGAAAACTCCCTTGTGAGGCCCCGGAAGGTAGGTATGAGGTTGAATTCGCGGGTCTGGATTAAGGCAGGTTTTCCGCCCGTATATCTCGGTGACGTTGTTGCCTTCATCGAAGATGGGGAAAACAATTGATCCATTAAAGTGCTCCCTGCCGGTGCCGCGATAGAGGCCCAGGGCGGCAAGCTTCCGGCGGATCGCCGCGCCCTCTTTGCGGTTACTGTCGGGAAGCCGCAGTCCAAGGGTGCGATTGGAATAACCGATTTTGAAATGGTCGATCATCTGGGAATTCTTCAAGCCCCGCGATTCCAGATAGGCCAGCGCTTCGGGGCTCTGTTTCAATGTGCGGTGGTAATACTCGATGACCTGATGGAAAAGCGCCTGATCGTCGGCGTTGAAATCGACCGGCGGGGCAAGCTTCGGAATGGTGGCGGTTTTCGTGACCTTCCCGGAAAGCGGCCCCGTGGAAATAGCGCCCTCTCGCAGGATTTCAACGGCATGGCGGAAGCCTACCCCCTCCGCTTCCCTTACCCAGGCGATGTTGTCGCCGCCCTTCCCACAGCCGAAACAGTGCCAGAGATTTTTTACCGGATCTATTTTGAGGCTTTCCGTTTTCTCCTCATGGAACGGGCAAAGCCCTACCAAGTCTTTTCCTTGGGGCTTTAGCTTGATTCCTCGCGCCTCAGCCAGCCGTTGAATGGGAATTTCCGTCTTTAGCCGCTCTAATTCCTCGGGAGCGATGCGGGGAAGTGCCATTTCCGGTTACCTCCTAAATGTTGTCAATAGCAAATGATGAAATTTTATGCTATTTTTCTGTTCGACAGAATTATACATTTAATGTATATTTGACGCAAGCAAAAACTTATCATCGAAAATGTTGATTTATAATATGGAGGTCGAAAGCGTGATTGTAAGCCTTGAAAGCACGTGGTTAAAGGAAGAGATAATGCCCGGTTTTGGTGAACGACTCGGCAGACTTCGGAAGGCCCGGGGATTAACCCAGGCGGAGCTTGGGAAAAAAGTCGGACTTTCTCAAAGAATGGTTGCTTACTACGAGAAAGACGAAGCCCAGCCGCCCGGACCGATGTTGATTGACTTGGCCAGTGTTCTGGAGACTAGCATTGACGAGCTTTTGGGAAAAGTTAATCCCACGGAACCTTTGACAGACCCGAAGGAAGCAAGATTTTTAAAGCGCCTGAAAAGAATTCAGGAACTACCACCTCAGGCCCGAAGAGCAATTTTGAAAGTTCTGGACGCCCTTCTAGCCCAGCACGATACTAGGCAACCAGCCTAAAAAACCAAACGGTGGCGCGGCTTGGTCGGGTCCCCGCGACGGGGTCCCGAGCCTGAACCGCGCACGAGATTTCCATGCCTTGGGTGGCTTCGGCGACGCCCGCCGGCTGCGATCCAAGGGCGGCAAGCAGGCGGGCCGAATCGCTCGCTAAAGCAAAGGTCCCGCCAAAAATCCGCCATCGTGGCGGCTTTTTGTCATGCCCTTTGCGGCTTCGCTTGCCATTTAAACGCTTTTTAAATGGACATCGGCCCGCCGCCGCCCTTGGCTCTTGGGGCTCACGCCCTCCGCTGATCTGACGATGCAGCGGAACCGGCGGGCTGGTTTGGGGTAGCTCAAAATTTGGTCGGCTTAGCAAGCCGAAAAACCTTAGCGTATATTACGCAGCTATCTTCCCGGGACCCAAATATGCAACTTGCTTACCCCGCCAGAATGGCTTTTCAAGCCCTTCTCAGATCCGCCTCGCCATCGCTTGCCCTACCGCCCCTTCCCGTCCGCCCCCACCGCTTCCGCTCCGGGGACTCCCAGAGTTGCGGTTTTTTTGGTGGTTATTACCGCTCTATTGGAAATCAGATTGCCTTCATCCCGGGGGTTTTGATGAGCATATTGAATTAGAATTTCAGAATTCTTTGCTATTCTCTTGTGGCTAGAAACAATATTTCCAAGTTCTTCTTGAATTCTTTTTAGAATTATGCCTTCTTCTTTTCTGGGGATACCATTTTTTTTATTTTGTTTCATTGGACATTCACACCTCCTTTTGGTTGTGGAATATTCGCAGTTCTGCTTTGGAAGCTTTGATAAAAAGACCCAATTAAAGAGGCTGCAAGCTCTGCCCACGCAAAATCTTGCACTGAAAAAGCATCCTTTTTTACTGAGGTGATGCTTAAAACCCCCAAATATTCTTTCTCAACATCTTCCCCCGGTTTTGGCGTACTTTTCGTTAATGAAAAAATTGGCACATTTAGAATTGAAGTGTAAGGTACAATGTTGCCTATTGGATTAGCTGCCTTATACATCGGTTGGGTTTCAGCTTTATGGTATGCCCCAACCCCTTCACTTTTCTTTGTCCGAAACCAAAGCTCGGTTTGTGGCCGTTCATTTACATCGTATGCAACGGCCACATCAGCAAAATCAGCTTTGCTAGCCCAAATAATATACGGGGCAATCCCATCACTTACTGATGGTTTTGAGAAAGTTTGCTTGCTGGTGTCAAAATCCAAATACATTTTAGGCAAAACCTTCTTACCCAAATCGTTTGTGGAAGGGTTATCAATTGAAAAGGCTCTTTTGCCATTAACAAGTTTGTTCAAATTCAAAACATCCGCTTCGAACTGGTTTTGTTGGGTATCATGAAAACGAAGGGCCAAGAGAATTCTTTTGTGGTAATCTTTAAACGCTTTTTTGAGTTGCTTTATGTCAGAACAACTTTGAGCCCAATTGTGAAAACTTACCAATAAATCGTTAATGGCTCGAATGGCATGAAGTCGTAAAAGCGTCTGTGTTGAAAGACGATGTTGTTCCGATACCCCTGCCGAGTCAGGTTTTGGAGGAGGTAAATCATCTTCCTGGCCGAACCACCATAATTTTCTTGCCGGGAAACCCTTTGCAAGCTGAGGTTCGCCCATATCAGAAAATTTGGTTTTCTTTCTTAGGTTTTTGTTTTTCTGAATTTCCCCATCTAGCAAATTTTTTGCTTGTTCAGTCACATAAATATTTTTCGGTGGAACGATAGGTTCAATTCGAGAGGTTATTACAAGATCAGAACCAAAAACATGGTGTCCACCCTGGCCTAACTCCCGAATTGGGTCAGTGCCGTTTTCCAATTCCCCAACGTGTAAGGCAATCCTTGCTTCCAGTTCTTCTAATTCTTTGTTTTCCCAAATCTTCGTTTTTAGAAGATTGTTTATTCGAAGGGCAACTGCAGCCGCGCTACCGACATTATTGAAAACCATTAAAACCGAATCGCCCCAAGTGTTGGAATCAACAGGCTTGTAATCCTTTTCATCAAGAATCTTGCGAATCTCGGGAAAAAGTTCTTTGAAAACAGCTTCTTGCCCATTTGAGGTAAGTTTGCTGTAATTCCGAAGGTCAAGAAGCATAATGGTTGCAGTAAACATTTTTCTATCTCCTCTCGGGAGTTTTTTCCTGTTGCTTTTTCTCCGCCTCAAGAAAAAGTATAGCTTCCCCTCCTTCAGGTTGGCAATAATCTTTAAGGAGCTTAAGCTCCTGACTGGCATTTTCAGAATTGCTCTCACCCAGTAAATTTACGCAATCCATACCGGCCCAACTGAAAAAGGTTTCATATTTCAGGTTTTCTCCACCGATGTTTCCTTGAATTCCGTGGCAAAGTCGCCCAAGAGTTGATAATTGTTTTGGTTCAGACAAGGCTTTCACAGCATTGTTAATTTGGTTCCGTTTTTCCGAATCTTCGCCCCGGGAAATTGCTATTTCATGCAATTTCTCCAGGGTTTTCAAAACAGCTCCCATATATTCGCTTTTCAATTGGGCTTCATTCCAACTAATAACAACAAAAACGGCAAAGAATATGAAAAGGCCGATCAGGACCCGCTTTTTATTTAACATATAGCCAGCCAGAGAATTTCCCATCCTTGAATTCCAGGGGTTTAGTTTTATCAACCAGGGTCTTTAACTGGTCATAGCCTGAGCTTTTCGGGTAATCAGGGCCGCATTCAACATCGGATTTGATGGTAACGCAGCCTAAACTTACGCTACCGGTGTGAATAAAAAAACCACCTCGTGAAATGTCCTTTCCCGAAGGATCTTTTACGGTAACGGCAGGTCTTTGACGGGGGTCCATTGAGCTATCAAGGCCGAAGACCGGATACCATTGGTAATCACCGGTAGAACCAGGTTTTGCATTAAACCCAAGCCCAATAATGTAAGGTCCATTGGGTATCGGCCCAACGTTCTTTTGCCATTCTTGAGCCCCGGTTTGTCCCGAAAAAACGTTTTGGATACTGACGGTTTGTTTGGTTTGTTGATCGGTAACGGTTAGGGTTCCAGCAGCCTTATCAAAAATTGCAACGACTTCCAGCCCAAAGGGATCAGTGTAGAGGAGCGGGTTGTTGTCACAGTATAAAAACCGATTTGGACCAGCCAAAAAGCTTATGGGGTCAGCGCTTGAGAACCTGCCGTATTTTGGTTGGTAATATCGCGCTCTATTGAAGTATTGGCCGCTGAAGCCGTCCAGTCGCCTTCCTGTGAATAGATAAGGCGAAATAACGCGGCCATGGTGACGACCCAGATGATAAGGATCTATACCGGAATTTTCGAAGGCCCGGCCAGCGTCGCAGCGGTCGAGGTAGTCGTCGAGATCGCTTTCTTTTAGGGGTGGCAGGCCAAAACCCGGCTTATCAGGAAATTTCAGATTTCCAAACACATCGTAGCCGATCTTGGAAACGACGTTGCCGCCTCGGTTTGTTAGGCCAATAATGGAACCGAGAGCATCGGTTAAATGCCAGAGATTGCGCCCGTGGTAGCGTGTTGCCAGCAAATCATCTGTTCCGGGGCCACCAATGAATTCACGAATTAGGTTTAGATGCGGTTTTCGGTGATCACCGCAACGGCAGGCACAATCGTGTTCTCTTTTGTCTTTATGAGTTTTAAGCTGGTATTCCAAAGCTTCGTCGTCACCGTCATAAATGCTGACGAAGGTTTGATCGCCGGTTTTTCTGGTGATTCGTTTCCAGGATTCCGGCAGGTAAGAATATTCCTCAGCCATGGTAAAGATTTGCGGGCATTGTCTGCACCTTTTGTGACTATGTTTCGGACATTCGATATCTTTTTCGATTCGAGTAAGGTGGTTATCCGGTGTCCAGAAATAGCGGGATTCATCGCCGTTTTCTACGGCGGATATCTGGTTGCCGTCGGGGTCGAAGGCAAAAGTGTCAGACGCCCTTGAAATCAGCTTGCCACCTGCGTCGTAGGACAGCGGAATTGTTACGGTATCGGTGCCGATAACCGCGTGTCTGCCATGGCCTTTAACCGTCGGGGTTTCGATTTGCTCTTCAATTCTATCTCCCGCGCCATTGTACCCATATGAAACCTGCCGGCCATCAGGGTATGCGGCTTTCGTGAGCCAGTCCGAACCATTGTAAAAATATCGAGTGAGACCGTTGCCTTCGTCCAGCATGCTAAGACGATTTCCCACGGGGGAATAAGTGTAACGCCGCAAAGCAACGATTTTTTCATGGCCGTGATCGCGCTCATGCTTTAGCTGTAAAAGCCTACCGGCCAAGTCAAAAGTATTTGTCGTTTTTACACCGGGGCGGATTTCCTCGATCAATCGCCCGGCAGGATCGAAGGAAAACTTGATCTCATCATAGAATCGAGGCGTGGACGCCTCTCTCACACCCATTTGGATCATTCGGTTGAGATTGTCGAATTGGTATTTGAATATCTTTCCTTCCGGGTCTATCGCGCCGATGCGGTTTCCCGTAGGATCAAATGAATATTGCCACTTCTTGGGCGCAGCAAGCAGCGCCCCTACCGAAAACGCTTCGGATGTCATATTTCCTACGGAATCGTAGGTTTTGGTAACCATTCCCGCAGGACCGGAACGTGAGATTTCACGGCCTTCGAGGTCATAGGCCAGCGTGGCAACAGTTCCGTCAGNATATGAAACCCAAGACAAGCGATTCATCGTATCAAAGGTGTAGCTTGTTATCTGATTTCTTGCGTTTGTCCAGGCTGTACGGTTCCCTACAGCATCGAAACCATAGCAATTCGTATTGCCGAGCGGGTCGATTTCGGCGACGACACGACCCAGGCTGTCAAAATCCCATATCCAAGTTCGATTAGCCGCGTCTGTCAAGGATACCCGTTGACCGGCTAAATTATATCCATAAGAAACCGTGTGCCCTTCAGGGTCCACTTCAGAAATCACCCTGTCACGCTGGTCGAATACGCTTATTGACCGTCGCCCTTGGGCGTCGGTCTTGGCTACGCGCCTTCCAGCAGCGTCGAACTCGAACGAATTGACATTGCCCAAGGGGTCAGATTGGCTGGTAACGCGGTCCATGATGTCATATGTCAGTGAAGAAACCGCGCCTAATG
>JGI24730J26740_1001564_pt1 | contig 11329 bp, 8 predicted proteins | sample EPASupsiteSAE347_FD_26740 | JGI IMG/M metagenome (IMG submission 26740)
TTATAACGAACTTCAAGGTCTGTTCGTCAAAAGTAATATCATGACGTTTACAGATATTCTCTTGGGGCTGCCGGGAGAGACCTATGATTCGTATGTGGAGGGTATTTCGGAAACCATCAGCAACGGACAACACAACAGGATACAATTTGGCAATTTGGTGATTCTTGAAAATACTGAAATGGCAGATACGTTATATCAAAACAAATACGGCCTGAAGACGGTATGTGCGAAATTCGAATCTCATCACACGTCGCTCAAAGATGACGATGATGTTTGCGAAACGCATAATCTGGTTGTAGCCACGTCGACAATGTCACAAGAAGACTGGGTAAAGTCTAAAGTGTTTGCGTGGACAGCATCGATTATGCATTTCGGTAAGCTGCTGCAGTTACCTTTTATTGTTTTGCATGAGCTGGGAGGAGTGCCGTATCGTCAACTTATTGAGGCCCTTACAAGAAAAGACCCTGCACACCCCATTTTGGCGGAGATTGTATCTGTGTTTGAAAATAAGGCACAGGAAATCCAGAGTGGCGGCAGTGAATTTAGCGCATCGAAGGACTGGCTCAATATAACCTGGCATTCGGACGAGCTGATCTACATCAAATTGTGTGCCGATGGTCTGTTAGACGGTTTTTATAAGGAAGCTGAGGACCGTCTACGATATTTTGCAGATGGGTTGGAGCGGGATTATCCTCAGTTGCTCTCCCAGGCTGTTAACTTCAACCGTAAGCTCTTGAAACAACCGTTTGTTACGATGAACATCGTCGTGGAAACAGATTATAATCTTTGGGACATTTATCAGGCGGTCTTAAGAGGGAAAGAATATAAGGTAAAAAAAGGAAAGATCGGCTACACGATAGACAGTTCTTCGCAACGTTGGGATAGCTGGCAGGATTGGAGCCGACAGGTTGTCTGGTATGGATATAAAAAGGGTGACTATATTTATTCTGTAAATGAGTCAGTTGAAGGATTTTAGAGGTGGTAAATGAAATTTAAAAAGACCAGGCTCGAAAACTGTTGGCTAATCGAAACAGAGGTATTTGAAGACTTTCGCGGCGAATACGTAATGACATATAGCGAAGATATTTTCGTAGAAAATGGCATAAATGTGAAATTTGTCGAGGATGATATTTCAATGTCGTCGTACAATACTTTGCGTGGCATTCATGGTGATATGAGAACATGGAAGCTCATCTCATGCCTGCATGGAAAATTTTATTTTATTGTCGTAAACTGCGACCGACAATCACCTGATTTTGGCCAATGGGAATCTTTCACCCTTTCAGCACGGAACCGGAACATGGTTCTTGTTCCACCGAAACATGGGAACGCCCATCTGGTGCTGAGCGAAACTGCAATATTTCACTATAAACAATCGGAATATTACAATCCGGAAGGACAGTTTACCTATAAATGGAATGACCCCACTTTGAACATATGGTGGCCATGCAAAAATCCCATACTGTCCATGCGGGACGAATATGGCCATTTCTGAAAATCTTATTATCAGGCAGTTAGAACCGAAGGATACTCCCCGGTGTGTTGATCTGATAGGAGCTATTTATGATAATAAACGGCCTGCTGGTTACTTCACGTGGCAGTTATTCGAGAATGTTTTTCCGACCGTTTGTTTCGGTGCGTTCGCCGGAGAAACGCTGGTGGGTATATTTGGTGTGCAGAAACGGCCTGTTACCAACGGTCAGACCGCCGGGCAGGTAATAAGCATGAACATCCATCCTGATTGGACTGGCAAGGGGCTTCTGAATAAAATATCCGCTCCAGCCCTTTCTTTTTTTGGTGATCTTGATCTAATTTGCATTTTTACGCACAACGTAAAATCGGTAAAACCATGCGAAGCATCGTTAGGAATGTTTTTCCCTGACCCGATAGTGGCGATGGAGCTAGATACCTTTGGACTGGCTATGAAATCGGATCTTCCCGTCGAGGACGTTACGATTGACACCACTTTTCCGGTTGCCAGCACAATTCATGGCTACAGCGTTGGGCTTGCCGCTACCCGAGAATTCCGGTTGTGGCGTTTTGCAAAGGCACCGGTCTATAGGTACCGTAAAGTAATGTTGTCCAAAGATGCGTTTGCGATCGTCAAAACAATTCAGATACCCGGCAGTATGGGGGTGTACGGTGATATTGTCGACCTCGAATGCCACGCGGATAATACGGAAACCATAAAAACAATAATGACAGGGGCACTGGGATACCTCGTGCAATGCGGCGCAAGCAAAATCACCACCTGGGCTACTCCGGGAAGTCAATTGAGAAACGTACTTGAGCGCCTGGGCTTCTCTCCGGGTTTCAAGAGTTACTTTGGATTCAAAATGTTATATGAAGATAATCCACGCCTTCATTCGCTGAATGCCTGGCATTTTCGTCAAGCGGATGCGCCGAAATATTAACACTTCGCAGCAGGAGATAACGGGACAATAATAGCAGGAACACCGCTCAGTTATTCCTATCCATAATGTCCGGGTTTGTGAGAACCGGCTCTCGTAACAGACAACAAACCAACGGTCTTTTGAAATCAATGTCAGTATTTTGACGATCGACTCCGCTAAGGCCCTTGTTGTGAAGCGCTGCAGCGCGGTGTCTCATGACTCTGAATCGTCTCTGTCCTTTGTCTTTTCAGAGAGGCATATTATTTGCAATGTTTTATGACGATGTTCCCAGGTGCTTTGCTTAAAGAGAGCCGCTGCAAACTACGGTTCTGCGTGTCGTTGTTTCATAAACATCTTCGTTAAAGAGGAAAAACATGATAATAACAAGAACACCTTTTCGCATCTCGTTCTTCGGTGGAGGAACTGACTTTCCGGCATGGTACGAGAATAATGGCGGTGGTGCGGTGTTATCAACAACGATCAATAAGTACTGTTACATCAGTTGCCGGTGTCTCCCCCCGTTCTTCGACTACAAATACAGGCTCAATTACTCCAAACAGGAGCAGGCCCGCGGTATCGATGACATTATCCATCCTTCGATCCGGGAAACTTTAAGGTTCATGGATGTCAATTTCGGTCTTTCGATCAGCCACGACGGAGACCTTCCCGCCATGTCCGGACTCGCTTCCAGCAGCGCTTTCACCGTGGGACTTCTCCATGCCCTCTATGCCCTCAAGGGAAAGATCGTTTCCAAGAAACGTCTCGCCCTCGAGGCCATCCACATCGAACAGGAGATGATCAAGGAAAAGGTGGGCTCTCAGGACCAGGTTGCCGCTGCCTTCGGCGGTCTAAACAAGATCGAATTCAGGAGCCAGCACAATATCGAGGTCATACCTGTTACCATTTCACGCCACGCCTTTCAGCACCTGCAGGACCACTTCCTCCTGTTTTTTACGGGCGTAACGCGCTCGGCCTCAAACATAGAGGAAGAGAAAATGGAACGTCTTGCAGATAAAAGAACCGATTACAAAACACTTATGAGCATGGTCAACGATGCGTTCCAGGTTTTGAGCGGAGAAAGGGATATTCTGGACTTCGGTAAACTTCTTCACGAAACATGGAAGCTCAAGAAAAGCCTTTCACCCAGGGTGTCGAACCCTTACATTGATACCATATATGAAACGGCTAAAAAGAACGGGGCCATAGGAGGAAAAATCCTTGGCGCCGGAGGGGGCGGATTTATGCTCTTCTTTGTAAAACCGGAAAAAAAAGAGAAGGTCAAAGAGGCACTCCACTTTTTACTCCACGTACCATTTCACTTTGACACCCTGGGAAGCCAGATAGTGTATTACGCGGAGGAGGCACTGTAAAGGTATGAAGGTCATTATCCTCGCCGGGGGAACAGGCACAAGACTGAGAAGGATTGTCGCAGACGTACCAAAGCCTATGGCACCTGTCGGAGGCAAACCGTTCCTGGAATATATCATTCTCGCGCTGACAGCACAGGGATTAAACGAAATCATACTTTCGGTGGGTTATAAAAACAACATCATTCAATCCCATTTTCAAGACGGTTCACGATGGGGAGCCAACATTCTTTATTCCAAAGAAGATGCTCCTCTCGGCACTGGTGGGGCTATTCGAGAGGCTTTAAAGGTGGCCGACGAACCACATTGTTTGATTTTAAATGGTGACACCTTTAATCAGCTGAACTTTCTGGAAATGGAAGATCATCATTTATCAAAACAATGTTTGATGACGGTTGGTTTGAAACAGAAAAAGAATGCCAGTCGTTACGGATCCGTTAAGATTAATGACACGCTCGACGTTCTCGGCTTTTATGAAAAAAATAAAGTTGGAACCGGCTACGTTAGCTGCGGAGCATATATCATGGACAAAGCCATCCTTGATCGTATGCCCTCCGGTTATTTTTCTCTGGAAAACGAACTCTTGCCGGATTTGATCGGCGCTGGTATTTGCGGATTTGTTTCCCGTGGTTTTTTCATAGATATCGGAATACCGTCAACATATCGTTACATTAATGACAACTGTTACCTGCTTACACAGTCCAACCTGGAAAAACTATCCATGATGCGATCAAGGTTAGGGAAACACGAGAAGGTATAGAAGTTGATAACAATATAAAAAGCGGACCCAGGAAGACTTGCCTTAATTTCCGTTAAGAGGAGAAAAAATACCAGTGAGGTAAAGACACTATGAACAAAATAGTAATTAATATAGTGTATGCGCACTTGAAGCCGGACTTCATCTCTTCTATGAAGCGAGGGAATGTTTCGTTAATCTACACAAGCAGACCCATTGTTGATTGTGATGTTTATGCCTATATGGATGCCTTTAGTTACCATGGTAGACAAAAAGGGTTAAACGTTCTTTTGCTTTTCGAACCGACCGTTGTTTTGCCGGGACAGTATAACAGGGATATATGGGATCAGTTCGATCATGTTTTTACCCTATACGATGTATTGATAAATGAATTTGGCTTTACAAAAATTCGCCTTGCGCGTCAAGGGTTTCATCCCTGGTTCGGCGAAAGCGCGGACACAGTGATAACGGAAGGATTGGATGAAAGAAGGCGGAAATATCCTTCTCAAGGACGTGCGAACGCGATATGCATGATCAATGGAAATAAGCATTCAGCAGTTCCAGGTGAGTTGTACTCAAAAAGGGCCGAGGCCGCCCTCTGGTTTTACTCACATTCCGACATTCCCTTTCATGTCTACGGCATGACCCCATTTTTCTTGCCCAATTACAAAGGCGCGGTTGAAAACAATAGCAAGCTGCTCACCTTATCTCGTTATAAATACACTCTTTGCTTTGAGAACACCGGAGACCCTGTTTTCGCTCATGGTTATGTGGACAAAATCCTTGATCCCCTGGAAGCACGGACACTGCCGATATACCTTGGTTGCCCCAATATCGAGGAATACATTCCAAAAACATGCTTTATTGATTTCCGTGATTTTGCAAGTCATGAAGAGCTCGATAAGTATCTCCATAACATTTCCGAAGACGAGTATACCCGATATATAAACAACATTGACAAGTGGGTTGGCCAGGGGGGTCTCAGGCCATACTCGTGGTATCCGCTTTATGATAATTTAGTTAAATATTATGCCAAACGTAACGGAATAAATAGTGAATCGTTGTTCGGCAACGATTCAACCTGGCACGTAGCTTCTGTGACACGGAGTGTTGATTTTGTCACATCATCTCCCCTCTGGACATTTCAAGAACATGCAATTACTGGCTCACCCTTCATCACCCCTCGTGAAAACGGTTTCGGTATTCCTATCGAATCCGATGAACAACGTTTTAAACGAGCTAGTGAGTTTTCAAAAAGGGGGGAACATCAGGAAGCAATAAATGAAATGGCATGGCACCAGTTTACGCAAAACCCTGACGTATTTTGCTTCTATGCCCAACTTCTTCACAAACTTGGGTATGTGGAAACAGCAGCAATCTATCTTGCGCTTGCCCTCAGACAAGATCCAAACCATGCGCTCACATACGAGCAGATAGACGTAATCTGCTCGGACAGAAAAGATCTCAAGAATGCAATACTCCACGCAGTAGGTCATAAGAAGATCGAAACCGTAATGGCCCCGGGGTTAATATCAACAGTTATACCTGTATCCCGTTTTGACGACAACACAAGACGATGCATTGAGTCAATCCGTGCTCATGTTACGGAACCATATGAAATTATCCTGATTAAAAAGGAATCTCTAAAAACACCCGCATGGCTAACAAGGCTCATTTCCAACAATAATCACTACAGGATAATAGATACTGCAAAAAATACCATTTATGCAAAACGATGCAACGAAGCAATAAAGAAGACCTCCGGACAATACATCCTGATCCTCGACGCAAACGCTGTTATACTAAAAGGGACGCTTTCGAAAATGCTGGAGTGCATAAATAAATGCCCGGAGCACGGGTTGACCGTCCCCATGTTAAATCATGCGATAGGGACACAACAGATCCCCAAGACCCAACAGATGTCCTTCGGTACTTTTGAGGAGTACGCAAAAACGTTTAATGAACGAAACCGCTACCGTTATGTCACCACTTTTGAAGTTGACAGTACATGTACGCTCATTAAAAGGTCATTGTTTGATGCAATCGGCTTTTTCAACGAACAAATAGAAGTTCCCTATTTCGTTATAAACGATTACCGCATGCGGGCGCTTATTGAAGGACAACAAGCTGTGATTTGCGGCGATAGCTGTGTTTATCTGGATCTGGATCAGGATGGGGCAAGAGAAAAAGGCTTTGACAAGCTGTTTCATGAAGAATGGGACACATTCAACCCTAATTCTGAAATAGGGCGAAAGCTCTCGCCTTTTGTTGCCATGAAAAATGCACGCGATCATTATGCAAAGGGTTTTCTCAACGAAGCGATACAAGCTATTATGGAGGGAATAAAATACACACCCGATAATGAGAATCTCTATTACTGCCTTGCTGAAATTCTATTGGATGCAAAATTATGCGAACAGGCGATAGAAGGCCTGCAATCATTGCCTGAAAAGGAAAAGGATTCGACGCAGGCTTTGGAAATGCTCGGATACTGCAGCTATTATGCAGGCCGCTACGAAGAAGCTAACGATTATGCCGACCTGGCCCTCTCCCTTTGTTTTGGTTCGATAAAGGCCCTTAATCTTAAGGGTTTGCTGGCGATGGAATCCGGCGATCAAGAACAGGCCGAAACATTCTTCAAGAAGGCGATAACTGCCGATCCATGTTTTGCCGATCCTTACGTCAATCTGGGAGTAATGCGATGGCACAACGGCGATAACGCAGAAGCGCTCGATCTCATTGAGAAAGGTTTTATCCTTTCACCGAAAACTACCGATTTCTCTGCAACATACCATTTCGCCGTTACCGCGCTCAATGAGTTCCCCAGGGCTGAAACGGTCCTGCTGGAGGCCTTAAGGCTCCATCCCATAAGCAAAAGACTTTCCTTTCTCTACATAGGCACCTTGCTCCAGGAGGATAAATACCCACAGGCAATGGAAGAAACGGAAAGATCGATGATTGCCTTTGGGATCGACGATGGTATTCTCGCCGCGGCGCTTCAGATACGGGAAAAGGTTGGACCGGCGAAAGTGAGCGAGGCGCATCGAAGGGGATCGCTCTCCGTGTGCATGATAGTGAAGAACGAAGAGGGGCGGATAGCGAAATGCCTCATGAGCGTCAAGCCCGTTGCCGACGAAATGATCGTCGTGGATACGGGATCGACGGACAGGACGAAAGAGATAGCGAGGGCCCTGGGGGCCCGGGTATACGACTTTCCATGGACAAATGATTTTTCAGAGGCGCGTAATTTCTCCATGTCGAAAGCAAAGGGGCAATGGATTCTGATCCACGATGCGGACGAGGTCCTCTCTGCCCATGATTACGACAGATTGCGCCATATCCTGAATCAGGATCCATCCGTGCCGTTTGCCTATTCGCTTGTTACAAGGAATTACTCGACAGATTCCGTATACGAGGGCTGGACAGCTAATTCAGGGGAATATCCCGATGAAGAAGCGGGTACCGGGTGGTTTCCCAGTCCTAAAGTTAGGCTTCTTTTAAATGACGAGAGGTTTCGATTCGAAAATCCCATTCATGAATTGCTCGAGCCGTCGCTGAGAAGGGCACATGTCGATATCAAGCCATGTGATGTTGTTATCCACCACTACGGGCAGGCCGACGCGGATCGGGGGCAAGCCAAGGCCGAAATGTATTATCTCATCGGAAAGAAGAAGCTCGATGCCGACGGAAATCAGGAGGCTGCCCTTCGTGAGTTGGCGGTACAGGCAAGGGCGATAGGCAAGTACGACGAATCTATCGAACTATGGAATAGATACCTTATGGTCAAACCCGATCACTATCTTCCCTATTTCAACATGTCAGGGTGTTATTTTGAAAAAGAGGACTTTGACAAAGCTTTCCAGGCTGCAAAAAAATCCTTCGAACTCAATTCGGGCTCAAAAGAGGCAGTCCAGTGTTATGCTGTGACCTCCCTGTTCTGCGGCAACGGGAACGAGGCCGTAACGTCCCTTGAAAACCTTTTGCAGACGATACCCCTGTATCCTACCGGAAAAATGACCCTTGCTGCGGCGTACTGCGTAACAGGGATGAAAGAGAAAGGTATTAAGGAGTTAAGAGAACTCAAAGAGATGGCCTATGACTGTTCCGAGGTCCTTTACAACCTTTCAAAGAAATTTTTTGCGGCCGGGAAGCCCGGGTGCGCAACTGTCTTGCTGGAAAGTATGGAAAGAAGCGGTCATGTGCACCCTGATGCAGCGAGGCTCCTTGAGGAATCCTACGACATGCAAGCCATCGGCGCGACTCCATAGGGACTACTCCGATGACCCCCTCAGGCCCGCGGCCAGATTGAAGTTGATATTGATGATAATGTCGAGCTTATCCGGTGACGGATCGTGCATGATCTCGATGATCCGTTTGTCGATGAAAACGCTCAAGTTTAGGATATCCCCCCTGAGCTCGGCGGGAAGAGGATTATCTTCCCTGATAAGCTCATCCTGGAAGATCGTCCATACCTTCTGGTTGAACGTCAGAGCCTCATCAAGTCTCTTGAAGTGGCCATCTTCATTCCAGTGTTCCTGGCATGATTTGAGCAGGCGGGCAGCCTTAGAAAGGATCGATGCCTCAAGCTCCCTCCCCGATAAGGTAGACTTTATCGTTTGTTTGTAGGCATTGATCCCTGCGGACATACCCCATTACCTCCCCTTCGTATTCTATGAGTTTCTTTGCCTGCTTTAAGGCCGGGTAATACTTGCCCTCAATTATGAGGCTGCTGATCTCGGCGAACGTTTCTGCCGTCCTCGGAGCTGCTTCTACAAGGTCTTTGACGAGAGACCAGTAAATGTTATGCTTCTCCACGGCGTCTTTGCCATCGACGTACATGAGCTGGATAATAAAATACACCCGCCTGGCGGGCGTATCGGCATCTTTTTCTCGAAGTATGTCCTTGTCGCGAAGCACCGGTACCTCATTTTCGATCACGAGATCGCACTTCGTGTCACCATTGGTTACAACAGCCCCTCCGACGATAAGCCGTTCATGGGGTTTCAGTTTTATTTTCAGAGCCATAAGTCCTTCACTTTCTGTAAATGCTTTGCGTATCGCCAATCGGTAGAAAGGGCGGATAGCTGATCTTTGTCAGATCAGTCTTTGGGTCGAGAACGATGGTATCATTTTGCATTTTCATCGATTGCAGCGGTTTGTGAACTGCCGGTTTTTGATGAACACTGACGTTTCGTCCCATATTCCCTATTTTTTCTATTGACATGTTCCATCACCTCCCTGAGGATGGTGAACGGGAGAGGGCCACGATAGACCCTCTCCCGTTTGTTACGCTAGCCGCTGCTACCGGAAGAGCTGGAGAACCGACTGTGCCGCCTGTGCTGACAAGCTCAGAGCGGAGGTACTCAGTGACTGCCGCGTCTGCAGCATGAGCATGTTGGCACCCTCTTCGTTGGTGTCGGCAAGTGTCAGCTTGTCGGCGCCGGTCTGGAGCGTGGCGGCAATGCTTGAGATCCATTCATCCCTGGCATTGACGATGCTCAGGTTACTGGACAGTTTGGAAGACTCGGTCCTCAATTTCGTGAGGGCGGATTCCAGCTGCGTTACCGATACATTAATGGTAGTTTCATCAACCCAGGTCGAGGAAGCCGTGGTTATTCCCAAACCAGTTGACGATCCATCGAAAGACTCAACGGTGAGGGTATGGCTGTTCCCGAACCGGACGGTCATATCATAGGAACCGCCGGAAGCGCCTCCCAGCAGGTTCTTCCCTTTGTAGAATGCATCATCCTTCAACGTGTTGAGCTGAGCGAGCAAGGTCGTGTACTGTGCACGCTTCGCCACAAGCTCATCGCTGTTTGCGGTGATGGTTGATTCGGCAGCACTGGCGCTGGTCGTGACGATATCGCCGGCTTCCATTGCCCCGCCTGCCTGACGGCTGATGGTGAGGACGCCTGAGCCATTGTCCGCGATATTGAACGTGGTGGTTCCGGTTGTCGCAATACAACCTGCAAGGGAGGTGGCTGTTTGTGCGGCAGTTCCACCAGAATAAAAACTGGTTGCATCGACAGACGTTGTCGATGTTACGGCAGTGTAGGTAACTCCGCCGAGAACAACAGTGGCACCCTTCGTCACTCCTGTCGAGAAGGTTAAGGTCTGGCTCGTGGTGCTTGCGCTAACCGCACTTTTCGCAGCTTCCGCTGTAGCTTTTGCCGAGTTGATCAGTGTTGTGATTGCCGTGATGGCCGTATCTGCCGCCTTGATCGTCTGGATCGATTCCGAAATACCGTCTTTGAATGCCAACAGGTCATTGGCGCGGGAGGTGTGATCCAGGGCCGTAAAAAAGTTGACCGGATTGTCGAGAGCGGAGTTAACTTTCTTGCCTGTCGAAAGCCTTTCCTGTGTTCTGTCGAGCAGTTTAACACTTGACTGGAGGGACATCAGGTTCGCCCTCATACCACTGGTTAAAGAAATGTCTGACATAATTATTCTCCTTTTCTAGGATTTTTTCTCCCGACGATCTCGCCGGGGATACATCTGTTACATGCCCACCCCTGATACTTTTTCACCTCCCCGGGGAGCACTGTTCTTATCTTCATGAAATGGTTATCGAACGGTGAAAAGAAAACTTAAATTTTGGTAAGGTGACATAGAGGGGCGTCAGGGGAGAAGCGCGGGACAAATCAAGTTCTTCGTCTTCCGGCGAAGGCCGGAATCCGGGGAGATCTGAACGTAAGGTCTTACCTTACCCAGTGTCTTTTATAGCCTTCCATCATCAGGGTCGTCAACAAGTCATAAAAATGATCGAAGGGCAGACTGGAAGGAAAACTTGCCTGGTATCCCTGCAATAGCTCTATCGCGCAGTCACGCAACAA
>JGI24730J26740_1001591_pt1 | contig 11173 bp, 9 predicted proteins | sample EPASupsiteSAE347_FD_26740 | JGI IMG/M metagenome (IMG submission 26740)
TAGGCTTTTCCGGTGTGCCTGTGAAGAGCCTTAAGAACCTCTCTTGTTCCTGGAACCCGGTCATCGATATCACGGATCAGCTTTGCGGCAATCCTTACATCGCCATTGACAATCTTTTTGACAATGCTGTTAACCATATCTTTATCTCTTTACGGTGGAAGTAATATAGTTAATAATTGATTGAGAAGTGCTCTGCGGCAAGAATATTTTCGACACCCCCATGTCTTTGAGAGCCCTAGCATGCTGTTCGGGAATAGAACCCCCGCACATTACGGGAACATCATTCAAACCACTTTTCTTAATCAAATCCATCAAGATTCCTATCTGCTCATAATTGGAAGCGTGGCTGCTTATACCGATTATGTCCACGCTTTCTTGAATAGCGGCGTTGACAATCATTTCCGGCGTTTGATAAATCCCAAGATATACCACTTCCATTCCGGAATCCATAAGAAACCTGGATACGATTTCCGCTCCCGTAAAGTGTCCATCAAGTCCGATAACCGAGATGAGGACTTTAATTTTCGGCTTATTACTCATATCAATATACCTCCTATTTTTTGCAGATACTCCATATACTTCCCCTTGACTTCTATGATTATAGATCAAAAGGACAATCTATCATTTCCAATGGGTCATAATGATATCCCCAAGCCTTCCGAATGACTCCAATTATTTCTCCGGCGGTACCATACGCCTTCACCGCTTCGATAATTGATGGTATTAGATTATAGGCAGCATCCTTTTTCGCATCGCAATAAACTTGTGCGATTTTTTCGTTCAATAGAGGTATATTTCTTGTCTTTTTCCAATTCTCCATACGTTGTGCGATTTCTTCAGAATCGGATATCCCCACCGACTGTATAGGAATATCGTCATCCTCTTCCGGAGGAATGACCAGTTCGTTCACGCCTACGATTAAGCGCTCCCCTGATTCTATTTCTTTCTGCTTTTGCCGGGCCGATTCCAGCATCATATTGCGGATGAAACCACTGTTCACAGCCGCGATCATACCACCTTGATCTTCTATCTGGTGGAGGATTTTGTACGCTTCCTCTTCCACTTTGTTGGTGAGATACTCTACAAAATAGGAACCAGCCAGGGGGTCAGTTACGTCCGTTACCCCTGTTTCATCAGAGACGATGTGTTGAGTGTTCAAAGACATTCTCGCTGCAAAGGCCGATGGCTCAGCATAAGCGTTGTCCAGACATGCGTTGTCGATTGCCGTGCATCCTGCAATGGCTCCGGCAAGGGTTTGTATGGCGCATCGTGCGATATTATTGAGAGGCTGCTGATACGTCATTGTACGTCCCGATGTATGAATCGCTATAAGTAGTTGGCAGGCTTTATTCGTCTTGGCTTTTAATGTTTCCTTCGCCATTTTCGCATACATCCTTCGCAGAGCACGGACTTTAGCTATTTCCTCGAAAAACCTCGACCCGATGCTAACGAGTTCATAAGGGATGAGGGCAAGATCATCAAAATCAAGACCGCGCTCGTTAACCAGCTTTCCGAGAAGCTCTTTGAGCATGGCTATTTCTATGGCGAGTGCCTGAGCGTTGTTGCCGCCGGACTCCTGGAAATGTTGGCTGAGAATGCCTGACCGCAGGTGCAGTTTATTTCTTACAATGAATTCCGCAGAATCGAGCCAAAGCTTGGTATTGAGATCCAAAGGCAAGTTGTCGGTTTGTCCAAATATGTGACCGAACGGATATTCTGTTATACTGCCGTGTACTTCTTTCCAATCTAATCCACGCTTTTCTGCAAGGGCAACGATATAGCCCAATCTTAACGGGTTCATGGGGGCGGCACCCAGCAATGTAATAGATTGTCCGGTCAAAGGGATGCCGTCCATCAATTCCTCGAATTCAAGTAGTGATGTACAATGCCATCCCAAAACTCCGGCCTCTCTTCTACCGATGGGGTGATCGGCATCTATGGGCATGGCGCTAGGTCTGTCGCAGATAACCAATATTCCCTGCGTCTGGCCCATTTCCCTGAACTGCTTGAGTTGTTCGTTGGTTCTTCTGGAAGAGCCGATCCCGCCGGTCATTCGCCTTGTCCATACGCGGCTTCGGTACCCGTTTTGATGATACCCGCGAACAAAGGGGTACGAACCCGGGTTTCCTATATCCTTGTCATAATTAACGTGTGCAATATCTTCCGGGGTATACACGGGTTTGATTTCAAGTCCGTAATCTGTCTCGCTTTTCATTTTTTCCTCCTTAATCTAATATAACTTTCTACAGCATGGACAGGCTGGCATAGTCGGGATAGCAATGAAATGAACGGCCCTTGGTGTGGACATACAAATCAAAGTCCCCGTCTGCACTCTTCTGTTTTTGATTGAAGCTCTTATCTAAGAATAGATGCCCTATTGATCCCCTCGGATATTCATCAGCTTTCCGCTCCCGAAAGAACTGGTAATTCCTTGGTCCAGGCAGAAGTTCTTTTTGATTGACAAGATGGGGCTTGCTTCTCCGAAATGTTTTGATCTCCGAGACGCCTTCGCCTCCCGTGAAAGTATCTATGAAATCGCCATCACTTCGTGATTTATCATTTGGAAAGAGAAGAGAACCGCCGCGGTCGTTCAGATAATGCTTCTTTTCAAGTGTTCTTATGCTGGTTATAATCCAGTCTTTTGCATAGCGAAGATTCATCTTAGCGCCCTTTTTGGCAAAAGCCTTGTTGCGTCTTCAGCCGTTATCATTTCGTTTGACATATAAACCCGTGGAAGAAGATTCAGCAAAGCGTATGCCAGCGCTCAATGAAATTTGGTTCTTGTTGGCTCTTTCCTAGGCTCATGCGCTTATGCTTGAAAGTATCTTTGGGAAACAGGACGAGGATGTAGAATTTAACCTGTAGCTCAATGTAACAGATGGCAGTAACAGGTGTTACTTTTTCACATTATATTTTCATGTCTTTAAAATTCATCGTTCCCAGTAAATAGCCATACTATCCTGATGAAGATACGTCCTCTCTAAGCTCTATCCTTACGTATTTTCCGTCGCCATTGGAATTGGCATAGAACTTGCGAAGCCTTAAGTAAAATCAACCAAGAGGGAGTGGACATGGAACTTACCCGAGAACAAATGGACATCAAGCAGGCGGCGCGCGAATTCGCCGAAGGGGAATTCAGGGAAAGGGCAAAGGAATTTGACGAAAAGGAGGAATTCGATCTATCTATATGGAAAAAGGCATGTGAGTACGGGTTTGTAGGCACATTCATTAAAGAGGAGTACGGGGGGCACGGCCTAGGCTACTTCGAACATTCCCTTATCGCTGAGGAGTTCTGGCGTGTCGACCCCGGTTGCGGCCAAGCTGTTTTGTCCACCACCTTCGGTTCCGAGATGATCCAAGCCTTCGGCTCGGAACAACTGAAACAGAAATTCCTTCCTCCCCTCGTAAACGGAAACGCGATCATGGGTTTTGGCATAACGGAGGCCGATGCGGGCAGCGATGCGGCCGCGGTGAAGACAAAGGCGGAAAGAGTAAATGACAAGTATGTCATTAACGGTTCCAAGATGTTCATTACTAATGGCTGTCTTGCCGATTATCTCCTTGTTTTCTGCATCACCGATCCGGAAGAGAAGAACGCCCACAAGAGGCACAGCGCAATACTCGTGGATACCAGACAGCCTGGTTTCCAGGCAACCAAGATTCACGGAAAAATGGGGATCAGGGCCTCGAACACGGCGGAGATCAACTTCAATAATGTCGAGGCGCCCGTGGAAAACCTCGTCGGGGAGGGAGGACGCGGTTTCTACCAGCTCATGGATTTCTTCAACAGAACAAGGAATCACGTGGCTGCCCAAGGAGTCGGCGTCGCCCAAGGGGCACTGGATCTTGCAATAGCCCACGTGAAGAAAAGAAAGGCATTCGGAACTGCCCTTTCCCGTCTGCAGGGGATCCAATTCATCATTGCAGAAATGGCGACGAGTATCGAGGCTGCAAGGAGCCTCTACTGGCGCGCCGCCCATTCCGTGGACAAAGGCAAACCGGACTCTGCGCTCATCTCCATGGCAAAATGGAACGCTGGCGATACTGCCGTCAATGTCGTGAACAAAGCGTTGCAGCTTCACGGCGGGNACGGATATATCGCGGAATACGACATTCAACGGTTCTACCGGGATGCAAAGATCGTTGAGATCTATGAGGGTTCTAAGGAGGTTGAAAAAGCAGTTATTGCGCAGGAATTGTTAAGAAAAACGCCCTAAAAACGCTTCAACTTTTCGTAAAGGGTCTTTCGGGCAATCCCGAGAAGTCTTGCTGCTTTGGCCTTGTTACCCTTTGCAAGCTTGAGTGTTGTTTCTATAAGCTTTCTCTCTTGTTCATTCAAACCAAAAGACACCCTGGAAGAGCTAACCCCTGTGTGCCCCGTCAGTTCATCCGTATTATCCAACAGGTCACCAGGGAGGTCATCGATGCTTATCTCCTGTCTCTCTCCAGACAGCAGACATGCCCTTTCAATAACGTTGGAAAGCTCTCTGATGTTTCCCGGCCAGGGATAGGCTATAAAGAGTTCCACCACTTCTTTCGCCAACCTCTTGTTTGTGTGTCGTTTTTTGTACCTTTGGAGAAAGTGTTCAGCAAGGAGCGGTATGTCATCCTTTCTTTCAAGGAGAGGTGGCAGGAAAATTGTAAAGTTATTTAAGCGGTAATAGAGGTCCTTTCGAAACCTGTTATCTTTCACGGCGGTTCTTAAGGAGACATTGGTGGCACACACAAAGCGAACATCCACTTGTATTTCTTTTGTATCCCCTAATTTCCTGAAGGTACCTCTATCAAGGATCCTTAGGAGTTTGGCCTGCGTAGAAAGACCCATTTCGGCAACCTCGTCCAGGAAGAATGTGCCTCTATTTGCTATTTCCAGTAGCCCCAGTTTATCTCTTTCGGCTCCAGTGAATGCTCCCTTCTTATATCCAAAGAGTTCGCTTTCCAACATGTTGTCCTGCAAATTGCTAGCATTTATTGCTACAAATTGCCTGTCCTTCCTGGCGCTAAGGTTGTGGACAGTGTTGGCAACCAATTCCTTCCCTGTACCAGTTTCACCTTGCACGAGAACTGGGATATCCGAAATTGCAGCCATACCAATCAATTCCTTTATTTCTTTCATCTTCTTGCTCTCCCCCAAGAGTTGTTCGTGGGATTCTAGTATTCGAAGATGTTCCTTGAGGATAAGGTTTGTCTCGGACAGAATCTTTTTTTCATATGCTTTTTCTATCAGGTTGGACAATTCCAAAAGTTCACAAGGTTTTTTAAGGTAATCATACGCACCGAGCTTCATTGACTGAATCGCGCTTTCAACTGTTGCATGACCTGTGAGCATTATTGTTTCAACGGTAGGCTGTATCATCTTGGCCATCTTAAGAAGATCAACCCCGCTTTGATCAGGGAGCCGTATATCAAAGACCGTTACATCACAGCTCCTATTCTTAAGGACAGCAAGGCCCTCTGCGGCAGTATGAGCAACAAAAACTTTCATGCCATCATTCTCTAACTTAGTTTTAAATGCCTTTACAAGCTCGACTTCGTCGTCAACGAGCAGCACATGGATCATATCTATTTTATCTCTCGACAAGAATGAACTGGCAGAGCAACTTGAAATGTTGATCCCCGGCCTGGTTTACTACTCGCGCTCATCTCCCCTCCCATTTCTTTTAAAAATTCATAGCAAAATGTCAGACCAAGGCCCAAATCCTTTTTAGCCAGCTTTGTGGTAAAGTAGGGTTCAAACATTTTGTCCATTATCTCATGGGGAATGCCCATACCATTATCCTCAATTTCTGCAATAATGACGTTGTGCTTGAGATGAGTTCTTATTGTGATTCTCGCTCTAGGTTTTGATTCAAGAGCATCTAGAGCATTGTTTATAACGTTTAGGAAGACTTGTTGGAGAGCCCAAACATCACATGTGATTCGGGGTAGATTGGGCTCCAGGAGTTTTATTAGTTTTATCCTGTATTTTTTGAAGTTGATCCCTTTAATCACACCATCTAGCACCTTATTAAGATCTAACCTCTCCAATTTGAAACCTTCTTTTCTACTTAATTTAAGCATATCGTTGATTAATTCGGTGCAACGGAAAACTTCTCCCTTAATTACCTTATGGTAATCTTTGAGGTTTTTCCACAGATCCTTCTGGCAATAAGTCTCTTCAAAAGATTGGCACAGAGCCGTTGCCAACTCAGAATTTGCAGCAATTGTAGCGAGTGGATTATTAAGGTTGTGGGCAATGCTTGCGACCAATCGTCCCACTGCTGCCATCTTTGCCTCTTGTGCAAGTAAAGCCTGTGTCCTTGCCCTTTCGGTCGTGTCTTCAATTAGACAGAGAAGCCCCTCAATTTTACCACCTGTTCCGTATAGCGGAACCCCCTTGAAATTCATAAAAAAATTCCTGTTGCCCCGGTAGGTAATGAAAGGGAAATCCCATACTTGGACCACGTCGCCAGTGTTGAGGCTCGTTTTTATCTGATCAGAGAGACCACACTTTATTGTGTAGGGGTTATTAATCCAGTTAAAGCGACCAATCAAAATATCTTTGGCTTGATCCCCTAAGCCCGTTTGTTCAGCCATTACGGAATTCATACTGGTAAATACACCATTTCTATCGATTGTGAAGATGGCTATCGGTGCATTGTCAAGTATCGTTCTGGTAAGTTCATTGGAATGGCGAAGTTGGTCTTGTATCATATTTTGGTATGTTATGTCCCGCACTATTTCAATTGCCAGCAAGTCATCATCGTTTATTCCATTCTTGAAGGGGATTGCCAAACTCAAAAAATTTCGTGCCTGGCCGTTCAATTCAATCCTCAGTTCTCTGCTCGTTATTTTTCCTGTCTCGAAACATGACAGCACTGGGCAATTATGACAAGGTTTTCTCTTACCCAACATCCCTCTATAACACAGTCTACCTTTCATCCGAGCTGTATCTGTTTTTAACGAATACTTTAGGGATTCCTTGTTTACCCACTCGATTTTAAGATTCTGACTAAGAACAGCGACCCCAAATGGTATGGTCTCGAGAGCTGACTGGAAATCTATGGATCCTTTTTTCTTCATGTCTTTCCTCTTGGATACACTGTGTGTGCCGCCTATTACCCACAGGATGAAGAAAGAATCTGGATATTATCATTATCGTGACCAGCAAATCCTATGCCAGTTCCGAAACACCTGAGTATAATAGCATAGTATAAGATTTGCCACCATATTTGATGTAAGTTACTCAGTCTCATATGTGTGCATCACGAATCACAGAAAACATTTAGGCTCTCTGAGGATGTTTTATCTTACCTTGTTTATTAATGTAGGTTTCAAAATGAAATCGGAATCCAGGTGCAATTCGGAATTATTCCTGATCGCCCATCCCATGGATCTATGCGTGATAGGAAAGATGGATTTCAACATGGGATAATGTAACATCTGTCACTAGCAGTTGTTACATTATGTTACGCGTTAAATCCTAATTTCTTAGCCTTGTTTTTCAAACATGAACTCTGCATGTTTTTGAGCATGGAAGCCAGTTCAGGCGCTTGGCAAATCAATTCAGTATCTATTGGCATAGACTTTGCTGATGTTCAGTTATAAGGGAAGTTTTATAAATCTTAAAAGGGGGTACGTATGGAAGGAATAAATCCTTGGTATGCCTGGTGGGCTATTGTGATCGCAAGCGCGGCCTTGACATTAGTCGGAATGGCATTGGCTTATAGGAGGTGGGACAATTGAACCAATTCGTCGAGATTCCTAAACCGGGAATGGAATACTATTTGCCTGTCGCCATAGGTATTCTTGTGTTTTTTGTAATATGCATAGTAGTAGGCATGCGAGCCAGGAAGTCGTGGACGTCCTACGAAGAGTATGTTGTTGGTCACCGCAATATTGGCCCCGTCGTTACAGGTTTGGCTCTTTCAGCGTCCTGGCTGAGTGGTTGGGCGTATCTCGGGTCGATGGGGGTCACCTATACAGCAGGTTGGTCGGGCATGTACCTTGCGAGTATGTGGTCTTTGTTCGGCATTATTCCATGTCTTCTGTTAACTGCACAAAAGCTCAGGAAATACTCAGTTAAACTCGGGTATACAACCATACCAGAGGCCTTGGGAAAGCGCTTTGGGAGTAGGACTGTTCAAATAGTTGCTGCTGTGGTGATTCTTTATTATTATCTGGGATATTCGATTGGCCAACTCAAGGCCGGAGCGACATGTTGGTATGCGGTCGCTGGGCTGTCCCCCGTCTGGTGTATTCTTTTCAGTGTAGTCATTACATGGTTATATCTGGCTTACGGGGGCTATACTGGAAACCAATGGGTTATGGCCTTGCAGGGCATACTGGTTGGAGTGGGAGCGATGCTTCTTGGTGTCGTTGCACTTTACTATGTCGGGGGACCGGCTGGATTAAATGAAAAGCTGGTAGCACAAAGCTCCAACCTCGTTCAGCTAATAAGACCTGACCTGCCGGCTGTCGGCCCCACTCAAGCTTTCTCTTCCTGGGTCGGAGTATTTGGAACACTCGTTCTGTTCGTAATGATGGCCTCTGGCTTCCCCCATACTACCAGCAGATTCCTGGGGGCAAGAGAAATTACCAAGAAAGATATGACGATATTGATCATCATGGTTTGGTGTATCGCTGGTTTTCCGATCTTCTTCGACAGTATAACAGGCCTCTCAGCGAGGGCAGTATTTGGGCCAGCCCTCTTGAAGATAAATCCATGGAAGGCAGATTTGGCCGGACCGTTCATAAGCATGGTTGCCGGTGGCTCATTTGTATCCACTTTATACATTATCGGTCTCTTTGCCGCAGCCCTGTCCACGCTTGCGGCATTGGTTTTCGTAATGGTTACAGCCGTAACTGTCGACATCGTAAAAGCGGTCAAGCCGTCTGTTAACGACCGTACTCTCCTTACTCTTGGACGAATTTTGACGGGAGTTTTCGTATTAATCCCATTCATATTTACCCTGATCAACCCCCCCGAGCTTCTAGCAGTGTTAATGTCCCAGGTCGGGGTGGCCATAGGCTCTACATTCTTTTTCTCTCTGATCATGTCGCTATACTGGAGGCGAGCTACTGCTGCCGGTGTACTGGCATGCATGATTTACGGACTTTTGGCCAGCGGTATTTTCGGCATCCTCGTGACGAAGAAGACTATCGGTATTGGTACCGTTTACCTTCTTGTAGCCGCTGGATCGGGGATTGTGTATTTTCTCGGGTCTCTAATATCAAAGCCTCCTAAAGCAGAGATCCTTAAGATAATTTTTGATAAGGATTAGATAAAGTCAGATCAAAGGAGAATTAGCATGGACTATTTCAAAAAAGAAGTGGAAACGATTTCTGAAGAAGGGCTTCGGGCCGTGCAGAACGAGAAACTAAAGTGGCTTGTAAACCACTGCTATGAGGATGTGCCTTATTACAAACAGCTCTTCGATCAGAATGGCTTGAAGCCGCAGGACATTCGAACAGTTGATGACCTTGTGAAGATTCCAATCACAAGAAAGACAAGTATAAAATCTACTTACCCCTTCGGCCTCCTGGGTGTGCCTCTTTCAAAGGTGGAGAGGCTTCAATCCACCTCTGGAACCACGTCTCTCCCATATCCTCTTGCTTACACCAAGGAGGATGTACTTACCTTACAGGAGCAGGTCGCCCGGGCGATGTTCGGCTTTGGTGTAAGACCGGGGGATTTTGTATACCAGTCCTACGGATACGGTACTTTCTTGGGCGGAATCTCTGTGGATCTAGGATGCAGAGGTATTGGAGCCACTCTCTTTCCTGCCGGTCCGGGAAGAACGGCTCTGGCCATGCACTGGCTAAGAGACTTAAAGCCGAAGGCCATAAGTTGCACCCCGTCCTTTGCAAGACACCTTGCCACTTATGCGCAAGAGAGGGGTCTGGACCCTAAAAAGGATTGGGCGCACTTGAAAATTGGAATGTTTGGTGGTGAAGCGGCGGCTCCAGCTGTGAGGAGAAAAGTTAGAGAAGCCATGACAGACAATTTCATGTATCACGAATTTTATGGAACCTCAGAGCTATTCGGGAACTCTGTTGCGACAAGTTGCGAGTATTCCTGCGGGAATTCAGAATTGCATGTGATGGCTGATCATTTTTATCTTGAGCTTATCGATCCTGAAACCGGAAAGAGGATTGAGCCTGGAGAGGACAAAGAGGGCGAGCTTGTATTTACCTCCCTATCCAAAGTGGCATCCCCAATGCTTCGGTGGGGAACTCATGATTTAACAAGATATTCGAGGAATGCGCTTGGCTGTGAATGCGGTAGGGTTGCACATCCAATCATTAGGGCACTAACGGGTAGAGGGGATGACGCACTTAAGGTAAGGGGTGCCCTCGTCTTTCCGTCCGAGATTGAGGATGTAGTTACCAAGGTGGAAGGTACAGGCGATGGGTGGCAGATTGTTATCGGCAATTCAGATAAGGAGTCACTGCAGGAGTTAGTCATCCAGGTTGAAGTAGCGGCAAAGCACAAGGATGATCTCGATAAGAGAGCCTTGATTAAAAAGTATATCGAGGACGATGTATATGGACGATTCAGTCTGAGACCCGTGGTCCAGATTATGGATCCAGAGGCGCTTCCGCGTTATGAGTCAAAATCCGTAAGGGTAGTTAAGAACTAATGAGGATTACCATGATGGACAATGCACCTCCTTCGCTAATCTAGCCGCTCACTGCCCCTACCCCCCAGACGCTTTTGCGGCGAAAGCCAGAAGGGGGTGCATTTCAGTGAAAATGGACGATCAGGTCATGCCGAGGAAGAGGAGTCACGATGACCGGCTTGAACGAAATGAGATGCGTAGGCAGAGGGTGAGTTGCTGTGCGATGATATTATAATAGAAACAGACGCGGATGATAAGTCCAATAGAATATTGAATATATGCAAAGGAGTATGTCCTTTATTCGGTCAGCGAGAGCAAAGATAAACGAAGCGACGGCATTGTTAGAGATAAAGTAGTGGATGTTGAGGGTAGCATTAAAGAGGCGAGCCATTTGCCCGCTCAAACAAACATCCTATGACATTTGGTTTTGATCGTCGCTCATGCGAAGCACGGTTGTCGCTGGGAATTCAGCAAAACACTTTCTTACCTTAATGGTATGATAGATGATTGTTCCTCACTTTGTCACGGTTACTTGCAGGAGTGGGAGAAACCAACGAATGGCGGATAAAGCA
>JGI24730J26740_1001594_pt1 | contig 11165 bp, 8 predicted proteins | sample EPASupsiteSAE347_FD_26740 | JGI IMG/M metagenome (IMG submission 26740)
ATGAGGCTTCTCGGAAAAGAAACCCGAGAAGCGCATGGAGGCTGGATAACCTGTCGCAGGTAGCGTAGATGGCAAGTTCGAGTGGAAGAAGGGGTATGGTTTATCGGGTTTGGGGAGATAACGTAGCGCTGTGGAGATGTGTTGTGAGTGGATGATAGCGGAACTCTGCGTGTCTTCGTTATGTATCTATCTGGAATGATTTTATTTATAGACTTGCTGTGGACGAGGATGGTGAGGAAATAGTTCCCGTACATGTTCTGCGGGTGCAGAGACATGCCTGAGAGGAACGATAATTTTTACAGGTCGCTTGCGATCGCCTCCTTATATATAGAGGTCACCCGGTATCGCGAAAATCTTCGTGATGGACGCCGGAGATTTTCTCGACGGTCTGGTGTAACAATTTTTCCCGGGTAGTGTCTTTTACTCGTTCGTCGTACTGGGCCACGGCATGCTGGCAGATGTTCACGAGTGTGAGACGTATCAAGCCATAGTCGGCATTTCTGGAAGAACGGTCGAGATGGAACGAATCGATGACGGCGTTGCATCGCTCGGTGGCGGATCGCATGTTCATGATGGATTTGAAGTGGTCTGTATTCCTCGGAATGGGGGGAAAGAGCCTGGGATTTTCATCGGCGTGGATGTAGACGAGAGGCGCGAGGCTGCTTTGGGGGTTGCAGTCGATCTTTCTCGGGCAGTCCTGCGGGTGGAAGACATAGACGGATTTTCCGAACCTGTGGGTGTTTCGCTTGGCGGGACAGGCGAAGACGTGAACGTTTCTCGCTTTATCGAAAGCGTGGTGGCGCAGGAGCTTGCCGGCAGGGCAGAGGGGGAATCCTTCTGGAGTGAGTTGGAGGTCGGGGTTCGAGATCAGGTGGAGGATAACGTTGTTTTTGTCGCCGAACGGGATGACGGGAACGATTTGTTTATCCCTGAAGTAGCGGTAGTGAGCGGAAGTGTCGTGGTGGCCGTCGCCACAAAAGAATCTTGGATGAAGATCGATTCTGTGATCGCGCAGGACTTTGAGGAACCGATCGAAAGCTTTTAGAGATAGGGTGAAGTCGGATTCGTTGCCACCGGGCATGATGGTCAAGAGAGGGAGATCATGACCGCCCACGGGAGCGATCAGGTGGTAATAGCGGTCGCCAAAGAGGTAAGAATCGCGGTAGGAATCGTAGCACCAGTTGGCGGTTGCGGATGTATAGAGCCGATCGTGTTCGCAGGAAGACCCTCTGTGCCGGGGACAGGAGCAGGTGGGTTTTCCTCGGGGCGAGGCGGCGGTTTTCAAGATGGAGCCATCGCCGGCAACAGCGAGGTTCATTTTTTCAGTCAGTAGTTGGTTTCTAATGGAAGAACCGATGCCGACGCGTGCCAGGAGATCGTGGAGGACTTTTGGGAACTCATCCGGCAGGGGTTGATCGGCAAGGGGCAGGAGATTGTCGACCAGGTTTTCCGAGAGGGAAGAACCATGGTTGCGGTTTTGCTTCCGGGTTTCCTTCTCTTTTTTGAAGTTGCGCTGGTGGATGCAGCGCGCCGATTGGCTTCTACGGGGCATGCGGTCGGAGGGCTTACGGTACGGTCCGTCTATGAGCCGGTGGAAGAAGTCGTAGTAGGTTCCGATGCCGGGGGTGTCATCCGGGTCGAATCCGGCCATAACGGCATGAAGAGGATGCGTTCGAAGGGTATTGACCCATTCGGTGATGCTGGTGGTTTTGAGAAGGGTCATGAGGATGAGGGACCGCAGCGTTGGGATCGGGTTGCGTGGAGGAGCGCGTTTGACGGGACAATACAGTCGCCCGAGGATTTGCTCGGCCGGGTCAAGGTCGAGATCGAGAAGGATGAGGTATTCTCTCGCATGGGTATCGAGCATTTTCGAAGTGGTCCGGCCCGTGAGGGAGGCGGCAAGAAAAGAACCTGTTTGTTGAATGTAGTCTTTGTGAGACACATGGATCACCTCCTTTCAATGAGGTAATGAGGCGTGGCAGACCGAACGAACCTTACCAGCACGAGGAGCGGCCCCATTCCACCTTTCAGCATCAGTGCGAGGAATGAGCATCTTGCTGGACGGCCTGCAACGATGAGAGCGCCTCAAGCGTAATATATATATGGTCGGAGGGAATGTCCAGTTTATAGATGGATTCGGCGGGAATTGACCAGGCAGCACGCCATCCGGCATGAGCCACTGAATTGCTGAATCCTAAGTTTATAGGTGAGCGGATAATATGACTGTCAATTCCGAGAAGCGTTTCGAAGGTGACCAAAGTGCATTGAAAGATGGGTACCTCAGGAAAAAAATCTTTTTGTCCCGGTAGGTTGCATTTCCGAGACCCTTCGAGCAGAATTGCTCCGGCCTCATTGAAGCGGTTTAAATGCTGCTTGACCCAAGCTCCAATGGCTTGATTTCCGGAGCAGAATTGCTCCGGCCTCATTGAAGCCCGCCGCCAACAGCCATTCCCACGAGAGCGCCCGCCGATTTCCGGAGCAGAATTGCTCCGGCCTCATTGAAGCATGTATTATCTCTCCTTCCTCATCATATTGGGTCCAGATTTCCGGAGCAGAATTGCTCCGGCCTCATTGAAGCCGATGGTGGCTACCGGAAGTTCTGCCACTACTGGTTGATTTCCGGAGCAGAATTGCTCCGGCCTCATTGAAGCAAGCATTGTTCGTATATTCTGCGTTGGAGAAATAGGGATTTCCGGAGCAGAATTGCTCCGGCCTCATTGAAGCCTCCGTTATTTGCCGTCGCTTCTTCCGCCTGGCCGCGTGATTTCCGGAGCAGAATTGCTCCGGCCTCATTGAAGCCCGTCACGTCCGCGCTTATGGTCTCCGTAATCTGGTGATTTCCGGAGCAGAATTGCTCCGGCCTCATTGAAGCACCCCGACTCCCGAAATACTGTGCCGGAACATCGAGGATTTCCGGAGCAGAATTGCTCCGGCCTCATTGAAGCGGGCCGTGCAGAACTTGAACGACGCCAGTGAGTCGCGATTTCCGGAGCAGAATTGCTCCGGCCTCATTGAAGCGAGGTCCATCAAAATTACTGTGCTTTTCGTCTTCCCGGGATTTCCGGAGCAGAATTGCTCCGGCCTCATTGAAGCAGTATCGTCCTGGCCTTGGCGGCGCACCGCTTACAGGATTTCCGGAGCAGAATTGCTCCGGCCTCATTGAAGCTCATTGTTCCGATCCGAATCATATTCCCTGCCACATGATTTCCGGAGCAGAATTGCTCCGGCCTCATTGAAGCGAGAGCGGAGATCATCGTGCGTGGATCGATGCACCGGATTTCCGGAGCAGAATTGCTCCGGCCTCATTGAAGCCCCTCTCGCATGGGATAAAAGTCGATGACGCCTGGTGATTTCCGGAGCAGAATTGCTCCGGCCTCATTGAAGCATCAACATTTGCGTGGATGGAGTAAAGGATTCACGCGATTTCCGGAGCAGAATTGCTCCGGCCTCATTGAAGCTCCTTTCGTTATTGGTGTTCAGAACTACCCTTTAGCAGATTTCCGGAGCAGAATTGCTCCGGCCTCATTGAAGCCCTCTTCATGGACGTCTGCAACGGAGTCGTCCTGACGATTTCCGGAGCAGAATTGCTCCGGCCTCATTGAAGCCTCGCGGCTAAGGGGGTGGTTTCCTGCCTTTTGGCGGATTTCCGGAGCAGAATTGCTCCGGCCTCATTGAAGCAGTCTCAGAAATCTTCCCTCTGAGCAGGTTGTTGCAACGATTTCCGGAGCAGAATTGCTCCAGCCTCATTGTAGCGTCTTGGTCTCTGCGCTTGTTCCACAACTCAGAATGGATTTCCGGAGCAGAATTGCTCCGGTGCATTCGACATTACTTGGTTTGACCTTTCCGTGGTAAGCTCTCCGATGCCCGCCAGGACGATAGGGCAACGCCGGGGAGCGACCCGAGCGCCGAGGCGGGGGAACGACGGAGAGGTAAGGTTTGTAATCGATTTTTCCACTTTGGGAATAGGGACGGAGGGGAAAATGGGAAGCATCGAGGACCAAGAGCGACTGGCCGAGCGCTACCTCTCGCAGAACAACAAAGAGGCGGCTGTAAGACTTCTTTTCGAGCTCATAGTCGTCTGTGCGAAAGATAGAAATTTTGTAAAAGCCGAAGCCATTAGAGACCGGATCTTCGAAATCGATCCGATGGCTTTGGAGGAAATAATCCGGTCCGGTGAAATCATTGAGCGGGAAAAAAATGAATCGATTGACAAGGGTCACAGAGAAATATGGTCTAAGCTCTACGGTCTCCTCGGTGCCGAAGAAGCAACCGCTTTCTATTTCGCTCTGGAAAATAAAAGTTACGATACGGACGAGGTCGTTTACAGGCAAGGGGAAAAAAACGCGAGACTTTATTTTGTAAACCAGGGCCGTCTAAAAATAGCTTTCAACCAGGGTGGCAGGGAGGTGCTCCTCAAGTCGATTACGGCAGGCCAGATCGCTGGAGAGGAGACCTTTTTTGTAAGCTCCATGTGCACGACATCGATGATAGCGCTGTCGAAGGTGGGCTTGAGCTGCCTGGATGCAGCCTGCCTTGCGAGATGGGAAACCGAGTTCCCGCTTCTCACGCCGAAACTTGTGGAGTTCATCTCCGGCTTCGAAAAGACTGCCGACCTGATCAGGACAAGGGGCATGGACCGGCGTACTCACAAACGTATCCCCTTTTCCAGAGATATCGTTGTCCAGGTGTTCGCTCGGTCCGGAAAACCTGTAGGGAGGCCATTCACAGGGGACATCTGCGACCTGTCCCCAGACGGGCTTTGCTTTTCCGTGAAGATCTCGAAACGGGAAACAGCAAATCTTTTGCTCGGCCAAAGACTGGGCATGTCCTACACCCATCCGAGAGCGGGTTCACCTGCGAAAGTCAATAAGGAAGGAACTATCGTAGCAGTCCGTTTTCACCCTCTTGTGGAGAGTTCCATCCATGTGAAATTCGACAGCGTTCCAACTGCGTAGAACGGGCAAACCGAACCCTCCCACATCCTCCAAATCCTGAACAATCCCTCAACCTGGCCACTAAAACAAATGATTCGAAAATGGGGAAGATTTTGGTCGCCCCATTTCTCAGGGACGAATAGATCTGTTCGTGACAAAGTCTATTTTTCTGAGTGAATCTGAGTTATTATTTGGGTTAAGAGTTCCAGTCGACAGTTCTGAGATCTGTCTGAGGGCATTATTGCACGAACTGCGATTTATCGATAGCTTTCTCGTAGGCGGCCTCCTTGGTGATCTTCCCCTCAGCGATCAACTGCTTGAGATGCTGGTCCATGGTCTGCATGCCGGTTGATGTGCCGGTCTGGATGAAGGAGCTAATCTGTGCGATCTTTCCATCCCGGATCATGCTGGCCAGGGCAAATGAACTGATGAGAATCTCGTTTGCCGCGCAACGTCCCTTCCCGTCAGAAGTTTTCAGCAGTTGCTGGGCGATGACCGCCCGGAGCGAATCGGCAAGCATGGTCCGGGTCTGAGCCTGCTGATCAGAGGGAAAAGCATTGATGATGCGGTCGATGGTCTTGGCTGCGCTGTTGGTGTGCAGGGTGCCGAACACCAGGATTCCCAGTTCGGCGCAGGTAAGGGCCAGGGAAATGGTCTCCAGGTCCCTCATCTCACCGACAAGAATGATATCCGGATTTTCCCTGCTGGCCACTTTCAGCGCCTCGCTGAAAGTGCGGGCATGGGTACCGATTTCCCGGTGGGTGATCAGGCATTTCTTGTTGAGGTGAACGAATTCAAGAGGGTCCTCGATGGTGATGATGTGGCCGTCCCGTGTTTCGTTGATGTAATCGATCATGGCGGCAAGCGTTGTCGATTTGCCGCTTCCGGTTGGACCGGTGACCAGGACCAGACCCTTGTTGAAGTTGGCGATGGTACTGAGCACCGGAGGAAGTTTCAGCTGTTCCATGGTGATGATGTCACTGGGGATCAGCCGGAAGACCGCACCGATCCCCCGATTCTGATAGAAGAAGTTGCACCGGAAACGTCCTATGCCGGTGAGTTCGTAAGCTTTGTCCATATCGAGCTTTTCATCGATAACGGTACGCTGTTCCGGCGTCAGGATTTCAAACAGGATTTGCCGGTTCGATTCAGGTGTAAGGACCGGTTGAGCCGTGGGGACCAGTTCCCCCCGCAGTCTCAGCAGCGGCGGAAAACCGATCACCATGTGCAGATCGCTTGCCCCGCGGGTTTTCATCTCCTCGAATAAAGAATCGATGTGGGCCATTGTATCAATGCTCCAGGAGGTGGTTCTAATTATCGATAGAATTCAGAAACAAAAACCAGAACCTTGTTTATTCTTGCATAAAACTGCCCCAACATCCGGAATAGTTTCAAAGCGTGGATCAAACTACTGGCAGAGCAGCGGCTACTGAGGTGCTGACTACTCTTATGGATCAGTTTTTCGGTGCCTCGCCTTCCGGTTCAACCAGCGTCTTGAATCTCGCCGGCTGGGTGGCATTTGCCGCCGCTTCCGCAGCCGATATTCTTTTGTCCATCAACAGCGCCATCAAAGAATCGTCCATCAGTCGCATGCCTACGCCTTTGCCGGTTTGCATTATCGAAAAGATCTGGAACGTCTTGGCGTCCCTGATCAGGTTCCCCATGGCCAGTGTGCCGATAAGAATCTCCAGGGCCAGCTCCATTCGGGTGCCGTCTGCTCCCGGAATAAGCCGCTGTGTAACAACCGCCTTCAGCGCCTCGCTCAACATGGTCCGAACCTGGTTCTGTTCCCTGGCGGGAAACGAATCGATAATCCGGTCGATGGTCTTTGCAGCGCTCGACGTCGATAGTGTGGAGATCACCAGATGCCCGGTTTCCGCGGCGGTAATGGCCAGGGAGATGGTTTCCAGATCCCGGAGCTCACCGATCACGATCACGTCCGGGTCCTGGCGAAGCGCACTTTTCAGCGCATTGGCGTAAGAATGGGTGTTGGCGCCGAGCTGGCGCTGGTTGACCACCCCTTTCTTAAACGGGTGGATGAACTCAATGGGGTCTTCAATAGTGAGAATGTGATGGGGCCGGTTCGTATTGATATAATCGACCATGGCCGCCAGAGTAGTTGATTTGCCATGTCCTGTCGTGCCGGTCACCAGGATCAGCCCCTGGTGCTCGTCCAGAATGCGCTGGATCGTCGGGGGCATCCCCAGCTCTTCAAGGGTGCGAACTCGGGGCGGGATGATCCGAAAGACGGCGCTTATTCCCCGCTGATGTTCCATGGCGCTCCCCCGGAACCGGCCAATCCCTTCCAGTTCATACACGAAATCGATCTGGAGATGCTGTTCCAGAATCGCCTTCTGCTCCGGATTGAGCAACTCGGGAATCATTTCGCGGCATTGTTGCCGGGTCAGGGCGGGGATTTTCAGTTTACGCAGCCGTCCAAGGAGGCGGAAGACGATCGGCTCGTCGGAAACAATATGGATATCGGAAGCATTCAACTCTGCCGCTTTGGCAAAGATCTTGTCCAGTTTGGCCATCGTTGTTCTCTTTCACAGGCTCGGATCATCAACGGGATGTCGAATCGATAGCCTCTTCAGGCAGGATGATCTCGATCTCATCCTTGCGCAGGCTCAGAAATTTTGCGCTTATGAGCGTTCCATCGGCCGGACGGCGGATTTCGACATCGGTAACCGCAATGAAATCCTTCGACTCGTTCATATAGTCGGTCAGGCGGACTCCTGAGTAAATATGCAGGTCACCGACAATTTCGAACTGCCGGGTGAAGATGCGGATTTTCTGTTTCCCTTCATCGTCCATGGCATTCTTCCTTTTTTGTCCCCGGATATATGGATAATTTTGCACATCAAGCAGCCTGGCTCTTACCCCGTCGCGGAAATGCGCAGAGCCGTGGACCGCATGAAAAGGTCTGCCATTGATAGCGGCGTGCCCTGCCGGGATGAGGTTGTGCGCACATATCTTGCCACCTTCTCGGATTTCGGAGGCAATGGAATCTTGACTGCATGAAACCAATATCTTGATATTTCATCAAGTTACCTCCAAGAAGAGAGCTGTTGGCCTTGCTGGCCTAGGGGTATCCGGCCCCTTTGGGCAGTTCATACCCGTACCGCGTCGGGTCGCTCAGGACCGCCTTAATTGCCAGGATCTTAAAAACGTAGCGCTCAGTCTCCTGCGGCAGCATCAATTGGTAGCAATCCCTCTCACCCTGCGTACGGAGTTCGTCCACAATGCGTTTCTCACCGCATTTGTAAGCCGCTATCGCGAGAGACCAGCTCTTGAAATTGCGGTAAAGATCCCCCAAATACAGGAAAGCACTTTCAGGAGAGCGCTCGAAGTCATAGCGCACATCACCGGATTTCCTCTTCGCCGGGGCGTTTAGCGGGGGCTCGCTTTCCGCAATGGCGACATACTTCAGGTCTTCGGGCATGTTGAGGCGCCGGAGGCGTTCCTCAATCCACCGGAAATAGCGCTCCTTGCGTTTTAACCACCAGTAAACCTGCGCATGGTTGTACACGACGAGAGTGAACTCTTTGTCAAATTGCTCCAGGACCTCCTGGTTTTCCAGGGGGACGGGCTCCCCGCAAAAATCCATCCTGCCGGGTACAGGATAGTAGGTGACCATGCCAGTGCTCTGATACACCGGACGCTGGACCTGTCCTGGCGCAACCGTTATTTGTGCCTGAGCCGCCCCCTGAACGGACGGACCTGTGGGGGCAGTGCTTTGCGTGGTTGCACAGCCAACCACGCCGGCCGCGATGAAGAGGGGTGTCACAAGGCAGACCAGTCTCCCGAGCCTGGTGCAATCGTGCATAAGACGCCTCCAAATCCGATAATCTCTTTCGAACCATATCCCTGTGAGTTCGAGAATGCCTACCGCACACACGGGCATCCATCATTAATAAAGCCTCAAGTGTGCGCCATGCACCCGAACCGCATTTTCAGGCTGTATTCTGCCGAAAATCTCTGGAATACCCCCCAGAGTTCCTGAAAGGATAGGATTCTCTAATCGAAGATGCAAGTGATAAGTCGTTAAGGCAAATTTTTCAACTTCAGGACACACTCCTTCCCAGCCTTTGATGGTCTCTCTCCTTGCCCCGGGTAATGGATGGGGACTCAGGGAAAAGACATGCGAAATTGGCGAGCATAGGAAAAAGCAGGCGCAACGTGGACAAACCACTTCCTTGGTATGGTAGACACCCTTGATCCTACCAGACAGACGTTCCAAGGCGGCGGCATTTGAGAATAGACGTGTACCTGCGTCCCTGCTATCATAGAAGGCCGCGTGGTTTTGATTTGTGCCCCGCTGGGATGGGGTTTTCAGCCAGACTCCGTCCGCGCAGGAGTTCGTCCGGTTCGGGGTGAAATGTTTCTACACCCTTCTCGATCCCCCGATTTCGTTCCCGTAAATTTCACTAAGCTCATCTGTTCGATGAGTGCAAGACAGGAGCGCGCAATGGACCTGAATCTTCTGATGCAGCCTCTGCCGGTAGTGGAAAACCCAGGGTTGGAGACCACCGACCCGCGTCTCGAAGAGGTGAGCGAGTTTGCCCAAGAGGCCAGGTACCTGGAGGCTGCCGCGTTGGCGGAATCCGTTCTGGCGGAGGGCATATATGACATCAGGATGATTGGATTTCTCGTCTATGGAGTATTTCTCGAACGGGGACCCGGGAGCCTCAACGAGATTCTCGACTGCCTGGCGGGGATTCTTCGCGATAACTGGTCTGCCATCGGACCGGCCGTGAAGCGGGAGAAGCATGTCCAGACGAGCTTGCGCTGGGTTTCCAATCAACTTCTAAAGAAGCTTCAATATGAGGAGAAAGCCAAGAGCGAGTTGTGGGAGCAATGGGTTTCTGGAGTTACGAGCGACGAAGTCGGGGAGGCCCTCGAGGCGGTTGAAGCGTTGAGACGGGCATCGAGCATGACGCTCGAAGATGCCGCAGCGCCCCTGATTGATGGTCTTGCCAGGCTGATCCAATGGCTGAAAGCCTTTCAGCAGATCGTCTATCGGGAACCGGAACCTGAGCCTGAGCCGGAACCTGAAGTGGAGTCGAGCCCCGAAGCTATGGAAACAGGCGAAGAAGAAGTCGAGACTCCTACCGTCCAGAGGGGCTCAGCCGCTATGCGCGGAGCATCCCCTGACCTCTCCGCTTCCGAGGAAGGCCTGTTCATCGAAGGATCGTATCATCTCAGGGCGCTCATGGAGAAAATGGAAGCTTTCGAGCAGTTGATCGCCGCAGAGAAATATCCCAGGGCGGCATTGGTCGCCGACGATATCAACGAAACCATCACATCCTTCGATCCAAGGCTTTTCTTTCCGAAGTTCTTTGCAAGGTACGCGTACTTGAAGGCCGTCAATTTCCAGGAATTGTACTCTTTCGAAGATCACAAGGATACAGCCGAATGGCAGGCGTTGAAGGAGTTTTACAAGGTTGATATGAAGGGGTTCGTGGAATCCTAGAGCCCTTTGGTTCCGCTAACAAAACAACTCATCAACGCACTCGGTGCGCCGTTGGCGGGGGCGGGCTAAAACGTGCTTCCCAACGGTGTAACGGAGGCCTTGTATGGTTCAATGTGCAAGGTAAACTTGGAGCTTACCGGTTGGCGTTTCAGAAACTTCCAGTACTCGTGCGGGTTGGTGAAGAGAAAGTAAAATCCCGCATGCCTGTACGTCGGCCTGGTGGTGGTGACCCGGTGCCGCTGGCCGGGCACGACGGCACACACCATCAGTACGTCCGGACCCCACGTGTCGGACGTCACGATCGATTCGATCGCCTCGTAGGTGTCGTCGGCGAATTCATTCTCATCGACTTCCTTTATGACCATCCAGAAGCTTTGGCCGTTGTTTGCAGAGGGATCGGGACGAACCTCGACCAACATTTTCAGAGGGAGAAGGGGCAGTTTCTTCGATGAACACCCGGTTGTGAACAATGCAAGGATTACGACGAAAACGATCTTCCATTGACACATGTCCGCTCCAGTGGTCGATGTTGTGTTCGACTCCACCGCCGTCAGGAATCGATTGAAAAAATACCGTCACGCCACGTCACGCCACGGACACGGGCAGACTGTGCCCCGCCTCGTTCTTCCATGCGTTCGAAGCGATTGCCGCCGGGGTTCCTAGTACACGCGGGCGGAAATTCGGCACTCGTTTTGGTGGGCACGATAAAACAGTGCCCACCCTACCAGGCGGCTGGCACTGTAGGGTGGGCACGCCTT
>JGI24730J26740_1001598_pt1 | contig 11148 bp, 9 predicted proteins | sample EPASupsiteSAE347_FD_26740 | JGI IMG/M metagenome (IMG submission 26740)
CGACGTTCCGTCTGCTTCGGCCGGCGCCAATGCCTTCCCAAGGCATTGGCAGGCCGGTGCTTATCTCACAACCTGTTTTAGGTTGTGAGATAAGCAGGCTAGGCGCAGATTTTTTAAATTTTAACGTGCCATAGCATTAATGGTATTGAATTGGAGACGGCCTGGCCACAGGCCGTTGAACGGGGTGAGGTCACCCCGGCTCCAAGTCATTTGCAAATAACATGGAGGAACAATGAATAATCAAATAATGAAAATTGGCGTTGCATTTCTGGGCGTGTTTTTAACCGTTATTTCCGCGCAGGCGGCCGGGATCGCCGCGGGCGGCGCGCAGGCGTTCAAAATCTGCAACAACGGCACGGTCTGGGCCTGGGGATACAACGGTTCCGGGGAGCTTGGAAATGGATCGGCCATGCTGAATCAGAGCCGGCCCGTACAAGTCAGCGGGCTTTCCGATCTTTTGTTAATTACAGTCGGTCGTTACCATGTATTTGTGATAAAGAACGATGGTTCGGTCTGGGCCTGGGGAAACAACGACTCGGGCCAGCTCGGCAATGGCGCCACCATCAGCACGAATCTTCCGACCTTGGCAAGCTGGTCTGCCGGAGTCTCGAACATAGCCTGCGGATGGTCTCATTCGCTGATAATAAAAAACGATGGCATGGTTTGGGCCTGCGGGGCCAATGATTACGGACAGCTGGGGAATGGCGCGGACACCACAACCAATGTGTTGGTGCAGGCGCTTAATCTCACTAATGTGGTCGCAGTTTCCGGCGGCGGCTGGCATTCGCTTTTCCTGAAAAACGACGGCACGGTCCGGGCCTGCGGCCGGAACGACGCCGGCCAAGTCGGGAACGGAACCTACCTGAATACGAATCAGCCGGTTCAGGTGCTTGATCTTACGGGCGTAGCGGCTGTGGCGGCCGGCGGGAGCCACTCGCTGGCGCTCAAGAGCGATGGCACGGTCTGGGCCTGGGGATTCAATAACTACGGCCAGCTTGGCGATGGAACCGACAAAGTCTCCACAAACCGGCCGGTGCAGGTGTCCGGGCTGAGCGGTGTAACGGCGCTGGCGGCCGGTTATGCTTTTTCATTGGTGCTGAAAAGCGACGGCACAGTCTGGGCCTGGGGAGAAAATAGTTTGGGCCAGGTTGGAGACGGGACCACAAACAACGTAAATCATCCGGTCCAGGTTCCGGGGCTTTCCAATATAGTTTCAATTGCCGCCGGCTGCGGTTCCGGAAATGATTTTGCCATGGCCATGGATGACAACGGGATGGTCTGGGCCTGGGGATCGGGAATGAACGGCCAGTTGGATAACGGCATTCTTTCCTATGCGGTTGAACCCGTTTCAGTGAGCGGTTTGACCAATGCGGCTAATCTGGCGGCCGGCGGGAGCCACTCGCTGGCGGTAAAGCCGGATGGCACTGCCTGGAGTTGGGGATATAATGAGTATGGCCAGCTTGGGAATGGAACTTTGCTCAACACAAACACTCCGGGACAGGTGCTGAATCTCGCCGGCGTATCATCTTTATCTGCCAGGAACCATTCACTGGCGGTAAAGAATGACGGTACGGTCCGGGCCTGGGGCGACAATGTTTACGGCCAGCTCGGGGACGGAAGCTCGGCTAACACAAATCTTCCGGTGCAGGTCGTTGATCTCAGCGGGGCATCGGCTGTTGCGGCGGGTGTTGATCATTCGCTGGCGCTCAAGAGTGACGGCACCGTCCGGGCCTGGGGGGCCAATATTTTTGGCGAACTTGGGAATGGAACGAATGGGTGGTGGGCCAGCACAAACCGTCCGGTGCAGGTATTGAGTCTGACCGGCATTTCGGCCGTGTCCGCCGGAGGCTCGTTTTCCATTGCCTTGAAAACCGGCGGCACGGTCTGGGGCTGGGGCCGTAATTATTGCGGCCAACTGGGAAACGGGACATTGAACGATACAAACCGCGCCGTGCAGGTGCTTGATCTTACAAATGCTTCCGCCGTGGCGGCCGGCGATTATCATGCGCTGGCGCTACTTACGAACGGCACGGTCTGGGCCTGGGGTAATAATTACTACGGCACACTGGGCAATGGAGCCAATTCGAATACGAATCGCCCGGTGCCGGCGCTGGATCTGGCCGGCATCTCGGCCGTGGCGGCCGGCGAACATCATTCGCTGGCCTTGAAGAGCGACGGAACGGTTTGGGCCTGGGGACGCAATAACCGCGGCCAGCTCGGAAATGGAACAACAACCGATACCAACCGGCCGGGGCGGGTAAGTGGCGTTACCAATGCGATCGCCATCTCGGCGGGCGGAGCGCACTCGCTGGTCCTGTTGTCGGATGGCCGTGTGGTTGCCTGGGGGGATAACGCATATGGACAGCTCGGTAACGGCATATGGTTGTATCCTTTGGTTTCCACAAATATCCTGCTGGAACCGGCCGCTCCCGCCGGAGTCAGCGCCAGCGCCGGCACATTTTTCAACAAGGTCCAGGTTGACTGGGAGCCGGCCGCCAATGCGGTAACCAATGCCTTAACCTATGCCGTCTGGCGGAGCGGAACCAACAGCGTCAGTACCGCTGCGATTGTAATCTCAGGCCTCACGGCAACCAATTACGCTGATACGAACGCAATTGTCGGTATCCTGTATTACTATTGGGTCAGCGCCAGCAACGCCTGCGGTACCGGCGCATATAGTTCAGCCGCTTCCGGCTGGTGTGCCGATATTTCTTCCGGAATCTGTGCCGACTATGATGGTGACAGATTGGCAGATCCGGCTCTCTATGACGAGGTTAACGGCATTTGGAAAGTGAAACTATCGAAAGCCAATTATTACCTGATAACCACGGCGCTCAATGGCCTCGGCGGCCGCGGCCGCGCTTCCGTTTCCTCGGATTACGACGGCGACCGGAAAGCCGACCCGGCGGTCTATAATGAATTGACCGGTCTGTGGCTGATCATGCCTTCAACGGCAAATTATTCGGTGATCTTGGCAATGACACAGCCCCTGGGCGGCATCGGTTATACCGCTTGTGCCGCGGATTATGACGGCGATCAATATGCCGACCCTTGCGCATATGAGCGCAACACTGGCGATTGGGTTGTGATGTTATCGTCGGCAAATTATGCCACTGTTCCCGTTCCCGCTTTGCTGGGCGGAACCGGATATTTTCCCGTAGCGGCCGACTATGACGGTGACAGACTGGCCGATCCGGCGGTCTACGGCGCAAGCAACGGTTATTGGATATGCAGGCTGTCAAGCATCGGGTATCACGAACTGGCCCTGACCCAACCTCTTGGAGGGGAAGATTATTTGCCTGTGCCCGCGGATTATGACGGCGACGCCAAAGCCGACCCGGCGGTCAGGAGCAAGACCGGGAATGAATGGATTGTGATGTTTTCCTCCGGCGGTTATACACCGGTGCGCCTGATTATTCCTTTTGAATGATTATTGCAGCGCCGTTTGTTCATAAACCGGCTCGCCGTACAGCGTTTGTTCTTCGGCGCGGTCAATCTTTATTTTTAGCAGATCGCCCAGCCGGCATCCATCCGGTTTTTCAAAGACCGTGATGATGTTTGTGTCCGTACGCCCGGTCCAGCGGTCTGGATTTCGTTTGCTTCGGCCGGTAACCAGGACTTCGCATTCGCGCCCGAGCAAAAGTTGGTTCATTTCGCGGGCCAGGCGGTTCTGTTCTTCAAGGATAACCTGGTTCCGGCGCATTTTTTCCGGTTCCGGGACATCATCGTCCATTCCCGCCGCCCGGGTGCCGGGCCGCGGGCTGTATTTGAACATGAACGCGTTGGAAAAACCGATTTCCTCCATGAGCGCGCGGGTCATGTCAAAATCATCCGGCGTTTCCGAGGGAAAGCCGACGATAATATCCGTGGTGACGGCAATCTGCGGCGCCCGCCGGCGAATGCGGGCGACGGCCGCGCGATATTCATCGGTGGTATAACCGCGGTTCATCAGTTTTAAAATCCGGTCGGAACCGGATTGCAGGGGCAGGTGAATATGCGGGCATACCTTCGGCAGTTCCGCAAATGCGCGCGCCAGCTCATCCGTGCACCCGGAAGGATGACTTGACATGAAGCGCACGCGTTTTAGCCCGTCAATGGAATTCAACGCTTCCAGGAGACGGGGAAAGGGTTCGCTGAACCAGTTTTGTGAAGCTCCCCGCGGCAAGCTACAGGGCCTCCTGGCGAAGGAGGGTGATTTTTGTTCAGCCTGCCAGACTGCGTTGGACCGGCCGTAAGTCAAAACGCTTTGTCCGAGCAGTATGATTTCCCTTGTTCCGCCGCGAACCAGCTCGCCGGCTTCCGCGATAATCTCCCGCGCTCCCCGGCTCCACTCGTTCCCGCGCACTTCCGGCACGACGCAATACGAGCAATGCCGGTTACAGCCGTATAAAACATTGATATATGCCGAAACCCGGCCGTCAATGTGGGGATTTAATTCGCAATCAGATCTTTCCGGCGCAACATCAATGATTTTCCCCCGGCCGGCCAGGACTTTTTTAATAACGTCGCCCGCCGTTGAAAGGCGCGCCGTGCCCAGCGCAAAATCAAGCCCGGGAATTTTGCGGAAAATATCGTCCTTCATCCTCTGGACCATGCATCCCACCGCGCCGACGATGAGCTTTTTGCGCCCCTTTTTCCTTTCATCAACGAGCAGTCTCAATTTTCCAACGGCCTTTTCCTCGGCTTTTTCACGGACACTGCAGGTGTTGACCAGGATTATGTCCGCATTATTTTCACGGTGGGTGATCGTAAACCCGGCGCGCTGCAGGAGCGCGGCGGCCTTTTCGCTGTCGCGTTCATTCATCTGGCAGCCGTAGGTGCGGATATGTACACGGAGTCCTTCTTGCATGCGATCAATATATCATAATAAAGCGGATTGACAAATTTCTTGAACAGTATTCGTTTCCGTGCCATATTGCGTTATATTTTCTCGGAGCATGACAAAATGCGGAAAACAAAGCTGAATTTAAACCACGACTTTAGCTATGATTGTTTGGCGCCGGTCGCAACACAGTCCGGCGGAACAAATGGTCAAGCCGGTTTGTTCCCCTGCACGGAACGTCATTTGAAATGCGTCTGGTTCGCGCCGGAAATCCGGCCGGCGGACCTGCGCACGGAGGATGGCGAAACGGTCATCGTTGAGAAACCGGGCCGATGGAATCTTGAAAAAGGGCCGGATTTCCTGGACGCGGCCCTGGTGGTGGGCGCTGAACGGCGCAGGATCGTCGGCGATGTTGAAGTGCATATCCATCCCGGCGATTGGCAAAGCCATAAGCATTCGTCCGATCCGGCTTATTCGCGGGTGATCGCCCATGTTACCTATTTCCCCGGCCGCCGGCTTCCGGGCGTGATGCAAGTTGCGCTCAAGGACAGTTTGCTTAAAAATCCTTTCTTTTCGTTTGAAGCCCTGGATGTCACCGCCTATCCGTTTGCCGTCCGTAAGGCCGATACGCCCTGCTCAAATATCATTTCCCGCTGGAATCCTGAAAAAATTTCCGCCTTGCTGGCCGGGGCCGGAAAATACCGGATTGAAAGAAAAGCAAAACGCCTTGCGGAAAACGCGGCCCGGAAGGGAAGCGGCAAAGACCAGGTTCTTTACGAGGAAATGATGAGCGCACTGGGTTATAAACACAATCGCCTTCCATTCCGTCAACTGGCGGAACGCGTGAGAGTTGAGGCGCTTCGCGAAGATTCCGGCTTGAATCCCGTCGCCGCTTATGCCCTGCTGGCCGGCGTGGCCGGCTTGCTGCCGTCCGCGCCCAAAACAGGCTGGGATGATGAAACCCGCCGCCTTGTCAGAAAACTTTGGAACTATTGGTGGAAACTGCAGGCCAAATGGTCGGCTGCGATAATGCCGGCCGAAGCGTGGCGTTTAAGCAATGTCCGCCCGCAGAATCATCCCCGCCGCCGGCTCATGGCGGCGGCCGTCCTGTTTACCGGCAAAAAAAACCTGGGCGATCAAATCGCCGGTTTAAAATTGGATAATGCGCGGCAATGGCTCCCGGAAATTCTCAAAACAATTCAAGCTCCGGCCGATGGTTATTGGCGCCGCCGCTTGGCCATGGGCCGGCAGCCCTGTGCGAATGATGTCGCGCTTGTCGGCGACCGCCGCGCGGCGGCCATTGTTTCAAACGTCATTGTTCCGTTTATGCTTGGACTGCATGCCCAAGAAATGCCGCTGGCCGGGATTTTCCTCCTGCCCCCGGAAGAAGACAATGTGATCATCCGGCAGACGGCGTTCAATCTTCTTGGTCCCGACCATAATCCCGCCTTGTATCGCAATGGCCTGCTTCAACAGGGCTTGATCCAGATTTTTCACGATTATTGTCTCGACGACCGTTCCAACTGCGCCGAATGCGGGCTGGTAAAAATGATTGAAAATACGAGATAATTTCAATTCAAGGATTGTCCTTTTAATCTACCCGCGAACATGGCCAACGACCCAGTCCCTGAACGTTTGAATCTTTTGCCGGACATCCGCTCTATCAAGAAAATCATCCCCTTCATCGGGCGCAGCGTCGTATCGGAACTCTACGGCATACGGGGTCAGATCAACGAGGTCTTCCACAAAGGGAGGAATCTGGACTTCATGATCCCGAGCCAGATCAACCAGTTCGGCGAGTCGGTGGGTGCGCTGGTATTCAATCCCATGATGCGCTAAGACCGCCTTCAGCAGTTTCTCCACGGCTTGTTGAGCGTGAAAGCCAAAGATCACCTGTGGTGCGGATTGATCCGCGACCAATTTATCAAGAACATATTCATCCTGGGTGGCTTTGACGAGCAGGAGTTCAACAAGCTTATTCGCCGGCATGAAGCACCTTGCCTTCCCTGGCCGCCGCATTAATGACCGTCCCGGGAATTCGTGACCATTCATCATAGGTGCGGCGACTGAAAACGAGCACGTCTGCGCGGATCCGCAACGGGCGTAAAGTCCGGGCAAGCCGGGCCATTTCACGTCGCCGTTCCTTCAGCTCCGTCTCAATAATCAGAAAGTCCACGTCGCTATCCCGTCCGGCATTGCCGCGGGCGTGGGAACCGAAAAGAATAATTGTCGCGTGTGGCGCCGCATGCCGTAATGTTTCCGTTGCTTGTTGAATTTGGCCGGAAGATATCATCTTGTTTTTTTCCATGCTTATCTTTGTTTATAACCATACCCGCCTTATTTTTGATTGCAAGACTTTTTTATAAGACAAGATAATCTCCTTCGGCTTCGCTCAGGGCGAGCATCCCGGCCCATGTATCCGCCTATATAACTGAGGTGCTGGGCATTAAAGCATTCTTTTGCTTTTTCCATGTTTCATGGCTATCCTATGCACCTTGTTCACAACATATATGAATGCCAAATTAATATTAGCCTCGGGATCGGCGCGGCGCAAAAAAATCCTGGCCGCGCTGGGCGCGGTGTTTGAGGTGGTGGTCCCGGAGGTTGAGGAAGTGTCTTACGCGCTTGATGCCCGCCGCACGGCGCGGGAAAATGCCGCCCGGAAAAGCGCCTGGTGCCGCGCAAAATATCCCGCATGCCATTCCCTGGCCGCTGATACCACGATTGAGTTCAAGGGACGTTGCGTCACCAAGGCCCGGACCAAGGATGAGGCCATCGCCTTCCTGGGGATGTTTTCCGGCGCGACGCACCTGGTCTACACGGCGGTCGCGATGGCGCGTCCGCGGGCCGAGGTTGAATTGATCCTGGTGAAATCATCGGTCCGTTTCCGGATGTTGAGCGCGGATGACATCCGGACTTATGTGGCAAACGTGAACCCGATGGATCGGGCAGGGGCCTATGACATTGATGAACACGGCGAAATGCTCATTGATGGTTATACCGGCTCGCGCACGGCGATCATGGGGCTTCCCGAGGAAGAGGTCGGAGCATGGTTGAAGAAAGAAGGCCTGGCGTGATCATTAACCCCGGCGGAAAATGAAACGGCACATTTATGGAGGGCGAGACTGCCCTTCGACTTCGCTCAGGGCCTTGAGCCTGTCGAAAGGTGGCGAGCCAAATTAATGCCGGCCAAATCGCGGCTCAGCCCTCCAAGCGGTCATCCAAAAATTACCCTTCCGGCGGGGATTCGCTCGTGCCGGAAACATGGAAGCCGGCGGATTCAATCAAGGCAAGGTCGGCCTGGTATCCCTGCCCGCCGGTGGTCAGATAACCGTTCGTAAAGATTGAATTCGCCGCAAAAATAGCCAAGGCCTGCAGAGAACCAAGGCAAGCTTCGCGCCCTCCCGCAACCCGGATTTCACGGTCCGGGTTAACAAAACGGAACATGGCCAGTGCCCGCAGGGCTTCGCGCGCGCTGATCCGTTTCAACGCCGCCAGCCGCGTGCCCGGCCTTGGATCGAGGAAATTCACCGGAATTGAGTCGGCGTCAACTTTCCGCATGGCGAAGGCCAGGTCAACCCGGTCTTCAAGCGCTTCGCCCATGCCGATCAGTCCGCCGCAACAGAGCTCAAGCCCGGCCGCCTTAACCGCCATGGCCGTTTTCAGCCGGTCGGCGTAGGTATGTGTTGAGCAGATGTTCGGAAAATAACGCGCCGATGTTTCCAGGTTATGGTTGAAACGGTTCACCCCGGACTTTTTCAGGGCCTGCGCCTGTTTTTTTGACACACTGCCGAGCGAAACGCAAATCTGGATTTTAAACCGTTTTTTTATTTTTTTTGCGGCTTCCGCCACGATCCGCAAATCGTCTTCTTTCGGACCGCGGCCGCTGGTTACGATGCAATAGCGCAGGGCGCCCAGGGCATGCGCGTTTTGCGCGCCGGCCACCAGCTCATTTACGGATTGCATCCGGTATTTTTCCCCCCCGCCGGTCGCCTTGGCGGATTGGCTGCAATATGCGCAATCCTCGCCGCATAATCCATTGCGCGCATTGCGGATGACATGCAGTTGGACCCCGCGGCCGAAAAATTTTTTCCGCAGCAGAAATGCGGCGTCCAGCACGGCCAGCAGGTCATCATCGGAAGAATTCAGGATCTTCAACGCTTCTTCCCGTTTGATGGAAGCGCCCGTCAATATGCGTTCAGCCAGATTTTTCCAATTCATTTATTATGTTCGTGGTGAGTAGTTATGATTTTGCAAGGAAAGAAGTCAGGGGGCTGGTCGGAACGGCCAGGTCGCTCTGCGGCATGATGCCGGCCAAACGCGCGGCGCGTCCGGCCGCAACGGCCTGGGCGAATGCGGCCGCCATGGCCGTCGGGTTCCGCGCCGCGGCAATGGCGCTGTTGACCAGGACGGCGGAACAGCCCATTTCCATGGCGGCGGCCGCCTCGGAGGGCGACCGCAAACCGGCATCAACAATCACCGGCACCCGGCTGTCGCGGATTATCAATTTCAATAATTCACCGGTTGCAAGGCCGTGGCCGCTGCCGATCGCGGAACCGAGCGGCATGACCGAGACACAACCGGCATCCTCCAGCCGTTTTGCCAGCACCGGGTCCGCCGGCATGTAAGGCATCACATAAAAACCTTCCGCCGCCAGGATTTTGGCGGCTTCCAGGGTTTCGATGGGATCGGGCATCAGATGCTGGGGATTGGGATGAATTTCAACCTTGATGAACTTGCTGCCGCTCAACTCGCGGGCAATATGCGCCGCCTTCACGGCTTCTCCGGCGTTGCGCGCGCCGGATGTGTTCGGCATGATGGTCAGATTTTTTATTTTGAGCAATGGGGCGAGAAGATCATCGGAAGGCATTTTTATGTTTATGCGGCGCAGGGCCACCGTGACAATCCGGGCGCCGGACGCCTTGATGGCCGCGACCATCGCGGCGGAATCGGAAAATTTACCCGTCCCCAGGATAAGACGAGAATTGAACTTATGCCCGCCCAGTATCAAGTTGTCCATGGCAAGCAGACTATCAAATGCGCTTTTCGCGGTGGGCGGCGATAAAATTCATGCCGAACTCGTCCTCGCCGGTCAGGAGCGCCCTGGCCAGTTTAAAGGGTTCGCCGGCCGTGTCCAGCGCGCGCAGAATATCGGCGTTAATCTGCATCGGGTCAACAATGCCGCCATCGCCGCCGGCCTCGACCGCGAGCCACGTAAAAACCTGGTTAATCAGCTTGCGGGCGGGCATGCCGAAGGAAACGTTGCTCAAACCGCCGAGAATGTGAATTTCCGCGCCGTATTTTTTACGGGCGGCGGCAATTGACTCCAGGAATATTTTTCCGTTCATCGGGTCGGTGGAAATCGTATAAACGAGCGGATCCAGGTGCATGGCCGGATAGCTTACCCCGGCCGCGAGCAGTTTGGGAATGAGCCGGTCAAAATTGGCGATGCGCTCCTCAACCGTGCCGGGCAAACCATGTTCACCGGCGGCGGAAGCCACCACGGCCGCCTTGTATTCCGCGACCGGCTCCAGCAGGGCCAGCCGCTCAAGCGAGATGGAATTGACCACCGGGCGGCCGCGTTTTGGGTCACAGGCTTTCAAGCCGGCGCGCATAATTTCCACATTGGAAGAATCAATGCTGAGCGGCAAACTGGAGGCGTTCTGCACTGTCGCCGCCGTCCATTGCATGGCCGCGATGCGTTCTTCAAGATTGGCGCCGAACTCATCCACGTTGATATCCAGGTAGGTTGCGCCGGCCTTTTCCTGCTTTAAGGCCATGACGCGCAGATAATCAAGGCCGGCGTCTTTGTCGGCCCCCTTGCCGTTCATGCCCTGCCGGATGGCCGCGGCGCAATGCTTGACCTTCCCGTTTTCCCAGTCGCCGCTTTTGAGGATTTGATCGGGAATCGGCATGAATTTCTTCGTGCCGCCATCATCATAAATGACCGCCGGCCGTCCGTCGGGGGCGGAGCCGACCAGGTTGCCTTCCTTCTTGAAAACGCGGGTGCAGTGAATATTTTCGCCGATGATGATGAATTTCTTAATCTCCATGATTTTCCCTTTCGTTCCTGCTGTTTTCCGGACGATCAATTGCCGGCTGCAAATATTTCAAAATACGCCTGAAGATTCAAGGATTTTTATAAACGTCCCGTCTTTCTCGGCCTGGGGTCCCTGGCCGAGCTTGGGCAGGCCGGCCGTCTCCAATCAAGACTGAGAACGTGTAAAAAAATTAGAATCATCGCGCCAACCCAGGCTTCGCCAAAGGCTCCGCCGAGGCGAGCGGTGTGGTCCTTCGACTCTGCTCAGGACACTGAGCCTGCCGAA
>JGI24730J26740_1001608_pt1 | contig 11127 bp, 10 predicted proteins | sample EPASupsiteSAE347_FD_26740 | JGI IMG/M metagenome (IMG submission 26740)
TTAGCCCCTGGAATTTCCGGACAATACCCGATAAACCAGTCTCCATCTTGCTCAACAACAGCAGTGAATTCGTTATGCATATTTACTCCTTCTGAGATAAATCAATTATACAATCCTTCTTAATGAATTTCAGTATACCATACTGTGTTGGTAAGTGAATCTTTATTTCTGGGCCCAACGTTAGTTTTCAGCGGCGGCGCGGCTTCGCGACGTACGCTGCAAAACTTTGTTCGGGGATCATTTTAGGCGGTCTTTAATTCTCTCAGGATTTTGCCGACAGTCTAGCACGGCGTGAACTTGGACTATTCTATTTGCCATACGATAATATCTGGCAAAAGGGAAACGATGGGAAAGGAGGCGGTGATAGCCGAAGTATCGGGGATGGATACCAGCGTAAATATGGAGAGAATCTATGTCTGAGGAAAGTGAATCGAGGAAGTAATCACCAAGGCCTTGGTCTTGAGCTTCATAGAAGCAAAAGCCATCAATCAAGTCTTGTTCGGCTTCATCAAGAATCTGTATCCTCATCTGACACGCTTCCGAATTCTGGCCTTCGCCTCAGTCCAATCCTGGAATTTTGATGTTCCTGCCCGAATCCGCTGTTCTCTGGCATGCAAAACGTCAGCATGCCAAGATGGGGAAGGAATATCTCGTGACGTATGCCGTAGATTATCCCAGATTTTCTCCAGCGCGCGGAGTTTGTCCGATGTTGTCATTCTTCCAAGGGGTAAAGCAATTTCCATAGTTTCTCCTCCAATTATTTTTCATTCTACATTATGATGGCATTATTTTCAATTCAATATTTCTCATTCCCGAACGTTACGAATCAGCCTGAGCCCGCCGCAGGCGGGCGATAGGCTGAATTTGATTGGTTCGGTCATGGCAGTTTCACAAAGATTATTTTTCCTTCTTTCAATCTGGCGTAATCGGCCACGCTGGAACCACTAAAAATGACTTTATCTCCCATTGATCTATCCGTCAGATAATATTCTAGGGTTTTCCAGAATAGAGGGGTGGCCGATGAGATAATGCGAGTCACATCATGTCCCCAATAAAGAATCTTCTCATTCTCGATTCTCATCCAGTTGTTGTCTGTATTCAGGATTTGCCGTGCGGAATCCCAGTCATGTCGTTGGATACTTGATGTGAAGTCGGTCAAAGTCTGACAAGATGATTTTGTACTCCTCACTGCCGGAATGAATTTCGCAATACAATATATCACGAAAAACAGAACCAGTATCAGTATTGCCGCTGTAATTTTTCTTTTCATCTATTGACCGAACGATGCGGTTCAGCCGCGTGCCGTAGGCGCGTAGGCTGAAACCGGTTGTTAGGCCATTTTTCTTTCTGTAAAACGACCAGAAAGATATTTATGCAGGACGCTCGAAATCAGCGTTTGATAGGGCAGCCCTTCCTCAATCGCCTTGGTTTGGATGCCAACCAAGTCTCGTTCTGCCAACCGGATATTGATCCGTTTGTTTTTCTGGAGAGTATTGCGGGCATACTTCTGCAATTTGGCGATTTCCGACCTTCCGGTTTTTACCGGACGCCATTCGTCACGCTCGTACGACGCCAGAATTTCTTTTTCTTCCGAATCCATTGTCTGTTTTTTCATTTTTGTCCCCTCAAATATTTATTCGTCGCCTTTCGGCTCGGAATAATTGTTTTAAGAAAAACATCCTCTTCATCATCCACATAAGGAACAAGACAGGCGTATCCGTCTATTTCAACAATCGCCATTTTTTGTCTGGGGTACTTTCTTTGGTCAGGGTGATCCATGACTTCCAGAACTTGTCCCTGCTCAATCAGGACGGCGACTTGTTCAAATCCCAATCCACGATTCCGCTTGAGCCATTCATTCTTTCGCTCATCCCACCGGATGGTTTTCATGATTGGAATATACGACAGGGTGTGCCGTTTGTCAACACATTGTCTTCATTTTCCCGACAACTGCTGAACGATTCCAACGATTACAGGAAGCAGGAGAATCAGCCACCCGCCGAAGGCGACCAGACAACCGGGTGTCCGGGTGTTGATGTACTGTCCTCGCATGACTCCAGTAAACGATCCCATCTCCTCACTGAACCAAATGCAGGCAAGTGGGAGGAGCAGGAAAAGCGCGCACTTGATTGCGCCGCTCCCGCCACCACCAGCGTATGATGCAACCAAGTAGACGATTGCGAGGATTCCAGATAACAGTCTTTTGAGCATTTCATCTGTGCTCGAACGTTAGCGTTGAGGCTGAGCCCCGTCTTGCGGGGCGATAGCCTCCGACGCTTTGTTCGATTCGCCTTTTTCTATTTGCTTATTGAAAGATGACGTTTGGCAGTGGCTTTTGGTTTGCCTGACCATTCTCGCCTCCCCACGGTTGTTCCTGTTGCAATTCTTTTAAGTCGGCCAAACACTGCTCTTCGGATATTTCACCTCTCTGGTTTTTCAGATATATGGCTCTTTGTGCTTCAATATATGGTGTTGTGCATCCGACCAGTGACGCAAGGACAATTGCTATAATTATATGCCGTATTTTCATTTTTATCGAACGTTACGGTTCAGCCGCGTGCCGTCGGCGCGTAGGCTGAAACCGGTTGTTAGAGCATGTTTATCAATTCTGCCATGCTTTTTACAATCTGACCGTGTCCCGAATGAACGAATACGCCTATCTGCGCAATCAAGGAGTAGGCGGCGGCAAATTGCGCGATGGCAAAACCTGCAATGGTGAATTGACTGACGCTGACAAGACCTATTCCGAATTGCGAAATTGTCAGGATGCCGCAGGCAAACTGACCAATCGCGATAACACCTCGTGCCACAACGGGGACGCGGTTAGGACGATACTTGAATGAGATGTGAACCAACGGCAGGCCACATACCTGTAGGTCGGATTTGTACTCAAACCCCCAGCCATCCCATTTCTCCCGAGCCGGGTACGGAGCGCCACAACTCGGGCATGCCAAAGCCTGTTCTGATACATCACGTTTGCATGTGCGACATGGTTTCATATTGTCCCTTTGCTCCAACAGTATTTATTGGAACAAACTCAAGTCATACAATGAAGAAAGTTTGTTCCTGTTTTATAAACATATTAAACAATGGCGATATGAAAGATCAAGCATTGATACGGAATAATTTACGAATGGTTTGTTTGGGTAAAAAAATAGCGCGAGTTTGTCTTTTTATACTTGCGCAGCAGAATGGAAAAAGACAAGCTAAGTTTGTCTTTTTGCTAAACGGGTGTCGCCCCATGCGTTGCGGCACAGCTTCGCGACCCATCTACTGGAAGGCGGCACGGATATTCGCACAGTACAGGACTTGCTGGGACATTCAGATATTTCAACAACCCAGATTTATTTGCACGTGATCAATAAGCCCGGGATCGGCGTGAAAAGTCCGCTGGATAAATGACGGGGGAGCGAAAAAAGGAGATTATGGATTATGAAAAGTTATCGGAAGGAATTATGGTTTGATATAAAACAGCGGCGGGAGTTCATCAATATCACGCCGCGAGTGGAGGAATGCCTTGCAGAGAGCGGAATCAAGGAAGGGCTGATCCTGGTGAACGCGATGCATATCACTGCGAGCGTGTTCATCAATGATGACGAGGGCGGCCTGCACCAGGATTTTGAAAAATGGCTGGAGAAACTCGCGCCAGAAAAACCATATTCGCAATATGCCCATAACGGGGCGGAGGATAATGCCGATGCCCATCTGAAGCGTACCATCATGGGAAGGGAAGTGGTGGTTGCCGTGACCGGGGGCAGGCTTGATTTCGGGCCGTGGGAACAGATATTCTACGGCGAGTTCGACGGCCGCCGCAAAAAACGCGTATTGGTGAAGATTATCGGGGAATAAAAAGGATGTCTCTCACAGAGTACACAGAGTTCACAGAGAAGTGCGAAAGATTTTTTCTCTCCGTGCTCTCTGTGAGCTCTAACGAGCTTGCGAGCGGGTGAGAAATCAATGCAGAACATTGCCAAAGTTACCGTTGAAATCGCCCTGGACCGGGAATTTGATTATAAAATTCCCGATGAGTTCGCTTCCGCCGTCACGCTCGGCTCGCGGGTGTTGGTGCCTTTCGGCCGTACTTTTACCCGCGGCTACGTGGTCGGCCTGGCCGAACACTCGGAGATAAAAAATCTCAAGACAATTTCTTCCATCATCGGAACAAAGCCGTTGATCAACGAAAACATGCTGGAACTGGCGCGCTGGATCGGCGAGTATTATGTGGCCGCCTTTGAACAGGCCATCCGCTCGCTTCTGCCCTGCGCCGTGCGCCATGCAAAAGCCAAATTCCGCCAGCAGAACATGGTCAATCCCGTTCCTGAAAATATCGGCGGATTAAACCTGGACGAACTGCGCGGACGTTTCCCTAAACAGGCGCGGGCCCTGGAGCTTCTCCTGGAAACCGGCGGGATGTTCCTGACCGATTTGGTTGATGAAACGGGTATTGGTCCCGCCTCCGTAAAAACCCTGGAAAAGAAGGGCTTGGTTAAAATTTGCCGGCAGGACCTGCGCCGCGATCCGCTCGCCGGCCAAATAATCCTTCCAACCCAGCCGCTCACGCTTTATCCCGAACAGCTCGCCGCGCTTGAATTGACCAAGCAGTCAATTGACACCCTTAATCCGCCGGTGATTCTTTTGCATGGCGTTACCGGCAGCGGCAAGACGGAAGTTTATCTCCAGGCCATCCGCCATGTTCTCAGCCAGGGCAAGGGGGCGATTGTGCTCGTCCCCGAAATTTCGCTCACACCGCAGACCGTTGAAAGATTTTGCGGCCGGTTCGGCGACAAGGTCGCCATTTTGCACAGCCACCTCTCGGACGGCGAACGCCATGATGAATGGCACCGGATTTTTGAAGGCAAGGCGCGGATTGTGGTCGGCGCCCGCTCGGCGCTCTTTGCGCCGGTGGAACGGCTTGGGCTTATTGTGGTTGACGAGGAACATGAAACAAGTTACAAGCAGGCGGAAGCCCCCCGTTATAATGCCCGGGATGTGGCGATCAAACGCGGCGAGATTGAGCGCTGTTCGGTCCTGCTCGGCTCGGCTTCGCCGGCGATGGAATCGTTTTATAACGCGCGTACCGGCAAATATGCCCTGGCAACCCTTCAGAACCGCGTTGACCACCGGCAGATGCCCCGGATGAATATCGTGGACATGCGCCTGGAAGCCGAGCGCGAGGGTCGCGTCAATGTTTTCTCGCGTCTGCTGGTTGAGGCAATCCGCGCGCGCATTGAACAGCACGAACAGACCATCCTCTTCCTTAACCGCCGCGGTTTTTCCACCTCCCTTTTGTGCCCGGCCTGCGGTTTTGTGGCGACTTGCCCGCAGTGCAGCGTGACGCTCACATATCACCGCGAAGGCGAGGAGTTGCGTTGTCATATTTGCGGCCGGGCCGAGAAAGTTTTTGACAAATGCACCCAATGCGGCGCCATGGCGTTGAAATTTTCGGGGATCGGGACGCAACGGATTGAAGCGATCGTCCATGCCGTCTTCCCGCGCGCCCAGGTCCGGCGCATGGATGCCGACACCACCACGGCAAAACATTCGCACCGTGATATCCTCGGCGAATTTAAGACCGGCAAGATTGATATTTTAATCGGCACGCAGATGATTGCCAAGGGCCTGGATTTTCCCGGCGTGACCCTGGTCGGGGTGATCTACGCCGACCACAGTCTGCACATTCCGGATTTCAGGGCTTCCGAAAGAACTTTCCAGCTCCTGCTGCAGGTCGCCGGCCGGGCCGGCCGGGGCGATATTCCCGGCGAGGTGATCGTCCAGACTTTCACGCCTTTTCATCCGGCCGTCCAGGCGGCGCGCCGGCTGGACTATCAGGGATTCTGCGACCAGGAAATAGAATCGCGCCGCGAGCTTATGTATCCGCCGTTCGGCCATCTGGTTTGTATCACCCTGGAAGGCGTGCCGGAAAAACTTGTCGCGCTGACCGCGCAACAATTCGCCGATGGCCTGAAATTGCTCATAAAGCCCCCGGCAATATTGGCCGGTCCGATGCCCGCCCCGCTCAGCATGGCCAAGGGCCGTTACCGGCATCAGATAATCATCCGTTCGCCGGCGGTGGAGGATATCTCCGCGCCGATTAAACAAGCCCTGCGCGAATTAAAATGCCCGGCGGATGTGCACATCGCGGTTGACGTTGATGCGTTGTCAATGATGTGAGATAAGCAGGCACTATTCTCGTGCGTGACCGGGTTAACGCCATACCGAGAGCAGGATCACCGCCAGCCCCAGGATAATACCCGCGATTTTCCATCGGTTCAGGTGTTCCCGGTATATCAATGCGGTTATAAAAATGCCGCCCAATAACGAAACTCCCTGCACCACCGGAAAGGCCACCACCGCCGGCAATTTCATCGCCAATAACAGCAAAAAGATTGACGCCCCCATCCCAATCCCTGCACCCCCTCCCAGGTATAATTCTTTTAAATGATACTTACGATGCGGCTTCCGGTATTCATTCAGCCATGCTGATAAACATCCCGTTCCGTACATGATGACGGGAAGCGCGGATGGGTTCACCCCCTCCGGTAAAAATGAATTTAACTTGAATCCAAACATCAGGAAACCATTGGTCAAAAATACCAACGTCAGCAGAAGAACCAGCGCGGCGCGATTGCCGGCCGCAACTTCATCCGCCCCGGAGGAACCACGCATGAATGCCAGCAACATTCCTCCAAATGCCATCAGGCTTATGACATCAATTAATCGCAGTTTTTCTTTTAAAAACAGGGCGGCGAGCATGACGGGAACAACAAGCGCCAGATTGGCCATGGTCCATGGCAATGAAGGCGGGCCAAGCCGATTGGCCCGCACCATGCTCGTTATGGCCGCATAATATAAGCCTCCCATTATCATGCCCAGTATCCATAGCCGGTAATTAAACCACGATCCGGGCTGGGTCCAGGCAACGATCAGCGAGAGCATACAGGCGATCGTCATGGTAACGGCGCAAAACCTGGAAGGATGGCAGTCGTAACGTTCCGCTCCCTTCACCGTCACTGCCACGATGGTGTTGGCCAGGCCGGCTCCAATGGCGCACAAAAGAGGTAAGCCGATGTTGGTCATTTAATCTTTCTTAAGGCGTAGCGTTCAATACGGATGGGGGTTCAGCCAGGCAGCGAGCAATATCACCTGCCAATTGCACGGCAAGGCGCATGGCGCCGCTCGGGTTGAGATGGCATCCATCAGAGGTATCGGCCGACGCAATCACTCCACTGCTGTAATCATAAAACCAGACATGATCGCCCGCCTGATGCGCCGCCGCGCGGATCAAAGATGCAAAGTGCGCTTTCTTATGCGGACAGATCGCAAAGATATCGGCGCGCGGATAAGCGGCGCGGACAACGCGCAGGTATCCATGGTATTGTTTTTCCGTGAGCGTTGCGTCATTCGTGCCATGATAGATGACGACAATCCGCTGTTGCACCGGCGGGTTCCATGGCGCCCCCGCATAGACGCAGGGGAATGCTTGCTCAGCCGGCGGCGCGCCGTTGGTGCCGGCTACGGTAAGACCTTGTCCGCCAAAGCCGGTTACGATCGGCTGTAGTCCAAGCAATCGCGCGGCCTGCCAGGTCCAGTTACGTACCGGATGCTGATGGTCCTGGCCTGTCAGCCAATCCCGCACAAGGCCCGTTTGTCGGTCCCGGTCATCCCACCCGTCATGTCCCGTATAGAGCAATCGCAGGGAGGCGGTAATGGAATCTCCGAGGAATTCAATGGTGGATTTTACGGCAGGTAACGCCGGTAAAACAGCGTCCGGTAACGCGCAACGTACGCCGAGAAATTTACATCCGCCGTTTTGCGTAGTCCATTGCGCTGGATCCGCACTTGGGATGATTGTCCAACAGCGGACCATGTGCCAGTATGCCTGGTGTGCCTTTGCGGTTTCGGGAATATTCCCGGGGCAGAGACGGATGGTGGAGGTTGTTGCATTGAGACGATGCCGGGCGATTGTTCCCTCGTCAACCTGAACCAGCAAATCCGGATACTGTGTCATGCCTTCAATGTCAAAGACCAGATCACAGCATGACCCCGGAAAGACAAACTCCAGCATTGCGCCGGTATTGATGGTCACGGCCGGATACCTGCCATGCCACCTCCCGATATAGCGGAACCCCGCCGTGTCGGAACGATGGGTGGGGGAAATATAATCACCTGTCTTCATTCACCTTCCTGAACTTATCGCTAATGGACGGATATTTAAAGTGTAACTTTTAATTTTCTTATGTTTTGACCGCATGGATCTCTTTTTTGGGCATGGTCCAAATCGCGGCGCCGTAGGCGGGCGCCTTGACTTCAACGCTCCACTTGCCGCCACGGCGGGTTGGGGAAATCGGAACCGGATCTGCGCCTTCAATGTGCAGTAATCCATTGCCGGCCGGTGCAAACCCGGCTTCCTCCGGCGTCAGTGTAATTTTCAGCGTATTTTGCGTTGCCTTGCCGTTGGCCATGGTAACCGCAAGTCCTGCGTCCGATGAAAAGACATAGGCGTTTCCATTTTCAACGCTGAGCCCGCGGTTATCCAGAAAGCGGCCGTGCGAGACGAACGGGGCGGTGGCCTTTCTTAGTTTTGCCAGGCGCGCAATGTGTTGGGCCAGCGCCGGTTCATCCGAAAGCTTGCCGGTCATGTCGCGCGTCGCGATCGCCATGAAATGGCCCATGGCAAACGCCTTGCTCAGCACGTCGCGCTGGTTTTCATCAATGCACCAGCAAACCATCATTTCCGGCAGCAGATAACGATAGACTTCAGAACGAAGATTTCTTTTCCAATTCCAGTCCCACCAAAGATCAATGGATTGGGTATTATATAAATCGGGAAGTTCGCCGCAGGTGTAAGCGTTCGGGGATAGTTTGCGAATCAGACGGGTGGCTTCGCCGAACCAGTCGTAGGCTTTCCTGATCGCTTTGCCCGGCGTTTTGTGCCCGTGGTTTTCGGCCGCGCAGGAGTTCCATTCAGCCGCCTGGTCAATGTAAATAGTTGAAAAGCCCAAGCCCATCGTCTGCTCCACAAGGTCAATTGCAAACTTGCGGAACCCGTCCGATCCCTGGCAGAGGCAATGTCCCGCCTGGTCAATTAATGAATTTGAGTAGACGGCATGGTTCATGGAGATATGCCAATTATCCATGATTGGTTTTCCATAGACGGATTGTATGGCGAATTTTGACATTTTTTTCCATAGCCGCGCGTATTCGGTTATCAGACGGAAATTGACCCAGGGGCCGACCTGACATCCTATCCGCTTGGTTTCAGCAATCGCGTGTTTCAATGACGCCAATCGCTCCGGCGCCATTTCCCAGAACCCGCTTCGGTCCGGCCGACAATATCCTTGCGCGGGCAAATCCCACATGCAGATATCCGAAACGCCGTACTTCAGGCAATCGTGCGCCATATCCGGCAATGCTTCGAATTCATTGTAAGGTTCGCCATTAAAACCATGAAATTGAACATGGTAAAGACCGATCTTTTCGCGCAGGGAAGCCGGCATCCCGGATGGTTTCCACCATTTCTCCGTATACCTGCGCAAACGGTCCGCCGTCGCGTGCCAATCACCCTGATGCACGCCGATGCCGAATTCCGCGCTTGTCCAGGATTGGTTTGTTTTCAAAAACGGCCGACTCGCCCATGCCCAGGTCAGACACAAGTTGACAAAATCGTTGGACTCATTTTCAAATACCAGGGCATTGTAATCCGGCTTATTTTCGTAACGGATATACGACAACCCGCCCCGGGCATCGGATAAATCCATCATAGGCAACAAAAAAAGATTTTCGAATCCCACTCGCTGATGATGGCAACCGAAGGTGTGAGTATCTGCCCAGCCCGTGGGAAAAAAATTTACAGGGTTTCCCGAACGCCCTTGCGTGGACATTGTAACTTTTGCCTGCATCCCCTCTTTCTTTGCTTGGTAGCCGCCGACCCATGGGAACCAGACTTCCTGCACCATATCCGGCCCGTCATTATGCAATTCAAGCGTAAAGATTGCCTCCGGACTGCCCGGGGGGAGACGAACCTTGACCTTCATGCTGATGCCCGTGGCCTTGCCGCCATCGCTCACTTGCGGAAAACTGATTGTCAAAGTATCGCCATTCTTCTGCATCCGCGGCGCGCCGGACAGGTGCGAATAAAGCGGACGCGTGCTGTATTCGGGTGTCGGCGCAATGAGCTTAACCAGGCGATAGCCGCGCGGATCCCGGAGATATTCCCGGCCGGTCTTCAAATCCTTGATCTGGCAAAGACTGCCAGTTGCGTCATTAAAGTCAAATTTTACCAGGCCGTTGCTGAGTTTCACAGGCGCCTCCTGAGTTTTGTTTTATGCTTTTTTCTTTTCATTACGCCTGCTAATTTATCGGTAGTGTTGTTTTAAAGCCAGCAAATTGAATCCTGAAAAAGTCTGAAAAAGGTATAAAATAGTCTGATCATGAGTGATTTGGATGTAATTAAAAGAGTGGAACCTGGCTTGGTTGTCTCTTGCCGGAAGGTCCCGCCCGGGACCAAACATGAAGGATTGCTCCCGCACTGGGTGCTGGGACTGATGCTTGCTGGCGTAGCTGAACAGGGCGAACCCGATGGCAAACGTTTTCTCCTGGAAAAAGGCGATTTCCTTGTCATTCGCGCCAACACGCCCCAGTGCTGGCGGGTGATCGACAAGACGGATTGGCGCATCATTGACTGCATATTCGATCCGCGGCCGCATTGGGTTTCCTGGCTGAACTGGGAGGAAATTGTCCCGGGGTTTATGAAGCTGACCTTGCGTGATGCAAAGGTGCGGCGCGAGGTCAGAAATGGTCTGATGCGCGCTTACCGGCTGGGAAAGAGCGGACTGCCGGATGCAACGGACTTTGTCTATAATGCAATTGAAAACGTCATCCTGTCGGTCAATCGCTACTACCAACACGGCAAAAATTCCGAATACGATCCGCGGGTCGGCCAAGCCATTCGGTATCTTGCTGAAAATCTATCCTCTCCGTTGAGTTTGAAGGAAGTGGCGGCTCACAGCAATCTGTCGCGCGCGCATTTGGCGTGTCTTTTCAAGAAACAAGCGGGGATCGGCCCAATCGCATTCCAGAATCAGCAACGGATCATGCGGGCAAAACAAATGCTCCGGATGTCTTTTT
>JGI24730J26740_1001611_pt1 | contig 11085 bp, 13 predicted proteins | sample EPASupsiteSAE347_FD_26740 | JGI IMG/M metagenome (IMG submission 26740)
CAAATTCAGTTTTTTTCATTATTCGTCATTTCGAAAAAGCAAATTTTTGACGTGAGTTTTCCGTGTAAGTCTCAAAATGTGCTTTTTGACCGCGTAAAACAAGGCTAAAATGACAATTCATGACATCAATTCACGCTTTTTTGAGGTACAACGCTTCCGCAATTACGTTCCAGAGCGTCAACGGGCGTGATGTGACGTTTATCAACGGGGCAAACAACACCGATAGTTGCGTAATATTGGAATCCTCTTCCTCGGTGATTGAAGGATTTACGATAACGAACAACATTGTTTATTTCAACACGGCGGTTGCCGGCGCTAATTTCACCAACACGGCTGGCAATACCGGCCTGAATTATTCATGCGTATTTCCGACGGTTGACGGAACCGGCAATATCACCAATGATCCAAGACTTATCGGCTTGGCAGGCGGCGACTATCGCCTGCACATGAGTTCGCCCTGCGTCAATACCGGCACTAATCAGGACTGGATGACGAATGCCGTTGACCTAGAAGGGAATGCACACATTTTGAATAATATTGTGGACATGGGGTGTTACGAAACCGTTTTGTGGCAGGGGACCATTTACAGAATTCCATAGCGGTAAAGGAGCATATCGTGACAACTTTATTGATGTTGGTATAGAAGGTGAGGACTTTGTGATAACAATATTATGTGCGACCGCATCCGGAATGTCCAGCGCAGTTCTTGCGTACGCGTTTAAAGAGGCGCAAATGGCTGGGTGCATGGTGTCGTATACACGGGCGAGGCGGCGGCTCGACTGAGCTTGCCGAAACCATGGTTATTGAGAACCAAAGACGATGAAAGGTCTTGATCGTTGTGGCTTATGCCAACGCCTGAATGGGGTATATGCCTCCGGTGGAACAGACTGTGGGTTGTATGCAAAAAAATATCCGAAATGGCAAGTTTTTCCTCTTGCGCAAACCTTCAACCCTCCCCCAGAATTGTCGGTAAGAAAACATGAAACAAATTAAAAAAGCGCGAGTAGTCATCGGCGGCATACTGCACGAAACGAACACATTCGCCCATGCCAAGACGGGTTACAGGGATTTCATGAAGGGGCGCGCTCTTGGGATGGCCGAAGGCGTCGAGATGTTGAAAGAATTCAGGAATGCGAACATCGGGGTGGGCGGATTTATCAGAGAGGCGGAACGTAGCGGTTTGGAGCCGATCCCGCTTATCTGGGCCTTTGCCCAGCCGGGCGGCACGGTCAGGCACCAGGCCTATGCTCGGCTGAGAGACCGATTCCTGACCGGCCTCAAGGAAGCCTTGCCGGTCGACGGCGTGTTTCTGGAGCTCCACGGCGCGATGGTGACGGATCGTTGCCAGGATGTCGAGGGGGATTTTCTGAGACATATACGGAAAATGGTTGGAAAACATATTCCCATTATTGCGGTGCTCGATCTTCATGCGAACATTACGCCGTTGATGGCAAAAGAGGCGGACATTCTGATTGGGTATGACACTTATCCTCACGTGGATATCGGTGCGCGCGGCGAGGAAGCGGGGCGCTTGATGGCTCTTATGATCCGCAAAAAAATCAGGCCGGTTTCGGCGTTCCGTCAGTTGCATCTTTTGATCGCTCCGCCCCGCCAATGCACCCTTATTCCGCCGATGCGGGATATTTTCCGCATGGTACACGAGATGGAAAAGCGGCCCAAAGTTCTTTCAATCACGTTTTCAGGCGGATTTCCGTTTGCCGATATCGGCGACGCCGGGGCTTCGATTGTGGTTACGACCGATAACGACGTCCAGCTCGCCGAAACAATCGCGCACGAGCTGGCCGTCGAGATATGGAAAAGACGGAAGGAATTCAATGTTGTTTTAACCCCTGTAAAAGACGCGATTGCCTGCGCTCTTAAAACGCGCAAGGGGCCCGTGGTTCTTGCCGACGGCTCGGATAACCCCGGCGGCGGCGCGCCTTGCGACGGAACGGTCATGCTCAAGGCGCTTGTGGAGGCAAATGTGCCCTCGGCCGTTGTGGCAGTCATCGCAGACCCGGAAGCCGTGGCCGCGGCCGGACGCTCCGGAGCCGGAAAAACAGCGACCATCCGCGTGGGCGGCAAAACCGACCGCCTGCACGGCAAACCGCTGACGCTGACCGGCCTTGTCCGCTGGGTCGGCAATAAATCATATTTCAACAAGGGTCCCATGATGACCGGCATGCGGGTTGATATGGGACGCGCGGCGGTCTTTGTTGTCAATAATGTGGAAATCATCCTGTGCGAGAATCGGTTTCAGCCCTTTGACGCTGAGGCCATCCGCTGCTTTGGCATCGAGCCGCGCAAGCGGCTCATAGTCGGCCTAAAATCGGCTGTTCATTACCGATCCTGCTATCAGACCATGGCAAAAAAAATATTCGAACTGGATACTCCCGGCATCCATACTCCGGATTTGACCCAGTACCGCTACCGTAACCTGCGGCGTCCGATCTATCCGCTGGATGCCATGAAAAATCATCATCCTTGGGTGCACCGAGCTTCCACTCCTGCTTTCGCAGACTGAAGATTTTCAGGCGGCGGACAGGAAAATAGTCATTCTTGATCCGACGGAGATACTCGCGCGCAAATGCGTGAGCCTCGCGCGGGAGGCCCGCGCATTCTGCGCGCGCTGAGAGGTTTGCGCGCGGCCGTCTTCTGGTGATCGAATCTTTCCTCATCCTGTGTTCCCGGGCGCGCGTCCCTGATCGCCGCCGTTTCTATCATTCACGCCGTCTCTTGCGCGTGGAGCGTCTCGGCCGTTTCTGCAGCGCAAGCAAATCCTTGAAATGGCAAATTCTTCCTCTTGCGGAAACGCCTTTCATGCGCGACAATGACTGCAAAAGGAAAATAGTCTAATCGGAGGTATGAACTAATGAAGGCAAAACTGGCATATGCGATCTGGCCCTGGGGACTTTCAAGCAGGGAACAAACGATAACCGCCATCAGGGAGATAAAGGAAATCGGGCGGGATCAGCTTTGGTTTGGGAACGGCCGTGGTGGGACATAACCGCCGCGCCACCTATTTCGACAATGTCGCCGCGCGGATGAACGAGCAGGCGCCGGGCCGGTTTGCGAGCGGCTGCACAAAGATGTATGGAAATACAAATGATCCGCTGTTCAGCCATATCGAGGGCTATGAGGATCATTATGTGGATTTATTGTACACCTGGAATGACAGAAAAAAACTGACGGGCGTACTGGTCAACCTAGCCTGCCCTTCGCAGGAAACCGAGGGCGAATATGAAGTTTCCGCTGATTTTTGGTATGAAATCCGGCAGGAGATAAGAAAACGGCATGGGGATGAAATTCAAGTCTTGGCGCAATGTTCTTCGGCCGGCGACCAGTCCCCGCACCGGCTCTGGTATAAACAGGCTGAACAGCGCATGCTGGAATTAAGAAAACTTACAATGCGGCAGGAAATCGGCCGCCGGGTCGCCAATGCCGTGGATGACGTATTGCCTCTGGCCGGGCAAGCCATTCAATTCAATCCGCCGCTCAGGCATATTGTAAAAGAAATACAATTGCCGAGGCGGATGATAACCGACGACGAGGCAGCGCAGGTGCGGGCAGACCTTGCCAAACTGGAAAATGGGGATAAGTCAGGAGCGGCTTATTATGTGAGCGTGCGGCGCTGCGAAAACACACTGGAGCGTTATGAGGCGCAAAAGAGCAAAAAAAATATACCCATGACATTACACGTGATGCGTGTCGGCGACATCGCTTTTGCGACAAACCGATATGAATATTTTCTCGACTTTGGAATTCGGATCAAGGCGCGCAGTCCGGCCGTGCAGACGTTCGTGGTTCAACTGGCCACGGATCGCCATGGCACCGGCACATACCTGCCGACCGAACGGGCAATCGCCGGTAAAGGTTATGGCGGCGGAGCCTACGACAACGAAGTCGGTCCCGAAGGCGGCCAAACGATCGTGGAGGAAACGGTTAAAATACTGAACGAGCTATGGTCGGAAACGAAAAACTGACACGACATAATATGATGCGGTAATGGAAGTGTCCGAAAAATTAGGATTTTCGTTCGGCCCCTGAAGTAAATGACAAGCAAGATTTAGAATGAAAAACAAACGGTTAACTCAAGCAATGCGTTTTTTTAGAAAAAATCTTGAAGGTTGCCATGTGGTTTGCGGCGAAAGCCTGGTGCTGACCGGGACAACCCCCGCATTGCTTCTTCAAACGCAAATCGTGCCTGGAAGTTTTGTTCTGCATTCGAAATATCTCGAATTCGATCCGGGCTCGATTTCCTGCGAGGAAGGACGGGATTACACGGTTGACTGCGAGAAAGGCTGCGTCAGTCGCACGCCTGATTCGCGCATTCCCGATTACGGCAGCCATGTGTTTTGCGGCAGGGAAAGGTTTGATCATCGCGATGCGTCCGACTTCGGCAATGCACGGTTTACAGTCTACTGCGATTACGCTTTTGCCGTTGACGAGAAGCCGATTCTCTGTTTTGAACCGGGCAAGCGTCTTTTCCCGGATCGTTTCGATAAGGAACAATTAACCGTGGGGATAATAGGCGACAGCATAACTTACGGCTGCGACGCCACCGTTACCGAACGTTCCTATGCCTGGCTCTGGGTTGAGGCGCTGGGGCGAAAATATCCCGGAGTGTCGTTCCGAGTTTATAACAAGGCGGTCCCGGGCATGGCATCGGGGTGGGGGGTGACCGCCTTTGAACGCGAACTTGCCCCGCTGAAGGCGGACATTGTCCTGATAGGGTTCGGGATGAACGATCAAAACGTTTCTTCCGACGGCGGCATCGCGACGCCGCCGGAAAAGTTCAGGCTGAATATCGAGGCGATCTGCGCCTTGGCGAAGAAGGCGAATCCGGCGGCGCTGATTGTTCTGGTTTCGCCGATGGTCCCTAATCCGCGCTGGTGTTTCACATCGGGGCGTCTCGACGAGTTGCGCGCCGTTCTCGAAACTGTTGCCGGTGAAAACGGCTTTTCTTTCGCGGATGCGACCTCGTTCTGGAAAAAAATGCTTGCGCGCAAGAGCGTTGAAAGCCTTGCCGCCAATAACGTAAACCACCCGAACGATTTCGGCCATTGGATTTACGCGCAAATAACCGCGGCTTCCACCATCAAATTTAACGTATAGGAATTTCAAAAAGGCTAGTGAGGGACAGCCGTCCGTACGAACGGAAGATCGGCTCACCCGGAGGGTTCGCCCTACCTCCCGGAAACAAGAAAAAGTTTCCCGTCGGTTGACGGGCCGCAGATGCCTGTTTTTTCCTTCAACCTTGCCGTTCCTATGGGACGGCTATGAATTATTTCGGAAGATGAAAAAAAGTCTTGCTGAATTTCAGTATTACTGTATCTTGGGTATATGAACGCAACTATCCAGATCAATAAGCGTGGATCCCTGACACTTCCCAAGGCTTTGCGCCACTCGTTAGGTGTAGATAGGGGGGGGATGGTCGTAGCGGAAACATCCGCAAGTGGAATCCTTCTAAGGCCAAGCGTTACGTTTCCGATAGAAATTTACACGGACGAACGTGTTGCTGAGTTCGATGCGGCAGACAGAGATATCGGCCGTTGTTTATTAAAACGGAAGCGGAAATGAGGATTTTCCTCGACGCCAATATTTTATTCTCAGCAGCGGCGCCCGATAGTTCCACTCGGGCCTTTCTGAATATTATCCTGCGGCATGCCAAGGCGGTAACCAACGAACATGCATGGGAGGAGGCGCGGCGGAACGTGGAACTCAAGCGGCCGCACTTAATCGCAGCATTAAACAATCTTAAACCGGAAATTGAGTTTTCCGATCGTTTCATGGCGGTGGACTGTCCGGTTTTGCCAGATAAGGATCGGCCAATCATCGGTGGCGCTGCGGCTTCACGTTGCACTCACCTTTGGACCGGGGACAAACGCCACTTTGGTCCTTTATACGGACATACAATAGAAAGCGTCAAAATCGTATCCGGCGTAATGTTGGCTGATGAAATCTCTAAAAAAGGATGGTGTCATGACAGGTAGAGAAAGAATATTGGCGGTTCTTGATAGAAAGCCGGTTGACCGGCAGCCTTATGACCTGGGCGGTACGGATTGCTCCGGAGTTCACGTGGTAGCTTACCAGAGGCTTCGCGATTTTCTGGGATTGCCGAAAAAGCCGGTGGAATGCGCCTGCCTGGGACAGTTGATCGCCAAAATCGATGCGGACGTCATGGAAGCCCTGCAGGTCGACGCCGAAGCGCTCTATTTCGCGTCTCGGGAAACTAAAATCTGGAATGCGCCCTTTAAGGTTGACATGGTTGTTCCAACCTTGTTCCGGACAGAAAAACGCTCTGACGGCTCCGTTGTCGCCCTTGACCGCGCCGGCAAAGCTTATGCCCAGCAGGCGGCGGGTTCGTTTTATTTCGATCCGGTCGGCATACCGCTCTCCAAAGTGAGTTCGGCCGCCGAACTTGAGCGCTACGATGATGTTTTTGAAAGATGGGATTATCCTTCAGTTTATGACGAACCTCTTGAACAACTGGCCCAAAGGGCGCGAAAGCAATACCGGGCAACCACCCGGGCGGTGGTCGCGCTCTGGCGGATGCATTATCTGCAAGCCGGACAATTGATGCGCGGTTATGAACAGTTTTTCGTTGATCTGATGGCGGACCAGGCTTTGGCCAATGCCATCCTCGGAAAATTGCATGGCGTTTATATGCGCAGAGCGAAAATGTTTTTCGACGCTTTCGGAGATTCTTTTGACGTTGTTTTTCTGACGGACGACCTTGGCACGCAGCAGTCGGGCTTGATTTCTCCGCAGCTTTACCGGCAAATGTTGTTCCCCTATGTGTCGGAACTGGTGGCATTCATCAAGTCCCATGGCAAGAAAGTTGTCATGCATTCCTGCGGTGCGGTCGCCGAATTCGTTCCCTTTTTGATCGAAATGGGAGTGGATGCCCTTAATCCCGTGCAGGTAAGCGCCAGTGGTATGAATCCGCGCGATTTGGCACGCCAATACGGCGGGCAAATCGCATTCTGGGGCGGCGGATGCGATACGCAGAGCGTTTTGAACGCCGGAGACACTTCGGCGGTCCGTTCCGAAGTGCGTCTCCGCTTGAAGGAATTCGGGAAAGAAGCTTCGTGCGTGTTCGCGCAGGTCCATAACATTCAGTACGATGTACCGCCTGAAAATATCATGGCGATGTACGATGAATTCAGGAAACAGACGGGGACGAGCGGGAAAATGTTTGTTGAGGCGTAAACTTGGAGCGAGTTTGTGTCGAAACGGATTATCTGGTGAAATGGATGGGCCAAAAAATAAATGAAAAGAAAATGATGAACATAAAAGAATTGCTGCCAAAAACCGACGAATAATAATTTCACAGGCATAGAATGATTGCTTTTTTTCGCGACATCATTTATTCTCTGCCCTCATGAAAGCAATAGTTCTGGCATATCACGATATCGGTTGCGTTGGTTTGGACGCGTTGATCCGGCATGGTGTCAAAATTCAGGCGGTTTTTACGCACCGCGACGATCCTTCCGAAACAATCTGGTTCAAGTCCGTGGCCGAACTGGCCGCCGGTCACGGAATCCCGGTCTACGCGCCGGATAACATCAATGATCCGCTCTGGATTTCGAAAATCAAGGCGTTCAAGCCCGACATTATTTTTTCTTTTTATTACCGGAGCATGGTGAAACAGCCCATCCTTGATATTCCAGCGCAAGGATGCCTCAATTTGCACGGTTCGCTTCTGCCAAAATATCGCGGCAGGTGTCCGGTAAACTGGGTGTTGATCAACGGCGAAAAGGAGACCGGCGTGACGCTGCATTACATGACGCCCCGGCCGGATGACGGGGATATCGTGGCCCGGGAAAAGATCAAGGTTTCCGAGGACGACACTGCTCTCGCGCTTTTCGGCATGATGACCGAGGCCGCAAAAAAACTTCTGGATGAGACCATTCCAAAGCTTTTGTCCGGCCGGGCCAAACGCGTGAAACAGGACGAGTCAAAAGCTTCCTACTTCGGCGGACGCAGGCCCGAGGACGGCGAAATCGACTGGCGCAAGAGCGCGTCCGAAATAAGAAATCTTGTCCGGGCCGTGACCAGGCCGTATCCCGGCGCCTTTACCTTTTCCGGCGACCGTAAACTGATCGTCTGGTCCGCTTCCGTCAAGGCCGGCGGCAAAAAGTCGCAACCCGGACTTGTTTTAAGCGTGAATCCGTTGACCGTGGCCTGCGGCAGGGGCGCCCTGCAAATAGAATTCGCGCAACAGGCTAACGACGTTTATATGAACGGAGAACAGCTTGCTTCTTCTCTCGGCATTGTGAAAGGCAGCGTGTTCGGCGCGCGTCCCAGGGCAAGGCACGTCCGCAAGGCTTCGGTTCTCATCCTGGGTGTGAACGGCTTCATCGGCAACGCGCTCAGCGAACGCCTGCTCGAAAACGGAGGTTATGAAATTCACGGCATGGATTTGCGGTCGGACAAGATTTCCAGGCTGCTGAAAAACAGGGATTTCCATTTTGACGAGGGTGACATTTCAATCCATCGCGAATGGATCGAATATCACGTGCGCAAATGCGACATAGTCCTGCCTCTGGTCGCCATAGCCACGCCCGTCGAATACACTCGCAATCCGCTGAAAGTGTTCAATCTTGATTTCGAGGAAAATTTGCGCGTGGTGCGTTATTGCGTCAAATACCATAAAAGAATTATTTTCCCGTCCACCTCCGAGGTTTACGGCATGTGCGACGACGCAAAATTCGACGAGGATCGTTCGCGCCTGATCGTAGGTCCGATCTGCAAGGAGCGCTGGATTTATTCCTCATCAAAGCAACTGCTTGACCGCGTGATCTGGGCCTACGGCCGGCATGAAAATCTGAGCTTTACCCTGTTCCGGCCCTTCAACTGGATAGGCCCCAGGCTGGACAGCCTGACTGCGGCGCGCATCGGCAGTTCGCGCGCCATTACCCAGCTTATATTGAATCTGGTGGAGGGCAGTCCCATCCGCCTCGTTGACGGCGGCGACCAGAAACGCTGTTTTACCGACGTGCGCGACGGAATAGAATGCCTGTTCAGGATCATTGAAAACCCGGACGGAAAATGCGACGGCCAGATTTTCAACATCGGCAATCCTGACAACGAGGCCAGCATCAGGGAGCTTGCCGGGATCCTTGTGAAAAAATTCGACAAGCATCCGCTGCGCAAAAAATTCCCTCCATTTGCCGGCATGCAGGAGGTCGAAAGCGGGCGTTATTACGGCCAGGGGTACCAGGATGTGGCGCACCGCCGCCCGAGCGTTGCCAAGGCCGCCAGGCTGCTAGACTGGCGGCCGAAAGTGGGACTTGAGAAATCCATTGACAGAACCCTGGACTTCTTCCTTAAGGAGGCGGTCGCCTCCGGCGAATTCAACATCGCCGACGAATAAGTCTATATCATTTCGGAAGATTCTCTCGCAAAGGCGCAAAGGTCGCCAAGTAATGGATGAAAATGAGATAGGCAGGATTGTTGTTGATTCGGCAATTGCCATTCATAAAGAATTAGGACCTGGACTATTGGAATCGGTGTATGAAGTTGTATTAGCCCGTGAGCTTGTGGAACGTGGACTGAAAGTTGAACGACAAGTTCAGGTTCCCATAGAATATAAAGGGATCCGTTTCGATGAAGGGTTTAGGGCTGATATCATCGTTGAAGGTAAAGTTATTAAAGCTTACCGGTATGAAACTTGGATTTCTTCTTAACTTCGGAGAAGCTTTCGTGAAAGATGGTATCTCAAGAATTGTGAATGGGCTTCCCGATAATAAAAGTTAACTTTGCGTTCTTTGCGGCTTTGCGTGAAATAGTTTTTTTTAATTTGAATGAAAATCGGACTGCGAGTTGATGTTGACACATTCCGCGGGACGCGTGACGGTGTTCCCGCCCTCCTTAAAATCCTGTCCGAAAACAACATTCGCGCCACCTTTTTTTTCTCGGTCGGACCGGACAATATGGGCCGCCATCTCTGGCGCCTGTTGAAGCCGGCGTTTTTTTTGAAAATGCTCCGGAGCAAGGCCGCAAATCTTTACGGCTGGGATATTTTGCTGAGGGGAACATTCTGGTCGGGACCGATAATAGGCGTAAAGTGCGGGCGGATCATGCGCGAAGCCGCGCAGTCCGGCCATGAAATCGGACTGCATGCCTGGGACCATCACAAGTGGCAGGCGCAGGTGGAACGATGGGGCGTGGAGGAAGCGCATGCCGAAATGGGACGCGGTTTTGAAATGCTTTCCGAAATAATCGGCCGGCAGCCGGATTGTTCTGCTGCGCCGGCCTGGAAATGCACCGGAAACGTCCTGGACGCCAGGGAAAAATTTCCGTTCGTCTATAACAGCGACTGCCGCGGTCAATCCGTATTCCTGCCGGTTGTTGACGGCAAACAAAAAAAACAGCCGCAGGTTCCGGTTACCTTGCCTACATATGACGAGGTTGTGGGAAGAGGCATTAATGCGGAATCTTTCGGCGATTTTATCCTGTCCCGATTGCGTGAAGACGCAATCAACGTTTTCACCATTCACGCGGAAGTGGAGGGTATCGCGCTTGAGAACGAATTTATGAAATTCGTCCAAAAGGCCGAATCGTTGGGTCATGAGTTTTGTCCCCTGGGTGAATTTGTCAAAAACAAATCGGATATTCCCGCCTGCCGGATGACGCGCGGCGCTCTTGCCGGCCGTGAAGGCTGGCTCAGCGTGCAGGCTTGATAAATATAAGCTAAATGAAAACATGCCGATTCATGAAAAAGATATCGAAGCGATTTTATCAGCTTCCGGATATCAGGGGCGCCGGGAAAATGATCATGGATCCGGTCTGGGCGTTGAAAGACCACAAAAGCGGCACAAATGAATTGATGCGTGTTATTCACGGCGATGTGGCGGTCACTATCGGTAAAATCCGGCTTGAAGCCCGATCGGGTGACACGTTGCTCATCCCCAAGGGAGTGAAACATCGCGACGAATTTGACTTGTCGGTCAGGCTGGAGGCGTTTTATGTGTTTTTTGATTGGTGTAACGTGCCAAGCAAAAGCGTGGTCACGGGGGATCTTCCGTGACACGCTTTGCCGTGCTGCATGAGCAGTGGGGCACGGTTGAATGTGGCAAG
>JGI24730J26740_1001616_pt1 | contig 11061 bp, 8 predicted proteins | sample EPASupsiteSAE347_FD_26740 | JGI IMG/M metagenome (IMG submission 26740)
ATAGTTCCTTCCAAAATTGTTGTCCCAGATTCTTTGGCCATCCATAGTATCACAGAAAATGGCGTACTCGATTCTGTAGGCGTCTCTGATCTCGATTCGAGCAGTCCACGTTTCCCAGCCGTATTTGTCGGGGTTTCCGGCATTACTCCGCCTGGCTCGATACCAGAAATCCTTTTCGGTGAAACAGCGAATGAGGGAGATGGTCTTCCAGCCATCCACGGACCAGATGACGGAGACCCGGCGGGGACGTAAAGAACGGTGAACGGCTACGCTCACAGAGCAGGATTCCTGGCCGCGTTGGAGAAATGGAGAGAATCCGGTATTGAGGAGAGTGAGTCCTTCCCGCACCATGATGCCGGTATCCGCCTCGATAAAGTAATCCCTGGTCTCGTTGTTGTCCCAAAATTCCTTCCCCGGTATCCGGTAGCATAGCGCGAAGCGGATGTTCCCCGGAAGAGAGCCTCTTGCCGGCATCCGGAACGTAGCTGCCGCCCGCCAGAGCTCCTGACCGTCTCCACGGGTATAGAGGTATTCCGCCTTCAAGACTTGCCAGAGGCCCTGTTCCCCGGTCCAATGAGCTTCGATGAGCTTATCGTAGGCAAGATTATGAACGAGAATCGTGAGGTCCAGCTCCTGTTCGAAGCCCTCCGCTCTCCTCGACAGCACGTTTATTGCGTATAAAAGTTGAACCTCTCTCATTGTTCAGGACTCACTCTCTCTGCGCTCCTCCGCGAGCTCTGCGTCTCCACGATTTGAAAATCTCTCTCATGGGCATGAGCAGAACATACCTACGTACAAACCCTACCACCTTGAGATCCCGACCGCGGCACCCTTTCAAGAAAATACCGGAATTGCCCGATTGCCTTTCAAAGTTCCTTCTCCTAGAATACAAGGCAACGCTTATGTCCGTCGAGGCAGGCGTACCCGGGCCGTGGCTGGGAAGCTGATTATCATAGCCGACACGCCCATATGCAGGTGCGGGGGAATGTTTAGAGTATACGAGGCAAGAATTTCGCCATGATACCTACTCCAAAAGATCGAGGATCCGAAGCGGCGGCATCGCACACTGGAAAACCCTCGAACATCCAGAGCAAGCTGCTCCTGCTCCTGCTCGCCGTCCTCGTCCCGGTTCTTCTCGTCCAGACCGGCGTTTACTATAACCGATTCCAAACTCAGTGCGACTATGAAATCCAGCACAACCTGGAAGTGGCCAGGGCCGTGAAGGAGACGTTCAACGAATTCATTCGTGACATCCTCCGCGAGGAGCTCACCATCGGCATCACCTTCACACTGCCGAGCCCGCCTACAATCCAACAGATGCAGCAAATTCTCGATGCGAACAAGAAGGAATACCCTCCCGTCCTCGACATGTCCTGGGTAAGCCCTGAAGGCCACATCGTCGTTTCGAGCCGGGACAATGACTTCGACGCGGACATCACTGGCAGTCCCTATCTGATGGAGATCCTTTCGGGAAAAGAATGGACCATAAGCAACCTCCAGGAGTCAGGCCGAGCCGGAGAGCCCATTTTCGCGGTAAGCCGTGGAATCCGTGATACAAAGGGCTCTCTCCTCGGCGTGGTGGTTACCACCGTATCCCCTCGGCACCTGGACTACTTGATGGCCGTGGATCGCGCCACGGGCAGCGGTATAGTCCTCATGGACGGGGAAGGGAAGCTGGTATATCGCCATCCGGAAACCGACGACGATCATTGGACCTGGGAAGAACGAAGTATGCTCAGGGATCACCCGGCCATCAAGGACGTCCTGCGAGGCAAAGAGGTTACCGTCACACTCCCCGGTATTGTCGATCATCAGCCGCGCTTCGTGGCCTTCACACAGCTCCGCTCCACCGGCTGGATCATGGCGGCGTGCCGCAAGGCGGAAGAAGTGACATCCCCCCTTGCTTCGAGCCTTCTCCACGACACGGGCCTCCTGTTTTTCGTCGGGCTCTTGTCCTTGGGTATCGCTCTTTTTATTTCCCGTACCATCGCCCATCCCATAAGACAGCTCCAGAAACACGCGCTCGCGCTCGGAGGCGGAGCGTTGCACCGTCGGGTTGAAGTGAGCGGCCCTTGTGAAGTCAGAGACCTGGCCAACGCCTTCAACTGCATGACGGAAGAAATACGCCTTCGCGAAGAAACGCTCAGAAAGATGAACGAAGAACTGGATATTCGGGTTCAGCGCCGAACCGCCGAGCTCGAGAAAGCCGGCGAGATTCTCGCCAGGGAGCGGCAGCGGCTCTTTTCACTCCTCGACAGGCTACCGGCCTTTGTCTTCCTGATGGGCCCGGATCACATTATTCGTTTTGCCAATCAACGCTTCCTGACGCATTTCGGAGAGACTAAGGGGAGATTCTGCTATGAAATTCTTCAAGGCCGACAGGAGCCCTGCTTCCAGTGCCGCTCCGCCGAGATTCTGAGCTCGGGCCTCCCCCATGAGTGGGAATGGACCCATCCCGCCACCAACAGAACATATCAGCTCTACGGGTATCCTTTCACCGACGTCGATGGCTCCCCCCTGGTCCTTGAACTGGGCATCGACATTACGGACCGTAAGTACGCTGAAGAAAATCTTCGGGTTTACACGGCGAAATTGGAGCAAAGCAATCAGGAGCTGCAGGATTTCGCTTTCGTGGCTTCTCACGACCTCCAGGAGCCGCTCCGAAAGATACAAGCCTTCAGTGAACGGCTCGTCGCCCGGTATAGTGATGTTCTGGGAGATCACGGACGTGACCACCTGGCAAGAATGCAGAACGCAACAGTGCGCATGCAGGTGCTCATCCAGTCACTGCTGAGCTACTCGCGCCTGTCGACGAAGGTCGAGCCTTTCAAGGTAGTTGCTCTGAGCGACGTTCTTCAGGAAATTGTAGTCGATCTCGAAATACGAATCGAACAGACGGGCAGCCGTGTCGAAATCGAAGAACTGCCCCAGCTCGAGGCCGACCCGACCCAGATGCGCCAGCTCTTTCAAAATCTGCTCAGCAACGCTTTGAAGTTCCTTCGGGACGAAAAGCCCATTATCAAGATTCACGGCGAATACTTTCAGATCGAAGGAAAACCTCCGGACGAAGAGTGGTGCCGTATCTATGTCGAGGATAACGGCATCGGCTTTGACGACAGAGACTCCGACCGTATTTTCGGACTCTTCCACCGTCTCCACGGCCGCAGCGCCTATGAAGGAACAGGAATCGGCCTCGCCATCTGCCGAAAGATCGTGGAGCGTCACGGCGGCAGCATCACGGCTAAAGGCAAACCGGGAGTCGGGGCGACATTCATCATCACGCTTCCTCTGCGGCAATCCATACGAGAAGAGTGAAGAGCGGGGAGTGAGGAATGAAGTCACCGATCATCACGCTGTTGACGGATTTCGGGCTCAAGGACGGTTATGTCGCAGGTATGAAGGGAGCAATTCTGAGCCTTTGCCCTGAAGCCCGGCTGGTGGACATCTCTCACCTCATTCCGCCCCGGGATATTCGCTCGGGGGCTTATTTGCTGGGCACGGTTTACCGCGATTTCCCCGAAGGCAGTATTCATCTGGCCGTAGTGGACCCCGGAGTGGGAACGAAGCGCCGCGCGCTGGGGATGAAAGCGGGAGGCTATCTTTTCGTGGGACCGGATAACGGCCTTTTTTCCTGGATATTGAAGCGGGAATCAACCCGGGAAGCTCATATCCTCGAGAACCCGCTCTATCAGCGCCTCACTGTGAGCAGCACCTTCCACGGCCGTGACATCTTCGCACCCGCGGCGGCGCATCTTGCCTCGGGAATTCCCCTGGACCGCTTCGGACCTGCCTGTGATCCCCTCAGCGTCCCATGGAGCTCAATCTCCGTTTCCGACGGCGCTCTGCGGGGGGAAGTGATTTACGTGGATCATTTCGGCAATGTCATCACCAACCTGAGCCGCGACGATCTCGAGGCCTTTGCCCCCCGCGAGCAATGGGCTGTCAGGGTTCGAGACATCACCATTCCCGTTGTCGTCGACACTTACGGCGAGGAGCCCCCGGGAATCACTCTGGCTCTCATCGGAAGCAGCGGCCACCTGGAAATCGCCGTGAACCGGGGCAATGCAGCCGATGCGCTCCTGCTTCAGCCGGGAGAGCAAGTGCTTGTCTTTCGCGTATACTCTGAACGGACACTGGCTGAGCTTTCTTCACCGCGGAGACGCAGAGGACGCAAAGAAAACGCAGAGGAGCTTTGAGATTTTCAAGGGCTTTTCTCTGCGTTTTCTCTGTGTCCTCTGCGTCTCCGCGGTGAACACACACACAAGCTCCGCGTGAGGGGTTTTTTTATTCTTCGTCTCATGGTATCGTGGAAGCTTCGCACAGTGAGGTATAATGAATTCAGCAGAGTCGAATACCGAGGAGTGGAGAAGAAGTGATCTTGACCAGCAGCCGGGATTGGTTAACGGAAAGACATGGGTCGCAAGTCAGAGAGCCTGACCCGCATTCCTTTCGGATATGGCTTCACCTCTTTATTTGGGTCCTTGCCATAACCTGCTTTCCTTCCCTCTGCCGCTCGGACACGCGGACACCCGCGGACGGGGATTGGTTCATCAATCATCTTAGCGCCGAGCCGGCGACTTTGAATCCCATCACCGCAACGGATGCTTATGCTTCCGACGTCAACGACTACGTTTACGAATCCCTCCTCAAGCGTGACGAAAAAACCTTGGAGCTAGTACCGGTATTGGCGGAATCCTGGGAAATATCGGAGGATCACCTCACTTACACCTTCCATCTGAAAAAAAACATCCGCTGGCATGACGGCCATCCATTCACGGCCAAGGATATTCTCTTTTCCTTCGAGCGTATTAGGGACCCTAAAGTCGATGCGGCCCATCTGCTAAGTTACTATCAAGACATTCAAAATCTGGAAGCTCCCGACGACTACACCATCCGCTACCATTACCGGATACCCTACTTTCGCGCCCTCGAGTTCTGCGGTGGAATTCCCATTGTACCGGCCCACCTTTTCAAAGAGACGGACGATTTCAACCAACACCCCATCGGTCGCCGCCCCGTCGGGACCGGCCCCTATCGGTTTCTCCACTGGGACACGGGAAAGGAGATCGTACTGGTCCGAAATGAGGAATATTGGGGGGAAAAGCCTCACCTGAGCCGCATCGTCTTCAAGATCATTACGGATGCAACGGTGTCCCTCCAGGTATTGAAGCAGGGGGGACTGGACAACATGAGCTTGCGCCCCATCCAGTGGGTCAAGCAGACTCAGAGTAAGCGTTTTGAAGAAAACTTTCAGAAATTGAAGTACTACATCCCGAGCTACAGCTATATCGGTTGGAACGTGCGCAAGCCCCTTTTCTCCGACAGGCGCGTGAGGCAGGCCATGACCATGCTGCTGGACCGGGAATTGATTCTCAACAAAATCCTGTTTGGACTGGGAACGATCGTGACCGGCCCCTTCTATATCAATAGCCCCGAATACAACCGGAGCCTCGAGCCCTACCCCTTCGATCCGGCCGGAGCCATGGCTCTGCTCAAGTCCGCCGGCTGGGAGGATCACGACGGAAACGGTGTTCTGGACAAGGATGGAGCACCCTTTTCCTTCGATTTTCTGATTTCAGCGGGATCGAAATTCGGCGAGCAACTGGCTACGATCCTTCAGGAAAACCTCAAGCAGGTGGGCGTCAAAATGGAAATCCGCAAGCTCGAATGGGCGGTTTTCATCCAAAAGATCGAGGATCGCAACTTCGATGCCTGCACACTGGCCTGGAGCCTTGGCTGGGAGTCGGACCCTTTCCAGCTCTGGCATTCTTCACAGGCAGAGAAGGGGTCCAATTTCGTCGGGTTTAAAAACATCGAAGCCGATCAGCTTATCGAAACCGCCAGGAAGGAATTCAACGCGAACGTGCGCCGCCGTCTCTATCACCGATTCCATGAAATAGTCCACGAAGAGCAGCCCTACACCTTTCTTTTCACAACCCGGGCACTCGTAGCCGTCAGCCGCCGCTTTCAAAATGTGACCGTCTATCCCATGGGGCTGGCTCCACGCGAGTGGTGGGTTCCCAAGGATCTGCAGAAGTACAGGGAGCCCTGATCCCGCTTTACCGGATTCCCGGATTCCCGGACGCAAAAAAGCCGGAGTCACAACCCCGGCTTTGTATGCAGGCAAAATAGCTCCGGTCCGGATGCCGGGCTAAATAATGATGACCAACCTAGAGCTTCTTCACATTGACAGCCTGCGGTCCTTTGCTCCCCTTTTCCACTTCGAAGCTGACCCGCTCGCCTTCACTCAACGACCGAAAACCTGAGCCTTCAATAGAGGTATGATGTACGAATACGTCCTGACCTTCGCTCGTTTCGATGAAGCCATAACCCTTCTTGTCATTGAACCACTTTACTCGACCTTCCGCCATCTTGAATCCTTTCCCAATCTTACCGTCTGTTGCTTGTTGGTGCGTTAACCTGCTTACTACCTCGAAATCGTCCCGCTCCGGCGAAAGACCGATTTCCCAAATAACACAAAACATCGACCCGCCATTGCCCATTTCTTTTTAAGAATAAGATAGAGATCAAAAAACGCAAGAGAAAAAGAGACAGCCCTATATTTTAATCATTTCTCGATGGATTTCAGCACAGCTCAACTGCGGCAATTCGAATATCTCTCATGTTCTCCCGCTTCTCGGGCTCTCAGGCTCATCTCGCAGCCGCAGCATCGATAGGTGCTCGAATACCAAGCCAGCTAATTGCAATCGTTCTAAAATTTCTACTTAGTCAGGCGTGGGCGGAATTTCGGTTTTCTTTGTGTAGCATTATGCTAAGATAAGAATGAGAATCATTATGATTGAATTTCTATTCAAGTTTTTTCGCTGAATATCCGAAAGAACAATAGAAAGGCAACTACTCACTCAAGTCTCCGACCTGCCAGGACCAGGTCCAGCTCGGTATCGCAAAACTAACGACAGACGAAGACGCTTTGAGGAATATTCATAATGAATGAGCACCGTACCAAAACATTGACACAGAAGAAGAAGCAGAGCAGGCCCACCAGGAAGCTCAAGATCAACGCGGCACCATGCAAGCCTGTATATGGCTCCTGTGAGGGTAAGCGCCGGGTTTTCTGCAGGCACTACAATAGATGCCTGGACCATGCAGTCGCCCGGAACTGGGCCGGTTTCTCCTGTGAGGGATGTCAGTCTTACGAGACCGTGCAATGGGAGAGCGCACAGTGGGATGAAGATCGCATTCGTTGCATGTTGCTCATATACAGCGTCATCTCAGAGCTCTCACTTCGTGTGGGGGGGAATGATATTAGCTGTAGGATGCGCGAATGAAGGCTGCGAACCTGGCCCGAGGTTGGCCGTCTAAGAAATCGAGAAGTGGGGATCAATACGAATTCATGGATTGAGGATAAGGTCGCAAGAGCCTTCAGGTCTGTTTCCTTCAGTTGCGCCGTGTTAACTTCTTTTGTAGAGTCTCCAGCATTCCACTGGCCTCTTCGAAGCCGGGATCCAGGTCCAGGGCCTTTTGAACACACTTTTGTGCCTTGGCATAGTCTTTCTGTACCATGTACAGAATACCCAGATTATGAAAGAGGCCGGGGTGACGGGGATGGGCTCGGAGGGCGGTCAGGTAACATCGTTCAGCTTCCGTGTATTTCCCCTGCTGGCGCAGCGCGATACCCAGTCTATTGGAGGTTTCGATGTCCATGGGGTTGACCTGTAGAATGATCGCATAAGAGCGCTCGGCTTCCTCGAAAAGTCCTCCCTCCAGGTAAATGCCCGCGACATTTTTGAGGTTGGCTTCTCTTTCGGCACCGGTGGATCTCTTGATAAGGCCATCGAGGTATTTCTTTCCTTCACCCTCCTCGCCGGCCTGTAGCAGCAGCCGACCAAGCCCCAGAGTTCTTTCAGCGTCCGTAGGGGCAATGTCTTCGATGGATTTCAAGGCCCTGATGGCTTTCTCGATGTTTCCCAACTGCTGATGGACGTCCGCATAGTTCTTGTACGCGGCAACATAGATATTGCTGAGTGCTATAGCCCGTTCGAATTCCGCCGCGGCGTTGTCTTTCTCACCGGTCTGCATCAGGCACTCGCCTTTGAGATTGAACCATTTGGCCCGAGACAGGCGGTTTTCGATCTCCCAGTGCTCGATCAACTTGAGGGCATCCTCGACGGCCCCCTCCTGCTTGAGCCTCTCCGCTTCGCGATAGAGGCATTCTTCGGGGCTCTGGACGCGCTTCAGAATGGCAGCGATGCGCTGATTGAGGACTTCGAAGGAAAACGGCTTTACAATAAAATCACTGGCTCCCCATTCCCCCAAGGCACTGACGACGGTCGCCCCATTGGACGACGCTGAAATCATGAGAAAGGGAATATGGCCGAAGCCAACACTCTGACGACTACGCTTGAGAAGACTGAGACCATCCAGCTCCGGCATAAGAACATCACAAACAACAAGGTCGTAGGTTTCAGACCCGGAGCCCTCGCTGATCTTTGCCCATGCTCGTTCACCATCCTCGGCTTCATCAACCGCCTTGAAAAACTTCATCTGCTGAAGCATTTTCCGAATGATTGCCCGCATTTGCTTCTGATCTTCAACGATTAGAGCTCGCATTGCTTACGTGTCCCTGCCCGATGCCGCATGAAATAACGTGAAAGCGGGTATGAAAGGGTTTTCCAAACCACCAGCCTGCAACCGGAAGCTTTCATAACACCGTGTAAGATGATATAGTAGATTCGTATTTTTGGCAAATCCGGAGGACGGGAGGAGCGCACTTCGGGGAGGAGTGCTTCGGCGCACAGGTAAAGGATTTCCTTTTGCGGCCGGTCCGTCTGTCCCGGTATTTGCGGCGGTTGGCTCTGCGAGCAGGGGTCGAGCCACGGGCATCCGTCGATGAAATTCAGAAGTCAGGAGGTTTGCGCCAATGGGATACAGTGTCAGAATGATAGAGAATCCGAAACAGGTCTTGAGGATATTCGAATACTGCAAACAGCATTCAGTACCCCTTACGGCCAAGTGTGAAGAGCTGATTTCCATCGAGATGAAGCTCACGCTGGCGCAGATCGATTGGCATTTCGTCACATCGCGGGTGTGCTTCAAGGAAGAGGCAGGCAGGCGCGTGTGCCTGTTGATGAAAGTTCAGGCTTCTTCCTTCAACTTCGACCTGCCGCTGCCCGGCCAGACCTTTTCTTTCTCTTTCCAGCATCGAACAGTCGGACACTCTTTCCACAGCGAGCTTCTCAGCTTTATTCGCCGAACCCGCCAGGCCATTTTTTCCTATCCCCCTGGAATCTACGCACACCGTCTTCGTGAGAGCCTTCGCATCGACATCGATCCCTCGGACGGCGTCCTTGTTTCCCTCAACGGTGAAAGCTGCCAGACGGTCAATTTGACAATGGACGGAGTGGCCGTGCTCGTTTCGGAAAAGATCCCCTTGAGAGTAGGCCAGGCCGTGCGCAAGCTGTTGTTGATCATACGCGGCGAGGAGCTCGAGGCGAGCGGCCGGGTGCGGCACGTTTCCAAATGCGTGGAAGGGAAATACATGTGCGGCATATCTCTATGCCACAAAGACGAAAACGCTCTTCAGCGTGTACGGGAAGTCATCACGGAAAAGCAGCTCCTGCTGGCGGGCGTCCATACCAGGCCCACCACCTCTCGACCCCGCGGGGAGCGGCTCATTCACGCCCTTTAGAAGGCCCGGGCACGCGGAAAGAAATCCGAAGAACCCGATCCGGCTGGAGATAGAGTGAATTGTTTTCAGTGCAAACATTTCGTCGTTACCTGGGACAAGCATCATCCTTATGGCTGCAGAGCCTGGAATATCAGATCCCCCCAACATCCCTCCATTGTGGTCCACAGTTCGTCGGGCATGCAGTGCCAGTTGTTTCAACCCAAGGATCCCGGCAAGAAGGGAAACACCCCTCGGCCGGGGAAACAATGAATGAAAATCAGCTAGAAAAGAAGCAGGTTATGAGGTCATGATACGGCCCACAAACGAAGAGCTTCCCGGGGGCTCCATTGAGCACCTTTCCCAGGTCATCATCGAAACCTTGAAAGAGCTTTCCGCGAATCGCCAGCCCCTCTCTTCCGCCTCCCTCACCGAGGCACTGTCCCAACGGCCTGAAGTCATGGAGATTTTGGTGCAGATGGCAAAATCCGTGCACATCCCGGCACCTCCTAGGACGGAGCGGAAGCAAGGGCAGGAGTCGCAGCAGGCAAAAGAGCAGAGCGCGCAGCTTCGCAACCTGCAAACGCAGAAGGATCAGGCGTGCAGGCAACTGGACACCATGCAGAACCGGCATGCCGCCATCCAGGACTTCTACAAGCGCTCGGTTTTCGCTCTGACAGCCCTCATCCGGAGCACCGACAACAAAGATCTCATGGACTCCCTGGATCGACTAAAGAAACAGCTCGTGGAGGAAGTGGATCTCGACAAGCTTGAGGCGGCTCTAAGCGCGGTCAAGAACAACATACTGAAGGAGTCCTTCGAGGAAAAAAAGACTTCGGAGAGCGAGCCCGGCCTGCTGGGAAGATGGCTCAAGCGCAGGGAGCCTCCCGCCGGCGCCTCGGAGGCACAGCTTCACGGGAACGACCACCTGAAGCCTTTGCAGGATGCCTATCTCGATATCCTGGGAGAGTTCAACCTGAATCTCGGCCAGGGATACTGTGAGCACTTTTCAGGAATCCAGCAGCGTATTCGAGAAAGCCGGAGTATGGATCAACTGGTCCCCATTCACGGAGAAATCCTCGGACTCGTGCGGGAATACACCCGGCTGATGACCGAAGCACGGATGGCCGTTGCGGATTTTGTAAGCGAAATCAGTGCCGGCCTGATTCAGATGGAAAACCATTCCCTCGCCTCTCTTGCCCACACTTCACGTACGCACGAAGCCAACACCGCGTTCAACAACGTCCTCGATCTACAGATGGAAGACATCACGCATTCCTCGACTTTGAGCCGGACCCTCCTGGAATTCAAGACCGTGGTAGCTTCCAGGCTGGGAACGATAAAGGAGGCCATCGAGCAAAAGCGCAGGGAGGATGAAGCCCGGCAGGAAGAAGCGAAGCAGGCGATAGAGGAGCTCCAGCAGAATCTGGGCAACA
>JGI24730J26740_1001627_pt1 | contig 11020 bp, 7 predicted proteins | sample EPASupsiteSAE347_FD_26740 | JGI IMG/M metagenome (IMG submission 26740)
CACGAAAGGGCAAAAGTTTCGTTTCAAGAATCCGTTGCGAAGTCTGGATGCAACGGTGATTGATTTGTGTCTGAAGACCTTTGACTGGGCTCATTTTCGCAGGGCGAAAGGAGCGATCAAGCTGCATTTGCAGCTTGATCATCGCGGATGTTTGCCGTGCTGGGGTTTTGTGACGAACGGCAAGAAGCACGAAGTGACAGTGGCCCGCTTGTTGCAGCTTGCTCCCGGGACCGTTGTTGCAATGGATCGCGGATATAACGACTACCGACTGTTTGCCGCCTTTGCAATTGAGAGTCCTCATAATCGCGCTGTATCCCAGAAACAGCTCGTGCAGTTCAATCGTCCCCCCGGAACGCCATTTTTCCCATAACACAACCAATCCCCGCATCTATCCGGATGGTATTGAACCCCCTTTCTTTTCAATTCTATTATTCTTTTTTCCAGGTCATGGTAGAAATCTCCCTCCCCAGCGCCCTGAAAATAATTGAACAGCCAGAATGAAATTGTCAGTTTTTCGGGCAGATGAGCCTGGATAGAGTAAACCGTCTTGGCATTCATACGCTCCTCGCATGATAAATTTTACCGCTTAGCCCTTTCGCCAAATAGATTGTCGATAATCGCTATTTTCCTGGAGTAAACCAGATATAGCAACTCATCCTGCACATGGATTGCGGATACTTTACCGCCGTCACAAATGTCCCTGACCAAGCTGAAATTGTTCAGATTCCATAACTGAATACGATTGCCGACTTTTCTTATATACAGGGCTTTTTTGCCGCTGTACAACGGCAGATCAGGAATAGTCGGCATGGTGCTTATCGCAGGCACGTTGAAAGAAACGTCCAGCAAAAACCAACGGAACTCCGGGCGCCCTTCGGAAAGATATCGCGCACAGACACAAAACCAGCGTTTATCATCAATCGGCCCAAAGATGTAGGCATATGCGATCCCATCCGGCGCCTGGGCCTGTTTGATTACCGTAAGATTTTTAGCGTCAATTAGCGCGAAACAACAATTATGCGAAGACGGCGGTGCGCTCTGGCAATCGGCATGGATGGTAGTCGCACAAAGCAGAGCGTTTGCTCGACGATCGAAATGCATGGTGGTTATCTGTTGGTCCGGAATGGGATTTTCCTTATATAAATTTATTCCCGTTTTTGTGTCATATTTCACCAGGACTGAGCCAAGATGCCCATACGTCAGACTGCAGGCATAATAAAGATTACGCCCATCATCACAGGAGGCCACAGGCCGCATGCCATCCGGCGGGTCAGCCACGACGCGCGGATTTTCAGGAAAGTGAGGATGCTCAAGCGGATCATATTCCATTAATTCACCACCCGTATAAGCGCCCATATACACCTTAGCGCCTATCTTACGAGTGAAACAAATCTGTCCGAAACCCGGCGCGGCGCGGCCGCAATCATAACGTTTACCGGTGCGTAAATTCAACTCCCAGAAGCGTTGGGAAATAAAAGGCGTACCCAACAGCCGGTCTTGATTAATGCGACACAGACAATCAACCGTCAGATACGAATCCGATGGCAGCTTTCGGGTCAATTCCAGCACGCCGCTAAGGCCGTCGTAACGGAAAAATTCACCATAGATATTGACGGCAACCAGCTTGCCGGAAGCCGTTAGATTCATGTTATAAAACTGGCAGTTCGGAATTATGCATATTTCCTTAACTTTTCCGGAAGAAAGATCCCAGATCCCGATACGGGCAGATTCTTTTTCATTAGCCACACCCCAAACCAAGTCATCCCGCCGGGCAAACCAGGTCATTTCAATCTCCGGCACAGGTTTGGCAACGACAAACTTGCGCGTCAACGGATTATACCAGCCGTGGGCCGGAATATACCATAAACCTTTGCCGTCACTGGTCAAACGGTTGGTTGTGTAACGCCCGTTGTGCATGTCTATTTTTTCATCCGTGACCAATTGCTCAATGGATTCATCTCCCGGATTCCAACGCACAAAGGTTTGGCCCGGCGAATTCATTATGATCGAATATGAGCCGTCGCCGTTTGGAAAACTACAACGCATATAACAATCACGCGCAATGTCGGCGTGAACTTTCACCGGCTTGCGTTTGGCAATGTCAAAAGAAAAGGCGGTCGGTGGATTGGGCCGCGGCTGACCGGCGGCAAATAATTTGCCGCTTTCTTTATCAAATGCCATACCCTTAAAAACCAGGGCCGGAGGCGCGCCGGTTTGATATTCCTCAAGTTTGCCGGAACTCAAAGTCAAACGACTGACATAAGCCAGATTGCCGCACAGCCATAATACATCGCCATTTTCCTGCGCCACGCTATAGAAACCGGAGTTTTGATTCAACTGGGAATTCGTGCCGCCACGCCCCGGAGTCTGTTTAAATTGATATATGCGATATTCCCCGGACTCCGTGACAACCACCCCCATGCAACCGACCAGATTGTTCCAAGTTGAAATCCAAAAGCGCTCCTCGCCGTTCTGATCCGAACCAAGCGAAATCAACTCGGCGTTGATAAACGGACTGCGCGCCTTAGGCAGGACAACCGTGGTTCTTTTAATCGGCAAATGCGACATCATCGCTCCTTTCAGTTTTACATAAGTTTAACCTGATTATGCTTTAACCCGATCAAAATATCCACAAAATGAGCGGAATTTGTCAAAAAAGCAAAGGTGGTTGTATTAGGCCGCGGTTGCAAATTTCATTTCTCCAATTCCCGGGCCAATCTCAACAGACGTTTGATTTTTTCAAACTCACTCATTGCTGACATGGAAAATGAGATGACATATGGTTTACAGTGGGCTATGTTCCGATAAAGTTTTTCCAATTGATCGCCCGACAAATCGCGCATATCCCATGATTGAATACAACTTGCGAACCGGCAGAGGCATTTTTTACTGAGCAATTGCGGCGTTACATACTGATCGGCCGAGGGATCGTAATATTTAATGTTCAATTCACGCAGGAAAGGCAGATGTTCTTCACGTAACAGCTCGCTGTGCAGGTGCCGTTCCGTGGTTTTTAACCCGTCATAAATGTGGTTCCAATACGGCACCACAAACTCGCCGAATAGTTCCGGCGGCAACATGCCGGCAAAATCGTCGGGTATGCCGCGCGGACCGGGTTCAACCGGGGTCTGGCCGTTAAAATGCATGTGCAATGTTTGAACATAATTCAATGCGCTTTCCACGCAGAAATTCAAGAGCCGGTGGGCGCGCTTTGGATCGTCATAAACCAAAGTGAAAAAATCCTGCCCCATCAGCAGGACGGCGGTGGTAATCGGTCCTTCCAAAGCATGTCCGATAAATTTTGACATGGCGTCTTTGCGACAGTTACCAAGTTCGGCGGCGATTTTGAGGCGGGCTTGGATGAGCGGCGCCGCCAAATAATTTTCCGGTTCTTTCAGGGTGTCTATTTCCTCCGGCGTCTTGATGAACGGAAAAACATTTGGCTCGCCGTCTTCGGGAAATTCTATCGGTGCTCCTAACGATACGACGTGCGGATAGCCGAATGCTGCCAATCTCGGACGGGGTGCATCTACGCCGAATTCCACTGCCAGAGGTTTTATGCTGTCATATACTTTCAAAATGGCGTCAACGTCAAAATGCGTACTTTTCAGCGAAACACCGGCATTTTCTGCCATCAGAGATTCGCAAAAATTAAATGAATATGCTTGCGACATGATTGTCATCCTGTTTTGTTATGATTATAATTCTAGGTTCAATATTCTATTTATATTTTTCCAGGTTATTTTTTCAAAAATTTCTTGTGATATTTTACCTTCTTTCAAGGAATTTCGCAGTAATTCAGCATGCCGATGGTCGTTTTTCGGAGAACATATATCGGTACCGAACAAAAGACGGTCTTGATATTTCTCCATAAAACTATATCCGAACTCCGCATCGCGCGTGAGCGCGTTGTAGCCGCTCCCGGCCGAAATGTCGCATTGAAGGTTCGGATAAGCATCGAGTAGCCGCGGGATGGCGCCGCCCGTTGTTATCTTTCCGGGGGGATAGGTGTTCCGATTCTTTTCCGTCACATCAGCGCTGATTTCTGCCCAGAACGGCTGGGAGTGCCCGATGTAAACAAGTTTTGGGAATAAACGCAGACACTTTTCCAACCGGGGTAAATAGATATCATCTATGAGGCCATAACAGCCGCCGGTCTGCGGGCCAATGTGGAATAATACCGGCATTTCACACGCTTCGCAATGTTTGAAGAGATTGAGCGTTAAAGGATCATCGAAATGGAGGTTTGCGCAGATTTCTCCAACTCCCTTGCATCCGCGTTCCTTATAATAGCGCAACTGCCTTGATAGATTTGCGTCCGGGCTGTTGCTTTCCGCGCGCGGGTCTATATTGCAGAAGGGAATAAATCTGTCGGGATATTTCGCGGTAATATCAAGGATATCTTCTGTTGGCGAAAATTGATTGTGGCATTCCGGATTAATGTTCGGGAGCAACACTCCTTTATTAACACCTGTCCGGCCCATCATTGTGATAAGTTCTTCCGGAGTAGCAGAGTTGTCACCGGAGTCATTACGCGGTAAACCTTTGCGAGTAATTGCATGCAGATGGCAGTCAATAAACATGCTTTTTACCTCCTGTGTTGTTATTGTCGCACTCTGACTCTCGGGAGAGGAATCGGTACGCCATTTTAAGTTTATTCATTTTTTTTATAAATTCCGGTTTCAACCACTTGCGGTTCAGGTCAAAATAATAGCTTTTGCCGGCCAGCATGCCCGCGGCCCGGCCTTTACCATAAGCCGTATCCAGCAAACGCATGGCATCTTTCAATGACTTCAGCCCTTTGCGTAATTTTCCGATTTCGCCGGAATCGTGGTATTGGCCGATCCCATTCATGGCTGTCTGCTGGGCCTGCATAACACGCAATTCTTCCGCCTCAAAAACAGCCCGGCCGGCCTCACGCCTGGCCATGGGCCTGGTGCGTTCAAAAGAAGATCCGGCAGGAATTGATTTTGTCAGTTCATTCGCGGCTGAAGCCAGACTATCGGCGGCTTGACCGTAAACACCGGCCATCTTTTTCCCGAAAGCGCTCGTGGTTTCCGGCAGCCAACGGTAATCAAAATAAATATCATTGGGATGGTCGCATAGGCACATGGCGGCCTGAAATATTTTACGGCGCGCTTGCAGATATTTTTCCCAGATTTCGGGCTTATCAGGCGCAATCCTGGCGGATATGTCGTTGGCGAACCGCTCAAACGTATAGTCCTTGTCCCACAACGCTTTGGAGAAAATAAGCATGTTATATTCCGGCGCCAGAATCGGACCGCCCACCTGCAAGACCATGTGCGATTCAATGCCGTGCTCCTGATAAACGCGCATGTCGTCGAGAATAACATCCGGCAAAAATGGGTATAATCCACGAAATAAAATTTGATCGCAATAGTATTCAAACGTGTGCGCATCATCCATGCCTTTGAATTTGGCCATCCACGCTTTCAAGGCCCGTAAATAAGATTGATTTTTCAGGCATTGCTTATCATCCAAGGCATGCCCGTAACAACGCTCGCGCGGCGCAAACAATAAAAAGCCCTGCCGCGGAGCCGAAAATGATGTGCCCGGGAACATGGTGTCATGATATGCGATAACTGGCACGCGCATGGAAAGCTTTTCAGCGGACACCGCTTCCGAGATGTATTTCATGGCCAGCAACGCCTGGTCTGAAGGAGAAAAGGCGCGGCATCCGGGACACAAACACCAACCGCCTCCCGGCAGGTCGTCAGCCCAGGCATGAACGGCATAGATCCCGCGCATTTTCGCTATTTTCCTGATATAATTCCGCTGAATAATACGCTTGGTCTCGGGATTCGTGACACAAAAGTTGAAATCTTTTTGCCTTTTACCCCAAAAATCTTCGGGTTGAGACAGCCGGAATAATTCCGGCTTTTTGGCGAATAGACTGCGTGGCATCAAGTCCGACATGCCATGTCCGCCGACCTCAATTCGCAACCCCAGTTCTTGTGACAGCCGAACGTCATTCTGATCCACGGCATTGAAACGTAATTTGGCATAATAACGCAGCCATTCCTCCGCCGTGTAATCGCCCGTAGCGCCCGGACTGAAAATTCCCCTGTGCGGAAAGCGAGGATTGACATACTCCTCGCCGCCCGGCAAGGATCGGATTTGACCTGATAATGGCGGCCATTCGCCTTCTATCCCCGGCATAAGGAAAGCGAAACCCAGCCGTTCCGCCAGATCATACACACCGTTTAAAACGCCCTTGTCATTCAAAGCCAAAATTGACACAAGCGCCCGCTCAACACGTAAAACATAACCGTCATGGCTCAGTCTCTTTGACAAACCTTGGCGTATTTTCCTCCCCAATGCGCCGGCATTGTCCACCCTAAGGCCAACCAATACGCCACTGTTGCTGACCGCCATCAGGTTTGACGAAACATTGATCCGTTCCAAGAGCCGCCTTAATTCCTTCAGCGCGTATCTATAACAAGGCGAATTGTTGCCTGCATCGTATTCGATCGCTACTTGCTTTCCGACACGAAATGCATTCATGATTACTCCCGGTAATATTAACGGACTCTTAATTTCAATTCACCACAAGCCAAACAGCTTGCGCGGTTTCTGGGGTTCTTCAATCTGCAGTTCATCATAAGGCGCTACAACAACAATTTCATGCTCGTTACATCGCATTATCGCTTTCTTATTCCAGCGGTCTCCATACGTCTTGAACGGCAATTTCAGTTTTTTTTTGTTGTTTTCAACGATCATAATCGGAATCCCCGCTTTTAACTGGGCGGCTGTCCAGTATTTGGAATTGTCGGGCGGCATAAATTCATGATTGCGCGAAAGAAACATAATACGATACAATTTTTTATCAACGCCGGCCTGCTCCGGATCAATCGCAATCCGTCCTTCAACCGGATATTCGATCTCTTTCAAAGAAGAAGGTATAACAAGCCCGTCTCTCGCATACTTGACTTCAGTCGGTTTTTGCTGAGGGTATAAAGTTACGGCAATCCAATTCTTCTTTTTCAGGGTCGTCATAATCTTCAAATTGCCATCGCCGGTTACAGGGGCAATAACGTATTTGCGGACAACGTCGTTTACCAGACGCTTGATATCCTCCTGCCGGGAGCACAATGCTTTTTGAACATTGAAATGAATGCCCACTATGCGACCCTGGCCACGCTTTAATTCCGTGATTGCCGGAAGCTTGCTGACTGTGAAAACTTCCCTAACCTGCGCGTCCGGGTTTTTAATTTTCACGGCGGTAATCGTTACGTTGATTATGGCCGACGCATTGCTTCCATAATAGATTTCCATCAGCTTGTCCCCTTGCGTCGCTTGTCCTGTATATTCCACGCCCAATACCTGTTCGGTAACATCGCGCTCGTTTGTCAGATCGGCGCGCGACGTCGTACAAACGCCTCCCAGCGTAATAAGCGTCCCGCCTTGTTCAACAAATTTAAGCAGTCCTGCAAGAGCGGCTTCCGGCAAATAGCGCAGACTGGAAGGCGGCGCAATCAAGACTTTATATCGCGCGAAATAATCGTTATCGCGCACATAAAGCATGTCCATATCCTGATATCCCGACATTATATCAAAAACATTGTTAATTTCCTGCGTTTCGTTCTTGGCCCGCTCCTTCAAACTGAGCAGTAAGCCGGATTCGTTCATTAATATGGCAACCTTGGTCAGGGATTCCGCTCCGATCCATTCCCGAACGTTCCTAAAATGCTGGGACATCTGGTCCAGCACGTCGGGATTGACGCCCCATGCCAAAGGATTCAAGAGCAAATCAAACGCAAAATACAACTCTGGTTTTCCGCGCAGGGCATACGTTTGATAATATCCCATTGAGTTGCATTCATGAGCGCCGGTCAAGGATTTGGGATAATGAACTACCGGCTCGCAGCCGCCAGCGGTAAAATACCAGTCCGCGCCGATCCTGCTGAGCGCATATGAATCAATTCCCCACATATATCCATCTGCATACATAGCGGTCGGACGCAGTTCAATCATTGCCTCCAATTTGCGCGCATGCGCGCCCTCTATGAATTTCCTCTGGAAATTCTCAACCACTGAATTTCTAAATAAAATATATCTTTGCCACCAAGGCACCGGCAGTTTTCCCACGCCGAACCGTTCCTTAAATATGGCCGCAATTTCTTCCGGCGGTTTTTCGCCAAATTGCTTTTTGCAGAAATCAGTGTAAAGCGCAAAGTCGTCCCCGAATAAGTCACATGCATTAAAGAAAATTTCGTCCAGATAGATGCCTTTAAAATTATGGTACTTGTTATATTTCGTGGAATATTCGTCAAACAAGGCGAAATAAAAATCATTCAACAACGCCGGGTTGTTCATGTCCTCTGTGTTTGCCTCGCCCGATTTATAAAGGATACCCTGCGCATCCTTGGCTGAATACTTTTCGTTGTTATGGTTAGGATGCATCAAAACCCAGATATTCTGCCCTTCTTCGTGCGCGGCTTGGCACAAAGTCATGAGTGGATCCGGAGATAATTTAACCCATCTCATCGGCTGCGTTAAAGGAACGGACGTCGGATGCGCCACCTGTTCACCACTTTGGTCGGCATACATAATATCCGTGACCCCCATCCATTTTAATTCGCGGCAGATTTGTCTAACCCGGTGATAGTCAAAAACAGACGGCCTTATCGAATCCCAAAGTATGAATACACGACCATCTTTCATTTCATGCGTCGGTTGTCTGATCCAAAATCGCTCGTTGCACATGTTTTCGCAGTACCACGACATGTTCGTTTCATCAATATTGGATTGCATGCGGGGCGTGGCCTTATCGGGAGGTTTGGCAGATGGGATTAGCTTCGCATCCTTATACCATACCCGAATGGGAAAATTATCAACCCCAAGTTCTTCGTAAACCTGCAATGAAAATTCCGCCGTTTGCTTGCCTTTAACCGCCCAACTGATATCCAGATTTTCCTTTTCCCAGATATTACTGCCGCCCACTACGCTTTTTTCCCAAACCAGCTGTTTATCAACCAACAACCGCATGAAATGATAATCCGCCGTAGTACCGGTGTAATCATCCTTATGGCTAAACTCAAATTCAATTGAATTGGCCGGCTCCGGCAAAACCGCTTTTTGCCGCAATTCAATGTAATCGCCCTGGAAACTTGTCGTCTTCCCTGGAAAAGCAATTAGATAGCTACAGTCAGCCTCGTTGAACTTAACCTGCCACCCATCGCCGTTTGGAATGGTAGCCCATTTATTGGTAAGCTCCGCGGTCGCCGGCAATTTAAATGAGTCCGTCTGCGACACAACATTCGTATCAGCCTTCTGTTCCGCGGCTGACGCATGCCGGCAAAAAACATTGCCACAAATCATAACGCCAACAGACAACAATAAAATCCCGACATTTTTAACACATTTGCTCATAATTCCTCATGTTTTCAACCTTTTGGACAGGTCCATTTATTTTGACAAATCTGTCTAAACATGCTTTTATTCTTGCATAACTCAACGCGTTTGCAATCAAACTTATCTTTGATTATATGGAAAAATCTTATATTCCCGAGATCGTCGCTGTCCGACAGGATATTGGTTGCGTGGATCGCTCGAAAAACTGCAATAATAAAACAATCAATGTTGATATTCTTTCTGTCTATACAAAATGCGGACCGCTTTACCGTTTGAATAACATCACCTACCGCATTGCGCCGCCAATCGCGATATTACTTCCGGCCGGCTCTATTGATCAGGACATACAGGTCGGGCAAGTTGATGGTATTTATACGATGTTTAAGGGCGGCGGCTTGGTCCGACGAAAGCCGGGATCAACCGGGGAGGCAATGATCGCGCTCGGAAAGACATGGCTGACCGTGCCGATCCTGAAGGAAATTTCCGCAACGGCCGCTGATCGCCTTGCAAATCTGCTTCACTTGCTTAGTACCGGCAATGGCATCGGTCTGGCAAACAGGCTCCGCCAAGCCGCCCTGCTTTATCAAGCGCTGGCTGAATATGCCGACCAGGCACATTCACGAGCAAAGGACACCATTCACCGCGAGGCGGTGCGGCTTCGGGATATGATTGAAACGCGCGCTTTTGAGAACATCAATCTTAAGACAATTTATGCCCAATTGGAAATTTCGGGCGCTTACGCGGAAACGCTCTTTCACAAGGCATTTGGAATTACGCCCACGGATTATCGCCTGCAACTTCGCCTGCGGCAGGCCAAAAAACTGCTGGCTACGACAACCGCAAACGTCTCCCAAACCGCATTCGCAGTTGGATTTCATGACGCTTTATATTTCTCAAAAATATTCCATAAAACTTTCGGCACAACGCCTTCGCGCCTGATCCTGGACTTCAACGCCACCCGCAAGAAAATATAGTCTGTTGTTTGTTGATGAACTCTAATCCGTCCGGGTTCGACGACCCAAAGGGATCGGTCAGGTGACTGCGCTTCCAAGGCGCGGAGAAATTGCCGCCAGATACGGGGACGCGTCTCAATATATGATTCTGCTGAAAAAGTCATGTGTCGAAAAAAACTACGCGTTAAAATGTGCTGTAACGGACGATCATGAGTCAGTCAATGTGTTTTGATCCTCCTATTTTTGTCCAAAAGGCACTTTTTCAGCAGAATCAATATATAAGATTTATCAATCATGTCAGCAAATCGTTTTTCAGTTTTTCGCGCAGTCGCAACAATTTTTTGTCGTGTTGACAGCGCGCTTCAAGATACCGGAGCGCCATCCCAACCGTCGCATAGTCAAGCCCGCCCGCATGTTTACCTATCTGACCAAGCGTCATCCCGGTCGTCTGGCGCGCCAGCCAAAGAGCAAGGTCACGCCCCCAGTCACCATGCCGATCACGAAATGCTTCCCACCTCTTTTTACGTGCCAAATTGTGCCGTGGTGATCTCGCCAAACTGCATCGTGGTAAAAATGGATGGATGACAAATTCAGCTTGATTTTTAGCGTGTTGCGACAATTTTCCGCCTGTTTCCATTATTTTTCCTTGCTGGTATTTTCCGGAAAATGATTTGGCACATTTTCTGGTAAAA